>Ga0316189_10003853_pt1 | contig 14534 bp, 33 predicted proteins | sample LowCovwburrow_MG_FD_204930 | JGI IMG/M metagenome (GOLD analysis project Ga0316189, IMG submission 204930) | Coastal sediment microbial communities from Maine, United States - Lowes Cove worm burrow | ecosystem: Environmental > Aquatic > Marine > Coastal > Sediment | place: USA: Maine...
GCCCTGGTCCGTTCACCAGGATGTGTTCCTGTATGACAAAAAGGAGCGGGCGGACGCGCTGGGACGTATCTGGCAGGCGTCGGGTATTCACGCAACGGAGTCGTTGCTTTACGCCGTGACCCTGCTGCGCCTCATGCGTCGGAACGTCACGAAGTACGAGCACAGGCTTGTCTGCATGTCGATCACCCGGGAAACGAAAGTGGTCGATGATGCCCAATTTGGGCCGGGGTGGACTGCATCATGAGTACCGTCGTCGTGAACACCAGGCCCGTCGTTGACGTCGTGGTCAAATTGCAGAACGCCAGGTTTCCCCGGCTCGCGATGCGCAAGCCCAGGATATACCTGCCGCGCATCCTGAACCATCCCGACCTAGCCGACATACTGCCCGACGTTCGCCGGATGCTGGCGCAGGCGGTCAAGGACGGGTCGTTGCAGGAGCATCGGATCAACGGGATGGCCGCTTATTCGGCCCCCGAAAAATAAGGTGTTGACGAGGGTGGTATAAATCGCTTATCAGTGTGTCACGGGACGCAACGTCGCAGCCCGATCAACTGGAGAAACGAACATGACCCGTTATGCAACCCTCGTCGCGATCCGCACCTTCCTGAACACCACCGAGTCTGTTACCGCTGGACTGTCGCGCGCCGACGCTGTGATTGACGGACGTTTCGTGCGCTACTCGTACCCGGCCCCCGTCATCTCGGGCGTGTGTGAAGGATACGTTGAACTGCTTGACGATGATCGCCTCCTTGATTCCGACACCGATCAGGCCTTCGACAATCTCGACGCCTGGAAGACGATGATGCAGGACATGATCAACCTGGCCTGATCGTTTAAACGTCGCGACGTCGCAATCCCGCGACGTCGCAGCCTGAATAGGAGAAACTGACATGGCTTTCAAATTCCCTCGCTCGCACACCAAGGCAGGTCGTCGCATCCGCAACAACGCGGCCGTGACCCACGACCTCGAGAATTGGCGCGACCTGCCCACGGTCCCGGAGGCCAAGGTCCTTGCAAAGGCGTCGATTGATCAGTGCGCCCCGATCCTTGGGGGCTGGTACATCATGGCGCTGAACGCCGATGATTCCGTCTCCTACTACTACTCCGGCCCTCGGGGCGGGTGGCGCGAGATCTGGCATTTCGGGAAGGCGGACACCTGATGGATCGCAGATCATTCCTGATGGGGGCCACGGCGTTAGTCGTGGCCCCTACCACTCCCGCGACGTTCAAGCCAACCGTCGCAACGGCGACAGTCAGCAGCGGTTACGCCCTGTCCCGGGCGGAGGTCAAAGCCCTCATGCACTCGATGGCTTACGGTGGTGGCGTGGCTTTCGACTACGATCCTACCCGAGGGTCACGGCTCGACCTCATGAACGTCGATCTGCGGGCCGTGCAGGATCGCGTCTATGCGAACCTCGCAGCCTACAAATCCGACCCCTACGATATCAACCTTTGAAAGGATACGTCATGACCGACGTCCCCCAGTACCTCGTCTATCGCAACCACGACGGAAGCCCCGGCGTCGTAGGCCTGGCGCACGATCCCGAAGCAGCTCAGGAACTCATCCGGCGTGATCGTGCGCAATACTTCAACAAGCACGGCGTGCGCAGCGGCTTGAAGCCCCCGACGTCGTGGACGGTGCACAAAGCCGAATGGTCGGTAGCGCTGGTCGAGCCCTACTAGTTGGGTGTTTTTATCACCTGTGTTAGGATGAAACAGTCAGGAGGAAATTGACATGAAACTCGTAAAGGATATGCTGCGCTACTACCGCCGTCACCCACTCGAGGCGGTGAGCGATATCGGGGGCACGGCAGTCCTCGTTGGGTTGTTCTGGGCTACGGTCGTCTTTGCGTCGATCACCTCAGCCTGAGCCTAATACGGACGACCCATGCGACGACGTATCCGCATGGGTCAGCCTACTTGGAAATAAGGTGTTGACGTTCGAAACGTCGGCGCCTATAAGCGATTTATCAACACGACGAAACGCACATCAGGAGAAACGATCATGACCTCGATTATTGCAACCTTCAAGAACGTCAACACCGGATGCGTCTGGGAATCCGAAACCTGCGAAATGACGACCGAGGCTGCTCGTGCGCAAGCCATGAAAACGGTTCGTGGATTCTCGCGCAGTGGCCAGACGGTGGAGCTGGTGAGCCTCTCCGAACCGGAAGGACCGCTCGCTGATCAGATCGTTGCAAAACTCGCAAACGACCCGGCCAAGCTGGCCGCCGTCACCTCAGCTGCACTGACGGGCAACGACCTCGCCTTCACCGTTCGGGACATGATCGTGGCGCTGGGCATCACTTGCGGCGCCGACGACTACTTGTGCCGTGACGTCGAGGCTGGTATGATCAAAGCCGGGATCGCGTCGCTCAACGACCACATTTGATCCACGATTAGGTGTTGACCTGCGCTGAAATAGCGCGTAGTGTCAAATCATCAACACGACGACAACCAGGAGAAACGATCATGACCACCCATCACTTCATCGCCACCTACCGCACCGTCATCGGCGGCGACACCTACGATAACGCGATGCGCCCCGGCCTGTCTTACGACGAGGCCCTGCAGGCGGCAAACGAATACTGCGACGTGCAATCGGAAGCCGGGTACCAGATCGAAATGATCAACCTGCGGTCGAACGATCAGGCCGCGCCCGTATCGACGATCTCCGATCCCGCGAAAATCATTGAGGCGCTCACGACCAACGAGAACGTCGCTGCCGCAGCCTTCTCCTTCATCCTCGAAACCGACCTTACGACGACGGTGCAGGAAATGCTGCTCGACGAAGGCGTTGACTGCGGTCCCGAGGACGGGATCGTTGACGACCTCACGACCGCCCTGCTGCGTAAGGCTGCAACGACGATCAACGAGTCGCTGGCGAACGCCTGAACGTCAACCCGCGACGTCGCAGCCTGCGGCGTCGCCCACCTTGAAAGGAGGTCGTACATGCTGACCCCAATCGAACGAATTGCTACCATCGTCGAGGAGCCACCGAACGGCGTGCCCGTGATCGTTTGCGGCGGCATCGCCGTGCGCAAGACAGGTGGGGAGTGGTTCACCGGTATGGAGGATCCTCGCTACGAGCGAGAGCTTGGGTGGACGCCGTCGTGGTGGGCGCATATCCCGTCCGACGTTCCTTGACCCGAAAATAAGGTGTTGACCTGCGCCAGAATAGCGCGTAGTGTCAACACACTCGAAACACGAACAACGGAGACTTGAACAATGGCTAACGAACTCGCACCCGTAGACACGAACCGCAACGGCCGCGTCACCCTGACCCAGTTCTGGGGCGGCGAAGTCAACAAAACCTGCGTGCAGCTGACCGTCCGCACCGTCGATTGCACGGGCCAGAAGGACCCGGTCCAGCTGATGCAGCTGACCAAGGACGATGCCCGCGCGCTGGCGTGGGCGTTGCTGGAGGTCGCTGAAGGTGAACGCGAACCCGCGTAACCCTTCGCAACGATCCGACCCGGGTGGGCGGCGCTTCGGCGTCGCCCATTCGCGTTTAAACGGGCTGCGACGATGCTTTAGGCCTAAAGCAACTCCCGGTGGGTGACAGAACCCAAATCCTCGTGGCTTGAGGCGTGACAGGTGGGTGGGGGCTAGCGCCCCGTCGTCATAGGCGAAAAGGCGTCTACCCCAGCGAGATCGCAGAAGATCAGTGCGTTCCGCGCAACGTGCCTGTGAGCACTGGCTTGTCCCCGTCGATCATCAGGTCAGTGACCGTCCACACCAGTGCGTCGATGCGGTCGGGCGAGTATGTCGCAGACAGGCGCTCCCAGGTACACATCTGGTCCTCGAGATTGTCGAGGTGGCCTTCGTTCTTCGAACCGTCAGGGCCAATGACCGGGACACCGACGTGGTGAACCTTGCCTTGCTCGTACTTCTGCGCGACGGGTTCAGCCCTTGCGATCTTGCCCCGGGCTGCGTGAACCTTCTTAACTGGGACGTTCGGATCAGCGGCCTTGATCACAAACTCGACCATGTCACCGCCTTGATTGACTTCCGCGATCACGTTGTCCGCCTGCCAAAGGTGATAGGCCCATGCGACCTTTGCACCCCATCCCGCGGGCGAGTATTTCCCGGAGTAGTCAGCTAGGACGTATCCGTGCCCGTCATTGCCCAAGGCTGCGACGACGATGCCTGTCTCATCCGAATTCTCCTTGTCCGTCGTTGCGGGATCGACGCCCACGACGATGCGCGTGAACCAGAAGCCTTCCTTGTCGAGCAAGGTGGGCATGACTGGGAACCGGTTCGCGTCGATTGACTTGCGGGTCCACAAGGCGCCTTCCAGCTCCTCGAGCAGGACACCGTCAAGCTCCTGACGTCCTAGCTGACTGTTCCCGTACATATCCCGGAGCTCTTCGATCACCCCGGGCGCCAGGTTCACGGCATTGCGCTCCGATGATCCCGAGGTCATTACGACGTCGGTATCCTTCGGATTCTGGGCCCGGGCATAAAGGCGCTTGATCAGCGGCTTGGGCTTGGGTGTCGTCGAAATAAACACCTTGGGAGAACGACCCAGGCGCAGACCGAACATGGCTTGGTCGAATGTCTCCATGCGGCGCCAGGCTGCTAGCTCGTCCATCCATAGGAACGAATGCTGGGGCCCACGAAGGCGTTCCGGTTCGTCGGCACTATAGAGGGTCACCATGGCCCCATTGCCCCACGTCACTCGACGCTTTGACGGTTCGTATAGGGGCCGGCCTATGTGGTTGCCTTTCAGGTCCACATCCATTTCGCGGCAGACTGCGAGGAGGCCTGACTCCCCTTCAACCATGACGTCGCGAACGTCGCCCGCCGTGGGTGCGATCAGACCGCCTCGATTGTAGCCACGGCGGATCAGGTCCCGGGTCCATTCGGCCCCTGTTCTGGTCTTGCCCGATCCACGTCCTGCGAGGTACAGCCAGAACTTGTAGGTTTCGGTGGGTGGTAGCTGCTCCTCCCGCGCAAGGAACTCCCAGTCCTCGAGCAAGCCTTCAAGGACCTCGTCGCCGAAGTAGTGATACCAGGTCAGCCACTCGTCGGGATCGTTGCGCAGTAGTTCAATCGTGGCACCTAGTGAACGCAAAGAACGCCCGACGTGGTCAGCGTCGAGCGTGTCAGTGTTCAGCGAGGCGAAGTCAAACGGCATGCGATCACACTAGGTGGTCACGACTCCTTCGTCAAGGCGTCAAGGGCTTTCAGCAGGATCCCGTCGTAAGACAGATCACGAGGCGGTTCGGTCGTGCCCAGGAAGCCGGACAGCCTCTGCGCGGCCTTTGCGCGCGCGTCGAAGGCGTTTTCTTGCTCATGCGTCATCCCGAAGGCTTCGGCGATGATCGCACGGGTGGTGGCAAACTCGGGCAAACGCAGCAAGGTGATGATCGCTTGAAGCTGCGGGTTGTCGTGTCGCGATGCGATGGACACGGCAGCACGCTCCTGCTCGACCTTTCCAGCGATTGGGCGGCAGCGGATCTGCACCTCGTCAAGCTTCTCGTCGAATGTCACGTTGAGGGGCGGGTCCAGGTTGTCAGGGGTGAAGGGGAGTCGGGCCTCCGCCTCAGCCTTCATCGCAAGGATATCGGCTTTAGGGACTTCGAGGTTGGGCGTGACTTCAGGGCTGGGACGGTCCGGGATACTCACGCCGTTTCCTCGGGCGTTTCGCCACGACACCAGGCCGGGACGTCGCCCGGGATCGGACCGCGGTTCGGGTCGTCGTAGTCGCGAGGCTTGATCTTCGGGAGGAACAGTGCGCCACCTTCTGCGAAGTGACGACGGGGCCCGTGTCCGGCGAACGGGATTTCGGGAAGCATGGCAGGTCCTTTCGGTTAACGTTGGGCGTCGATTGTAGTCGGTTTATCGCAGCTCGTCGATGGGCAACAAAGGTGACTGCTCGCAGCCCTCCTGAGCCTTCAAGGCTGCGACGGCAGCATCCCACCCACGTTGGTAGCCCTCGGCCTTGCCTTCACGAAGGCCGCGACGTAGGCCGTTCTGGTAGGCTGCGACGTCGGTCAAGTATCGTCCTCCTCGTAGCAGGTAATAGCCATTGCCATGGTTGCCGCCGCGTTTGCCCGATTGGTGAAAACGAACAAATAGGATCCCGAATCCAGGATCCATTCGCCATAGGTTTGACCCGACGACCCGGACAGGGAGTTCTTAGTCCCGCCAGGCATATAGGTTTCAAAAATCAGGTCCCCTTGCACGTCCTGCGTGGGATCGAATGACCAGGTATAACCGGTCAGCGTGTTCGCGGACGAGCGGTTCTTGTTTGTGGGGGTGACCGCCGTGCCGCCGCTGAACGTAGAATTCTCGTACATGCGACCCTCGGCGTCGCCTGTGGCGGTACCTACTGCGAGTACGTGCAGAAGCTTTCCTGTTGGTATCGTCAGTCCTAGGGCAGAGGTCCCATCATCGGCGACCCCTGTCTGGACGCCACTCAGCGTGAAGAGCTTGCCGGCGTGACCCAATGCGTGGTGGATCCCGGTCTCCACGAGTGCGCCGACGTCACAAGAGCTATGCACCGTCACGGGGATGCCTAGGTCAGTCGAGCCTTTACCAACTAGCCATTGGGAGTCGACCATCTACTTCGCCTTGTGATCGCGGGCGGGGGTCGATATCGCGTCGTTCCAGCCAGCCCGGTATCCTTCTCCGCGACCGGCTTTGTACCCTTCACGATAGCCCTTCTCCTTGCCCTCCTTGCGGGCAAGATCGGTCGTGCGCTTTTCCAGGGTGAGCTGGGCTTGGGTTCGACCATCCTCGACGCCTTGAACGCGACCCTCCTCCTGGGCTGCGACGATCAAAGGCCTGGATTCGTCGATCCCGTTCTGACGCCCCTGGGCAATCAGGTCGGCGCGAAAACGGTTCACCATGGCTTCGGATTCGGCCTGGACCTGACGACGACCTTCCTTAACACCAGCCTTGTGGGCGCTTTGCCGCGTGGCTAAAAGAGCCGCGTCGATCTGCTGGTGGATTGCGTCGGTCATGGTAAATCCTAGGTGGCTTGTGACGATCCCGCGCTAATCGACGCTTTGCGCGGTGTCGGGTTTCAGGCGATACTCGAACCAGGGGCAGGTCGCCTTCTGACGAAGGGCCCGCATCGCACTGTCCAGGTCGTGGTAGGCATTCCAGCGCTGCCAAACCTTCCAGGTTTTGACCTTGTTCCCAGAGCTGGGTTTCATGCGCCACTCGATGGCGATGGTTTTGCGGGCCTTGCGTTTAAACGCCCGAAGGCGCTCCGGGATCGTCGGGTGCAGGGAGGATTGGGCACTCATTCGGTTTCCTTTTCGTCGGCATGTTGCTGGACCTGATCGACGGAAGGCTTGACGCCTAGCGCCTCGAGTCGGGCCAGGATGGCGGTCTTCCTCGTTTCAGGATCAAGGGCGGTCGTCTCTTCGGAAGGAGCCGGAGCGCTCGTGACCGTGGGTCGCAGGTAAGGGGCAACGCGGCCAGCTGCTGCGACGGCAAGGGCGGGATCAGGAGGAGTGAAAGCTTGGTTGCCATCCTTGTCGAGGATCGGTCGGCCGTTCTCGTCGTAGGCAGGGAAACCAGATCGTGCTTGTTCGGCGACAATCGCCATCATCACCACGGGATCCCAGTCCTTCGTCCCTGTCGCAGCCTCGACGCCTTGGCGGACAGAATCCCGCAGCTCGTCAAGCCTCGTCTTCTTGCGAGGTGTTTGGGTGTTGATCAGGTGGATCAATTCACCTTTCGCGGGCATCGTCGGATCGCCTTCAGGTTGCTGCTGCCAGAAGTGATACATTCGGGCCCGTCGAACCGTCAACAGGAAAAGAAGGATACGCTACCCAGGATCATGATGCGTCATGCGGCATTTGTTTCTAAAAGCAATAGGAAAACTGATCACTGTGTCTGGTTTCAGGCTCTGGAGCTCCCGCCTGCAGGCGCCGATTTCCTGGTCAAGCACCCCTGCACGCCGTCGTCTTCCCCGGCACCACTACCCCAGTCAAGCGATCAAAAACCACCCGAAAAACCACCTATTTACTGCACACTGCAAGAATAAGCCAGTGTCCTGCACCAACTCATGCAGAACGGTTTTCCCGTGCACTATCAACACGATGCCCTGTCCACACTGCACGACTGCAATAAATCCGTGCTACTCAAGAAACTAAAGGAAATGCTAATGTGACGCATACGAGCCTTCCTGCACCCGTTTTGCGACCGGTAGCGCACCTTCTTTTTGCCTAAATGAACAACGTTCAAATTCCCTCTTTCCCCGCCCATTTCACCCAAAATGAACAACGTTCAAACTCGATCAACGAACTTTTGATTTGACACGAATCCGCTGCATGCTCAAACGCATCAACCGTGTCTACCTTTCCCTGCCCCTTCCCTGAAAACACTACTGACATGCTACTGACAGCATAGTTTTGGCAGGCTCGTCCGCCTGACGTCGATCACCCTTCCCTGCCCCAGTTTGAACAACGTTCATTTTCCATGCGACATTTGGAAGGATATAAATCCAAAACAGAAGAAGGATATAAATATTTATATCCTGCTTTTCCAAAAACGGTCGAGCTTTAAACCATATTCCATCTGTCTCTGTAAAATAGGCCCCGAAAACACCCACGAAAAAGGCCCCAAAAGGGGCCCAAAATCGACGTCAATTATTTAAGGATATTGGGAGGGTTCTCGTACCTCCCACCCATTGCTGGGACGCCTATTCCCGGATCGGAGACAATGAATGTCGCCGCTTCCAATCTGGGACCTATGACGGGTGCTAGGCAAAACCCGCGGAGACAGCGGCTGATCAGATGTGGTCAGAGAACAGGGACTCCCCATTCGTGCCCCCAGTCGTACCCGACTGGGTGACCATGCGTTCTACGATGCGCTCTGAGCCTTCAACGACGACGGCGGAGACCCATGCGACCATCAACATGCCGACGATCAGGACGAAGGCGGTGAAAGCGAAATGCTGTTCGGTTTTGGTCATTACAATCCCTTTCCAATGGTGCCCGACTCGATGACTTCGTGGTCGGGTGCAAAAGTGTGTTTTCCGACGTAGACCAGGATGTCCAGATCATCGCCGTCCTCGGAGCCGACAACGATCCATTTACCGGGCGTTCCGGTCATTATGATGCGCAGGACGTCGAGTCCCATTCCATCCCATTTGATGTAGGCGCGGACGCCGTCAGAGGTGTCGGCGAATGTCGGTTTTTCGGGACCCATGATCATGCCTCCTTCGGGCTGAAAGCGCAGCCTTTGTCGGTCGTCTGGATGCGGCAATTTGCGATGATCCAGGCGTCTGCCGTTTCGGGCATCATGTCGATGAAGTCATTGCCCAGGTGGACGAAACCCTGGTCCTGGTTGAGCTCTGCGACACCGTTGTAGCCGCATTCGGTTTCCAGGCGGGCTTTGATTTCTGCGAGCGTGGTCATCGTCGTTTCTCCTGTTTCGTTACCCCGCTTATACGCGCCGATTTCGACCACGTCAAGCGGGATATAAATGATTTATGCGGTCACCCATCCTCCTCATACGGCGCACCATCAACCTCGTGGGTGTAATGATGCGGCTTCACCTCCCCATATTGCTCGAATGCAGCCTTGACCTTTTCCTGCATGGCGTCCCGCTTGCCGGGCAGGTCCTTGATCTTCGGCGGGCGGTCGTCTGTCCAGTGGTCGTTCATCATGGCGTCCCGCAGGACGACGAGGCTGCAAATCGCTTTCGTGACGTGCGACAGGCCGGAGTCCCGGTCAATGTCCTCGCCCTCGATCCACTGATCAATGTGACCGATTGCGGCGTCCGCGTAGACCGATGCCCTCACACCGGCCCCGCGGTAGTTGTGACGCCCGTACTTCAACGCACCTTCAAGCATCCCGACACCGACCTCCCAAAGGACCTGGCGTGGGACGACGAAGAATTGCCGCCACTTCGCTGTGCCGATTGCGTCCTTTGGGTTCGTGTCTTTGGTAGCCATGCATCGTACTCCTTTGTTCGTGTCACTTCAGCCGTCTGTAAGCTGCTTTTGTTCGCTGCATCTTGACGCGCAGGGAGGGCTCTGGTTCCTCGTCGCCATCGTAATCCTCGACGAAGTCGATCCCATAGTCCTTGATCTGACGCCTCAGGTCAGCCATGAGTGCGATCAGCGCGCCGGACTTCGACGCCCGGTAAGGCATGTCGTTGTGAAGCCTGAAGGTGCGACGATCAGCGTCGGTGATGTTCTTGTCCAGGAAACCGAAGTCCCCATGCTTGCTGGATCGTTTGCCCCAGGTCAGGCTGTCCTTGCGAATGAGGTAACCCTTCTGACCGCGAGCCGTGCGAAACACCCACTCCTCGAGTTCGAGCCTGTCATAGTACGATGCCGTCCAGCGGCTCACACCGACGTTCTTTTTCATGCGGGCGGCAGCGCTTAGTTGCGCGGCGGTTCGGTAGTCTCGTTCCATGTATCTGACTCCTTTATTCGCAACAGTCGCCACAAGTGAGGTCGTCAAGTCCGTGTTCTTCGGACGACTCCTCACTAATATCGCACCACCAACCGCAGACAGCACACTCGAATATTTCGTTGTCTATATCGAGGCATAAGCCAGGGTCGTCAGGGTCGAGGCCGAGCAGCTCGGCCTCACTCTGAAGGGTGTTCGTCGTCCCGCGTAGGTTGTCGATCAACTTTTGGTGCAGCTCATCCATCCTTTGAGCCTTCAAAGTCCTTCAGGCCCGCGACGGTCAGGCAGTAACCCGATCCTGCAGGCTCACCGTCCTCGGTCCAGAGGCCACGAGTGAAGTCGACCTTGCCTTCCTCACGCAACGTGCGAAGGATGCCGCGGACCACCTCCTTTGGGATAGGCCTGAAGTATCGCAGCCCGAAAGACGTCGAGGTTAGACCAAAACCATACTCCTCGGCACCGTGGTAAATCTGCTCCAGGACATGCGCTTTGAGCGTGTCGATTGCTGACTGGATTGCATCATTCATCCCTGAACCTCGCGACGACGTGCGGGAAGTCTTTTTCCCAGTCCTCAAGCTTTGACGTGAACTCGTCGATCTCGTACAAAGGCGGGTTGTAGTCCTGGCCGCGCAGAATCGCGCAATGTTCGCGGTCGACGGCCTCCCGACACTCCATGCAGTCGACGTGCATCCGCCAGTGGTAGACGTCGTCCATTTTCAGTACGTCGTCGATGTAGGGCGTACCTTTCTCGATGGCCGAACCACACTCCTGGCAGTAATGCTGCTTGCGTGCGGTCACCTTCCTGATTTCGACACGTTCAACCATCGTCGTTGAGCCATCCTGCTTTGAAGCCACAATTCTTGTGCATATGGACAGCGCGGCCGTCCTTGGGTATCGGGTGTCGGGTCAGGAATGGTGCGTTCTTTTTGATCATCCCAGCGCAGCCTGCGCACTTGCGGGAGCTCGATTTCGCAGTATGGCGGGTGGCTGCGCTGAACCCCTCCCACTTGTCGATCTTGATCCATCCTGCTTCAACGGCGCAGCCTTCGTGCATGGGGTCGTGGACGACACCATCAGCGAGCTCAAGCGTGCGCGTGATGTATTGGGTCCCCTTTGGGATGGGCTTGCCGCATCGGACGCAGTCGCTTGCCCTGTCCGTCACAGCCTCGAAGCGAGCGTAGCTGGCTTTCGGCTCGACCGGTGTTTCGGGCTCTACCGGTGTTTCGGGCTCGACCGGTGTTTCGGTCTCGTCGCCTTCAACAACCCAGCCCGCCGCTTGACCGCAGGTGCTGTGCATCTGCTTGACGCTGAAAATTTGACCTTTCCGCTCGACCCGGATAAAGTATTCTGCGCCTTTCCTGATCATACCAAAGCACCAGTCGCAGTTGTATTCTTCGCTTTCAGCGACGTGCCTGGTTGCGACAGGTTTAACCTCGGACGTCTCTTTCAGTCTTTCGGTGACCCGCTCCTTCTCCTTCCGGAGGTGTTTGGTCGTATCCTGCACGCCCAGGTTGTAGCACTCGCTGCTATATGCCCTGATCGACGCGACCAAGGAAATGATCTGGTGGTCAGGCATCGAAAGCAGGACGGAGCCTGGAATGGCGTTCACGCAGGCGCGCACACTGTCCGAATGGCATTTCAGCTGCCGGGCTATGTCGTCAATCGTAAGCACGTTGGGCCTCCTTGACTTGATCGGTGATCTGTTCGATATCGGCACGCAGGCCGCGTACCTGTTCAGTCATCGAGCGACGGCGAGCCTCAGCCTCGTCAACCCGAAGGTTCATGCGGTCAATCGTCGACTGGAGGTCGTTAATGATCAGGCGCACCTTTGCCCAGTTTTCTTCGGTCTCCGTGTTTAAACGTTCGACCCGACCGTCCGTTTCCAAAGCCTCATACTTGTGGTGTTCCAGGACCGCAAGCAGTACAGGCATGATTATGGCGCCCGAGACGATGCCGACGAGGATTGTGGTACGTGTCAAAACTCGTACTCAACGACTTCGACGATCTGCGCCTGCAGCAGTTCCATGGGCAGTTCGCCCTCCCTGTAAAGGCGACGAAGCACCTCGACGGTATCGCGAAAGCGTTCGATACCTGCGGAGAACAAGGAGTGAGACTCAGACAAGGCAGCGTACTCGTTGTAGTTCTGCTTCGATTTGCGGATGCTGATCGACAGCCAGTTGACGTGCCCGGAGAAATTGAAAAAGACGACCTCCTCGCACTTGCTGGAATTCGTGATCGCGACGGACAGCATCGCAGCCTCGGCGAACAGTGTGAACCATTCCCTCCGCGTGTCCTCGTCGGCGCCTTCAGGGTAGTTGAATTCTGGCATCGTTGTTCTCCTGTTCATGTATCGTCGCAACGTCGAATAACCGCGCCTAGTCGTCAAGCGGCAAATCAGGTTCAGAACGGCACGGACCCGTTTCCGCCGAACTCGAGCCACGGTCGCATGACGTCGTCTGGATGGGCGTTTAACACGACGTCGCAGCCCGGTCGGACGAACTGAATGTACTGCCCGTCAAAACTGACGTAGAAGGCTAGTTTGCCTGCTACCGATATGGCATGCCCGAAATGACCGCCAACCGGCGTCTCGCGCAAGACACGCGATCTGCGCAGGAAGTCCATGAACGGCAAGGGGCCGATGTCGCACTCCCACATTTGCCAGGCTTTGGAACGTGCCTGTCCAGGTGACTTGGCTGTGATCAAAACATCCTCAATCCCGTCCACTTCCACCCGGTATCGTTTCAGTATGAAGGTCATCCTTTCCACCTCACGGATACGAACCTGTTGCGCTCGATTTCCTCGACGTCAGCAGGATCGGCAGATTCAATTTCCTCGGACCCAGGTTTCGCGTATCGAACGTGGGTTCCGTCGAACTCGACGTAGTGGGCTTGCTCATCGTTCACGAGCATCAGTCGCCCAAAGTCAGGATCGGGTTCGCGCACCCACCTGATTTCTGTGAACTGCCGCCATTGACCGTACTTGATGTAACCGGACCCACGATCCTTCAATCGGGCCTCGCAGCCAGGTGCGCGCCACTTTCGAAAGGCGATGAGCAGCGCATCCTTCTTTTCAACGGCGTAGACCGTGATTGGCAGATCATCGTGCGACCACACCGACCAGCATTTGACGTCGAAACTCATCCTTACTCCTCGCGGTATATCGTGCGACGGTCAGCCGCGACGTACACCTCCCGCCCGTTCTCGATGTAACCTTTCAGGAGTGTGTACCCTTCGCGACTACCTAGCTCCTCGACGATCATACGACAGGCTTCTGTCTCCTGCATGATATCGACGACAAGGCGCTCCTCGCCCGGCTTCAATTCGAACCGCGACACTGCGATCCGTTGTGCAACGAGGTGAGCCTCCTGCCGCGTCTTTTCGCGTGCGGCCGTGACGCCTTCAATCTGCGCGATCCAATCCGTCGAAAACGGCGCCTTGATCAATTTGATCTGTTGCATCGCAGCCTCCTAAGCTGGCGTCGACCAGGTCACGACGACTTTGATCTCCCGGGCGTCGATTTCGACATAGGAGTAGTCACCGCCGCCAGGGAGCTCGAGGCGCACGTCGGCGGTGTTCGGGATGTTGTGCTCCCGCACCAGTCGGTTCCAGTTCCAGAGCATGTCGTGAACGTTCCCAGAAATACGTCCGTCAATCCTCGAAATAGTGTCGACTGCTACCTTTATGCTATCGCCCATGGTCCTCTACCTCCTTGTTTAAACAGGCCACCATTTCCTTCGCGCTTGCAAAGGATCGGGTGGTCATGAACTCGTGCTTCGTGACGCCGGTGACCAGCCAATCGAACCGGTCAGAGAAAAGGTGCCATCGACCATCGCGAACCCGCACCCACCAGAAGGCCAGCCCGCCGGCGTAGTAGTGCGCCTTGAGCCAGTTGCGTTGATGGGCCAGCCTCGGTTCATCCTTCCCGCCGAACCTGATCAGCGACGAGTCGCGCATCGGCAGCGCCTTCAGGAACTTGCCTTCGAGGAACGCATACCGACCACACTTCATCGTCGCACCCATGTCTGGGATACCAGGAGTCAGCTTGTCCTCGAACCGTTGGACGTGCGACCCCTGACGAACAAGGAGTGTGCGGACCGTTTTCGTTGAAGAGTTTTCAGCCATCAGGACCTCCAATTGCTTCACCCAAGGCTGC
>Ga0316189_10003854_pt1 | contig 14533 bp, 9 predicted proteins | sample LowCovwburrow_MG_FD_204930 | JGI IMG/M metagenome (GOLD analysis project Ga0316189, IMG submission 204930) | Coastal sediment microbial communities from Maine, United States - Lowes Cove worm burrow | ecosystem: Environmental > Aquatic > Marine > Coastal > Sediment | place: USA: Maine...
AATGACCATGTGTTAAACAGCAACTTCCTCAAGGTTTCCCTGGCCGAATATGGCTTGAATGCCCATCTGGCCCAAACCGAGAAGGAGGCCCTCAACCTGGCGCGCAAGATCAAGCCTTCCGTGATTGTCATTGACGGAATGATGCCCGCCATGGGGAGTTGGACCACGCTGCAAAGCATTAAGAGCGACCCTTGTCTGGCACATACACCCGTCATCCTCACGACCATGATGGATGATGTGACCAGTACCTATCAAATCGGCGTCATTGGTTATATCAACAAACCGGTAGACCAGCAGCGACTCCTGAGTGTAGTGCATCGTTACCTGCCCGAGAAGACAGACGCCCCCTTGCTCCTGGTTGAGGATGATCGGGGATCCCGCTTCCTGGCAGCCTCTATACTTCAGACGGCGGGGTGGAAGACGGTTGAGGCCAGCAACGGCGGTGAAGCGCTTCAATGTATCAGGAAGCAGCCCCCCGCGCTGGTGCTGCTCGACCTTCTCATGCCGGAAATGGATGGTTACACTTTCTTCAGTGAGCTGCGCAAGCGCGAAAAGTGGCGCCAGATTCCGGTGGTCTTTGTCTCCAGCGCACGCATGAGCCATGAGATTAAGTTAGATATTCCGGGACCCTTCATCCATCTAAGCAACGATGGCGACTACAGTGAACCAGAATTTTTGAAGAAGATAAAACGTCAACTTTTCGTATATATCAATCAGAACGTTGGAAACAGGAAGGACCCACCATGACCTGCATCCTGCTTGTTGAAGATCACGCGCTTAACCGGGACATGTTGTCGCGCAGGCTGCAACGCAAAGGCTACCGAATTCTTGAGGCATTGAACGGAGAACAGGCTATTCGCCTCGCCGAACAGCAACACCCACAAATGATTCTGATGGACATGGGCCTTCCCGAAATGGATGGCTGGGAAGCTACGCGCATCCTCAAAACATGTGCGAATACAGCCACCATTCCTATTATCGGCCTGTCTGCCCATACCATGTGCAGTGATCGAAGACGAGGTATCAAGGCGGGTTGCGATGATTACGATACTAAACCCGTTGATTTTGAGCGCTTGCTGACCAAGATTCATAGGGTGCTTGATCGTTCTTCTCTGAGGATTAATGCCTGAATAGTGACAGAGATCACAAAGAACAGCGCTCTGTCGCCACAAGACGTTCGCGATGACCGCCTCAACTGCCTGACCAGTCCTGTGTTTCGGTGTAAATACATGGCTTTCAAGCCGTTGCATTGACCAAAGGATTGAGCCGAGGCACCTGTTGAATTCGCTCAAATAACAGATCTCAAACCGTTTAGCAAAGAGTTTTTGCCGCCATCTTGTGGTAAGATTCATCAACGATGGTTATCTACGGACCTTTTTTATGAACATCAATTTAATCGGCACTTATGGCGGCAACACAGACACGAACTTCTTGACGGGGTTTTTTGTCGATGATTTTCTGGCTGTCGACGCGGGTTGTCTGACACAGGCCTTGAACCTGGAACAGCAGTTGGCGATCACGGATGTTCTCATAAGCCACTCCCACCTGGACCATACGCTTTCACTCCCCTTCCTTGCTGACAATCTCTTTGATGAGCTGAAGCAACCCATCCGCGTTTGGGCTGATGCAGCAGTGATCCAAGCGCTCAAAAAGCATGTCTTCAACAATGTGATCTGGCCCGATTTTTCAGTCTTGCCCTCGGCTGAGAACCCGACCATTGTCTTCCATGAAATCCAGCCCGAAGTTCCGTTCCAAATCAAACATATAAAAATCTTGCCGGTCCGCGTCAACCATGTGGTCCCCTGTCTGGGTTTTATTGTGGAATCTAGCCAAACGGATTCTTCCTTCCTGTACACCGCCGATACTTGCAGCACAGACCGGATCTGGGAAATTGGAAGTAACCAGAAGAACCTCAAAATCGCCATCGCGGATTGCTCCTTCCCCAACCAATTCCACGATCTGGCGGTTGCCAGCGGGCACATGACCCCCCGCTTATTGGCGAAAGATCTGAGCAAATTGAACGCACGCTGTCAAGTTCTGGTCTACCACCTCAAGCCCATGTACGAAGATGTCCTGGTTCGTGAACTCGAAGAGCTGAAGATCCCCCGCCTCGTTACCCAGATCCAAAGCACCCAAATGACAATCTAGTGTCACCCACCCGGGTGAGGAAGATTCGGTTCCCCCTCGCTTGGACATAAGAACGATGTGCGTCGGACGGTAACCACTCCTGCCTTAAAAAGGCGTAATCCTAGCCTCGTACAGCTCCCGATTTAAATAAACCGGCCGAATCCGAGCCTCCGAGTTGACCCTGCTCACGTATCACTGCGCACTCGGAGCCTCCGAGTTGACCCTGCTCCCGTATCACTGCGCACTCGGAGCCTCCGAGTTGACCCTGCTCCCGTATCACTGCGCACTCGGAGCCTCCGAGTCGACCCTGTTCACGTATCACTGCGCACTCGGAGCCTCCGAGTTGACCCTGTTCACGTATCACTGCGCACTCGGAGCCTCCGAGTCGACCCTGTTCACGTATCACTGCGCACTCGGAGCCTCCGAGTCGACCCTGTTCACGTAACACTGCGTCGTGCGAGCCTCGAGAACAGAACGTTTTCGAGTCAGGTCTTTACGCACGGAATCTTGAAATCTGCCGATCCTGGCTCAATTGCACACTTTATTGCAAGCTCCGGTTCCCTTTTCGGTGCCAAGAAGTTAGAATCGAACGCAAAGAATCGTCTGAATATCCTAGCAGTCTTCGCGGTTCTCAATTTCAATAAGGTATTTGCTTTAAGGAGGGCCCATGGTTTCCCAAAGAAAGGTATCAGATGCTGATGACCGACACAATGTGGTTGCCGAAGCAAGACGTGAGCAGGCCACCCGTGAGAAGGGTTATCGAGCGCGTGCACTGGAAATGTACCCCTGGGTTTGCGGCCATTGTGGTCGTGACTTCACCGAAGGTAAGAAGCTACGCGAGCTGGAAGTTCATCACAAGAACCACGACCACGATTACAACCCTCCCGATGGCAGCAACTGGGAGTTGTTGTGTATGTACTGCCATGAAAACCAGCACAACAGAAATGAGACAGCGAAGGCCAGCAGTGGGGGCTTAAAAGCGGAGACGGAAGAGCTTTCTACCCATCAGCCTTTTTCTGGACTCGCCGCCTTGCTCAATAAAAACAAGTAGGCGGGTTGATCTGGCCCTTAAACCTATTTGGATTGGTATCAAACTCAAGTCGGCCTTCGAAGTGGCAGTCTTGAGTATGATCCACATGCCACCCCCCTCTTTCCTCCGTAGGGTCCATTTTCTGCTGGATGGCAACGCCTCTGCCATCCGTGTCGCATGCCGGCCAACAATCGGATTTGGCACGAATGTACCATCGGTTTGAATGACACCCTCTCCCCTGCCCTTCACCGCTTGACTATTGGCCTGATTTAGCCTAGTTTGGCAGATGATTCCGTGGTCCTGTATCTGGTTCTTTTTTACCTCGACCGGGAGAACGAATGGAACGTTTCTATTTTTCCTATGTTTTTGTGCTAGGCCTCAATTCAGTTATTTTGGGGACGGGTTTCGCCATTTTCCTGTTCCGCCTCCGTCACAAACAGACCCATACCTGGCTACTGGCCGCAGTTATTCTCTGTTTCACACTCATGATTTCGCTCTTCGGAATCATGCTCACAGTTGCTGACTCCGGATCTATTTTTACATTTTCAGCGATTGTCGGCATTGATGTCAGCATCGCCATCCTGGTTCAATTTGCCTATCATTTCCCTGAGAATGACAAACCCCGCGAAGCACGACTGGTTCTTATGCTCAGTGCCCCCGTGCCGTTTATTTCCGTTTTTCTCCTGATCTGGTCCCTGCCCTACGACAGCCAAGGCTGGTACGTCTCTTTCAATCGCGTAATGTTAACTGCCATTGCCTTCCAAATCCTTCGTATCTTTGCCATTTTCTGGCTTTTCGCCATCTGGCTGCGTCGCATTCTTGCCTATGAACGATCATCAAGCGCCTCGCTGCTTCAGAAATTATTATGGCCTGGCAACCCTACCGCCATCACTATCCGCGCATTTGTGGTGACTTTCTCGCTCACCGCTTTTCTACCGATTTCTATCGTCTGTGTCTATCTGGGGTTTCTGGATCTGGATCAGTTGGCGAGCCTCTTCGTGGGCATTATCATCTTGATTTTCGTGCTTTTCTTCTTCACCTATATCAACTACCAACCCGAACAAACCTCTTTTATCGTCAAACTGGTTGGAACCACCCTGGTTTTTGTGCTGGCCGCCATCACCACAACCGGTTACATGGGAGCACGCGAGGCCCGCAGGGCCTACGATGCGCAACGCTTGCGCGACCTGGAGGCTTGTCGAGAGTGGGTTCGCGCACACGACAAACCCAACTTGCCCGCAGATATTCGCTACATTCGCTCACGACCCATTGAAGGTGGACCTGCCAGGGTCTCATATAATAACGCGGATACGGGTGGGCTTGATCCCAAGCAGATTGCCGATTGGGATTCTATCCTGAACGAAAGGCAGGTGTCCATGGCGGCCCTCGCCCGTCGGTTGACGGGATCGGATCCTGGCCAGGCATTGGCAGATGCCAGGGCCCAACTGGCCGCGCAACCCGCGAAGCTTGGCACCCCCCTGGTTCGAGCCCCAGATCGTGCCCACTTGAAACTGTCGGAAAAGGATCTGCACTACGATTTCCAGGAAAATGGACGCCACTACGAGGTGGGCTTCAGCTATCTGGCCTTCCGTCGTTACATGCACTCTATCAACCTGACCCTGGTGGTGATCATGCTCTCATCGACGGTCGTTGTGCTGGTTTTCTTCCCCTTGCTCTTCCATCGCGGCTTGCTGCGACCTTTAACCGCCCTGTTGGCGGGTGTGCGCAAGGTAAATCAAGGCGATCTTTCCATTTCGGTCCCCATCCATGCTGGCGACGAAATAGGTTTTGTGGCGCGTGCCTTCAACACCATGGTTGCCTCCATCGGCCTGGCCCGTGAAAAGGCCTTGGCCCAGGAACGAGAACGGGTACGACTGGAAGCAGAGAATGAACGCAAGAGCCTCGAATTAGAGGAGGCCCGACGGCTTCAGCTCTCTATGTTACCCAAACAAATGCCTGATCTGCCTGGCCTGAGCATCGCGGCCTACACCAATCCGGCCACGGAGGTCGGTGGCGATTATTACGATTTCTACGTCGAGGAGCAGGGCATGCTAACCATCGTCATCGGCGATGCCACGGGCCATGGCCTGCGTGCAGGCACCATGGTGGCCGCCACCAAGAGCCTGTTCAACGTTCTGGCGCCTACCCATGATCCTATCCCGCTCTTGGAACAGACCTCACGCGCGCTCACCCACATGGGCTTCGAAACCATGTTGATGGCGCTTCAAGTCGTGCAAGTCCGCCAGAACCACCTGACCATGACCGCCGCAGGCATGCCTTTTGCCCTGCTCTACAAAGCGCGCGATGCAACAGTGACGCAGGTCGTCCTCAAGGGTTTGCCGCTGGGCAGTGGTTTTACCTTTCCCTACCAACTCAGCCAGCTCGATTTTGAGCCCGGGGATACGCTGCTGCTGCTTTCCGATGGCCTTGAGGAACGCTTTAACCATCAGGACAAGATGCTCGGACCTACACAGATTCGCAATCGTTTCGCCGAGATCGCCAGCGGTCCACCCCATGCCATCATCGAGAATCTGGTCGCCTTGGGCGCATCCTGGGCTGAAGGCCGCGCCCAAGACGACGACATCACCCTCGTCGTACTTAAAAAACACGGGGTCGAAGCGGGTTAAGCCGTGCTAGAATATCAGGAAGGGGTTGGAAATCTACAGTTGGAGGCATGTGATGTGTCAGCTCTTTCTTTTTTTGATTTTGGTGACGAATCCTGGCGCAACAGAGATTCCCCAGGCGGTCAAGGACCAGGTACACCAGAAAATCGCGGAGAAAGAGACACCCGCCATTGTGATCGGTTACGCGGATAGCACAGGACAAACCTTTTTTGCGCACGGCGTCAATGCCAGCGGCACACTTGATGAAAACACGATCTTTGAGATCGGCTCTATTACCAAAACGTTTACAAGCCTGCTGCTGGCCCTGATGAGTCAAGCGGAAGAGTTGAAACTCGATGACCCCATTGGCTCACTGTTGCCGAACAGCGTCACCACCCCCAAATTTAACGATGCACAGATCACCTTGAGGCAGCTGGCCACCCATACCTCGTCCCTGCCGCGACTGCCGCAAAACCTGAGCCCCAAGAACATGGACAATCCCTACGCGGACTATACTGTGGAGCAACTCTACGACTCCCTGGGCCAGGTGAAACCCGATCGGTCATTTGGTTCTGAATACGCCTATTCCAATTACGGAGTGGGCCTGTTGGGCCATTTATTGGCATTGCGCGGCGGCAAGTCTTACGAAGAACTGGTGAAAACCAGAATCTGTGCTCCCTTGGGCATGACCAGCACCACGATCACCCTTGATGCGTCCATGCAAGAACGCCTTATCGCGGGCCATCTCGCCAACGGTGAACCCACAATGAATTGGGATCTCCCGACCCTGGCTGGCGCGGGCGCTCTGCGTTCCAGCGCGGCTGATATGTTGCGTTACGTGAAAGCCAACGCGGCTGCAGCCCAGGACGCCTTGGGTTTGGCTATGAAGCGCACCCACCAGCAGGAGCATCAAATCGGGGAGAATCTGGCGATTGGGCTGGGCTGGCATCTGGACAGAGAATTCTCCCCTCTGGTCTGGCACAATGGCGGCACGGGTGGCTACCGCTCCTTCTGTGGCTTTAACAGCGAAACGGGAACCGCCGTCGTGGTCCTTACCAACTCGCCTCACAATATGGACGGTATCGGCATGCACCTGTTGGAGCCCAAGAAGGTGCTTCCCAAGGTGACCGACACGATTCAGCTCAGCGCAGAGCAACTGGCGGAATACGAGGGCTATTACGAGCTGGCACCTGAAATGTTCATTCACGTTTTCATGGAGGGAGAGACACTTTTTACCCAAATAACGGGCCAGCCAAAATTCGCATTAATGGCGGAATCGGAAACCCGCTTTACGGTACGTGGCCTGCCGGCCGCACTCAACTTTGAGCGTGGTCCGGATGGCGCGGTCACCCAACTGGTCGTGCACCAGAGTGGCCGTAGCCAGCCCGCCCCTCTCAAGGTTGGTTATGAACCGCCACCCCAACCCGTAGCAATAGAACTGCCTCCTGAGGTACTGGCCGAGTACGTGGGCACCTACCAGTTCGGACCCGCCCATGTCTTCACGCTCAAAATTGAGGATGGCGTGCTCATGGCTCAGCTCACGGGACAGCCCTTCTTTCCCCTATTCGCCATACAAAAGGACAAGTTCTTCTACAAGGTCGTACCGGCAAGGCTCAGTTTCCAACGAGGCGAAGAGGGTGCTATCAGCGGCCTGACCCTGCATCAAGGCGGCATGGATAGACCCGCGCCACGGATTAAATAAGTGAACGCCTCCAAGTATGAGGGGGATGAGGGAAATCAAGCCGGGCTCTGAATGGAGCCCCTGCGCTATTACCGGAATCGGTTGGGAAGTCACCTTGACGACGGTTGGTGCCCGTTGGCTGTCTGAGGCCGCTATTCAATGAACGCCCGCCGATGGCTATGGATATTTAGACCTGGCGGTGGGAATGGGGAATGACATGCCGGGATCCCAGACCTTCAGCAGCCCCATCGTTGACCTTAAGGAAATGCCATGCTCGGTCTGGGTCTCTATCAAATGCACCGACGTAGGCGGCTGGGCTACACGTAAAAAAAGTCACAACCAACTAAACCCTTTGCCCAGCACTTCGTTTTTCATTTCGACAAAACGAAAGGAGGCTTTCATGTTAACCATGCTGACAGCATTGCTGTGCCTAACCACGCCTGATGTACCCAAAAACGCCGAGTTACAAAACCTGTTGAGCTACCAACGCCCCGGCGATGTGTCCGATCTCTACCTCAACAACCCCTACTCCATGGATTTTTCCGAGAACGGCCGCCTTTATGTCATCGACGCCAATACCCATAAGGTACACATGTGGGGCGACGATGGTAAGTACATCAAGAGTTTTGGCAACAAGGGCGAGGGTCCTGGCGAAATGATCAACCCCTTTAAAATTGAGGCGACCGCCGATAGCGTCTACGTCTGGGCGGGCAATTCGCAGATGTCCATTTTTGACCTGGAAGGTACCTTTAAACGCTCTTTCAAGGTAAGCGGCCCCCAGGTACGCAACTTTGCCGCACTTAATGAACACCTCTTTTTGATGGCGGTCGATATTTTTGGCGGACCGACCGACGCCCGCGTCGGCTTCCAATTGGTCAACGACAAGGGTGAAATCGAAAGCACGGTCAAAGAGTGGAAAAACGATATGATTCTTGCGCCCATCAAGGGCAATAACAACACGACGCTTAAAGCCTTTGGGGCCGAAGCGGATATCCAGGAAGCAGGGGACGGAAACTGGTACTTCGGTTATTCCAGTGAGCGCGTTTTGTACAAAATGAACAGCAAGGGTGAGGTCATCGGAGAAAAAAAGCTCGAACTGCCGACCGCTAAGCCCACCGATTCCGACCGGGAGTTGTACAACAGCATGTCCTTTCCCGGACCCGGCGGTCAACGCCTGAGCCTAAAGGACCTGCCCAACCTCAAGGTGAACTACACCTACGACAAGGCCTATTACACGCAATTTACAGTACAGGGCAAGCGCGGTATCTTCGTGCTTCACCCCCTGGGCGGAACCAACGGCGTTGGCATTGGCTACTCTTCAGCGACCTATGTCATTGTAGACATGGATTCAGGCAATCCGATGGCCCGCGGTCGCTTCGCCTATAGCGAAGACAGTCGGGTTCTTTTCCGCAATGGCCGTATCCTCGCCCTGGTGGTCAACGACGAAGATGGTTTTGACATTCGAGAGCTGGGCATGGATGGTTTTCAGAGAACCGCAGCTCACTAATGGAGACGGGGCCTTCAGGGCCCCGCTTCCTTGCGGAAAGATACCTTTGGGATACCAGGAGGAGCAAGCCATCGCTTCTCTTCGATGAACCCGAATTTTAGATACAAGGCAACGGCCGGCTCATTGGCCACGGCCGTTTCCACGACAGCCGTCTGCCAGGCAACAGAGTCCAGGGTTTCGCGCAACAATCGCGAAGCAATGCCCCGCCTGAAATAAGCTGGATCTACCACCAGAGAGCATATACCAAATTGCTTGGGAAGTTCCGATGCATCGACCTCTACCACTGCAGCCAGGTCCCCGTCTTGCCAGCAGCCAAAAAACCGGGTCGCCACGGACCTTAAACAAGACGGGGTTCGCTGCAGCGGCGGGAATTCGAGATCATTGGAGCCCACTAAGGCCGCTTCAATCCGGTAGGAGCGCTGAAAAAGGACATAGATTCTCGCCAATTCGGCATCGTCCTTGGTGTCGAGCCGCTCAATTCCGTTTTTCCTAGCCATGAAGTGCTCCACGAGTTCGTAAAACTTCGCCCCGTTCGCGATGAAAATCGGGACCGACGCTGCTCTACTTGGGTGACACAGCGTATTCAGTCCACGAATCTACCCTAAGTTTGAGGTTCATTTCCTGATCTAATCCCTGAATGGAATCAATGATCAACTTCCGGGTTTTGGGGCTGATCTCTTTCGAGATGATCATCACCGGAAGTCCCAACTTCGCTTTAGGCAGGACGTAGGAAACCAGATCCATTTCCGTGTGGTTTTGAAAATAAGTCTGGGCATATTCCTGGCGAACCATGATCCCATCGGCCTGGTCAACCTGTAGCAGCGCCAACAGGTCAGGCACCTTGGTCACGGGCACATAATCCAGGGCACCGCGATCATCAAACATGGCGGTCAGGGTAGCCAACATTTGTTTTCTATTGAGGATGGCCACAACGCCCACTCTAATGACCGGCAATTGAAGCACACCGCTTCTCTTGGAAAGCAGTAGATACTGTTCCCAATCCTTGCCGTCCCGTATCCCTTCCAATGCCCGATCGAACATGCTAAAGCGCTGCTGGCTCACCACGGTCTCAAGCGAAATAATGGCCGCCGGCACCGAGCGGGAAACCGCTTTGATCAGGGGACGATGATGGTTATATAAGGTGACCCTTAAGTCGGGACAGTCTTTTTGCAACTGCTTCTCGAAGATGGCAGGCCTGATGGTGGATGGCACATATACAAATAGTTTTGGCTTATCTTGCCCCCACATAACCAGGGGTAGACAGATGAATAAAAAACGCATTTACCAGGGTCCTCTCCTTGGAATGTAAGTGTTTGAGCATCACATTGTCAACAGTGATTTAGATTTAGACCTGATTTATTATCAAGCCAGGCTATTTGACCCTTTCAGGCACCAAACCGATTTGTACGTGGTCATGCGGAACGATCTTCCGCCTTTATGAAAGGATTGTCCCGCCCAAGCAACAAGACCTACAACTACCCGTCTCCTCGAAAAAAAGAGAAAAGAAGAGTGCATTACATAATCGAGCCAGTTCTAGTTCAAACCCAATGGGAAGGGTGGGAACCGGACCAGGTAATCCCGGCGAGCTCGGCAACCTCTTTTTTCCAACTGGCCACATCATCTTGATTGAAATGACGGATATGATCGTGACCGCAAGCACGGGCCATGACCTGTATCAATTCGGTGGAAGCCTTGAAGAAGCGGGCCAGCTGCTCGGCGCCTTTTTCAACGTTCAGTTTGGCGCGCAGTGCCGGATCTTGGGTGGCAATGCCGGCAGGACAGAGGTTGGTCTGGCACATGCGCGCACCAATACAACCGATGGCCTGCATGGCCGCATTGGATACGGCCACCGCATCGGCGCCCAGACAGAGTGCCTTGATAAAGTCGGCAGGCATGCGCAACCCACCCGTGATAATCAGGGTCACATCCTCACGGTCCAGGTGATCCAGGTAAGCTCTGGCTCTGGCCAGCGCGGGGATCGTGGGTACGGAAATGTGGTTTCGGAAAATCAGTGGGGCCGCACCTGTACCACCACCGCGACCATCTAGAATGATGTAGTCCGCACTGGCCTCCAAGGCGAAATCAATATCCCGTTCAATGTGGTTGGCCGACAGCTTGAAACCGATGGGAATGCCGCCGCTGATTTCCCGGACCCTTTCTGAGAAATTCTTAAAATCTGCCACAGTTTTCAAGTCCTTGAAGGTCGGTGGCGAGACGGCCGGGGTTCCTTCTTTCAAACAGCGGACTTTTGCGATTTTGCCCACAACCTTATTGCCGGGCAGATGCCCACCGGTGCCCGTCTTCGCGCCTTGTCCGCCCTTGAAATGAAAGGCCTGAACGCGCTCAAGGAGTTCCTCGTGGTAGCCAAATTTGGCCGAAGCCAGTTCGTAGAAGTAGCGGCTGTTGGCCTGTTGTTCCTCGGGCAACATGCCGCCCTCCCCCGAACAAATGCCCGTACCAGCCAACTCAGCCCCGCCGGCCAAAGCTACCTTCGCCTCTTCAGAGAGGGCGCCGAAACTCATATCAGAGACAAACAGGGGAATCTTTAAGTGCAACGGCTTTCGGGCGCGAGGACCAATAACCACATCCGTGCCCACGGGCACCTCTTCCAACAAAGGTTTTCGGGCGAACTGGGCGGGGAGGATTTGAAGATCGTCCCAACGGGGCAGGTCGGAGCCGGGCACGCCCATGGCGCCCATCTCACCGTGGTGACCAACCTTCGTCAAGCCGTCCTTGGCCAAGGCATGGATAGAAGCTACGTTGGGTTCTTCAGGAGTCGGTTCCGCCTTGGGCATGGCTGCCGCCAGGTTTACCTTTTTGGCCTGTTTGTCGGGCTCTAAACCTGCGTGCGACCCATCACAGAAGGGCGGGTTGGCTGTTCTCTTGCACATGCATAGATAACCGGTCTCAGCTTGTTCTTTCTTGAATGACAGGGGAACAATACCAGTGCCAGCATGCGAGCCGTCACAGAACGGTTGATTTTGCGAACGTCCGCAGGCGCACCAGTAGTACTCTTTACCTGCCTCCAGGTCGATAGCCATGGGCTTGTTGTCCGCAATGATCGGCTTGCTCATTTGTGCCTCCTAGTTTGAATGGGTTCTTCATGACCAAATGTGCCATATTTGTTACAAGAATGCAAGAGGGGCAGAGGAGAATTAAAATCTCCACAAATCGACCAATCCAGGAAGTCCGCATTCCTGGCCACCAATATGGATGACGAGTTCTAGCCGTTCTAACCCATCTGGCCGATGGGAACGAGCAAGACTCTCTGAGCAGCCTGCCAATCTGGGAAGCAGCGAGGAGGCCAGTAGAAGCATTGATCGGTGCCGGAAATAAACGACTCGCAATCCCTTCTCGCCTCTCATTTAACAAGGAATCCTTACCTGATTGGGATTTCTATTTCCACCCGTGTGAAAAGTCCGTTTCCCGATTTGAGTCTAATTTCACCGCCCATATTACGAATAATTTCATAACTGATGGGGAGGCCAAGCCCAATATGGCCAGAGTCAGGTGGCCAGGTAGTGAAAAAGTAGTCGAAGGCCCGGTCAATGTTAGACGGGGCAACGCCCACTCCATTGTCCTCTATAGCAATAACAAATTGGTTGGGGTGCACTTCCGTTGAGATCTTCAACACCGGGCTGTATTCATCTTCAACACTTCGTTTTAATTTTAAACTCATCGCATAGATTGCATTGTTAAGTATATGAACGAGCACCTGGCCGATGCTGTCGCGACAAGTGCAGACGGGCTTGGAGTTGGAATCAAATTCATACTTCACAGAAATATTGAAGCCGATAGCTGAGTGCTTCGAAACTGAAATATTAATCAAGGGCTTCAACAAAGAATTCAAATCAACGTTTTCAAGCCTTGAACTATGAGGTCGAGAAAAAAAAGCCATCCCTTTGACGATAGATTCAACCCGCTTGCTATTCTTTCGAACAATGCCTATATTCTGATAGAGTTCCGATGCCAACCGTTCCCATTTGGTTTTCTCCGGCTCCATGCGTGCTTCATCCAAAAACTCAAGACACACATCTGAGAAACCGTTAATGAGATTGACAGGGTTTTGAAGTTCATGCGAGACGCCCGCAACCAAAGTGCCCAAAGAAGCCATTTTCTCTTGCATAATTAACTGATTCTGTCTGTTGATCAATTGTTCATTCTTCTCTCGTAATTCTTGAGTCCTTTTTCTGATAATGATCTCAAGAGACCGTTTAATTTTCTGATTTATTTTTACATAGAACAATGCCACAGAAAGAAACAAAAGCAAATATAGAAACTGTGCAAGTGGGTGTTTCCAAAATGGTGGCGGAATGGTAATGGCAATTGATCGTACTGCATCACTCCAAATGCCATCTGAATTAGCACTCTTCAAATTGAGAGTATAACTGCCGGTTGGTAGGTTGGTATATGTTACTTGGGCCATGCCAACATCAGGATAAATATACTCATCATCAAAACCCAATAATTGGTACCCAATTTTGTTTTCGCTTGGAAAAGAATAATGAATTGCCGCAAAACGGAAAGAAACAGTTTTATCAGAGTGTGAGAGCTGAATTTCATTGGTGCCTAAAATAGTGCTACTCATATATTGGTTTGATTCATTCTTTTGCTCATTTCGCACAAAGAAATCTGTTATCAAAGCCCGTGAAGGAAAAGTGTTGTCCGTGATCTCCCTCGGATAAAAGGCATTGAAGCCATTAATCCCACCAAAGTAAAGCCTTCCATCTTTGCCTTTACACCGAGCCATTGAGTTGAACTCCCGACTTTGCAGGCCGTGTTGAACGCCAAATTTTTTTATAGATTCTGTACGAGGATCCAGCCGAGCAATACCATTATTGGTGCTCATCCAAATAATTCCGTCCTTGTCCTCCAAAAGGCAGTATATCACATGATCGGGGAGGCCGTCCTTTTCGTAGTATTGAGTGAAGCTAGAGCCACTCTGCGACATTCGGTTCAAGCCATTATCTGTAGCAACCCATATCGTGCCCCAGCGATCTTCCAGGATGCCACCAACCCCATTATTACTAAGGCTCCTTGGGTCATTGGGGTCATGCTGGAAATAAGAAAAGGTTCCCAATTCTCTGTTAAATAGATTCAAGCCCGAATAGGTACCAACCCACATTTGGCCTTTGCTATCTTCAGCCATTGCCCAAACGGAATTTCCACTAATGCTTGAAGGGTCTTCCAGTCTTTTGTCATAATGAACGAAGTCATCCGTCTCATAGCGATATTTACTCAGTCCATTTTCAGATGTGCCCACCCAAAGCTCTCCATTTTCAGCCAGATAAAGAAGGTTAACTGAAAAATCGCTCAAGCTTGAAGGGTTCTTTGGATCTGGCAGATACCGGGCTTCAATTCCTTCCTTTGGATTGAAACGGGCAAGCCCACCACCTCTTGAGCCTAACCATAGTCGGCCAAAACGATCTTCCGAAATCGTATGCACTCCTTTCGTTGCAAAACCGTGTGAGCCATCGCCCTTTAAGTCATGAACAACGAATCCTTCACCCTCTCTTAATTCACTAAGGGTTCCTTCGTATGTGCTAACCCATAATCTTTCAGACTGATCTTCATAAAGAGTCGCT
>Ga0316189_10003855_pt1 | contig 14531 bp, 11 predicted proteins | sample LowCovwburrow_MG_FD_204930 | JGI IMG/M metagenome (GOLD analysis project Ga0316189, IMG submission 204930) | Coastal sediment microbial communities from Maine, United States - Lowes Cove worm burrow | ecosystem: Environmental > Aquatic > Marine > Coastal > Sediment | place: USA: Maine...
TGCTGCTTCCTTAGCGGTGGCTCGATCACATAGTGGGCCTTCTTCGTCTTCGCCGCAAGGAATTTCGGCTGGAGCGGCAAACTGGCGCACCCGGACAGTGTCGAGATTATCGTCGCCCGGCGGGGCGAACTGGAGTTGGAGGGTGCTCTGGTCGGTGGGGGCATCGACCTCAAAGTGGTAATGCACCTGCACTACCAGAAAATCTCCCGGTTCGAGGGGCATACCTGAACCTTCGGGGAGGTAGGTGGGGCCCTGACCTGGCGCCCATCCAAGAAAGATCTCGTTTCCGCCGATGCCAGCGCCCCCGAAACATGGCCACCCACCCTGGTCTGGGTGCTGGGCATCGAGTTCGTTGGCTCTGTCTCTCATGTCGGCAGACGCGAGATAGCCGATGGCGTGATGGACAATTTCGGTTTGGTCGGGCACGAACTCGTAGGCGGTGAGCCAACGAGCCGTGGTGAGCTCGGGGTCATAGATGAAGCACCGGTATTCGTCGGGTTGGTACGCCGTTCCGTCATAACCCCCGATTGGGGTCACGACGAGGTCGGGGTCCGACAATCGCCGCACCGGAACCGAAGTCACGACCGGCTTGTCGGCCTGAGCGGTGGCTTCAGGAGAACCGAGCCATTGGATGAGGGCGTCCCTTTCTGAGGGGCGAATATCGAACGAGTCTCGAAACGCCACACCATGGTTCGAGGCGGGCCACGGGGGCATGAAACCCGACTCCAGAGCGGGGACGGTGATGTCGGTGTTGTCGAGTAGATCGCCGATAGTCTCGAGGCGGAGATGGGAGGTGCCTGGCCCTCGACCGGTGTGGCACGAAGCACAATTGCTGGTCACGATTTCCATCGGCGTGCGATCAGGAGTTTCAGCGAGGCCGCTGGGGGAGTCGTCTCGATCAGCCGCGGCCACCTCGGCCTCTTTCTCGGGCGTGGTTTCCTGTTCACCCTGATCGTCAGGGTCGTGAGCCGACGTTGTGGTTTCGCTCGAAGTCGGGTCTACCTCAGTGGCGCCGTCGGCGGCTTCCGGCTGCCCGCCGCAGGCGCTCAACACCACCCCGATCGCAAGAAGACCACCCAGGTTCCTGATTGTTTGCAGACATAGACCCATACATGGCCATGCTACTGCCGTGTGGTGGGTGTCCTGTGTCATCGTTTCTTGCCCAGGTTCGGGTTTATGGTGGGTACCGGCCTTACCCAGTGCTGGTGACACTCAGTGGCTCTTCCGTTCCGGGCTGATGCGTCTACACTGGCCGGGTGATCGTGAGTTGTGGTGAAGCTTTGGTGGATCTCGTACCCGACCCGGTGCCCGGCGGGGGGCCGATGAATGTGGCGGTGGCGTGTGCTCGGCTGGGAGCACCGTCGGCGTTTGTTGGTGCGGTATCCACCGATGAGTTCGGCCAGCAGATCATGGCTCATCTCGAGACCAACGGGGTAAACACGGCCGCCGTCCAGCGCTCGGACGCACCGACCGCTCAGGCCATTGTTGAGCACACCCCTAAACTACGATTTCGGTTTGAAGGCGACGGTACCGCCGACACCAGACTGAGGTCAGTCGACTGGTCGAACCTTGGGCACGGACCACATATTTTGCATGGGGGTACCCTTGGGCTTTTCCGGGGTGTCACCGCCGACACACTGGCGGAAGCGGCTGAGCAACACCGCGGCATCGTGTCGCTCGACCCTAATATTCGACCACAGATCATCGACAATCCTGAGGGCTGGCACCACTACCATCGCCGTTGGCTGGCGGCCGCCCATATCTACAAAGGGTCGGACGAGGACTTGGAGTGGATATTTCCCGGGGAGTCGTTGGACGCGATCGTTGACATCCTGTTGGCCGAAGGGGTGCGGGCCGTGATCCTTACCCGGGGAGCCGAAGGGCTCTCCATCACCACTGGAAAGGGGCGGGTGGAAGCGGCGGCCCCACCGGTAGAGGTCGTTGACACTGTTGGGGCCGGAGACACGATTGTTGGAGCGGTTCTTACATCGCTTCACGAGATGGAACTCGGGGCTGACGCGTCGCCCCTCGATACCGTCGAGTTGGCGGATTGGCAGCAGATCGCCAACCGGGCGGTGACGGCCGCCGCTTTCACCTGTACCCGCTCGGGGGCCGATGTCCCGCACCGGCATGAACTGGACTGGTAGCAGACCAGAACAGTCCATTGGGGTGCTGGTGCGGGTCGCTGGTGCGGGTCGCTGGTGCGGGCCGCTGGTTTGGCCTCGAACGGCAAGAGTGTCTATTCAAAGTGGTGGGCGGGGCGAGCTTCTCCCCGCATCTCGATAGCGGCTCGGGTGGCGTCAGCGAGCGCCGCCTCTAGGCGGGTGGCGACCAGGTCAGCGTTATCGGTGAAAGGGAGGGTGTCGATCAGGTGATCCAAACGTTCGCGGGCTCGCCAGGCCGCGAACTTGGCCCATTCGGCAAACAGAATGTGAGAATCGTCGACCCCAATAAGATCGGCTGACCGGCTCTGTTCATCGACGGTGGGATCGAGAGCCACATATCCGTTCACCATCGTGATCCGTTCCGCCTGGCGGGTGAGGGGCCCGCCGCGATGGACGACCATATTGCCATGGAGAGCGACCGCCCATCCCGGCCCGGGCAGATCCGGGGCCACAACTCGTTCAGCCGGGGGCCGTTGGCCTTGGGCTTGTAGCTCAGCGGCCTCGGCCTTGGTCCCTACGAAATACTCGAACCGACCGCCAGGAGTTTGGGTGGGGTCGGTAACGGTCATCACCATGTCGAGGGGAAGGGTGTCATAATGCCACTTGTCGACTGCCTGGTTGATGTCTGAGGGTTCGTAGTTGAGGTGACCGAGGTGTAGGGGCATGGCGTGTGGTGCGACCGGGCATTGGAAAATGCTGGCCAAGTGGGTGGTTAGCTCCGGTGATATACAAAGGTCTCGCAGCCAGCGGGAGCGGTAACAACCCCCTCGGGTAGAGCTTTCGATACGGTTCCCGGCGGCTCGGGCAAATGGTCGAAGGTTGCGCGCCACCTGGAGCATGGTGGCGGCACCAGCGTCGCTGAGGACGCGAAACGGCCCCGAAACCCCAAATCCGGTGGCCTTGCCGTTAATCTCTGCGGGTTGGTACCCCAGATCGGTGAGGTTAACGGTGTCTGCCGGGGACGTGAGCTGCAGGTCGCGTTGGGGGTCGAATACGGGTTCGTCGGGGAGCCATTCGTAACCATCGGGGCGCTCGGTGGGAAACGGAACTGTGATTGGCTCTGAAATGGCAGCGGTATGGGTCGGCGGTCTCATGTGGTGGTGACATCCTTCACTTGGGTGGGTGTAATGGTTCCGTAACCTGTGTAGGGTGGAGCAACAAGAATTTACATGCGTTGACGCTCAACGAGAAGCTGCAGCGGTGGAAGCTGCGGCGCAAACGCAACCTGGATCCTACGCCACGGATGGCGGCCAGGCGGAACGAAGGATGTTGTTGTGAACGGTATATTGATCAAGAACTATATTGGAGCGCGCTCAGTGCGTTCGGTGTTGGTGGCTGCGGTGTTTGGCCTCGCCTTGCTGGGCATGGTGCGAGGCGTGATGCCCGATGAAAACGCTGGAACAGTTGGCTACCAGTTAGAGGCCGAACAGGCAGGGGGTGAGGCTGCACGCCTCTCGTCCCAAGCAGTTGTCCGGCAATCGGTGACCCCGGCCCGCGATGCGTCGCCGACGACTGTCTTCGAAGCCAGCAGTACAACGAGACCCAGTTTCGACCTTGATTCCCTAACGTTGACTGGTGGTGTCGGAGAGCCGGTGCGTCCTGCCGACATTGAACCTCCTGTTTCCCCAGAGCCGAAAACCGAGGAGGTTCCGATAACCACTACAACCCAAGTGCCCACCACTGTTGCTCCCGTCACTGTTGCTCCCGTCACTGAGGTTGCCACCACGGTTCCCCCTGTCACCGAGGCTCCCACGACCGCGGGTGGCACAGGATCCGCAGACGGGTGGGTTGATGCCGGGCATGGGGTGATGGTGCCTCCGGTGCTGTTGTCGATTCGCTGGTGTGAGTCTCGCGACGATTACACCGCCGCCAACCCTGCTTCTTCGGCCCGTGGTGCCTATCAGTTCCTTACCGGAAGCTGGGCGGCCTATGGTCACGCCGACCGTTATGGGGTGGATCGAGCCCACCTGGCAACACCAGCCCAGCAAGACGAAGCGGCCGTGATCACCTGGCAGGCCTCTGGTACGAGCCCGTGGAACGCCAGTAAACACTGCTGGGGGTAACCCTGATTGTTGACCTCAAAGCGCTCGGGCCGGTCCCGGGCGCTTTTCGCGTTAACACACCGTGATCGGGCCGATCGAGAGCATTCACGGGTCAGAAATACTGTGGAAATAATCGGGGCGTAGCGTGCGGGCATGGACAGTATCCCGATTATTTCCCTCGCCAATTCCCTATTAACCCATGCGGGTCCGGCATCGTTAGCTCAAGCGGGCCCCGCATCAATAGCAGAAGCTTACGATCGTGCCCAGGCAACCGGTGCAGGCGCCATGAACATGGTGGTGCTCGACAACATCTTCGTGTTTGTGTCCGCGGTACTGGTGTTTCTGATGCAGCCCGGTTTTGCGCTAGTGGAAGCCGGCCTGACCCGGGCCAAGAACGCGGGCAACATCATGATGAAGAATCTGATGGACGTTTGCCTCGGAGTGCTGGTTTTCGGGCTGGTGGGCTGGGGAATCGCTTATCCCGGTGACTTCAATGGGGTCTTCGCGTCAGCTGGATTAGGGGTCAGCGGGTTGTTCGGGAACTGGTTGGTCGATATCAGCCCCGAAGCCTTAGCGAGTGACGGTTTTTACCCCCTCGCAACACCAGTTGATTTCCTGTTCCAGGCGGCGTTTGCCGCTGCAGCCGCCACTATTGTTTCTGGTGCCGTGGCCGGTCGAACCAAATTCGTCGGCTACGCCGCGTATTCGGTAGTGATAACGGCCCTGATTTATCCGGTAGTCGTGAGCTGGAAGTGGGGTGGCGGTTGGCTTGATGGTCTTGGGTATATCGATTTCGCTGGATCAGGTGTCGTGCACCTGGTCGGTGGGGTATCGGCCCTGGTCGGAGCGATCGTGATCGGGCCCCGTATCGGCAAGTTCGGCCCTGACGGAAAACCAGTCGCCCTGCCCGGCCATAGTGTGCCACTGGCTATTGTCGGTACCTTCTTGCTCTTTGTCGGCTGGTTCGGTTTCAATCCGGGTTCACAGTTGCAAGCCGATCTCGCCGTGCCTCTCATCGCAGTGCTTACCGCCTTTGCCGGGGCCTCCGGTGGTGTGGCGGCCATGTTTACCTCTTGGATTGTGATGCATAAACCCGACGTTTCAATGGCGGGCAACGGCTTGTTGGCCGGATTGGTGGCCATATGCGCTGGCGTGGCTGATGTGTCCCCGTTGGGGGCGATTGTGATTGGTGCGATCGGTGGAGTGCTCGTGGTCTTGGTCGTGCTAGCCGTTGAGCGTCAGGGGGTTGATGACCCGGTGGGTGCGTTCGCCGTGCACGGTGTCGGAGGCGCATGGGGTGTATTGGCCACCGGGCTATTTGCTACCACCACTCCCGTGAATGGTGCCACAAGCAGTGCTGGCTTGTTGTATGGGGGTGGCTTCGGTTTGTTCTTTGATCAGCTGATTGGAGTGCTGGCGATCGCCGCTTTTGTGGCTGCCACGAGCGGTGTGTTATTCCTTGGTCTGCGACGGGTCGGAATGCTCCGGGCTGACGCCGACCATGAAATCGCCGGACTCGATGTCTCAGAGCACGGCAGTCCTGGGTACGGCCCTGAGATGTTAGCATCGCCCGGGTCGCGTGTCTGATATGGCCCGCCTACGTCCGTGCTTCCACGGAAACCGTTGCCCAACGACCCCATTACTCAATACGATGACCGACGACGACAGTAGAAAGAGACTGTGATGCAACTCGTAACAGCCATAATCAAACCCCACAAACTCGATGACATAAAGGGTGCACTGCAGGCGCTAGACCTGGCGGGGATGACCGTCAGCGAGGCCAAAGGTTTTGGTCGTCAAGGTGGGCATACTGAAACCTACCGAGGGGCCGAATACCGGGTGGACTTTGTGCCCAAGGTAAAGGTGGAGCTTGTGGTCTCCGATACCGACACCCCCCGAGTAATCGAAGCTATTCGCTCAGCGGCGCACACAGGCCGGATCGGTGACGGTAAAATCTGGGTGACCCCGGTGGACACCGTGGTCCGGGTTCGCACCGGCGAAGTCGACGGAGACGCAATCTGAGGAAGTTCGCCGAAATATTTGGCAAGAAGAAAGCCCGAGACCCGATCTGGGGTTACGTGGAAGACCCCTGGGAGAAAGCTCGACTCCCAGGGGTTGCTTTCTTGGTGGTTTTGGCCGCTGGCACGGTGGCCTACCACGCATTGGGTTTGGGATGGTTCGATTCCTTTTACCAAACGCTCATCACAGTGTCGACGGTGGGGTACGGCGAGATCGGTATCGTGGTTACTCCCGCTTACCGGATGGTGAGCACACTGCTGATTTTGTTTGGTGTTGGCGTCGGCGTCTATTGGGTCGGTGTCGTATTCGAAGCGGTGATGGAAGGGCGCCTCACCGATCATGTAGGGATGTCGAGAATGCGTAAGACAATTATGGAAGCCAGTGGGCACACCATCGTTTGTGGATTTGGGCGCGTCGGTCGCACGATTGCCGAGCAACTGACTGAGGCCGGCGAAGTTGTGGTGGTTGTCGATTGCCGAGACGAGATTCGCCAGGACTACGAAGGGTTGTTGGTAGTGGGGGAGGCTACCAACGACGAAGTGCTCGAAGCGGCCGGAGTGCGGCGGGCGCGTAGCCTTGTGGTAGCCCTCGACTCCAAAGGCGACAATCTTTTTGTGACCTTGTCGGCTCGGGCTCTCAATCCATCATTGTTTATTGTGGCTCGGGCGGTCGCCGATACGACAGCGGAGAAATTGGTGCATGCTGGCGCCGACCGGGTGGTGAGTCCATATGAGATTGGGGCGGGGCGAATGGCGTCGTTTGTGCTGCAACCCAACGTGGCCGACTTTCTGAGTGAAACGATGGCCGACGGTTCCTTCCAGGTGCGTTTGGGCGAAATCAAGGTCGAAGCAGGTTCGGGTTTGGTGGATGTGCCCCTCCGGTCCACCCCCTTTCTCGAAGAGACCGGCCTCACGCTCTTGGCGCTACGAAAGTGCGACGGGTCGTTTTCTCAGCAACGAGATGGTTCGTGTATCCCCGGTGCTGGGGAACGACTTATTGTATTGGGCACACCAGAGCAGCATCGAGCGGCCGAAAAGTGGGTACGGAACCCGCAATAGGGCACAGAGACAATCGACTGAGCGGTATTGGGCCGAGGGAATCAGATCGTTGACAATGCGTGGGTGGAGGCGCTCAGCCAACAATACATTCGTGTGGCGATGATTGTGTTTATCGTTCAGTCTCGACACAATAGCAGAATGACCGGAGTTTGGGATCCCCAGAGTTTAATGTATGGGAATGTGCTGTTGAAGGTAAGTGCTGGCTGGGGGATTGAGGTCGTTGGGGGTGACCGTGTCTGAATTTGCCTTCGGTGCGCGCACCCTTGACCGGGTAAATCCTATGCCTCTGTGGGCACAACTTGAAGTGGAATTGCGGCGGCGGCTTGACGCTGGCGACTTCAATTCCCGGTTTCCGACGGATCTAGAACTCACCGAGATTTATGAGGTGAGTCGGCATACGGCGCGCCACGCGGTCAGTCGACTTGATGCTGATGGTATGGTCACCCGCCAGCGTGGCCGTGGCACAATGGTGAACAAGCGGCACTTCGAGCAGCCTTTGGGGGCGCTGTATAGCCTGTTCCAGCTGGTTGAAAGCAGTGGGGAAGAGCAACGCAGCAAGGTGTTGCAAATGGGGTCTACCACCAATGACGAAGCGGCGGCACAACTCGGACTCGCCCCCGGAACCGAGACCTTCTATCTGGGGCGTCTTCGTCACGCCGACGGAGATCCACTGGCCATCGACCATGTGTGGATGCCGATCGATATCGGCCAGAACCTTGTCGACAGTGACTTCACTCATACCGCCCTATATCAAGAACTTGATCGTTTGGAGTTGCCGCGGCCAGATCGGGGAGATGAGCGAATTCATCCCCTAATCCCGTCGGCCGAGGACCGGAACTTGTTGGGGGTCGCCCGGAGCGAGGCGGCATTTCGGTTGGAGCGGCGCGGCTTCTGTGGTGATCGTCAGATCGAGTGGCGAGTGACGGTGGTGCGCGGCGATCGGTTTACGTTCGTGGCCGATTGGTCCGAGGGCCAGGCACTGGGCGGGGGCCTCCGAGCAGCGAGCTCGAAACGATAACCGGCAACAACAACGCACCAAAGAGCAATTCCCACTAGATCCGCGAATCGTCGGCTCTGGTGAAATACGATGTCGGTCTACACCTCCGCCGCTCCGGTCCCATCTAGGATAGTTCCCTCACCATCGTGCTCTCGCCTTCACACCGCCGCCTTGTTTTGTTCGTTACGTTCAGCCTTGTCCTTGTGGCGTGTGGGGGCGCATCTCCTGGTGACACGGAGCGAGGACTCGCCGGCTCGTTGCCGGAAGTGCTGTTTCGCGATGTTTCTCCACATCAGCGTGAGGCATTGACCGAAGAGCTTGCCGTGGCTGAACAACGGGCTACGGCCGGGGCCCGTGGTCCGTCGATCTCAATCAGTCAGGGTGACGATGTGCGGCCCACCGCTCACAGCCAAGGCCTGCCTCTTCCCGGGTCGGGGACGCCGGTGCATGTCGAAGCCCAGAGTGATGATGGCGCCGCCCTCAATTGTGTCGTAGCAGGCACGGTGGCAACGGCCGGTTCGGAATTGGTTGAGCCGTTGATTCGTCGCACAGCCGAACTCTATTTGGAACACTGCCCCGGGTTGCGGTTTGTTGTTGATGCCACCGGGGACGAAGTTGGTTATGAGATGGTGTGCGCCGGTTTGGCGCACATCGCTGGTAGTACTCGCGCACCCACGGTTGAGGAAGCCCAAGTGTGTCGGGACGCGGGGATCACGCTTGAAACCGTGCCGTTGGCCTACCAGACTGTGGCGCTTCTGGTGAATGAGGTGAATCCGATGGCGTGTTTCGACCTCAACCAGATTTATGGCCTGACGGCCAATACCTCACAAGTAGTAACCGATTGGTCACAGCTGGCGGGTTGGCCGGATCCAGAGCGGGCCATGGCCCTCAACGTGGTTGTCCCTCGGGTCGATTCGGCTTTCCATCAACGGTTCGTTGATTTGGTGCTCGGTCCGGCGAGCGAACACGGTGCAGCCGGCCGCGCTGGTGCGGCCGGTGATGGCGAACCTAACGAAACGGTTGCGGCCAGCGAACTCGACTTGCGAGGCGACGCGATCCAGGTGCAATCTCCGGGTGAAGTGGCTGCCGCCGTTGCCGCTGAACCGGGAGCATTTGGGTGGGTGCCGTACTCGGCGGTGGCAGGTCTGCCGGCTGGGGTGAAGGTTGTGGCGATAACTCTGGGCGATGCCTCCAACGGGTCGGGGTGTGTGGTTCCTTCCCCAGAATCGGTGGCCACAGGCGTGTATCCGCTGGCTGGGCCATTGCAATTGGTGGTTGGGCAACAGGCGGGGCGTAACGGTTCGGTCGATACGTTCGTCGAAGCCGCCCTCAATCCCGCTATCTACGGTCAGGCTCTGGTCGACGCTTTGGGGGCGGTTGGTTTCCAACCTCTTGAACCCGGTCAGCTCGAAGACGTACGGGCGGCTTGGCAGTTCCGCTAGTCTGTGGTTTGTGCACGCTCAAGGCTCTAATCCGGGCGAGTGGCAGCGACCCCAACCGCCCCGCCGTTCGTTTCCTATCTATTCGGTAATCGCGATTGGTTTGCTTTTGGTCGTCGCTGCGCTGGGGATAATGTTTTTTGTGTCGTCTGGAGGCGACGAAGAAAACGTTTCCCCGGAAAACGACGAGTTGGACGCATCGACCGAATCGGCGGAAAAGGCGGGCGAGGTGCTTGATGTGCTGATCGCTGGGCTTGAGGCCGACGACCTGAGTGCCGTGCCCTTCACCGCTGGCACGGCCGCCACTGCCATCAGCGACTATCGTTGGGCTACCGAGGGGTTGGCCCCGTTTTCCCTGGCGGTTGATCGTACCGAAGTACAACTTCTGGGTGACTCGCAAGCGAGCGCCGGGTTGGAGTTGCAGTGGACGTTTGACGACGTCTTCCAGTGGAGCACCAGTTCCTTCGTGTCGCTGGAACGGGTGGTAGATGAGTGGCAGGTCGTGTGGTCTGGGTCGGTCTTGAGCGACGATATGGCCGATGGAGATCAGTTAGTGCGGCGGGATCTTCGCGCCGATCGGGGCTCGATCGTCGACCGAAACCAGGTGCAACTGGTGGGCTCGGTGGATGTGGTTGATATTGGGATTCAGCCAAGCCGGGTAGAAGATTTGGCCACTCTTACCGCCACCTTGGGCGAGGTGCTCGGGGTCGACGCAGCCGAGTTGTCGGCGCGAGTACAGGCGGCATCGCCAAACGCATTTGTCGATGTGATCAGCTTGCGTCGCGAGGCCTACGATGTCGTGCGGCCCGTGGTGTTTCCCCTGCCGGGTACGGTTTTTCGTGAGTCTTCTGTTCAGATGCAGGTCGAGAACCAATTCGCCCGTGCGCTACTCGGCCGATCCGGTGAGGTCACTGCTGAGATAATGGAGAACAATCCGGGGGTGTTCGAGGTCGGAGATATTGTCGGTCGTTCCGGCATGCAGTTCACCTACAACCTGGAAATGGTCGGTACCGATGGGATGGCCATCGACATCTTGCGGGCCCAGCAAGAACCTGAACCCGGTCCTCCAGGGAGTGGCTTAACTACTACCTCGTCGCTGCTGACTCGTTCGCTGGAACCGGAGCCAGAAGAGATCTTCGTGATTCCCGCCGAGCATGGCACGATCATCACCACCACTCTTGACGCCGATATCCAACGGGCAGCCGAACAGGCGCTGGAGGCTACCACACTCACCAGTGCGCTGGTAGCAGTGCAGGTGTCAACCGGGGACATTTTGGCGGTAGCTAACGGACCACGAGGCGCAACAAGCAACTTCGCTCTCGTCGGCCGGTACCCACCAGGGTCAACCTTCAAGGTGGTCACTGCCTACTCCCTATTGCGCGACCATATCACGACCGAATCGATCACCCCATGTCCGGCCACCATCACGGTGAATGGGCGAAGTTTTGCCAATGCCGAAAATGAGGCCTTTGGGAACATCACGTTTCGCGACGCGTTTGTGCATTCGTGTAACACCTCGTTTGTGGGGGCAACCATGGGCTTTGACGAAACCGAACTCAACGAGGTGGCCGCAGAGTTTGGGTTCGGAGTCAACTACGACCTGGGTGTCGACGCGTTTACGGGTGATGCTCCGGTAAACGAAGGGCCCGTTGATATGGCCGCCAGTTCCTTTGGCCAGGGTCGAGTCCTGGCTAGCCCCTTGACAGCGGCGGTGATGGCCGCGACGGCCGGCGATGGTGTGTACCGGACGCCTCAGCTGGTCACCAACCCGCCGCCCGCCACGCCACGCGAAACTATTTCTCTCGAACCCAACGCTGCGGCTGCGTTACGCGAACTCATGCGAGCAGTGGTCACTGAGGGCACCGGTCGGGCCGTTAGCGGGGTAGCGGGAGGTCCGGTGGCCGGGAAAACGGGGACCGCTGAATTCGGTAACAGTAACCCGCCCCAATCGCACGCATGGTTTGTGGGTTACCAAGGCGATGTTGCGTTCGCGGTATTCGTCGAAGCCGGTGAGTTTGGGGGTTCGACAGCCGCCCCGATTGCGGGCCAATTCCTCAACCTGCTGGCGTCGGGCTCGTTGATCGAGCCAGTGGCAGATGCTCCCGAGGCGCCAGCAACGCCGGACCCTGAACCTCCGGAGCAGCCCGAAGGCGAAGTCGAGGACGAGAACGATGAGGAAGGCAACTAGGACAATAAGGAGGGTGAAGCCAACGAATCGACGACCGTGAATCAGCGATGATCGTGAGGGTTACGGAGCGGTGGGAGATTGGTGGTCGCTGTAGGGAACAGCGGACGGGTTGCGAATCCAATCGGCGAAGTCTGTGTTGGCTGGCTTTTTCACGGGAGCATCGCTCGCGGCTGGGTCGGCTTCACATGTTTTGATATCGAGCGAGTAGGCGCCTTCGGTTTTGAACGTGGCGGCGACTGAGGTGGGGCACCCCTCATAAGTCAGAATCGTGAGCGGAGTGGGGATGCCCGACACCATCACCGAAACGGTGGCGATGCCCGCTGGCTCCACAACCATACAAATCACTGAGGTGATGCGTTGGCACTGTAGCGCAACGCCGCCTTCGGAGCGTCGGGGGCGTGTCGCCGCAGCGGCATGCTCAGTGAAGCCCTCGGCGACGATGGGTTCGGCGACCGCGGTTGAAGTGTGAGCAGGAAGAGGTGTTGGGTTCTGGGCGCGGGAGATTATGGCAAGTCCAAGTAGGGCTACAGCAGCGAGGGAGGTCGCAACGGTGAGCACGGCGGTGAGCTTCGTGTTGGCCATATCGGGTTGGTATCTCTCTTTATCAGTGCAGAACTCGCACAATAAATAAGGTCGGAGGCGACAAGGAAAACTCACCGAAGTTGCCCCACTTTACGACAACTAGGTCCAAGTGGGGTTGAGGCCGTGAAACTTCCAAATTCGCCCAACAACAAAGTTACCCGTTGTTGATTGTCCTTTCGTGTCACCCCCTGCCTTAATCTTGTAGGCAATCTGGGGTGGTGCCCACACATGGACATTCTTTTGTGCGGGTCGTAGAGTTGGGACATGAACGAATGGCCTCTGCCCAATTCCAGTGTTGATCTCGCCGGCCAAGTGGCCCTGGTGACCGGAGCTAGTTCAGGGCTCGGCCGACGGTTTGCCCGGGTTTTGGCGGCGTCCGGTGCCGCGGTGGCGGTGGCGGCTCGCCGCGTCGACCGCCTCGACGAACTCGTGGCTGAGATCACGGCCGAAGGCGGTACAGCGGTATCGGTTCCGCTTGACATGACTGACAACGAATCGATCATTCAGGCCGTTCAGTTGGCCGAAGATGCACTCGGGTTGGTAACGATACTGGTAAACAACGCTGGGGTGCCCGATGCCCAGCGAGCCCACAAAATGTCTGAAGAACTAATCGACCGAGTTTTCGATACCAACCTTCGTGGTCCTTTTGTGTTGTCGAACGAGGTCGCTCGCCGGCTTATCGCCGCTGAGTCTCCGGGGCGAATGGTCAACATCTCATCCATTGGGGCCTACCGATACGATGGCCGCGGGGCCGCCCTGTACTCCATCACCAAGGCCGGGATCGCTCGGATGTCTGAGGTGTTGGCGGTGGAATGGGCCCGATACCACATCAACGTGAACGGGATCGCCCCCGGGGCCTTCAGCTCGGAGATGATGGACGGCATGCTTGAACGAATGGGCGACATCACAAAGGGGTTCCCGCGTAAGCGGCTCGGCGACCCCGCTCAACTCGACTCCACCCTCTTGTATCTGGTGGGGCCGGCCTCGGATGCGGTGACCGGCACCGTGATCAAGGTCGACGACGGCCAAGGTGCCCGCTGACCCGCGGCGCGCCCCCGCATTTTTTGCGGGCACCGCCAACTTCTAGTACATTTGCCCATAATTCTTTTTGGGCGAATGGGGATTGTACATGCGGCGGAACAATTTCGACCTACTGCGTCTGTTGGCGGCGCTTGAGGTTGTGGTAGGGCACATTATCGAGTTCTTTTCGTTGCCCGTGCCGTGGTTCTTGCAACCCGCTTACGTCGTGATGCGCTGGTTCCCTGGGGTCCCGATCTTTTTTGCCATGAGCGGTTATCTACTGGCTCAGTCGTTGGCCCGTAACCCTGATCTGTGGAACTACGCCCGTAACCGAGCCCTGCGCATTTTTCCGGCGTTGTGGGTGAATGTGTCGGTGACCATTGGATTGTTGGCGATGGCCGGATTGCTTTTGCAGCTTCCGTCCTCGCAGTTGGTGGCGTTTGTCCTCGCCCAATTCACGATCGGCCAAAGCTGGGCGCCGGGAGCGATCGCCGAGTACGGCCTCGGCGCCCCACTCACGCCAAATTCGGCCCTGTGGACTATTCGGATGGAGATTGGTTTCTATATTGGCCTTCCGATTCTGTTGCTGGGCGGGGCTTGGTTGTTGCGAACCCGGCGCCGCGTCGACGCCGCCATCGTGACATCGGCGCTGGTGTCGTTTGCGGCGTTCAGTCTGCTGGTTACGCCGGGGCTTGATGAATCGGGGTTTTCGGTGATGGAGAAACTGATTGCCGACTCACCGCTGCCTCACGTCTGGTTATTCCTGGGTGGCGTTCTCGTGCAACGATTTGAGGCCCCGATACGAGGGGTTTTGGTAGGGCGTCTGTGGCCCTGGCTGCTGACCTTTTTGTTGGCCCGGGTCTCGGTGTGGATCACCTACGAATGGAGTTACGTCAACCCCGAAGGGCAAGCTCCGGCAGCATGGGCGTTAGGGCTTGCCAATCTGGTTTTGATCATGCCTTCGTTTGCGTTTGCGTTCAGTCCATCGCCAACACTGGCTCGGCTGAAACCGCGAGGAGAT
>Ga0316189_10003856_pt1 | contig 14529 bp, 13 predicted proteins | sample LowCovwburrow_MG_FD_204930 | JGI IMG/M metagenome (GOLD analysis project Ga0316189, IMG submission 204930) | Coastal sediment microbial communities from Maine, United States - Lowes Cove worm burrow | ecosystem: Environmental > Aquatic > Marine > Coastal > Sediment | place: USA: Maine...
GGAAATCTGTATCATACCCGGCAGCTGCTGTGCACCGAGGCGGTTGTAGTGACCTTGAACAAAGCCCTTAACGGTGGCCTGAGTGACGCTCAGGCCGTTGCTGTTGCGGCTCCGTTCAGCATAGCGCTGGGAGATAGCGGTTGTATATGCGGCGCTTTGAGTGGCGCCGTTTTGGCGTGCGGCCTGTTGGTAGGAAACGATCAACCTTACCATCACCGCCAACGCATGCGCGAGAGTGCCCGGCAACTGCACGATGTGTTTAAAACTACCAACGGTGCAACCTGCTGCAAAGTGCTTTCCCGCGGTGTCCGTCAAGATTCACAGGCCCACTTCCAGCAGTGTGCACATTTGACGGCAGGTGCGGCAGAAATGGCCGCAAGATTGATTCTATATCAAAGACCTGAGCTTATCCGATGCACGGACAATGGATTTCTCCATAAGATTGATACCAAAATCGGTGCCATGATGACGCGGCTGCTTCGGATTGTTTTCTTAAAAAGGTTGCACCAGGGGACAAAATAACAACCACAATAATTACCAAATAGATTGATCGGTATAAATCATGGCATTCATTTTTGTCTGCTACCGTTTATTAAAAATTTATGACGCACCCTGCTTAATTGGATATCTGTAAAAAATTGAGACTCTCAAAAGAACAGATATTGTAAACCTATCGCAACTCAGCGTGTCTTCAGATCATGTTATATCTTAATTTGAAAAATGAGAGAATGAAACTTGGTCATTGCAATTAAGTTGACTGGTTTATTTGGTTATTGGGATGGTTGAGTTTATTGTTCCGTTTGTGATGTTGAAAATTAATAATGCTTTGAAGTGGTTTCAAAAGATCAGATTGTGTTTGAGGGCAGGGCGCATTATATCAGTTATCTTAAATTTGTACTCCCATATACTGACTCTTATTAGGTCGGTGGCCATACCTGTTCATGCCCCCAAATAGTTAGATCAGAGTCTTTTGCCAATTTCTGCGAATAACCTGAACGATATTTTTCGGAAATTGATTTTAGCCTTTTTTGTTCCAAATAATATCGGACCGCCTGCCGCAAAAATGCCCATCTGTCTTTCTTAATCATTATCAATTTAGTGAAATATTATGTTTTTTCATCTTTTTATACAAAAGTGTCCGGTGGATGCCCAGTATTTTGGCTGCCCGGACCTTGTTGTGGTTGGCTTCCTTCAAGGCATAGCGGATCGCCTCTTTCTCCGCCAGAGCTTGCACCTCTTTAATAGACGTTTGATTTTGCTGGGGAGACTTTTTTGGAGTGCGATGCAAATAAAAGGGAAGATCCACCAATCGGATGGTGTCGGTCTCAATGGACGACAGGGTTCTCTCCAGTACATTTAAAAGCTCCCTTACATTTCCGGGCCAGTCGTGACGCTTGAGCGCCTTTTCAGCCTCCGGACCCATATTAATCTCCGGAAGTGCGGCTTCCTGGGCCATCTGTTGCACGAAATGCCGGGCTAAAGGAATTATATCGTTTCTGCGTTCCCGCAACGGTGGAATATTCAGCGGCATAACATTCAGACGGTAAAAAAGATCTTTGCGGAACCGGCCATCAGACAACATTTTTTCTAGATTTTGATTGGTGGCGGCAACCACTCGAAAATCGGATCGAATTACACGGGTTCCACCCACTCGCTCAAATTCTTTTTCTTCCACGACTCGCAGCAATTTTGGCTGCATTTCCAGGGGCAGGTCTCCGATTTCATCTAAAAATACGGTCCCATGATTGGCAATCTCAAATTTACCGGGTTTACCTTCCGTTTTGGCACCGGTAAAGGCGCCTTTTTCGTACCCGAATAGCTCCGATTCAAGCAAATCTTTGGGAATGGCCGAGCAGTTAATCCGGACAAAAGGGTATAGTTTGCGGGTACTGGCATGGTGGATGGCCTGGGCAAAGAGTTCCTTACCGGTGCCGCTGTCACCGGTAATTAATACGGGGAATTGATTGGTAGCGGCATTCAGCGCTTCTTTTTTCAATATCGAAATGGCCTGGCTGCTACCGATAATGCTGTCAAACGTGTAGCGGGTGGAACGTAGGGTGATCAGCTCTTCTTCGTAAAGTTTGACTTTTGATTCCAGCAGTGAAAGTTTATTGGCGAGCTTGGTGACATCCTTTATATCCTTAAACATAACCTGTCCGAAAACCGCTATGACTTTACCATCCTGCCAGATGGGAATACGTTGAACAACCATATTTTGCCCCTTGATCCACTGGGTTTGGTTGATTTCCGCCTTTCCGGTTTGTGCGACAATGTGCATGCGCGTGTTTTCAATGACTTCCGTGCAATGTCTGCCAATTTGTTCCTCAGGATCCAGCCCCAGGAATTGCCCGTAAGGTTTGTTAAAATGGGTAATATAACCTTCAGCATCCGTTACCATAACCCCATTGTAAATGCTCTCCAGGATGAGCTCATACATTTCTAATTGGCGGTGTATTGGAGATTTATCCGGTTGCCCTTTGCTATTTTTTCGTTTTAGCATTTCGTCGGGTTCTGCGCCGAACCGATCGGTCTTTTCCATAGCCCGCCTCCGTATCAGTATGGAAACATGTATATCATTTGATACATTTTTCTGTATATAAAGTACCGCTGATAATGTCGAGGAAAAAATGAATTGAAATCACTAACTAGTGGCACTTATTGAAAATTAGCACAATTAAGTCGGATCCGGCCGAGGGCGAAGCCTTTGAATTTTCATGAAAATCTCATGGTCTGAAAATTGCAAAGCATTTTGATGCCACCTGTTCGGCTAACGGCACCAAGCTGTTTCTGAGACCCCGCTCGGAAAAAATGGCACTGCAGGGCAGCAAGCACATTGATAATTTATGTAGGTGTCAGGTTTAAGTTTCTGACATTTCTCTTCTCTGGCACCTGACACCCGACACCTGACACCTTTTGTTCCTTACAATATGTTGTCAGAAAAAACGGACTATGCGCCTAATAACCGTTCATTGGTTCAGAGTCAGGGGTAGTTACAGATATTAGGAGGAATAGAATGGACATCAGTGAGCCGGAGATAAAACGTGAGGATATCCTGATTTTGGAGGATAGTCATTTTAATACTAACAACGTCTGTATCGTGACCGGTTCGGGCACCGGCATCGGCCGGGCGACGGCCGTTGCCGCAGCTGCAAACAAATTGATGACCGTGGGGTTGGACTTCAATGAAGCGGAAGGGATGAAAACCCAAAAAATGGCTCGCGAGATGGGTGGACAGATGATTTTTGTCAAAACCGACCTCTGTAAAGATGGGGATATCGAGCATGCTGTCTCAGAAGCGGCTAAACTGGGCACCATTAAGTATGTGGCTAACATCGCCGGGATCCAGCACATTGACGCCGTCGAAAATTTTCCCATGGAAAAATATGACTACATGCAAAAGCTCATGCTGCGAGCCCCGTTTTATCTCTCTAAACTGACGTTTCCTCACATGAGAAAAAGCAGTGACGGGACCGGCGCCATTGGCAATATGGCGTCCATTCACGCCCATATCAGCACCCTCAACAAGCCGGTTTACAATATTACAAAGTTTGGTTTGCGTGCCCTGACCCAGTCTCTGGCAGCCGAAGGAGACGGCAAGATTCGCTCCTTCACGGTCAGCACCGGATTCGTTAAAACGGCCTTAACCTTAAACCAGGTCCCTGCCCAGGCGGAGCAAAGGGGGATCACCCCTGAGGAGGTCATACGGGATGTCATGTTGGGGCATTCCCGCATCAAGGAAATGATGTCGCCGATTGAAGTCGGTAATCTCTTTATCTTTGGGTTTTCACGATTTGCCAAATATCTCATCGGGGGGGATCTGTTGTTTGACGGCGGTGTGGTCAAAACCTATGCGCAAAAAAGGATGGATACAACATCCGCCAGTTAAATTCGGTTGTCGTAATGAGAACTGAGTGATCCTCATCTGAGCTATAGGCAACTGAATATGACTCATTTGCTGCTTAAGCTTAAATAAATTAGGCTTGACAATATTGGTTAAGATTGAGATTAGAAAAGCATACGCTTCCTGATAGATCAATAATTGCGATTGGACATGCGTTGCGAAATTTCATTCATTAAAAGAGTAAGTTTTAACGCTCCGTTACGGAAAGGAGGTGAAGGTTAAAAGCGAGAAGGCTGATTTTGTCGGTTGAATCGAATTAAGCGATAACCCCACACTTACGGAGGTAGGGAAAAATGAAAAGATTTGGAATATTTACTATTATTGGTGCCATCACCCTGGTACTTGCCTTTGGTTCTTTTGCACTGGCGGCTGATAAAGTAAAATGGCGGATGGGCAGCACCTGGACGCCCGCCATCAATCTGTATCATGGTGACAAGGCCATGATTAAATATGTCAATGAAATGACCGATGGCAACTTTGACATTAAATGGTTTCCTTCTGGATCACTCATGAAGGCCTTTGAGTATTTCGACGCCTGCAGCAAGGGCGTGGTGGAAGCAGTGGGGGATTGGTCCAGTTACTGGGTCGGCAAGGATCCCGCCTTTGATTTTCTTGGTTCCATGCCTTACGGATTCACCAACATGGATTACGTGATCTGGTATTATCAATTTGGCGGTGAGGAACTCTACAATGAGGCCTACGGAAAATTCGGAATGAAATATTTCAATTTGGGCGCGACGACATCTGAATCCGGATTTCGGACAACGGCCAAGACCGGACCCATTAAGACCCTTGAGGATTACAAAGGGAAAAAATTGAGAACGCCGGGCCGGTCAACCATCTGGATTCTGCAGCAGATTGGTGGAACGCCGGTTAAAATGGCCGGCGGTGAAATTTATCTGGCAGTGGAAAGAGGTACCCTGGACGGCGCCGAGTTCAGCGCCCCCGGAATCGACTGGGAAATGGGTTTTGCCGAGATCACCAAGTACTGGAGCGTACCCTGCTGGTTCCAGCCGGCTTCCCAGGTGGGCGTGATGGTCAATCTCGAAGCGTATAACAAACTTTCGCCGCAGTACAAGGCCATCCTGCGCACGGCCGCCAAGGCAGCGGCCATGGAAAGTCTCACCTTCTATGAGGCAGATTCCGGCAGAGCCATCGAGAAATTCGTAGAAAAAGGCACCGAGATTGTCGAACTGGATGATGCCAGCCTGAAAAAGTTAGATGAGATGGCCGGCGAATACATCATCATGGCGGCCAAAGAAAGAGGCGGCCTATTTGCCAAGATCCTGAAATCCCAGATGGAATACCTCAATGAATATAAGGATTGGCGAGGCATGACCGGAAAATTTGGGTTTGGTTTCCATCCGACCTATGTGGATAAGGTCCTGGCAGAGCTTGATAAAATGGGTGTCAAATAAACTGAGCATGAGACCTCTGGAAAATATCCGGAGGTCTTCTTATTATAAATCGTTTGTTTGATAAAAGCATATGCTTAAGTTTCAATTCGGAGAAGTGCAGATAAATTTTGACAGAGTGACATCGATAATTTGAAAATCGTTTTGCCATGGAAAGGGATGTGAATGCAGCTACAATCAATTCTTAAATCTATGGATAGCCTCAGCGAATGGACCGGCAGGATATTTGTCTGGCTTATCATTCCGTTAACCATTGTGGTTGTTTACGAAGTGATATCACGCAGAGTCTTCAACGCGCCGAACATTTGGGCGACGGAAGTGACCAACTATCTTTACGGCCCTCATTTTATGCTGGCGGCGGCCTATACACTGCTTTACCGGGGGCATGTCAGCATCGACATCATTTATGGTAAATTTTCGCCCAGGACGCGCGGAATCTTTGATATTATTACCCATCTGGTTTTCTTTTTCCCATTTTGCACCATTGTTTTGATACAGGGAGTCGTGTTTGCCCAAACATCGTGGTCCATCCATGAAACCAGTGAGTCGGCCGCCCTGTCTATTGTTCCCTTGATAAAGACTATTATTCCGGTAACTTTCGCGCTTCTTTTGATTCAAGGAATCGCCACTTTTATTCGCAGTATTATGCTTGTTGCTAAAGGAAAAAAGATATGAGCCCGGAATTCATAACGATCGGTATGTTTGTCGGCCTGCTGATCGGCCTATTCATGGGGCATCCGCTTGCCTTTGTACTGGGTGGATTGGCCGTCATATTCGGTTTTTTCGGTTGGGGTCCATCCAGCTTTTATATGTTTTTGAATCAGACCTGGGGCATCATGGATAATTATATCCTTGTTTGTATCCCGCTTTTTATTTTTATGGCTCAATTGCTGGATCAATCCGGTGTGGCCGAAGATCTGTTTGACACCATGCGATACGTCTTCGGCCCTATCCGCGGAGGAATTGCCGTTGCGGTTGTTGTCGTTTCCACCCTATTTGGCGCGTGCACGGGTATCATCGGCGCATCGGTGGTTACCATGGGACTGCTCGGCATGCCCGTCATGCTGAAGTACAACTACAGCAAACGACTCGCTTCCGGGGCCGTTTGCGCGGGCGGGACCCTGGGAATTCTGATTCCCCCCAGCATCATGCTCGTTGTCATGGCAGACCAGGCGGCAGTATCCGTGGGCAAGCTGTTTGCGGGGGCCGTTATTCCCGGAATTATTCTTTCAGCCCTTTATATTACGTATATTTTAATCCGCTGTTGGATTAAACCTGCGGATGGACCCGCCCTGAGCGCTGAAGAGCGACAAGCGGTTTCTAAAATACAGTTAGCCAAGATGGTCCTGAGATCAATGATTCCGCCTATGATCCTTATTATAGGCGTTCTGGGCTCGATATTCGCAGGCATTGCAACTCCCACCGAGGCTGCCGGCGTTGGGGCCGTGCTCGCCTTTGGGATGACGCTTGCTTATGGGAAGTTTACCTTCAGCGGTCTCAAAGCTGCTGTGGTTAACACCGCCAAGACAACGTCCATGGTAATTATCATCCTTGTGGGCGCAGCCTGTTTTTCGAGCATTTTCATGGGATCCGGCGGCGGGGAAGTCGTCAAGGATTTTATCGTCGGCATCGGCTTTGGGAAATGGGGCACTTTCATCGTTATGATGATTATTTTGTTCTTTCTCGGCATGTTTATCGACTGGATCGGCATTATCATGATCACCTTTCCGATTTTTCTTCCCATTGCCAAAGAATTGGGTTTTGATAAGATCTGGTTTGTCGTTACCATGGCCGTCATGCTTCAGGACTCCTTTTTAACGCCGCCGTTTGGGTATGCTTTATTCTATCTCAAAGGCGTTGCACCTCCTGAAGTGAAGACATCGGACATTTACTGGGGCGCCTTTCCATTCTGGAGGCTCATGGAAGCGGGGTTGCTTATCGTCGTGATTTGGCCTTCAACTATTACCTGGCTGGCCAATGTGTTAGTGAGATGAATATTGGGTTGCGGGTTGCGCGTTATGAATTGCGAGCTCCGTGAGGAGAAGTAAGTTTGTAAAGTTTTCCCAGCCAGGTGAGGGCTGATGCTCGATTCATGACGAATGTGTTCGTAGGGCAGCACACAGTGGCTGCCTTTTTTAATCGGAACGATAGGTTACATGCGCTTTCCAATCCAATAAAGATTACATCGATCAACAAGAGAACAAGAAACCATGTCTGAAACCGCCGAGATTATTATAGGTATTTGTATTCTGCTGGCTGTCATTACCTTTACTCGGAAGTATCATACTTGGAGGGTAAAACGGGGTTGTCGCCATATTGTCGAAGGTCTTAAAGCTCAGGGCGCTTTTGATGCCAAATCAGCAATAGACCTTCCCTATGCTCAAAATAGTTTATTAAAAATGGGGGTCAGAGATCACCGCTCAATGGCGCTGGATCACTTAGTCGTTGATAATATTGTCGGTGTATCAGAGGGCGGTAAGTACTATCTGGCGGATCGAACTCTTTAAGGTCAGATGTCATCTGACTATTGACCGATGACCAGCGACCACTATTTCAGCTGGAGGCAGTTCGCCGAAGCCTCGTCCAAGCTGCCTCTACAAAAACCGAAGCACAGATGACGACGATTGCCAGTATTTGCCAGGGGGTCAGGACCTGGCTGAGAAACCATACGGCCAGAACGGCCGCAATCACCGGTTTAAGAAAGAAAAGATAGCTTCCCCTTGTGATGTCGGGCACTGCCGCCAGCCCCCCGATCCACAGAAACTGGGTGATTGTCGTATTCCAAATTGCGATGGTCAACAAAGAAGCGGCTTGACCGGGTGGGCGATTGAAAAGGGTTGCCGGGTTGACCCAGATCTTCCAAAATAAACCGACCACCAGCCACAATCCAATTGCTCCCAGAGTCAATGTTATCGCCGTAATTCGCAATGCTCCGTGCTTGACAATGATCGGGCGGACCATAACGGTGTAGCCGGCCACCACGGCTGCACACCCTAAAGCCATCAGTACTCCGATAAAGCTTTCACCGGCGCCTGCCAGCTTGGCCAGGTAGCCGTCGGTGATCAGTAAAGCTACTCCCAGCATGGCGCTGATGCCACTGATAATCTTGGCTCCGGAAAATGGTTGTTTGTTGAGCCACAGGTTAATCAGACCGACAAAAATCGGAATTGTGGTTACCATGGTGGCCACTTGGGGTACGGAGGCAAAATCAAGGGACCAGTGAAACAAAAGGTAGCCCAATGAAACCCCGCTGATCGACAGCCAAACCATTCGGACGCCATCCGTCTTAAACGGCTCCAATAGGTTGCGGGAGGCAGGGAAGATGAGAGCCAGGATCATAAGCCCAATTCCGCCGAGCAAGAACCGCCAGACCGACAACTCCGGACCGGCAACCCCCGAAAGCACCGCAAAAAATTCGCTCGATGCATGTCCGGTGACCCCCAATAATACGGCCAAATAGGCCACCCATGTGTGCTTATGCCAGAGAACCATTCAGGAGACCTCCTTTGTGAAAGATAACAAGCTGTCAACCAGTGCTTCAGGTCGCTCAGCCGGAATCAGGTGACCGGCATCCGGTATATCGACCCGTTGGCCCCGGGGGAGCCGTGAAAACAGATCATCCACAACATCCGGTTCAAGAAATACATGATCTTGCAATCCGGTAATGACCAATACCGGTAGATCCAGGCGCTCATACGGAAGATCCCAGTCAGCCTCACGGCCGGCCTCGGCCAGAAGTTTGTAGTGGCCGGATTCAGAGGACAGGGACGCGTATTCAGGTTCCAGATTCAAAAAATTGGACCGATTCGTCGCCAGCCATTCCTCGTTCATTAAAAGCGGCAGGAATAAATCGCGAAATAAATCCAGCCCACCCACCTCAGCCGCCCGGACCAGGGCATCTCCGATCCATTTCAGTCTCGGGCCATCCCGGCGCAACGTGTTGATTAACACCAGACCGAGCGCATCAGCCCCTTTTAACCAGGCTCTGGCAGCAAAAAGGCCGCCGATGGAAAGGCCCACCATGATCGGGCGCGGCGGCTTGATTTCATCCAGCAATCCGATGGCGTCATCTACGATCAGATCCACATCCAGCTTGAGTCCCGGCGAAAACATGCTGTTGGTTTGGCCCCGTAAATTATAAGCCAGGGTGCCGTGTCCGGCCTCTCGAAGCCGCGGCCCAATGACGGTTTCCCAGTTATTGGTATCACCGGTTAAGGCGTTGAAGAAGATAAACGCGAATCCGTTTTCTATTGTCGGTGCTTCATACTCATAGTAAAGACTATCTTGAGGACCGAGCTGAAAATCAGGCATACAAACCCCTCCCTATTGCTGATTGGTAAATAAACCTTCTCCTGATATGTCTCTTAAATTTTATGAAACAAGGCCTAATTACAGAAGATTTGCTGCGCTTGTCAATTACAATTATGAAGGACGCTTGATAAAGATAAATAGCAATGCAATAATTTGCTTGAAATCGAAGTATGTTTATTTTAAAGCCTATAATAGGATAAAGGAGGTAAAACATGGTTCCGGAAATAAAAAAATTCTCTTTGCTCCGGATCTTTCCAAAAATTCCCGGCACGCATTTAATTATGCCGTAAGTGCTGCCGACAGGTACGGGGCAACCATCACGATCCTTCATGTGATGGAGGAAACTTCGCCATCTGCCAACAGACATCTAAAAAGTTTTGTTGGTGAGGAAAGTTGGCAGGAATTACAGAAAAGCCACGAACAAGAAGCCAGGAAAATTCTCATCGGGAAACAGAAAGAAGGGGCGATGATCCGGGAAGCGCTACACGAATTCTGCGAACAAGTTCAAAAGGATTTTACGCAATGCGAAATTATAACCGACGAGATTATTGTCACCAAAGGCAATGTGGTTACCGAAATTCTCGCCGAAACTCAAGCCAGAGGGATCGATTTGATTGTTATGGGCTATCATAGCCGCGGTAAACTGGAAGAAGCGGTAGTGGGCAGTACCACCCGAAGGGTTCTGAGGCAAAGCAAAATCCCTGTTTTATTGGTACGCCTGCCCATGACGAATAGTGACATAAGCAAAGCTTGATGTCAAACATCCTGGCGATTGGGTATCAAGTCAACTATCATAGGAGTATCAAATGAATATCGGATCACTTTTTTCCCGACATGCCCGCCACCGTCCCAACCATCTTGCAGTCATTTTTGAGGATCAGCGCCTGACCTGGCTTGAATTTAATCAAAGCATTAACCGTCTGGCAAATGCCCTTTTGGGGATGGAAATTCGCAAAGGAGACAAGGTGGCAACGCTTCTCCCGAATTGTTTGGAGCTGCTCGAAGTTTATTGGGCTTTGGCCAAAATCGGTGCGGTGGTGGTTCCATTGAGCACCCTGCTTCTTGAAAAAGCCATGCAAAGTTTATTTCAGGATTCAGACTCGGTATTACTCATTACCAATTCCAGTTTCGCTGATCAGATTAATGCCATCAAGTCCGAGATCACGGCGATCTCCGAGGATCGCTATCTGCTCACCGACAGCTCCGATACGTCCGGCTATCAGGATTATCATGCCTTGAAGGCGGCCGCCAGTGATCAGGAGCCGGAGGGTATCGTGATTCATCCGGATGATCCTTTTAACATCATGTACAGCAGCGGTACTACCGGTCTGCCAAAGGGGATTGATTATTCACACCCACCGGATACGGGCTGCCTATGCAACCACCTTTGCCGCCGCCTATCGTATGACACCAGAAACAATTAACCTGCATGCCGGCGCTATTGTGTTTAACGGCGCCTTTGTGGATCTGATGCCCACCGTTTTTGTCGGTGCTACCTACATCCTGCTGAGTCCGTTCGAGCCGAATTCCTATATCGAAACTATTAAGCGGGAAAAAGTGACCCACATTATGGTGGTACCGGCCCAGATCATTGCGATGCTGAATTCACCCAACTTTTCATATGATACGCTGAAATCTTTGGAAATGATACTTTCACTCGGTGCTCCGCTGCATAGGAAGCATAAAGAAGAACTCAATAAAAAATTGCCCGGCAGGTTTTATGAACTCTATGGCTTAACCGAAAGATTTGTGACGGTTCTGGACAAAAACGATTATGCTGCCAAACCGGACTCGGTGGGCGCGCCCCTACCGTTTTTTGAAATGAAGATTGCAGATCAAAACGGCAAAGAGGTACCTCCCGGTGAGGTTGGCGAAATCTGTGGGCTCGGCCCGATCCTGATGCCGGAATACTACAAACGGCCTGACCTGACTGCAGAAGCTATCAAAGACGGCTGGTTAGATTCCGGAGATATGGGTTATATGGATGAAGATGGTTTTCTTTATTTGGTGGACCGGAAAAAGGATATGATCATTTCCGGCGGGGTGAACGTGTATCCTCGGGATATTGAGGAAACCGTTGTCCAGCATCCGGCGGTACAGGAAGTTGCTGTCTTTGGTATTCCTCATGAAAAATGGGGAGAAACGCCACTCGCCGCTGTTATCCTACAGCAACCGGGCAGTGTTACTGCTGAGGCGCTTCGAGCGTGGATCAACGAACGCGTCGCTGCGAAATTTCAGCGGGTTTATGATGTCGTTATTTTGGAAGATTTTCCCCGCAGTGTGGCCGGTAAAACCTTAAAACGGGTCATGCGGGAATCCTACTGGGAAGGACAAGAAAGAAAGCTTTAATTTACCAAAAGGGAGCCAAAGATGTCGGAACCGATCATGAAAGAAGTCAAGGGCGACGGGGTAAAAATCAACCTGGCGATGTGGGAAGGTTCACTTGGGCCGATTCTGTGCGTCCACGGGATCACGGCCAATTGCCGCTGTTGGGATGTGCTGGCGGATGTATTGGCGCCGCAATACCGGGTTTTGGCGATGGATCTACGGGGTAGGGGACGTTCGGAAAAACCTTCCAAAGGCTACAGCCTGGAAACCCATTTGCGGGATATGAATGGTTTGATGGATGACCTCGGAATTGATCGGGCAGTGGTGATGGGGCATTCTTTGGGGGCCTTTATTAGCTTGGCCTTTGCGGCTCAATATCCGGAACGGGTCGATCGTTTGATTCTGGTGGACGGCGGCGGTGATCTCTCTCAAGAGCAAATTGACCAAGTGTTTGTCGGCATCAAACCGGCCTTGGACCGGTTGCAACACGTATTTCCATCTGTCGAGACATACCTGGAGACAATGCAGCAGGCGCCATACATCCAGCCCTGGTCCCCTGCTACAGAGACTTATTTCCGGTATGAAATCGAAACCACCGACGATGGTGTACGTACCAACATTCAACCGGGTCATATTGCGGAAGAAGTGGGAAATATTCGCCAGGTTAAATTCGCGGCTTTCTACCCTCAGGTACAATGCCCGGTATTAATCCTGCGCGCGCCGCTCGGACTCCTGAGTGAAAATGACATCCTACTGCCTGAAGATGTCATCGAAAGGATGATTCGCGAGATTCCCGATGCAAGACGATTTGATGTGAACGGAATGAATCACTATGGTATTGTCTTTCAGCCCCACGAGGCAAGAAACCAGGCCATTATAAAGTTTCTAAAAGGATTTTGACCCATCCATTTATCTGTAAAGTTTTCCGATACAAAAAGGAGGAACTCTCATGAAAAAAAGATTGGCCCCAAATGTTGTATTCATCCTTATCGTTCTGTTCTTTTGTTCTGCAAGCTGGGGGTTGGATGAGATTGTGGAAAAAAAGACGTTTATCCTGGATGAATTCACTCTCATTAGTGGCAAAAAAATTGCGCCGGTAAAGATCGGCTATGAAACCTATGGAACCTTGGCGTCAGCTAAGGATAATGTCATTTTGATATGTCATTATTACTCAGGAAACTCCCATGCTGCCGGAAAGTACGCTGCCACGGACAAGGTTCCCGGTTATTGGGACAAAATAATCGGAGCGGGAAAGCCGTTTGATACGACGAAGTATTTTATCGTCAGCTCAGACACTCTATGCAACATGAATCCCAAAAATCCAAAGGTGATCACGACGGGACCCGCTTCTAATGATCCGAAAACCGGTAAGCCTTACGGCATGTCATTTCCGATGGTGACGATTCGTGATTTTGTCAATCTGCAATACGAGCTCCTGAAATCCCTTGGTGTCAAAAAATTACAGGTTGTTTCAGGGGCTTCCATGGGGGGAATCCAGTCCTATGAATGGGCCGTTGCCTATCCGGATTTCGTAGAACGCATTATCCCGGTAATCGCGGCGCCCAAGGCAGATGGGTGGCTGTTGGGATGGCTTAAACTGTGGGGAGAGCCCATCAAGATAGATCCCAATTGGAACAATGGCGATTATTACGGTAAAGAAGAGCCGGTCGCTGGAAAGACGTATTCCCTGGCGCTAATTACGCTTAGTGCCTTGTGGTCCGACTGGGCCGACCAACTGTATGCGCGTAAGTGGGCTGACAGCCAGAAAAGTCCTTACGAGGCAATGGATAACGAATTTTTAGCGGATGCCGCTCTTTTTAAACGCGCAGCCGGCAGGTCCCAAACGGCAGATGCCAATTCGATGTTGTATCTGAATAAGGCCAATGGTCTCTTTGATATCTCACAAGGATTTGATACATATGAGGAGGCGCTGCAAAGTATCAAGGCCAAGGTTTTGATGGTGGGGGCCGATACAGACATTCTTTTTACGGCAACTCAGCTTAAGCAGCATTTCGATGCTTTCCAAAAAGCCGGGCTCGATGTATCATTTTTTGAGCTTAAAACCGGCTTTGGCCATCTGGGTGGTGTTTTAGACATCAGTCAGGCCTCCGAGAGGATTACCAAATTTCTCGGGGAATAAACCGAGCGGGTTTGATACTCTAATTGAGCGATACTCAATTAGGTGGTACTGGGTATTGGGTACTCGGTATTGGTGATTATCAGAAGCGGGCATAAATTTTATATGTCTTCGTATAGTGAGATATAAAAAACAGAAAAAGGTTTCTTCTGCCAGTACCTAATAATTAGTACCAAATACCTCCTCAATTGAGCTTGACTCCATTGGGGTGATATATTCTATTCTTGATTCGAATTTTCATAAAGTAAAAAACCGGGAGGTGTTATGAAAAAACGCAGAAAATTAGCGAGAGGCGTGGCGATTGTCGGCGCCGGCATGTCAAAATTCGGCATGTTTAAAGACAAAGATTCGAAGGACTTATTTGCGGAAGCGTTTAATGGAATGATAGCTTCGGTGGACAAAGGAATGGATCCCAATGAGATTGATGCCCTTTATCT
>Ga0316189_10003857_pt1 | contig 14526 bp, 13 predicted proteins | sample LowCovwburrow_MG_FD_204930 | JGI IMG/M metagenome (GOLD analysis project Ga0316189, IMG submission 204930) | Coastal sediment microbial communities from Maine, United States - Lowes Cove worm burrow | ecosystem: Environmental > Aquatic > Marine > Coastal > Sediment | place: USA: Maine...
GTGTTGATGCAGCTGCCACCAAAATGATGAAAAACCTCATCAAGTCGAAAGGCGTTGCTTCCATAGAAGAATTGCGCGAAATGGCGGTTGAAGCTGACGTTAATATGGTTGCCTGTCAAATGACTCTGGACCTGTTTGAATATGGCCGTGATGATCTGATTGACGGCCCGGAACTGGGTGGTGCGGCCACATATATCGAGATGGCGGCCAAGTCTGATATCAACCTCTATATGTAATTTTTGATATTTTAATTATTTTAAGAACTGGAGAAGAAAATATGTCTGAACATTCACTTGATGCCCGTGGCCTTAATTGCCCGCTACCAATTCTCAAAGCCAAGAAGGCTTTGAAAGCTGTTCCAACCGGTGAAATTCTTGAGGTTTTGTCAACGGATCCGGGTTCAGTTGCTGACTTTGGAGCCTTCTGCAATCAAACAGGCAATGAGCTGGTAAGCTCGAATCAGGACGGTGATGTTTACAAATTTGAAATCAGACACACTGCCTAAGCAATACAAGGCCAGCGCCTTATTTATGTGACAAAATTGCCACAATTGGGATAATCCGCAAGAATTTTGGCAAATTTTAACATATTCAACTTGCCCTATGCGATTCATTGCTTAATGTGATCTCATCGGGTCTAAAGCAGATGAAACAAGTCTGCTTTATAATAATATTGGCCCATCAGATTGTTCTGGTGGGTTTTTTGTTTTGAGGGAAGGGGTCTCAAATTGTCACTGCTTAAGAAATTTTCCGCAACAGCCGCTGTGGTTGCTGCTGCTGGCGTACTTGTCGCCACAGAAGCACAAGCCACAGAAGGTTATTTCCAGAACGCTATTGGCGCGCGCCATAAAGGTATTGCCGGTGCCGGCGTTGCTGATGGCAAAGATGCCACAATCATTAACCTGAACCCGGCCGGTCTTGTCCATGCCGGACGTCAGTTCAATGGTTCTATTTCACTTTTCATGCCGTTTCGTGAGTATAGTGCTTCGGCTGCTGGTGGCCCTGGTCCGTTTAACTCGGTTCTTGCCCCAGGCACAGTAAAAAGTGGTCGCAATATCTTTGCCGTCCCCAATTTGGCTTACTCACACCCGCTTGATGAAGACCGGACGATCGGCTTTTCGCTGAGCGGTAATGGTGGCATGAACACGTCCTATAGGAACGTTGCTAATACAGCACCCAATTGTTTTGGTGGGACAGGTGTTTTCTGTGGCGGTGGCAAAACCGGCGTTGATCTGACACAGCTCAACATTTCGGCTGCCTACGCGCAAAAGCTTGGCGATCATTTCTCATTCGGTGTTTCACCAATTTTTGCGATCCAACGCTTTAAAGCCAGAGGTCTTGGCGCGTTTGCGATTAATAGTAGTGATCCGGCCAATCTGACCAATCGCGGTTATGACTATTCATTTGGTGGTGGCGTTCGCCTTGGCGTTGAATTCGCCCTGGATGAAAGTATCCGGATCGGTGCCAGCTATCAGTCACAACTGCTGATGAGCAAATTTGACAAATATGCCGGTCTTTTTGCCCAGCAAGGTGATTTTGATATTCCATCAAACTTTCAGGTCGGCGTCGCCTTTGATGTGACCCCCGATCTGACCTTTATGGTTGATTACCGCTATATCAATTATTCCGAAATCAAAGCTGTTAGTAATCCAAACCCGAATGGCTTAAACCTTTTGGGAACAAGCAATGGCCCGGGTTTTGGCTGGAAAGATGTCCAGACCATCAAATTTGGTGCAGAATACAATGCAACAGAGGATTTGACTGTCAGAGCCGGTTATTCATATAACACTCAGCCAATTCCATCCAGTCAGGTGCTGTTTAATGTTCTGGCCCCGGCCACTGTTAGGCACCATATTACCGGCGGTGCTACCTATAAATATTCACCCAACAGCGAGTTTGAGTTTGCTGCCATGTTTGCACCAAGTGTAAAGGTCAGCGGCGCTACGGGTGCTGTACAAACCAGCTCGATCAAAATGCATCAGGTCGAGGTAACAGTGGGTTACAATTATCACTGGAACTAATACTAAGTTGTACTAGTTCAGCAATGCTTCAGGCGGCTCTTATTTGAGCCGCCTTTTTTGTGTTTTCCCTTGCGCTTCATAAAAATCGCGTCAGTTTGTCTATATCAATATATATAGTTTTTCGTATATTAGACAAAGGTAATAAATGTTGCTAGGCTTCAAGCTTAAAATCACAAGGCGATATAATGAGAGGGCATGCACGTGGTCAGCAATCCGTTTGAAACGGTTAAGGAAAAGGTTGAACTGTCGCGTACGGCGGCAGATGAGGTTAAAGCGACCACATGTTATATGTGCGCCTGTCGCTGTGGTATTCGTGTTCATCTCAAAGACGGTAAAGTTCGCTATATTGAAGGCAACCCGGAACATCCGGTTAATCAGGGCGTTTTGTGCGGCAAGGGCTCTGCCGGGATTATGAACCACTACTCCCCTGCCCGCTTGTCAAAACCACTAAAACGTGTGGGTGAGCGCGGTTCGGGTGAGTTTGAAGAGATCGAATGGGATGAAGCTCTTGAGCTGGCAACCAAGTGGATGGGTGATGCGCGAGCCAAAGACCCAAAAAAGCTGGCGTTCTTTACTGGGCGTGACCAGAGTCAGTCATTGACCGGCTGGTGGGCATCACAATTCGGCACCCCTAATTTTGCGGCGCATGGCGGGTTCTGCTCGGTTAATATGGCCGCTGCCGGGCTTTACACTATAGGTGGGGCGTTCTGGGAGTTTGGTGAGCCGGATTGGACGCAAACAAAATATTTCATGCTGTTCGGGGTAGCCGAAGATCACGATTCGAACCCGATTAAAATTGGCCTTGGCAAACTGAAAACCCGTGCAGATGCCAAATTTGTCTCGGTCAATCCGGTGCGCACCGGATATTCCGCCATTGCTGATGAATGGGTCGGTGTTCGTCCTGGAACTGACGGGCTGTTTATTTTTGCCCTTATCCATGAATTGCTGCGGGCTGAAAAAATCGATTTTCAATACCTCGCCCGCTACACCAATGCCCACTGGCTGGTTTATGACAATCCGGGCAAGGAAAATGACGGTCTGTTTGTTCGTGACAGCAAGGGCAATCCTTTAAGTTTTGATCTTAAAACCAAAAAGCTTATGGACCCGACCAAGGCAAGCAATGCCAAAATAATTGAACCTGCTTTTGTTGGTGAACGCTCTACCGGGCGCGGCAAACCGAAAGCGCGACCGGCCTTTGAACTTATTGCCCGGCGTTATTTGGCCGATGAATATTCTCCTGAGGCCGTTGCTGAAACCGTTGGCCTGAAAGCAGAGGATATCCGACGTATTGCGGCTGAGATTGCTCATGCGGCATTTGAAGAAGAAATCGAGCTGGATATCGCCTGGACCGACTGGACTGGCGTTGAGCATAAAACCATGAAGGGACGGCCGGTTTCCATGCATGCGATGCGCGGAATTTCTGCCCACTCAAATGGTTTTCACACTTGCCGGGCTTTGCACTTGTTGCAGGTGTTGATCGGTTCGGTCGATGTACCCGGTGGCTTTCGGTATAAATCCCCCTTCCCCAAGCCAATTCCGCCGGGTCCCAAACCTGCTGGTAAATATGCCAAACCAAATTCGCCGCTTGATGGTTCGCCAATTGGTAACCCGACCTGTCCTGAAGATTTGATGGTTGATGAGGCCGGCAACCCAATCCGTATCGACAAGGGCTATAGCTGGGAATTCCCGATGTCGTCGCACGGGCTGATGCATATGGTGCTGCATAATGCCTGGGCCAAGGATCCTTACGGCATTGACGTGCTGTTCATGTATATGGCCAATATGGGCTGGAACTCGTCGATGAACACTTCAGAGACGATCAAGTATCTGACCGATAAAGATGAAACCGGTGAATATAAGATTCCGAAATTCATCTACTGTGATGCCTATTATTCTGAAACCGTCTCTTTTGCTGATTTGGTCTTGCCCGATACGACATATCTAGAACGCTGGGATTGTATCTCTTTGCTTGATCGACCAATCTCTAGTGCCCACGGACCGGCAGATGCCATTCGCCAGCCAGTGGTTGAGCCTGATCGTGATGTTCGGGCTTTTCAAACTGTATTGCTCGATCTTGGTGCTCGCCTTGGTCTTAACGGCATGGTCAATGAAGATGGCAGCGCCAAATATCCTGAAGGTTATCCCGATTACATTGTCAATCACGAACGCGGGCCGGGCCTTGGCCCGTTGGCTGGTTGGCGCGAAGGAGGAACCAAGCACGGGCGCGGCAAACCGGACGCTTATCAGCTTGATGCCTATATTGAAAACGGTTGTTTCTGGCAGTATGAATTGCCGCCGGGCGAGCAATATTTCAAGCACGCCAACCAGAACTATCTTGAATATGCCCATTATATGGGCTGGGTTCCCGATACCAAGCCGATTATTTTCCAGCTCTATTCCGAGCCGGTGCAGAAATTCAGGCTGGCGGCTCAAGGCCACGGCAAAATTCAACCACCCGAGCAACACAGGGCGCGGGTTGAGGCGTTTTTTGACCCTATTCCAACCTGGTATATGCCGGTTGAGGAGTCGATGGTAGATACGCAGGAATTTCCTTTACACGCCCTGACCCAACGACCAATGCATATGTATCACTCGTGGGGATCTCAAAATGCCTGGTTACGCCAAATCACCTCGTATAACTGCCTGTATATTCACCCAGATACTGCAGCTAAATTTGGTGTTGGCAACAAGGACTGGGTCTGGATTGCCAGCCATCAGGGCCGTGTTAAGGGGCAGATCAAACTGTCAACTGGCACCCAGCGCGATACCGTGTGGACGTGGAACGCCATCGGCAAACGCAAAGGGGCCTGGGGGCTGAAAGATGATGCGGCTGAGTCCAACAAAGGTTTCTTACTTAATCACATCATCAGTGAACTGTTGCCGGAAAAAGGTGGTGGTTATCGCTACTCCAACTCTGATCCGGTTACAGGGCAAGCTGCGTGGTTTGACCTTCGAGTGAATATTGAAAAATGTGCAGAACATGAAGCCGGTGCGACAGAACCGATGTTTGAAGCAGCCAAACGTCAGCCCAATGCATTCGAGACCCCAGATGTTCTGCAATATGGCAAGAACCTTAAGGGCAAACCAACAGGCGGGCAGGCCCCGCTGGAAACCTGGGTCGCCAACCGGCACGAAAATGCCCTTAACATCCGCGGTATTGAAGACGCCAGTATTGTTGATGGTCGTGAGACCAATCAGGACAGCAAGAGCACGAGTAGAATTAAATGACCAGTTTACCCCGCAAATCACCCCGTCAGAAACTCGGGCTTGTCATTGACCTTGATATCTGTGTCGCCTGCCAGGCCTGTGCGGTTAACTGTAAGGAATGGAACACATCGGGACATTCTGCCCCCCTGACCGATATGAATCCTTATGGCAAAGGGCAGAATGGCGTGTGGTATAACCGTATCCATTCGTTTGAAGCGGTAGATGTAAAGACAGGTGATAGCCAGACAATCAATTTCCCCAAATCCTGTTTGCATTGTGAAGATGCGCCTTGCGTCACGGTATGTCCGACCGGAGCGTCCTACAAGCGCGAGGAAGACGGCATTGTGCTGGTTAACGGGGATATTTGTATTGGTTGCAAATTGTGTTCATGGGCTTGCCCATATGGGGCACGGGAATATGACGAAACAGAAGGGGTTATGAAAAAGTGTACCCTTTGCGTCGACAAGATTTACAATGAAACCCTATCGCCTTCCAGCCGGGTACCGGCCTGTGTATCGACCTGTCCGGTCGGTGCCCGCCATTTCGGTGATCTTGGTGACCCGCATTCTGAAATTTCTCGGCTGGTTGAAGCCCGCCGCGGCTTTGCACTGATGCCCGAACAAGGAACATCCCCGGTTAACCGTTATTTGCCACCACGGCCAAAACAACATCAAAAACCAAAAGAACAGACACCACGTATGCTTGAACACAAGGATGACTCAACTGACGGCGCCGGTCTTCTGGCCCGCTGGGTTGATAAAGTCCTGTCAGCTTAACGTATATCGGAGACTTCCTATGCACCCGGCAAAATCTGTTATATTTTTTACCACTGGCTCAGGCGCCGGATACGGCATGCTGGTATGGCTCGCCATTCTGGCGCTAATGGGTTATCAACCCGCTGACAGTGCCTATGGTCTGGTCGCCTTTGGGCTTGCCTTTGGGCTGGTGGCCGGAGGATTGGTTTCATCGACCTTTCACCTTGGCCACCCTGAGCGGGCGTGGCGAGCTATGAGCCAATGGCGATCATCGTGGCTGTCACGCGAAGGTGTTGCAGCGATTGCAACATTTGTACCCACCGGTTTGTATGCTCTTTCCTGGATTTTTCTGAATGAAAATCATACCTTTAGTGCTCCTGTTGGTCTGTTGGGCGCTTTTTTGTCTCTGGCGACAGTCTATTGCACCTCGATGATTTACGGCTCTTTGAAAACTATCCCAGCTTGGCATACTGGCTGGACTCAGGTCTCGTATCTGGTTTTTGCCCTGATGACCGGTGCCGTTTTGCTATGGTTTGTGTGTGTTATATTTGCACTGCCTGAGGCTATAACGCTAGCCCGGCTTTCGCTGTTCTTGCTGGTGCTTGGGCTGATTGTCAAAGTCATGTACTGGCGCTCCATAGACGAAGCGCCAGCAACCAGTACTATCGAGTCGGCAACCGGACTGGGTAAACTGGGCAAAGTCAGTCTGGTTGAAGCGCCCCATAGTGAAGACAATTACCTGCTGAAAGAAATGGGGTTCAGAATTGCCCGCAAACACGCAAATAAGCTACGTGTAATTGCTCTTCTACTGGGCTTTGTTGTACCTTTTGCCTTAATTGTCCTGGCGCTTTATGGCCTACCTCAATTACAGACACCTATTGCCATACTTGCGGTTGTGGCAGGCATCTGTGGTATCGTAACTGAACGCTGGCTGTTCTTTGCCGAGGCAAAGCACGTTGTTACACTCTATTATGGCGAAAGCCGAGTATAGCATTTTTACATGTAATTACAGGTAGTTATCAAGACACCCAGTTAACCCTAACAGGAGTTGCAGGTGAATTGTTCTATTTTTAATACATTCACACTTGCAAATATGTTTTGCCTAAGGCATGATGCCTTAGCTCAAATAAAGGGCAAATACATTTGTTTTGGGAGGGTACTCGTGAAAATGAGAAAAACCAAACTGGCGGCTGGCATTCTGGCTATAGCTGCAAGCATGGGCATTCAATCAGCCTTGGCTGACAGTCACATGGTAAAATTCAAAATTGAAGGTGATGCAATCAAGGCTTCGCTAACTGGCAAGGCTGGCGATGTTGCTAAAGGACGCAAACTGGCGTCCAATCGCAAAAAAGGAAATTGTCTGGCCTGCCATGTGATTTCAGATCAAAAAGAGCATCAATTTCACGGGGAAGTCGCACCTTCTCTTGATGGCGTTGCCGAACGTTTATCTGAAGGTGAAATCCGATTGCGGCTGGTTAATCCAAAAACAGCCAATGAAGATACCATCATGCCTTCATTTTATGAGGTTGCCAGTCTTCATCGGGTAGTAAAAAAATTCAAAGGCAAGACAATCCTATCTGCTCAGGAAGTGGAAGATGTTATCGCCTATTTGATGACATTGAAATAATTAATGAATATCTCAGGAGCTAACAGATGACCAAAATGAAGGTTGAAGTGCTAGACCGTCGCCAGTTTGTGATAGCAGCTGGCGCCAGTGCAACAGCACTCATTGCCGGCTTTACGGGTGCGGCAAATGCTACACCAGAAAAGGCAATGGAATATATGACCAAGCTGACAAATGGTGGCGTCGCAAAGGCAATGGATGGTAAAATCAAAGTTGATTTGCCCGAAATTGCGGAAAACGGCAACACTGTTCCGGTGAAAGTCTCAGTTGAAAGTGACATGTCCGCTGACGATTATGTCAAGACTGTGCATCTTATCTCAGAAGGCAATCCCGCCCCAGAAATGGCGAGTTTTCATTTCACACCAGCCTCTGGCAGAGCAAATGCGGCTGCACGTATGCGGTTGGCTAAAACGCAAAATGTTGTTGGCATAGCAGAGATGAGCGATGGCAAAATCTATATGTCAAAAACTCAGGTTAAAGTAACCATCGGCGGCTGCGGCGGCTAATTCAGGAGATTTAAGCAATGGCAAAAGCACGCGTAAAAGCGCCAAAGAAAGCTAAAGCTGGTGACATTGTCACCATAAAAACACTTATTACACACAAAATGGAATCTGGTCGTCGCAAGAATAAAAAGACCGGCGAACTCATTCCACGTCACATCATAGACAAGTTCACTGCCAAATTTAACGGTACTGAATTCTTTTCTGCTGACTGGCATGGTGCCGTTTCTGCCAACCCATATATGTCATTTTCTTATAAAGCTGAGAAAAGCGGTGAATTTGAATTCATCTGGCATGACGAAAAGGGTGAAGAAACTGTCAAAAAATCCAAAATCACAGTGGCTTGATAATCCAAGCCTGGGAGGGAATATGACCAAAATGACGATATTAAAAAGGTCCAAATTACTGGCTGCTGCACTTGGCGGCATGATGATCGGTTTTGGCACGGCTAACACGGTTGTTGCTGACGATCTGGCGGCGTTTAAAGTCGGCGACAAACACTCCGGGTATGTCTACACAGCCAAGGAAACCCGGGCGTTGCAGGATGACGATTTTGAAAATCCGGCCATGCTGTGGGTGGAAGAAGGCGAGGCCCTGTGGTCGAAAGCCGGCCCCAATGGCAAGTCTTGTGCCAGTTGCCATGAAGATGCAGCGGCCATGAAAGGTGTCGCGGCAGTTTATCCCAAATATGATGCCAAAAACAAAAAGATGATCAACATTGAGCAAATGATAAATCGCGAGATTGTTGAGAAAACTGGTGGCAAGGCTCTCAAATGGGAATCCAAACCTCTTCTTGCGCTGACAGCCTTTGTTTCACTTCAATCTCGCGGCATGCCTGTTGCGGTAAAAACAGATGGTGAGGCTGCACCGTTTCTAGCCAAAGGCAAGGCGTTTTTCTATAAACGTCGCGGCCAACTTGATATGGCCTGCAAGCATTGCCATGAAGACAACGCTGGCAATATGATTAGAGCGGACCTGTTGTCACAAGGTCAGGCAAATGGTTTTCCAACCTATCGCCTGAAGTGGCAAAAAATCGGATCTTTGCATCGCCGTTTCCGCGGTTGCAACAAGAACATCAGAGCAAAGCCTTTCAAAGCAGGATCAGATGAGTATGTAAATCTTGAACTGTATGTAAAATCTCGCGGCGCGGGATTGAATATGGAAGCTCCCTCTGTTCGCCGCTAAAGCGTGATCGTGTCAGATTGAATCAATTTGACAGGTGAATCGTACTCTAAATTATTAGATGCGACCAGAGATTCTGTCACACCATAGAACTCCGGTTTCTACTGCAAGAAACCGGAGTTTTTATATCAAGTCAGGGATTGCTTCCATGAAAACAGATAACTGTCTCTGTTTTCTTGAAAACAATTACCATAATAGCTGAGGGAATTCAGACATGATTGATCGTCGTGACTTCATCCATGCAAGTCTTGCAACTTTAGCTCTGGCAGGCGGTTCACTGGCAGGATATCGCAGCGCCATTGCTGGCCAAAAAATCACCCAAAATGAGATATTAAAGTTTGATGCAACAGGTCAGGTCACTCTGATCCACGTCTGTGATATTCACGCCCAGACAAAGCCGATTTATTTTCGCGAACCTTCAGTCAATATCGGTGTTGGTGAAGCATTAGGATTGCCACCGCATATAACCGGTAAAGCGTTACTGAAAAAGTTTGGCATCAAGGCCGGTTCGCCAGAAGCCTATGCGCTTAGTTCAGAAGATTTTGGCCAGTTGGCAAAAACCTATGGCAAAATGGGTGGCCTTGACCGGGTAGCAACACTTGTCAAAGCCATTCGGGCTGAACGCCCCGGCCAATGTCTGTTACTGGACAGCGGTGACACTTGGCAGGGTTCGTGGACGGCGTTGCAAACCAAGGGTGAGGACATGGTGAAAATCATGGCCGAAATGAAACCTGATGCGATCACTGGCCATTGGGAATTCACCTATGGTGCCGAGCGGGTAAAAGAGTTGATTGACATGCTGGAATTCCCATTCCTTGCCGGAAACGTAATCAGTACCGAATGGGAAGAACCGGTATTTGAATCAACCAAGATGTATGAAAAGAACGGTGTTAAAATTGCCGTCATTGGTCAGGCATTCCCTTATACACCGGTTGCCAACCCGCGCTGGATGTTCCCGGACTGGTCGTTTGGTATCCGTGATAAAATGGTTCAGGAACACGTCAACAAAGCACGTGAAGACGGCGCTGACCTTGTCGTTCTGCTCAGCCATAATGGCTTTGATGTTGACCGCAAACTGGCATCACGGGTTCAGGGCATCGATGTTATTTTGACCGGTCATACCCATGATGCCATTCCGACAACTGTTAATGTCAACAACACCCTTCTGGTTGCTTCTGGTTGTTCAGGCAAATTCGTTTCGCGCCTTGATCTGGATGTCCAGAACAAGAAAGTTGCCGGGTTTAGCTATAAACTTATGCCAGTGTTTGCCGATGTCATTGAGAAAGATGCCTCGGTTAGCAAAGTCATTGATGAAACCCGTGCGCCATATGAAGACCACCTGAAAGAGGTGCTTGGCACGACAACCAACACACTATTCCGGCGTGGTAATATGAGTGGTACTTTCGATGACCTTATCTGTGAGGCCCTGATTGATAAACAGGATGCTGAAATTTCCCTGTCACCGGGCTTTCGCTGGGGACCATCCCTGATCCCGGGGCAGGCGATCACTAATGAAGACCTCTATCACCAAACCGCGATGACCTATCCCTCGGTTTATAAACTTGATTTCACCGGCAAGCAGATCAAGGAGATCCTTGAAGATGTTGGTGACAATCTATTTAACAAAGATCCCTACTTCCAGCAGGGTGGAGATATGGTTCGGGTTGGTGGTCTGGCCTTTGACATGGATGCGTCCAAAGATATCGGCAAACGGATTACCAATATGCGTCTAACCCGAAATGGTAAAGACCTTGAAGCGGATAAAAAATATTCCGTAGCTGGCTGGGCGTCTGTGAATGAACAAACCGGTACTGGTGGCACCCCTGTATGGGAACTGGTGCGAGAATGGATCAAGGACAAGAAAACTGTCGATCTCAAGCCCAACGACAATATCAAACTGACAAATGGCTAAGCGAACTGGATTATCAGTTATTGCCCTAATGCTTGCAGCCAGTCTTTGTGCTGAAGCTAAAGCTCAAAGTATCGGCAAAACCAACGAGAGTGCGTCTGATACTGCTGTCGGGCGAGGCCTTGAAGCACCGGTCAACCGATTGCCACAAAACCGGAAGTGGTGGTGGCGTGAAAACTGGTACGAAAATGGTCTGTTGCCGGTGCCACAGAACTTTGAAGTCGTGGAACGAGAGACATCATATCTCAATCCGGCTGACGGTACAGAAGTTCCAGCCATCATCTATCGCCCGAAAAAACCCGGCAAATACCCGGCTGTACTGTTTCAGCATGGTCGCCGTGGGCTTGATGAGCTTGTCCAGCGGTTGCCACGTCGATTGGCGGCACGCGGGTTTGTTGTGCTGGCACCGAATGTGTTTGATGCCCGGTTCATCGATAAGTTTCCGCTTGAGCATTTACCGGATACCGAGGGGGACGTGGTTGCCGGGATTGACCATTTACTGGCCCTGCCGGATGTTTCCACAAACAAGATTTGTCTTTATTCGCATACACGCGGCGGATTTTATACGCTTAAAGCAGCGGTGAAATTCAAACGACAGGAAAAGGACATCGCCTGTTATGTATCGTTCTATCCGCACTGGGTTAATCCTAACAAGCCGGAACCTGTGCAGGTTTATCGCTATGATTCTGATATCGACCATTTGAAGCTTCCCACCATGGTTTTTATTGGTGAATACGAGCAATATCAGCGGCGACGCTCGATTGAAACAGCGGTCAAAGCCATGAAGGATGCCGGGCGGGATGTGCGATTGATTATCTATCCCGGGGTCGGACGCGGCTTTGATTTCCGCCCGCCAAATGTGCGGACCTTTGCCGATGATCTGGCGACACAGGACTCAAACCGACGAATGGCTGACTTTTTCCAGCGGCACTTGAAGGCGTGGGTGAAGCCCTCAAAGTAAATGTTCCAGTCGCAAGTCAGAACTTTCTTCCAGCAACATAGGTAGCCGTAACAGCCCGGTCATCGCCAAGGATCATTAGAGAAAACAGCACGTCTTTAATATCCTGTGATAGTTCATTGCGGCTTTTGAGGACTGGTGTTGCCTGTGGATCAAGAACAATGATATCGGCCCATTTGCCCTGTTCAAGGCTACCGGTTTCATCATTCAGGTGCAGCAGTCTGGCGTTTCCAAGGGTGGCCATGTGATAGAGCTCTGTGACATCAGGTTTATAACCACTAAGCATCGCAACCTTATAAGCCTCTGCCATGGTTTGCAGCATCGAGTAACTCGTACCACCAGCAATATCGGTGGCCAGGCCGACACCAACGCCAGCCTGTGCTGTAGTCTTCAGATCAAACAGGCCGGAACCTAAAAAAGTGTTTGAGGTCGGACAGTGAACAACAGCTGAACCGCTCTCAGCCAACCGGGCTTTTTCACGTTCTGACAGGTGGATGCCGTGGGCGAACAGGCTGGATTTGCCGAGCAGACCAAATTTGTCATAGACGTCTGTATAGTCTTTCGTTCCGGGAAATTTTTTGACTACGAAATCAATCTCGGCATGGTTTTCAGACAAATGGGTCTGCATGAGCAAATCAGGGTGACGATGTATTAATTCGCCTGCCACCTGCAATTGCTCCGCACTGGATGTAACGGCAAAGCGCGGTGTGATGGCATAAAACAGGCGGCCTTTGCCATGCCATTTTACAATCAGTTCATCGCTTTCAATGCTACTTGTTTCTGGTGTGTCGAGGACATTATCAGGGGCGTTGCAATCCATCATGGTTTTGCCAGTGCCCAGTGCCATTTGACGTTTGTGGGCAGCGCTGAACAGTGCTTCGGCACAGGTTTTATGTGATGAAGAAAACACCAGGGCCGACGTGGTGCCGTGCTGAACAAGACGATCAAGAAAAACTTCGGCAGCAGCAGCGGCATGTTCATAATCGGCATATTTTGCTTCTTCGGGAAAGGTGAAGCGGTTGAGCCAATCGAGCAAGTCGCGACCGGGGGCTGCCAGCATCCGATATTGCGGGAAGTGAATGTGCGGATCGACAAAGCCTGGCATGACCAGCGCCCGGTCGTAATCATCAACCGGCAAATCGCGATACTCTGACGGCAATCGGGCGTAGTCACCACACCATAAAACTTTGCCGTTGGCTGATACGACCACGACGCCCTTTTCTTCATGTTGTAGTTGCGCCTCATCGTTAAAAGTAACGATCTGGCCACGGATCAAACGGGCGGTCATGCTGATATCCTGTCCTGCAATCTGAATTCGACTATTTTACAGACCATGGCCAGTGCTGTGGCAAACTCCTGATCTTTATCGTTATCAACTCGCTGTTCGAAACTGTCTAAAATAGCAAATTTATCAGCACCTTTTACAGCAAAGATGAACGGGAAGCCAAAGCGAGCTTTGTAGGTATCATTCAAGCGATTAAAGCGAGCCAGTTCATCTGCTGAAAGGGAATCCAACCCGGCACCCTTTTGCTCTTGCTGGCTGTCTTTTGTCAGTTTGGCTTTGCCAGCAAGATCGGGGTGGGCGCGGATAAGGGCCAATTGGTCCGATTTATCAGCCTGCAAAATCACATTCTGAAAGGCGATGATCATGGCAGCTCGGTCAGCAAAGGGTCGACTGTTTGCAGCACGTTCAGCCACCCAGGGAGCATGTTCAGCAATGTCGCCAAATTCTTGTTCAAGACCGGCCAGTTGGTTGACAGCATCAATATCCATCATTGCTGGTTCAACCATGCACCAAGTTGCTGGCGCTCTTTAATCGTCATTTCGCTTTCATTGCCTAGCGGCATTGTTTGGGTTTCTACTGCCTGTTTGAGCACCAGCGGGGAAAAACGGCGCAATTGATCAAGAGTTTCAAGGAAGACATTGTTGGGGGCTTCTTCAAAGGCTTCATGGGTTGGTTTTGCCGCATGGCAGGCTACGCAATGCTTTTGCAGCAAACCGGTCACAACGGCATCTGAAACTTTGGCTCCCTGTCCCGCCGTTTTCGGTGCGGTCATCCACATGGCAATGGCCAAAGCAATGGCAATAACCGGTAATGTCCAGCCGATCTTGCTCAACGGATCGCCGACCTCATGGCGCAATAAAAAGTGACGCGCCATAGCACCACCAATAACGATTAGACCAACCAGCAACCAACTTTGCGGGTGGCCAGTCAGCATGGCGTAATGGCCTGAAACCATCATCACCAGAACCGGCAGGGTTAAATAGGTGTTATGGGTCGAGCGCTGTTTGCCGATAATGCCAAAACGAGGATCCGGTTTTTCACCGGCAATCAGGCTAGCAGTGATTTTCTGTTGATTGGGAACGATGA
>Ga0316189_10003858_pt1 | contig 14525 bp, 14 predicted proteins | sample LowCovwburrow_MG_FD_204930 | JGI IMG/M metagenome (GOLD analysis project Ga0316189, IMG submission 204930) | Coastal sediment microbial communities from Maine, United States - Lowes Cove worm burrow | ecosystem: Environmental > Aquatic > Marine > Coastal > Sediment | place: USA: Maine...
GGCGCGTATGTGCTTGCATACCCCTTGGGCGTGCACTCGCTCGCCGATCGCATGAAGCGACGGATAGCATTGCGGTCTGCACTCGAGTGGAGCGAGCAGCTGCTTTCCGCGCTGGCCTATGCGCACGAGCAGCGCATCATTCACTGCGACATCAAACCGCAGAACGTCATCCTGTTTGCCGACGGCGATCTGCGCTTGGGCGACTTTGGCCTCGCCAAGATCGCCGCCCAGACGATCGCGGCGTCGGCATCCGGCACGATCGGGTACATGGCGCCCGAGCAGGCGTTGGGACGACCGTCGTCCAAGTCCGATGTGTTCTCGGCGGGGTTGCTCATCTACCGACTCCTCACCGGTCACCTGCCCGAGTGGCCGTTCGATTGGCCGCCCCCCCAGCACACCAAGGTCTCGCGGCAGGGCCCGGACGTGCTCGATGTGCTTCGGCGCGCCATGCAGGTCGACGCACGCAAGCGCTACCGCGATGCCGGCCAGATGCTCGCGGCGTTCAAGCCCGCCAAGCGCAAGTGGCTCAGCCGTGCGACCGCTGCCGCGGCCTCGGGCCCCCGCCGTGCACAGCCCGACTGGCGTTCGATCCGCGTCGGGCAGTTCCGTCGCCGTTTTGGAAAGTCGCTCGATCTGCGCCACCGCTGCGGAAGCTGCGACCAGCCCGTCGATGAGCGCATGCGCGTCTGCCCATGGTGCAGCGATGCCCCGCTTGCAAGCGAGGGCGAGACTCGCATGCCGGCCGCGTGCCCTCGATGTGAGCGCGGCGTCAAGCTCGACTGGAAGTACTGCGCCTGGTGCCGCGGGCCGAGCATCGGGCCGCAGTCGCCGCGGCGATACACCGACAAGGCCTACGCCGGGCGATGCGGCGGGTGCCGGGGTCAACTGCTGCCGTTCTCCCGCTACTGCCCGTGGTGCCGCGTCCGCGTCCGCCGCGCCTGGACGATGGGCAAGGCGGGCAAGGCCTGCGCCCGCTGCACGCACGCGACGCTCCCCGACTTTTGGACCTGCTGCCCCTGGTGTGGGGATACGACCGAGTAGGCCCGCCACAGGCACCTCCCACGCGCTACGATACGAGTGTGTCCCGAGGCTTGTTGAGCATCGCGGCGTTGGTCAGCCTCGCCAGCTGCAGCCCAGCTTCTCCGGGCGGCGCGCAACCGGGGACATCGACCTCCACCGCGGACTCAAGCCCGGCGACGAGCGAGACGGCAGCCGACGACGCCGACGCGTTCACCGAAGCGCACCCGGACCCTGGCCCCAACCCGCCGTTCAACTGCGCCATGGCGACTGGCGTCGTCGAGGATGCGTGGCTGAATATCGACGGCACCGAGGGGGACGAGCGCGGCAAGCTCCTGGACACCAAGGTGGTCAACGGGGACGTGTACATCCGCGGGACTGACGACACCAACCTCGACTTCATGGAATGCGTGGAGGAGATTACGGGGAGCCTGTACCTGTACGACAACGACGCGCTCACCGACGTCAGCGGGTTGGGAGACATTGTCCAGATCGGCGGGGACGTCGTGATCGCCGACAATGACGCGCTGCTGGACTTCGACTCCTTGAACCAGCTGTCGCAGATCGGTCCGATTTCGGGAGGGGCGAGAATGGTGGGTCCAAGCCTGATTGTGACGAACAACGACGCGCTCGCTTCGGTCACGGGATTGACGTCGCTCAGCCTCGTCTGGGGAGACATCCATGTGCGCGACAACCCCAACCTCGCGAGTTTGGACGGACTCGCGGGTTTGCTCGGCGTGGGTGGAACGATGTCGATCGTGCACAACGTCGACCTGTGCATCTCGAGCGTCGCGGCGTTGGTCAACGGGTTATCGGCGCCCGAAATCATCCCTGGCGATTGGTCCACGCTCGGCAACGATGTGGGGTGTTGATGCGGATACGCCGTCTCCTGCTTGGACTCCCGCTCTCCATGGGTGCGTGTGATGCCGTCCCGCCGCCGACACCATCGCCGCCGACCGTCCTCCGCGGCCTTGCGTTGTGCAGTCCGTGGACGCAGAACTGCCCGTCTGGCGAAAAGTGCACGTCGATGGTCGACCCCGCACTCGGCACGGACACGACCGGTTGTGTTGCGGTGGCGCGAACGCCAGGCCGCCCAGGCGACGCGTGTACAAACGAGACGGACGGCACCGACGGCGTTGACACTTGCGAGCGCGGCGCTGTGTGCTGGACTCACGAGCTGTTGGCGCGCGAAGGGTCTTGTGTCGCGCAATGCAAGGGCAACGAGAGCAACCCTATCTGCGTGGACCCGCGCACCTCTTGCGTGGTCAGCAAGGGGGGCACGTCGACGCTGTGCCTTCCCCACTGCGATCCGCTGGCCCAAGACTGCTCAGGCGCATCGGTTTGTCAGCACGACGGCGAAGTCTTCGTTTGCGTCCCCGAGGATGCAGCGGGCACCGCGGAGCTACACGAGGCATGCGACGCCACAACAACCTGCGCCCCCGGCTTGTCGTGCGTGGACACCGCAGCCCGCTTCGGTTGTGCAGGGCCGCTGTGCTGCGCCCAGTCGTGTGACCTGCGGGGCGGGGCGTGCCCGCGAGGCCAGGCCTGCGCGCCTCTATACCCGGAGCCCGACGCCCCACCTGGCGACGAACACCTCGGGGTGTGCCGGGTTGACGAGTAGACGCGCTCAGCCCTCGACGTAGGTCGGGCCGATGTCGCGGTCGCACGGCTCGCGCTGGGACAGATAGGCGAAGATCGACAGGAGATCCTCGTCGGTCATCTGCGCCAGATTCTCCCAAGCCATGGGCGACCCCGCGTACATGCGAGGGGCTCGCATCCGGGCGACAAAATCGTCGGCGCTCAGCCCCGCGAGCTTGCCCGCTGTCGGGTGCGTGGTGAGGTTGGGCGCGTAGATGGAATTGTCGGGCGCCGCCGCGTCGGGCCATGGGTCTGGGTTGCCACAGAAGAACTCCGCGGGGACGTAGTCTCGCTCCACGTCATGCGAGTGGCAGCCGAAGCACGCGCCCGGCCCCTCTGCGAGGTATCGGCCACGCTCGACGCTGACGTCGCCCGCCTCCGCGTACGGCGGGATTGGGAAAACCGGATGCACATCGCCGACCTCGGCCAGCGCCGTCTGAAGGAGAACCTTCCCGAGGATCGAGACCTCCGACGCGAGTCCGTCACTGGCGACCGGCGGCAGTGAGCGCAGATACGCCAGCATATCGGCGAGATCAGCGTCGGCCACGGGGCCCGCACCGATCATCAGGGGCGCGACCCGTCCGTCCCGACGCACGCCGTGCCGGATCGCGCGGGCCAGCTCCGCGTCGGTGTGCTGGCCAATGCCGGTGTCGCGATCGGAGGTCAGGTTCGGTGGGCGAAGCGTGCCGATCGGGCCCATCGGGAGTTCCCCCCCACGCATGACCGGGTCGGTGCCTGCTTCGAAGGCCGCGAGCGAATCCCGGGGAGCGTGGCAGCCCGAGCAATGTGCGACCGCGTGCACCAAATAGCGCCCGCGCTCCACCGCGCCCGGCTCCACACTGGCCGAGATCGCCGGGTACGACGTGTCGGGGTAGGTCTTGTCCCAGCGCCACGAAAAGTAGAGCAGCGTCGCGGCGACGAGCACGATGGCGACAAGGCTGAGACGGATGACGATCTTGGTCACTTTGTTCATGACGGGCTGCCCTCTTGGCCGGCCGCGCGGCGAGCGATGATGGCAACGAGATCCGCGGCGGCAAGCGGAACCTCCTCGTATTGAACAAAGCCAGCGTCCGCGAGCCACGCCCGCTGCATGGACTGCGTATGGACTTGCCCGCGCCCACTGCGAAGTGCCAGGTGCAAGCCGTAGGCGGCGGCGCGCTTGCGTGCGGCCGTCCCGGGTCCGGCGGGGACATCGATCAGAACCAAGTCGCCGCCCTGCGCGACGCACTCGCCTGCCCGCGCGACGAGCGTCGCGGCCTGCTCGGGTGGCTCGAGGTGCACGACGTTGCCGAGCAGCACCCGATCGAAGCGGGCCTGGAGCGGCAGGTCCTGATGATAGTCACCCGCGTGTGTAGCGACGCGCGCGGCGAGCCCAGCGGAGGCTGCCTCGCGCTCGAACGCCCCGAGCACGGGCGGGAGGTCGAACGCCGTCACCGTAACCTCGGGCAGCAGCGCCGCCATGGCCAGGCTCCACACGCCGCTTCCCGCCCCGATATCGAGGATGTGCCTCGGCGGCCGAGCCCGTTGCGGATAGTGGGCTGCAAGTTCCGCCGCACCAGCGTGCATGAGACGGCCCAGCGATTGGACGACATCGGCGTAGACGCCACGCGGCTGCGGGGCTCGACCGTGAAAGTGCGCGCCACGCCCGTCGCGTAGATAGTCTGGCAACCGGGCCCAAAGCTCTCCCGCCCGCGCCAGGTCGGTGATCGGATCCCCGAACCCGGGCGTCGCGAGGGGGCCCAGGGCGTACCCCTGGTCGCTCCGCTCGACGACGCCCGTCTCGACCAGCACATCGAGTACGCGAGCGGTCGCAAACGCGTCGCAGGCAGTCGCTTCGGCAAGTGCCTCGGCCGTGCGTGCGGCCGGTTCCAGCGCCGCGAGCAGGCCGGTCTCAGCCGCGGCGGTGAAGGCCGCACTGGTCGCCGCCAGCTGCATGATCTCGAGATGCGCCCGCATTTTGCTTGAGTCGGTCATCGGGTGATGGGCCTTCGTTGGAGCAAGAACAGGCGGGCGCCTGCGAACGCCCATTCGATGTCGTGGGGGCCCGGCCAGTGCCCGTCGCAGCGCAGCGCAAGGGTGTCCAGCATGGAAAGATCCTCCGCGGAAAGGCACAGCCGCTGTGCGCGCTCGGGCGGCACAGCACGCTCGGCCGTCGAGCCGTCGGCAAGAGCGACAACCTCAACGTCCTTGTCGCCCGCGTCCTGTTCGAGCAGCTCTCCTCCGGGCGCGATGACAAACCGGTCGGGCGTGACCCGGCCATCGACCACCACTTCGCCCAAGCCCCACGCGGCCTCGATGACCCGCACGTCCCGCCCATCCCGCGGGTCCCGGGTGAACATCACGCCAGCTCGGTCGGCATCAACCATGGCTTGAACGGCGATGCCCATCCGCGCCGCCCCCGTCGCGCCGATGCGGCGACGGTACGCGACCGCCCCCGCACTCGTTGCGCTCGCGTGAACCTCTGCGATCGCGGAGGGCAGCGCCTCTGCGACCACCCCGAGTCGCGTCGCATGCTGCCCTGCATAGCTGGCGCTCGAAGAGTCCTCGCCCACGGCCGATGAGCGCACGGCGACTCGGGTCAGCTCCGCGCTAGCCCATGCCGCACGAAACTCGGACCAGACGGCCGCTTCGCCGGCCACGAGCCGCTCGACACACGAGCTCGACAACGCGAGGCCGCCCGGGACGGGAAGACTGCCGCGCAGCGCGTGACCCAGCGCGACGGCTTTGCCGCCAAAGCGAGTGGCGTCGGCAGCCTCATGCAGCGAAGCGATGCTCACGACAGCACCGTGACCGTTCCTGCGTCGCCATCGACATCGACGCGCGCGCCGTCGGTGATGCGCCTCGTGGCATCGCGGGTGCCGACGACGCCTGGAATGCCGTACTCGCGGGCCACGATCGCGGGGTGCGAGAGAATGCCCCCTCGGTCGGTCACCACGCCCCGCAGCAGCGGCAGCAGCAGGTTGTACGACGGAGTCGTGATCGTCGTGACCAGCACGTCGCCCTCACGGATGCGATCGAAATCTTCCGGGCCGTTGATCACGCGCGCCGGGCCGATATAGCGGCCGGCGCTGGCGCCCTGGCCTCGGACCACCGTGTCGGCGTGCGCGGATTTGCGGCCCTCGCTTATCGCCTCCAAGTACGTGGATATCGCGCGCTGCAATCGCGCGGACGGCCCGGGGAGCCAGCTGGCGGGAGGCGGCTCTCCAGGCGGCGGCCCCAAAAACTCGGGCGCATCACCCGGCTGCAGCCGGGCGCGCGCGGCCGCTCGGGCCGAAATCGACTCCAGGCTCGGCTCGGTGGCGCCGCGAAGCAGGTTGGTGAGCTCGTCGAGCGAGAGATCCAGCGCGTGCGCCTCATCTTGGATACAGCCCCGCTGCTGGAGACGTCGGCCGGCCTCGAGCACCGCTTGGCGCGTCACCCCGAGCGTCCATGTCTCGCAGCCGCACGAGTGTGCGTCGCGCAAGCCGTACACGGCGCACGCCTCCTCGAGCAGAACGTCATATTCGTCGCGGTGAGACTCAGGCACACGCTCTCGTAGCGTCTGCTTTACGGCGTCGGCCTCGGCTGCTGCGTCGCTGGGATCTGCATCCGCCGCCGAACGCAGGCACCGAATCAGGGCGCCGGGCGCCTCCAAGCCGGTCAGCGCGTCGATGTCGTAGCCGGTGAAAATTCGATGGCCAACGACATCGATCCAAGCACCGACAGCGCGTCCGACCTCGCCGTCTGCGGCCCGCAGACGCGACAAGATCTCATCCGGCGGCTCATCGGAATGCAGGACCGCACTGTCTGGCGCACTGGCGGCGACCGCTGCCGCTGCGGCGGCTGCTAGATCTGCAGCGTCGCGTGAGTACGGCGACGATCCGCGAAACACCAGCAACACTTCGCTGGCGCTTGCCCCCGTCCACGCCATGACCTGCGCAAGGAAATCGCCGACGGGGATCATGTAGCTTGGGCTGATCCGAAAGTGGTGGCGAAGTGAATCCGCGGCTGCGCCTTGCGCTGCCTCAACGTGGGACAGCACTGCGTCGTCATCGAGCTCAGACAGCACGACGGATTGCAACGCGGAGAGCCGCGAGCTCAGCTTGGGGAAGAAGTCGTCGTGGAACTCGCGGAGGTCCTCGCGCCACGCCTTGGTGGCGAACACCTCGCGCGCGCGACGATTGCGGCGCCTGAACGTCGGATGAAGTCGGCTGAGAAGCTGGATGAGCAACTTGGGGGGCGTCGCCGATGAATCCGGCGGCGCGCCCAGTGGCCGTACGCAGATGTACGGGAACCCATGCACGTACGCCAGCTCGATGGTGTCGAGCAGGACGCCGTAGTGGGCAAAGCCCGCACGGAACGACTCGGTGTACCACTCAGCCGTTTCGTGGATGAAGTGCGCGCGTGGCCGATGGCAATGGGCGCGATCGAGGGCCCAACTGCCTGGGCCCGGCTTGGTGAACTCCAGCGCCGTCATTGGCTCGACTCCGGCTTGAGCGCCGCGACCAACGCCTCGATCGCCCACTGTGCACCCATCGCCGCTTGCTCGTTGGTCAGACCGTGTTCGTCCTTGAGCGCGAGCCAGTTCCGACTCGACAGCACCTCGGACAGCACGGCTCGGCAGGCTGCGGCCTTCTCGGACGGCAGATGCTCGACCGCGGGCTCGAACAACTCGCGAATGCGCTGACGCCTTTGCGAGCGCCCGCGCTTGATGACCTCGCTCCGTGCATCGCTGGCGGCCGTGCGAACGAGCGTCTCGTTGGCCGCAAAGAAGCTGAACAGGCCCGGCACGGCAGGCGCGACCTCGGCCACCGACTCGGGATAGCCGGGGTGGCCCAGACGCTCCGCAAACCAAGGATCGAACGCGTCGATCAGTCCTTCGCGGGAACCGAAGTGACGGTAGATGGTCGGCTCGCTGACGCCCGCCTCCTTGGCGACTCGGCCCACCGAGAACTCATCGAAGCTGCTCGAGGCGAACAGGCGGTTGACCGCTTCGAGGATCCGTTCGCGCGTCGCACTGGCCTGCTCGGCGCGTAGCCGGTTGTCGTAGGTGCGCCGTTCCGGCTTTTGCGTTTGACCATCGCCCATTGATAAATGAACGATGCACTTTGATGTTAGCTTGGTCAAACATTAAATTAAAGCTGTGTAATATCAAGTGGCTACGATGAGCGCAATTGCCGCCCAGACTCATCCGCGGATTCGGACGGATGCGTCCGCTGGCCGAGAAGTGTCCGGATCGGACACCCTCCGGACACCTCTCGCGCCAACAAAATCAAGAGGTTTGCCACGGCACACCCTTTGAACAACCCCCGCGCATGTCCAACCACCAAGCCGCCACCGTGTCCGAGTCCTGGGAAACCAAGAGAGAGCAACGCTTGGCTGCACTGACCACGCAAGTCCGTCGAGGCGCATCGTGTTTGTTCCTCGGGGCAGGCGCCTCGATGGGCGCAGGCCTGCCCCGATGGAGCGCTGTGATCGACGAGTTGCTCGACGACCTCATCCTCGAATCCGGGCGTGTCCAGGACGACCCCATCGAAATCACCGCCGATGAGCGCACCGCGATCGCGTCGAGCTTCTTCCGCCGCCACGCCGCTTCGCCGCTGTACGCCGCTCGTTACATGAGAGCCGCGTTCGGTGAGCGATTCGAGCAACGGCTCGCCCACGCCGTGTACTGCCCCAACAACGAGAACTGCGGCACGCAAACGCCCCCTGTCCTGGCCGCCATCGCGCGCCTGTGCGCGGGCGATCGTGGATTCTCATCGGTGGTCACCTACAACTACGACGACTTGCTCGAGCGGGCGTTGGACGAAGACGGCGTCGGTTTCGAGACGCTCTTGAGCCAGCGGCGGCAGTCCAACGCACTGCCCATCTATCACGTGCACGGCTGGCTGCCCCGCGACCCCGTGCCGTCCGGGACGTCGGCGGACTCGCTGCTGGTCTTCTCCGAAGAGCGTTACCACGAGATCTACGCGCGACCGGAGCACTGGTCCAACGTCGTCCAGCTGTCACTGCTCCGCTCCAATAGCTGTGCGTTTGTCGGCTTGTCGCTGCAAGACCCGAACCTGAGACGGTTGCTCGAGACCGCCCACCAATCACCGGACTGCCCGCCCCACTACGTCTTTGTTCGCCGCACCACACCTCGCGAGTTGACCGATGGGGTCATCCCGTTGCGACCCGCAGTCGCAGACGCGTTGATCCGAACCCATCACCGTATGCAGGAGAAGACGCTGGCCGAGCTGGGCCTTACCGTGATCTGGGTCGACGGACACGACGAGCTGCCCGACCTGCTGCGGTCGCTCGCGCAGCCGCCGTCACCGTCGAGGCTTGGGCCGCTCCAGCCCCAGTTTGTCCATACGCCGGTAGAGCGCCTGTCGACTCAGCCCGAGTGACCGTGCAGCCTTGGAGATATTGCCCCCATGCTCGGCGATAGCCGCCCTGACCGCATCAGAGCTTGGATCGGTTTTTGTCGTGATTGGCGACTTGGACGAAGGCACAGCGCGACGGACCGCGGTCGCAGACGCGGGGGCATCCTCCAGGTGGAGCATCGCGTCTGTCACCGTGCGCCCTGCCGCAAGGATTGCGGCGCGCTCCATGACGTTTTGAAGCTCCCGCACGTTGCCCGGCCACGCGTAGTGTTCCAGCCGAGACGCGACCGCCTTGGGTAACTTGGGGGCCTGCACGTTCAGCGACTTGGCAGCGCGACTCAGGAAGTGCAGCGCGAGCGCGACGATGTCCTCGGGCCTCTCACGAAGCGGGGGAACTTGGACGGGGAAGACCCCGAGTCGATAGTACAGATCCTCACGGAACCGACCTGCACGGACCTCTTCCCGCAGGTCTCGGTTGGTCGCAGCCACGACCCTCACGTCGATCTTCTGTGTCCGGTCATCGCCGACACGCTCCAACTCCTGTTCCTGCAACACACGCAATAACTTGCTCTGCTGCGCCAGCGGGATCTCGCCCACTTCGTCCAAGAAGATCGTGCCCCCGTGGGCAAGAACGAAGCGGCCGACGCGGTCCTGAATCGCGCCCGTGAACGACCCCTTCTTGTGACCGAAGAACTCACTCTCGAACAGTGCGTGTGGGACGGAGGCGCAGTTCACTTTGACGAGCGCGCGGCTCTTTCGCGGACTCTGCTGGTGAATCGCCCGTGCGATGAGTTCTTTGCCCGAGCCGGACTCGCCGAGGATCAGCACGGTCGCGTTCGTCTTCGCCACCGCTTCGACCTGCGCCAACAGCATCCCCAATGCTGGGCTGGTCCCGACGATATCCCCGAACTGCCCGGTCGCACGGACCTCCTCACGAAGGTAGTCCCGCTCCTGTTCGAGCAGGCCGTTGAGGCGCTCGATCTCGGCGGCGCGACGTTCGAGCTCGCTGCGGGCGGCAACCTGAGCGCTGACGTCGCGGATGGAGCCCGTGAAATAGACGTCGTCGGCCAGCGGTGTGTAGGTAAACCGGACCTCGATCGGCAGCTCCGCCCCGTCCTTTCGCTGGCCGTGGACTTCGACGTAGCGGACCGCCATGCCCGAAGGGTCCGCGAGCCGCTTGGTGAACCCTGCTTCGTGGCGGCTGCGGTAGCGCTCGGGCATGAGCGTTGCGATGGGTTTGCCGAGCAGCTCGCCCTCTTGGTAGCCGAAGATTCGCTCGGCCTGCGCATTGATGAGGACGATCGACTGCTCGTGGTCGCAGACGACAAAACCGTCGCCACAGGTGTCGAGCAGGTACGCAAGATGGGCGGTCGTCAGCGGAAGGTCGTCTCTGGAGACCGGCACGGCGGACACAGATTGTCCGATCGTGTGTCCGCGTACAACAACATCGGACACTACAGGGTGTCCGGCTGCGAGTCGCCGACGCCTAAGTATCTGTAACCAATCGGATCTTCTTCGAGCACACTCCTCGCACTACCCGGGTGCATGACAACCTCGACGCTCGACCTCCGCAACGCCCCCACCCGCTCCAGTGACCCTTCGACCGCTCGGCGCAGCTCGGCCCGGTTCGTGGCCTATCCAGCTGTCCTTCTCGGCGACATCGGCCTTGTCGCCTGGGCGCAGATGAGCGGTGCTCCCCTCGAGACGGTCACGCTGTTCGGTCTGCTCGGCACCATCGCCGCGTTCTTCGTGCTCGAGCAGCTGCTCCCGCACCGCTCGAGCTGGCAGCCCAGCTGGAAGGAAGGCCTGCGCGACCTTTTCTATTTCGGCATGAACGGGGGAATCGATGCTGGTCTCAAGCTCGGGATCGCGTTCGCCGTGGCTGGAGTCGGCGTGTGGAGCAACGGGCTCCCACTGTGGGCAGCGCTCCCCATTGCGGTCCTTGTCGCAGACTTCTTTGGCTACTGGCTGCACCGCTTTGGGCACCTCGGATGGCTGTGGAAAGTGCACGGCGTGCACCACACGCCCGACAAGGTCAATGCGTGGAACAACAACACCATCCACTTCATCAACACGATCTACGGCGGGCTCGGCAAAACGCTCCCGCTGCTCGCGCTGGGCTTTTCCCCTGAGGCGATCATCCTTGCCAGCTTCGTGCTCACGATCCAGTCGTTCGCAGTGCACGCCAACGTTGACGTCGAGGTCGGCCCACTTGGCTACGTGCTGATGACCCCCGTGCACCACCGACTTCACCACTCCACCAAGCTGGAAGAGGCCGGCAACTACGCCAGCGCCACGACCCTGTGGGACATCTTGTTCGGCTCGTTCGTCTACGGCAGAGACCTCGAGCCCCACACGGTTGGCGTGACGGACCCGGGCACGTTCCCCGCGCCGAACGCAGTCGTGCGCAACCAAGTCCACCCCTTCGTCGACCAGGGACGCTAGACCCATGACCCATACTCGCCGCACCGCGCTCCTGCTGTCTGCAAGCGTCGGCCTCATGATGACCGGCTTCGGCGTCATCATGCCCGTGTTCGCTCGGCGCTTAGGCGAACTCGGCGGAGGCGTCGCCGATCTGGGCCTCATGACGATGAGCTTCGCGCTCGCCCATATGGTGCTCTCGCCAGCTGCGGGGGGCCTATCGGACCGAATCGGACGACGACCGCTGATCCTGCTGGGTCTTGTCGGCTTTGCGTTGAGCAACGTGCTGTACCTTCTGGCCCCGACCACGGCGTGGTTCATCGCCGCGCGCGCGGTGGCCGGAGTGCTCACCGCGGGCTTGTATCCCGCAGCGATGGGTGCCGTGGACGACATCAGCGCTCCGAATGAGCGAGCCTCCAATGTTGGTTTGGTGATGGCGGGCTACGGATTTGGACTTGTGATCGGCCCGGTTGTGGGCGGCATTTCTTACGAGATGATGGGGTTCACCGCGCCCTTCATCGTGTCGGGCATCCTGGGCGTCGTCGCAGCGATCGCAGCCGGCATCTTGGTCCCCGAAACGAAGACGCCAGGGGTGGCCGCCTCCGAGACGAGCTGTGCCGCAAGCGGCGTCGCGTCGAGATTCGCTTGGCTGCCGCGACCACTGCGTTTGTTGGGGGCGCTGCTCGCCATCGAGCTCTCCCTCACCTTCGCCTTTGCGTACGTGGAGCCGCAGATGGTCTTTTACGTTTACGACGCGCTCGGCTGGTCGACGGCACAGTTCGGGATCGTCGCGAGTTGCTACGGGGTCGCGTTGGCGCTTGGGCAAGGTTTTCTCTCCAAGGCCAGTGACACCGCGGGCCGCAGACCCGTGATCGTCTTGGGGTTGGTCCTCGCCCTCGCGCTGTACGTGGGGCTCGCGACGGTCGAGACGTTTGCGCCGATGCTCGCCGCTGCGTTTGTGGCCGGACTCGGCACGGGCTTGGTCGGGCCCGCGCTTGCCGCCTTGGCGCTCGACATCACCGCGGCCGAGCATCGGGGGCGGGTCCTCGGCCTCAAGAGCGCCGCATCCTCAGCCGGGGGCGTGCTGGGCCCACTGGGCATCGCTCTTGTGGGCGGCGTCGTCGGGCCGACAACGGTCTTCTTCAGCGCGGCGTGTATCGTCGCCGCAGGGTTGGTGCTCGCGGTGGTTGCCCTGCCGCGGCCCAACAACGCAGCCGCCACGGATCACGTTCGTGGGCAGCATCATCAAACCGCGTGAACGTGGCGTGTGTCCGCCTGTCCCGGATCGGACATACCCGCCGGACACCGGACACGACGGACAACGCCTACCGGACGCATCAACGCAATGATTTCAAATGCTTACACATGGCAAACTTGTTGCTCTACCCAGGGGCATGTGCAACTTCTGCCCCACCACCGAGCGTGACCCCAAAGCCCCTTCCCTTCGTACGGGTTGGAGAGCGAAGAGCCTCGCCAACGTCACCGCCACCGATGAGGTCTCGATGCGCGATGCCCTCGACGCCGATAAGCGTGCGCTGCTGTCCGAGCTCGGCCCCGTCATCCTCGAAATCGGCCCGGGCACTGGGCCGAACTTCGCGTACTACGCCCCCAACACCCACGTCATCGGCGTTGAGCCCAACGCGTTTGTCCAGCCTGAGCTCGAGCGGAAGGTCGAGGCGTTCTCAGGAACCTTCGAGCTGCGTGTTGGAACCGCTGAGGCGCTAGACCTCCCCGACAATAGCGTCGACGCAGTCGTCAGCACGATGGTTCTGTGCTCGGTGGACGACGTGGCTGGAGCACTGGCCGAGATCCATCGCGTGCTCAAGCCCGGAGGACGCTTTGCCTTCCTCGAGCACGTCGTGGCCGACGGCAGCCCCCTGAAGGTCCTGCAGTACGCGGCAGTGCCCTTTTGGCGCACGTTTGGCGATGGGTGCTGTCCGGTTCGGCGCACCCACGACGACATCGACGCGGCTGGCTTTGCGGAGGTCAACTACCGCAAGGTCCGGTACCCGTTTCCGATCCCAGTGTCGGCCACGTGCATCGTCGGGACGGCCGTGAAGTAGCTAGCCGCCGCTCGAGTCACCGCTCGATCCCCCATCATCCTCGGGAGTCGGGCAGACATCGCCCGTAGCGCTGTCGGGGCCGGAACACATCGCCGCTTCAAGACAGTGGCCGAAGCAGCTGTCATTGGTCCAGTTGCAACCCGGCAAATCGAGACACTCCGCGCAGTCCGTGGCCTGGGGGCACTCCGGCTCCGGGCATTGCGGGATCGCGTCGTCTCCGTAGCAGTAGCCCGCATCCGGGTCACACTCGGCGGCGCAGGCGACCCCGCTCCAGTGGCAGCCGTCCTGCTCCAGGCACCCCGCGCAGTCCGTCGCTTCGCAGGCATCGGGCTCCCCCGTGCTGTCGCTCGCGGCGGTGCCCGCCGTGCTTGCGGTGTCAGCAGTCTCAGAATCTTCTGCGCAGCTCACCACCGCCAACGGGAGCGCGAGCGCGAGACTCAACGACAGCAATGCGAACCTATCCATTGTCGGCGACTTTCCCGACGACCGATCGTCGGTTCCCTCGAGCATGCGGCCCGGGCAGCCTCAGACCGTGTGATCCCTCGCCATCGCGGATGCAGCTCGATCTCTGGCTTGACACTGTACTAGTGGACTAATACAGTATCAACACAGGGGAGGTTGGCGATGTTTGAGCTCAAGCGCGATCGGGGCAACCCAGTCTATCTACAGATCCAAGCCCAGCTTGAGCGCCGCATCGCTGCGGGTGCGCTCGCGCCTGGCGACGCGCTGCCCTCGGTGCGCGCCTTGGCCAAGCAGCTGCGCATCAACCCAAACACCGTCGTCCGGGCGTACCGGGAGCTCGAGTTCCGCGGCTTGGTCGAGACGCGCCACGGCGAGGGCACGTTTGTCACCAAGGACGCGGGGGTGCAGATGCAGCCCGACGCACTCCTCGCTGAGCGCGCCGCCCAGCTCGTCAACGAAGCCAAAGAGCTCGGGCTCACCAAGGAGCAGGCGCTCTCGGCCGTGAAAGCGGCGTGGCGCAAGTCCGGAAAGCGGGTCGCGTGAGGTCGCTATGTCCGCTGCACTGAGCTTCGAAGACGTC
>Ga0316189_10003859_pt1 | contig 14524 bp, 12 predicted proteins | sample LowCovwburrow_MG_FD_204930 | JGI IMG/M metagenome (GOLD analysis project Ga0316189, IMG submission 204930) | Coastal sediment microbial communities from Maine, United States - Lowes Cove worm burrow | ecosystem: Environmental > Aquatic > Marine > Coastal > Sediment | place: USA: Maine...
TGCAGGGCCTCTTCGATACGAGGTTGAAATTCCTCGCGCAGAACTCCTTTGGGCAGGGCGAATTCCAATTCGGTGCCGATTTTGACGGCTCTGTACAGGAGATCCTGAAAATAACGGGCATCCGGTAAGGTCAGGCTGTCCGGGCGACTGAGAAAAGCGGGACGGAAATTGAGCATAAGACCTGCGCCGGGCAGCTGATACCGAGAAGGTGATGCCGAAGAAGTGACGGGCGGGAAGGGAATTATTTCCGGTCCGAGCTGTCACTTCCCCGATGTTCTTGTTTGTTTTACTGTTCTATCAGGGTGAAGGTAATAATTGAGCCGTGGGTTTCCGGAATAGGAGAAATAGCTTTCTGGGCCGGTTTTCCCATGCGAATGAGTGCGGCCTGACAGACGTTCATAATCGGACAGGTAAAGGGGATCTCAACCCCTGTTTTCAGAATGGACTGGGTCAGATTCCAGCCCTGGCAGTGATGCACTTTAAGAGCGATTCGGTTGCCGTCCTGCTCCGCAGTGAAAGATTCTATAAAACCCATCTCATCGGCAAAAATACGACCGATTTCAGTAATGACGTTCTTGGGGTCCTCGCCTTCGACCTCAAGTCCCATTTCCTGTTCCATGATCTCCAATGTGGATTTTCCGACCTCGCTCATGGTGGCGAAAGCTGTTTCGCCGAATAAATCGTAGAGTGCCTTGGCCATGCCTGAAATCATTAAGGTCATCAGGCGCATCATGTTCTTTTTTTTCTGCTCTTCGGTAGCCATATAAGTTCCCTCCCTTCTTTATTACTGGGTACAGGTCGCCGAATCGGGTCGGCGGCCTTGCTGTTTTTGATCTCGTTGTCTTGTCGAGACCTGTTGATTTTGTCGTTCTCCAGTCTCTGCTCAGAATAAAACCGGTGACAAAAAAACTGATGACAAGAGAAAAATTATAATGATTTGCGGAGTTGGTCCAGATAACGTTGGGCGACCAGGCGAACGTTGCCTAATGTGCCGTCCCTGCTCACCGCGATTCCGACATAATACTGCGGCGTGATGAATCTGGTGAGTATCCAGGCATTTTGCGACTGGACCAGATTTTCCTCAAAGTCACCCATCCCCTTGAGGGAGTCAATAGATTTTTCGACAAGCTTCATGACCATGGCGAATTTTGCTGAAAATGCTTCAACGTCTGTTCCGGTCGGATTATGCAGGGCGATTGTGATACCGTCCATACCTGTTACCTGAATTGCAAGTACGCCGTCCATTTCGCCAGCCATTTCTTTAAGCAGGTCTTTGATTCCGGCCATTTTTCTCTCTCCTGTAGGTGGTGGTGTTTTTTGTTGTGGTTGCTTCTTTTTCTGCTGTTGTTGTATACGGATGAATTCCTGTTTGACCAAATCCAGAGGCTTCTCTTCAATGGCCGTATCCTTGCGGTGTGCGGCCTCAAGAAGAAGCGACATGAGTTCGGATTTAATTTTCGGCTCCGGCAGAGGCGGAGATAGCTTTGTCATGCTCAACCGGACATTTTTCCAGGCCAGCATTTCCAGAGCCGCTTCTTCGCCGATGATATGATCATACCTTGCATCAATGAGCTTGCCTTCCGCAAAAAAAAGATGACCTGTTTTTCCGTTGAGATGGGCAACCTTTAATGCCGCGGTCTTTTGTTCCATGGCGACAATCTGAAGAAAATTAGCAAGCGAGATTCCGGCGAGTCCGTCGTTCCGATGTTCGTGGAGGTCCAAGGCCCTGTTGATAGCCTGTTCAAGCGCATCAATATCAAGAGGTTTTTCAAGCACCTCCATAGTTCCGGCCTTTTTCAGCTGCTGCTCCATCACAGGCGTGCCGAAGGCCGTCACGACAATATTCGGAACCTTGGGGAAAGACTCTGTCATGGCGGCCAATAATTCCACCCCGTCCATGACCGGCATTCTCAGGTCGGTAACCACAAGGTCCATGGGTGTTCTTGATAAAATATCAAGAGCTTCCCGGCCGTTATGGGCTGTCGTCAGCTGGAAACGGGCATTTTTTTCAAAACCGGAGCTGATACTGAGAAGCAGTTCCGGTTCATCGTCAACAATGAGTACCTGCTGTTTCATGGATTACCCTTAGACTTCTTGGACTGTAAGTACGTTGTCTTTAATGATCGACACATTCGGTGCCGTAAGTCAGGTTTGAGTGTCGATTATATCTGGTCGGCTACTTATCAGTTCCGGATCCGAGTCTGCTCATTTCTTTTTTTGCAGCCGAGTAAATTCACGTCTGACCTTATCCAGGTGATCAACATCGCCGGCCTGTTCTTTATGATAGGGCATCCCGAAAAGGAGAGGCATCAGTTGAGATTGTTCATTTGAGGGAATTGGCGATACAGTCGAGGGACAGAATTCTTTCATGGTCAATCTGATCCCCTGCCATTCCAGCATCTCCAGGACAGCTTCGTCACCGGTCAGGTCGCCTTGTTCCGCATCAATGAGATAGCCTTTGCGGAAAAAGAAACTGCCGTGTCGGCTGTCAAAGCCGAAGACCTTTAAGTGAACAGTTTTTTTCTCCATGGCAACAAGCTGGAGAAAGATATCCAGCCTTGCCCCTCCTTCGCGATTTTGATAAAAATCAAGGGCTTTATAGATAGCCTGCTCAAGGGTTTCTATATCTAAAGGTTTTTCCAGGAGGTTCAGTGTTCCGGCCTTTTTCAGCTGTAACTCCAAGCTCGAAGTGCCAAAGGCCGTCATGACGATACTGGGGATCTCCGGAAAGGACTGACTCATGGCGGCAAGGAGTTCTATCCCATCCATTTTCGGCATTCTGAGGTCGGTTACGACCAGGTCAACTATGTTGTTGTCGAGAATGTCAAGCGCTTCCATACCGTTTTCTGCTGTCATCAGCTGAAAACGATCATTTCTTTCAAATCCGGCCCGGATGCTGAGGAGCAGATCCGGTTCATCATCAACAATGACTACTTGTTTCATAATTTTTTGTTTTTTCCGCATGTGCGAAAAGGAACACGCGCATGCCTGTAAAAGGTATCAGGTCAATATTTCCATAGTACAACGGGACAACGAAACAACCGATAATATGTCATCTGTCGTTACCTGTCGTGAGAGATGAAACGTGAGACGAATAAATCTTGTTTCTCGAAACATTACATGTTAGCAATAACAGTGTCTGAAATAAACAAAAAAATGTATTGTCAGTCCGGTCAGATGTGCTTCGAAATGACGGCACCTGTCGGGTATTGCGCTGTGAACAGCCGGTGCGTGTGTTTTAACTGTTTATTTTATCGATAAATATTTACGGAAACTGTTGCCGCCTGCGTCCTTTGTTCTCTGCTTTTTTTATATGATTTATGAAAACCGAAAAGGCCTGTATACTCCTGATTGATGATGATCCTCTGATTTTAGCTATTTTGCGATATATTTTGGAACATGAACAGTATAAGGTTCTGGATGCGCAAAACGGTCAATGCGGCCTGCAACTTGCGGACGAGGAAGAGCCCGATCTTATTCTGCTTGATATTAACCTTCCTGATATGAACGGGTTTTCTGTGTGTAACCAGTTGAAACAGCATAAGAAGACTGAAAGTGTGCCGGTTATTTTCCTGTCAGCCACAGGAGTGGAAGGAAACGAGTATAGAGGATTTGAAGAAGGGGCTGTGGATTTTCTGCGCAAGCCGGTCAATAAGGCCCAGCTCTGCGCTCGGGTCAATAATGCTCTGGATATGCAGGCTGCCCGGCAGAAGCTGGAACAGCAGACTTTGGATCTGGAGCGTACAAACAGACTCTTAAAGGAATCTCTTGCCGCCCGACAGCGAACGGGCCGTAACCTGGTGCAGCGGGACCGTATCTTGAGTTCGGTGAATTATGTTGCAAAATCTTTTCTTAAAACAGATGATTGGGAAGAGATCATAAAGGATGTGCTCAAATATCTGGGAGAGAATATCGACAGCGAGCATGTTTACTTAAAAACCTTTGAATCCCAGATCCCTCAGCGACGTCATTATACCTGGTATAAACCCCGTAACACCATTACCTGTTCAAGTATTGATTTGCTGGCGATGTGGAAGCCGCCGATCGAACTGCTGTCTGAGGACGCGATAACAGGGCCGGATAGCGATCTGCCCTCTTTTCTCGGAGAGGAGTTTGAAAATAACAACATACGTACCTATCTTATCCTGCCTGTCTATGTCTATAAACAGCTCTGGGGATGTATCGGTTTTGATTGCGGCCTTCCGGGGCGATCCTGGGACGAGTCGCTTGTGGAGGCGATGAAGACCTCTTCCGATATCATAGGGACCGCTGTCCAGAGAACCTTTGAGGCCGGAGAACGCACTCGGCTGGCAGCGGCAATCAATGAGTTTGTCGACTGTGTGCTTATGACGGATAAGGTCGGGACGATATTTTATGCCAATCCCGCTTGTACGGAGGTCACCGGATATCTGCCGGAGGAGTTGGTCGGGCTGAAACTGGCGCAGATTCAGTTTGATGAACAGAATCGTTTTGATTGTCGCCATGTGCTGAATTCCGCGGCGGAAGGGGAAGAATGGCATGGGGAGATAAAAAATCGCCATAAGGACGGAACCTTTTACGATGAGTCTGTTGCCATTATTCCGATTAAAGGAAAGGTGAACAGAGTCAACAGCTTCTGCATTATCAAACGCGATCAGACAGAGAAGAAACGGCTTGAATCCATTGCTGAAGCAGCGAATCTTATGGATAATGTCGGGTTTGTTTTTTCCGGGATCAGACATGAACTCGGAAATCCGCTCAACTCGTTAAAGATGGCGATCAGTGTCCTGCTCAGGCAGCTGGATGATCTTCCTCTGGATAAAATTAAGGAATTTCTTGATCGTTCCATGGGCGAGATTAAACGGATGGAATACCTGCTCTATTCGTTGAAAAATTTTAATGTACAGGAGGAACAGGAGCTGGTGCTGACTGATCTTGCAGATTTTCTGGAGAATTTCAAGAGGGTTCATGAAAAGGATCTGCGGGGAAACGGTGTGGAGATGGAGGTGCATATAGAGGCGACTGCCTGCAGCCTGGTTGATGAACGGGCCTTGCATCAGGTCTTCCTGAATCTGCTGACGAATTCGGTGAATGCTCTTCAGAATACGTTAACACCGCTTATCTCTATTCATCTTCTGCGAAAGGATGCTCAGTTCGCACAGATAATATTTCAGGATAACGGTTGCGGGGTTCCTGATCAGGTCAGGAAACAGTTGTTTAAACCGTTTTTTACCACTCGGGCCAAAGGAACAGGACTGGGGCTGACTATTGTGAAAAAAATGCTCACGTCGATGAACTGTACCGTGAGTATTGAAGGAAAAACAGGCAAGGGGACCGGCATCATTATCACCTTACCGACCTGAGAGAGCATCCTTCCGGGGACGGAAGGGTAAAAATAAACCCGGACGGTTTTTTTATTGGGAAAAGGGCAGGGTTTCTTTTATGCTTTCGTGACCTGCGATACAGAAGCAGGGGCAGGGCCCGTGCCTGACCTGAACCGTCTCACCCTCCGGGTAAACACAGGGGTTCGCCCCTGCGGCACCCGGCATAAATAATGCGAAGAGATTAAAATTCAACCTGATTTAAGCCATGTCTTTTGAAGCCAGCTCAACCGGTTATGAACGTCTTCATACTATTGTGATTTCACTCGGGATGGAAATCTCCGATTCCATTCTTTCCGCTTTGCGTGATGAAGTTGAAGCCTGTCGCCGGGAACAGAAGGAACAGCTTGCGGTTGTCGGTCCGGTCCTCTTGGGTTTTGATACGGTAATTAGGCATATCGACGAGATTCGTGTACTCACAGATGCTCGTGCATTCAGCCTTCTCAATGAGCTTGTTCAGGCTTATCGGCAGATTACTGTGGAGCAATGTACTGTAGAGCAACAACGGCAACAGAAAGCGTGGTCCATCGCAGCGGAAGCCTTGGGTAAGGTGCTTGCTTGGCAGCATAGCTGTATTTTGGAGAGCCTGAAAAAGGTGCCGAATGCAGTTGTAAACACAGAAGCTGTTTCCCCGGTAAAAGAAGAATCTCCGGCCTTTGACATGAAAGGCCTGCTTGGTGCAGTGCGGCAGGAAATCGCAGCAACCGGTATGATGGCTATCCGAGAATCAGCCGCATTGCTGGAGCTTGTTCATGTGCAGAAAGAAAAAACAGCTCTTGCTTCTGCCGACTCCGCAGGTGCCGACGAGTTCAGTTCCGTGGTCAGGGAAAATATTTTTTCATTGGAGCAGACCCTTCATCAGGAGATGGGCCGATTGCGCCGTGAATTTGTCCGGGACTGATTTTTCCTTTTCCTTTTCGCCTGTTTTTTTCTGAATTATTTCAGATCATTTCGTTTTTTTCAGAAGAGTTTATCTTTTATAAAACATCCGGTGCCTGACTTTGTGTAACTTTTTGTTATTTGTAACGGCGGCCGGTTTATTCTTTACAAGGTTTTTATACTCATTTTATGCATGCTCATGGAATCACCGGTCGCTCAGTTCGATCAAAAAGAAGACGGAACACAAAAGAGCCGTACTGCTTTGTTGCCACCTGCGCCGCAGGACTTGAAAATTTAGTCCAGGAAGAAATTTTTTCGTTGGGCGGCATTGAGCCGGTAACAGCACCGGGTGCGGTTACATGGCAGGCGAGTTCTTTGAAAACCGCCTACCTTGCCTGCCTCTGGTCAAGGTTCAGTTCGCGCATTTTGCTGCGCTTGACCCGGTTCGAAGCACCGACACCGGATGAACTCTATACAGAGGCCGGCAAGATTGATTGGAGCAGGCATTTTAACGGCGATACCAGTTTTGCTGTCTCTGCCACTCTGGTCAAATCTTCGCCCGAGCTGAATCACAGCCATTACGCCTCGCTGAGAATCAAAGACGCTGTTGTAGATCAGTTTCGCAGGCGGACAGGAGAGCGACCGGATGTGGATGTTCGTACACCCGGTATTCGGCTCAATCTGCATGTGGAAGAAACAACAGCGACACTGTCTCTGGATCTGTCCGGGGAGAGTCTGCATCGACGGGGATACCGGACCGGAGCCGGTGAAGCGCCTCTGAAAGAAACGCTGGCAGCAGCCATTGCGTATCTTTCCGGGGTTCGGGTCGGTATGCCCTCTGATACCTGTCTGCTGGATCCCATGTGCGGTTCTGCAACCCTGCTTATCGAGGCGGCCCTGATTGTCGGAGATTCGGCTCCTGGCTTGTTGCGGGATACTTTCGGTTTTCAGCACTGGCTGGGGCATAATGAAAAAATGTGGGAAGCCTTGGTTGAAGCGGCGGTGCAGCGGGAAGATCAACATGCCGACACTCCTTGGCCGATGATTATCGGCTATGACGCTGATCCGCAGGTCGTGGCTGTTGCCCGTAAAAATGTCACCAATGCCGGACTGGGAGACCGTATTACGATCAAACAGCGGCAGCTTGCCCGCTTACATCCCCCGACCGCTGAGGGCGTATTGTTGACCAATCCTCCCTACGGCGAACGCCTGTCAGAGAAAGAGGCGGTTAAATATTTGTACCGTGCTTTGGGACGCCTTTATAGGGAGAAATTTTCCGGGTGGCAGCTGGGCTTTTTTACTGCTAATCCTGATTTTGCCGATATGGTCGGGGTGAGATGGCAGGAACGCCACCGGCTGTATAACGGTCCTTTGAAATGCCGTTTACTGACAACTGCTTCTCCGGGGCCTGCTGAGGAGTCTGATGAGGGGATGCGGCTGTCTCTTCAGGATACTCTTCAGGAAAGCGATCCGGCCTTGCCTGCGCAAGACTTTGCTAACCGACTGCGCAAGAATTGTCAACGGCTTTTCCCTTGGGCGGAAGAACATAATATTACCTGCTTCCGTATTTATGACGCTGATATCCCGGAGTATAATGTAGCTGTTGATGTGTATGAACAGTGGGTGCATGTTCAGGAATACGAGCCGCCGGCAACGGTGCCTTCGGAAAAAGCAGAAGAGCGATTTAATCAGGCTTTACAGGTGATTCGCCAGCTGCTTGATGTGCCGCATTCCCAACTTTTTGTGAAGAAAAGGCGGAAGCAGCGAGGAAACGAGCAGTATCAGAAGCGCCCTGACACAACCGGCAAAACAGGCAAGACGGGGAAGCTGCACGAGGTTCGTGAAGGAGGCTGTCGCTTTCTGGTCAATTTTACCGATTATCTGGATACCGGCCTGTTCCTTGATCATCGCAAGACCAGGGCCATGCTGGCCGAGCTTGCCGACGGCAGAACCTTTCTCAATCTGTTTGCCTATACCGGCTCGGCAACGGTCTATGCGGCCAAGGGCGGTGCTGTTTCCACTCAGACCGTGGATCTCTCGGAAAAGTATCTTGTTCGGGCCCAGGCCAATCTTTCACTGAACGGGTTCGGCGGGGCCTTGCATCAATTCAGCGAGGCGGACTGCCTGCAATGGCTGAGATCCTGTCGGGATCAATACGGGCTGATTTTTGTTGATCCGCCGACCTTCTCCAATTCCCGACATAAGAACATTGTTTTTGATGTGCAGAAGGATCATCCGGAACTGCTGCGGCTTGCCATGAATCTTTTGACGTGGGATGGTGCGCTGATTTTTTCGACAAATTATAGGAAATTTCAGCTGGATGCTGAGCTGGAGGAGGAGTTCGTTGTCAAGGAGATAACAGCTCAGACCCTGCCGGAAGATTTTCAGGAAAAGGGAAAAATTCATCGCTGCTGGCAATTCCGGCATCATAACGACGAGGATGAATAATGTACACTCCGGGGGAGGAAATCGTCCGGATTGTGGATGAACACAACAGGGAGCTGGGTGAGCTGCCCCGTCGTCTGATGCGTGAGCAACGTCTTATTCATCGGGCCAGTTATATTCTGGTCTTTAATGCCGCCGGAGAACTCTTTATCCAGAAGCGTACCGCAGCCAAGGATGTCTACCCCGGCTGCTGGGATGTGGCAGCCGGCGGGGTTGTTCAGGCCGGGGAAACCTATGAACAATCAGCGGAACGGGAGCTGGCTGAGGAGTTGGGGGTGGGGTCGGTCAAGCTGAATTTTTTTTTTGATCAGTATTATGAGGATCAGGAGAATCGGGTTTGGGGCCGCATTTTCACCTGCGTTCATGAGGGGCCGTTTACCCTGCAAGCGGAAGAAGTGGAATACGGGCGTTTTATGCTGCCCAATGCCGCTCTTGATCTCAGCAGATCAGAACCCTTTACACCGGACGGAATTCTTTTATTGCAGAAAATTCTGCGATAACGGAGCAGGTTTGCTTAACCTTTTTTTTGCTGATATTCCTGTGGAGTTCCTTTGGACATCGGGCTAGGGACATCGGGTTGAGAATATTTGCATGAAGAAAGGAGAACGAACGGAAAAATAACGAGGTGATACATGGGGAGAAAGATGAGCATTCCGCTGAAGTTCCTTGCTGTTTTTGCTCTGACGATGCTGCTGACCGCCGGAGCCTTTGTGACCACTCTGTCCTCCTTGAGAACCTACACTGCCCGACATGAGGCCGGTGCCGTGGCAGACCAGGTTATTGCCTTCCGCGCTTGGGTCGCCCAAACCGGCATGGTGTGGGTTCGGAAATTGATCCCCGGTTATCACGACTTTCTCGCCCGGGAAAATGCCGCTGACGGGGGAGCTTTTTACGGGAAAAATCCTGCCCTGGCCACAAGAGAGCTGGCAATGATCGCCAATAAGGAGGCGACTCGCGCTGTCTTTCGGGTAACCAGTGATGATTATCGCCAGGAGGACAATATTCCTGATGAGTTCGAGACCTCGGCCGTCAAAGCCTTCAAAGATGATAAGCTGCTTGAATTTTTTGAGCGGCATGAGGACGGGACATACCGATATGCCCGCCCCATTCTGGTGCAGCAGGAATGCCTGAAATGCCACGGTGATCCCGAGGATGCACCTCCGGCTGTTATAGCCAAATACGGTTCTGAAAAGGCCTTCGGCTATAAGGTCGGTCAGGTGCGGGGTATTGTCAGTGTCAGCCTGCCTGCTGTCGGGGTCCGGGAAGTTATCAGGTCGTTGATCAATCCCTGGACCGTGTCTCTTGTCCTGATTATCCTTGCCGTTAATCTTCTTTTTATTTACTCGGTGGTGATTCGTTTGGTCCGGCTGACCAGAAGTGCTGAAGCGATTGCAGCAGGGAAGCTTGAAACCGAATTGATCTATACCAATCCTTCCGAATCCAATGATGAACTGGATCATCTCTATCATGCAACGAACCTGTTGAAGCGGAGTTTGATTATTCTCTTTAAGAGGCTTGGTCAGCAAGGGAAACGCTAAGGAAGAAAAATAAGTGACAAGGGTGGAGAGAGATGAGTGAGGAATGATAACTGCCAGAAAAAACTCTTGTACGTCTTTATAAGAGGTTTTTGAGGAGAGAGTTATGCGTATCCTTGTTGCTGATAGCCAAAAACGGTTGGTGTTCATCTGGTTCGCCGGTTCAGGTTTTATCTTTGCCCTGCTCCTGCTGCAAACGATTTTTGGACAATACGGCAGTGAAGCAAGAGAGGCCTGGGGCCTGATGCTGCCGACCTTTGTGCCGACGTTGTTTTTGATTATCGGAACTCTGATTGCCGATGCGACCCGTGAGACTGACGCTGATGAAATAGTGACTATTGATCGCTTTTTCTTTCGTCTTGCTGAATTTCTCTCCATTGCCTATCTGGCAACAGTCATTCTGACCATCCTTCTCAGCCCGTTTTCCAAGCTTTCGCAGCTGGAGTTGATAAAGCTATCCAATCTCTGGCTGACCCCTTTTCAGGGCTTGGTCATAGCAGCCCTCGGGGCTTTTTTTGTTTCTAAAAATACGCAGAGAGAAGTGTGATACGGAAACGTGTAGATTATCTCGGTGGACAATATAAGGAGTACTATACAAATGTTCGGCATCCCGCAGAATTCTTTTTATTTCATGCTGACTGTTATCTCACTGCTGCTGATCGCCACTGCTGTCCGCCTCATTCTCAGGAGCAGAAATTCTGCAAAGGATGACACTGAACTCCGGCAGCGTATCCATTCCTGGTGGGTGATAATCGGCCTGCTTTTTTTTGTCCTGATAAGTGGCGAAACTTTCTCCATTGTTTTTTTTGCCTTTCTCAGTTTTCTGGCTCTTAAGGAATTTCTTTCCATCGTGCCGACCCGGTATGCGGACCGCCGGGTGATCTTATGGGCCTATCTCTCTATTCCAGTGCAATATTATTGGGTTTCAATGCCTTGGTACGGCATGTTCATCATTTTTATTCCGGTCTATATTTTTCTGCTCCTGCCCATGCGTATGGCATTAATCGGGGAAACAAAAGGATTCATTCGTTCAGCAGGCATTATTCATTGGGCGGTCATGCTGACGGTTTTTTCATGCAGTCATATCGCTTATCTCCTTAAGCTGCCACTCAAGAATGCGGACGCAGGGTGCATCGGACTTGTTCTTTTCCTTCTATTCATGACGGAATGCAATGATATCTCCCAATACATCTGGGGGAAGACCTTTGGGAAGCATAAAATTATCCCCAAGATTAGTCCTAACAAGACCTTGGAAGGTTTTTTGGGCGGCTTGGTAACGGTCACCTGCTGTGCGGGTTTACTGGCCCCTTTGCTCACGCCGATGCATATCTGGCACGGCTTTCTTGCCGGGGTGATTATCAGTTTCAGCGGTTTTCTCGGCGATATTGTTATCTCTTCGGTCAAACGGGATTTGCAGATTAAGGACAGCGGCAGCCTGATTCCGGGACACGGCGGTATTCTGGACCGGATGGACAGCTTGTTTTATACCACTCCGTTGTTTTTTCATTACATCTATTATCTCTATTATTGAGCGGATATTGACCGATTGAGATAATGAATCGTGTGCTGAAAATTCTCTTTTTTGGGGTGTTAGTGAAACCCTTGGTTCTGGTGGTTCTGGGTCTGCATATTGTCAACCGCAGGGCACTTCCCTTGCTCGGCCCGGCAGTTATTGCAGCCAATCATAACAGTCATCTGGACACTCTGGTTCTGATGAGTCTCTTTCCCCTGTCCAGAATTCATCAGGTGCGACCGGTGGCAGCGGCAGATTATTTTCTCAAAAATCCCCTGCTGGCCTGGTTCAGCCTGAATATCATCGGTATTATTCCTCTGCAGAGGAAACATTGCAGAAATATTGAAAAATTGTTTAAACAATGCCACCAAGCTCTTGATGATAAGGATATTCTGATCATTTTTCCTGAAGGGACGCGAGGAAAACCCGGTCAGATGGGGAGTATAAAAAAAGGGTTGTTTTATTTACTTAAAGACCGGCGAGATACAGAAATCATTCCGGTGGTTATGCGGGGGCTGGGGCAGGCCTTGCCGCGCGGAGAAGCACTCTTTGTCCCGTTTAACTGCGATGTGATTATTGGTAATCAGCTCCGGTTGCCTGATGATTCCAAAGAGTTTCCCCGCAATTTGGCTGAGGTCTACAAGGAGCTTTCTCGGCATTGCCTCACCCGTGCTGGTATGGAAGAAGATGAGGAAGTCGAGGAAACCGAATGATAACCGTCTATCAGTTAAAAACAGCCTTTCAAAACCAGCTGCGTCCCCTCGTCCGCATGCTCGCCGAGGCAGGTGTGACCGCCAATCAGGTTACCGTCGCCGCGCTCTTGCTGTCTTCCGCCTTTGGTCTCCTTCTCTATTTTTCCAATTTTGCCCCGTGGGCTTTGTTCGGCCTGCCAATTATCCTCTTTGTCCGCATGGGGCTGAATGCGATTGACGGCATGTTGGCCAAGGAACATGATATGCAATCCTCTCTCGGTGCAATCCTAAACGAACTCGGAGACGTACTCTCCGACACAGCCCTTTACCTGCCCTTTGCAGCACTTCCGGGGATCAGACCCGCCTTGGTTGTCTTTTTCGTCATCGCAGCAATCATCAGCGAGATGACCGGAGTAATCAGCGTCCAGATCAAGGCCTCCAGGCGATATGACGGTCCTATGGGCAAGAGCGACCGGGCCGTTGTTTTCGGCCTTTTAGGTATCCTCATGGGATTCGGCCTGCGGCCAGGTACCTGGTTTGATATCCTGATGGGCATTATGCTCCTGCTCTGTGTTTTGACTATAGTTAACCGTGCCCGAGGCGCATTAAACGAGACAGCATCCTGACAGCGATTTTCACCGAAAAAAGGAGGGGAAAGATGAGCACCTATTCGATCCACGAGAAACGAATGACAACCTGGGACGGCAGCGAGCTTTTTTACCGTGCATGGCTGCCGGAAACAGCGTATACCAAGGCCATCATTCTTTTTCATCGCGGCCATGAGCATTCGGGTCGTCTCCTCGGCTTGGCTGAACAGCTCGATCTGGATGATTTTGCCATATTCGCCTGGGATGCCAGAGGAAACGGCAAGTCTCCTGGCCCACGGGATTGGGCTGAGAACTTCTCCGCCTATGTACGGGATGCCGACAGCTTTGTCCGCTTTATTGCAGAGGAGTATCAGGTGCCGATCAGCAATATGGCGGTCATTGCCAACAGCGTGGGCGGCGTTATCGCCTCGGCCTGGGTGCATGATTATGCCCCTCGAATTCGCGCCCTTGTCCTGGCTGCTCCGGCCTTCCGCATCAAGCTCTACGTGCCCTTTGCCGTTCCTTTGCTCAGGATTGCCCTGAAGCTGGGATTTATGAAATATGTGCAGAGCTATGTCAAATCAAGGGTGCTGACCCATGACCGGCAGGAGCAGGAATCCTTTAATGCCGACCCCATGATCAGCCATTCCATTGCCACCAATATCCTGCTGGATGTCTATGACACCGCCACCCGGATCGTCAAAGATGCCAAGGCGATCCGTACTCCGATCCTGCTGCTTATGGCCGGGTCGGACTGGGTGGTGAAAAATAGTGTTCAGCTGCGGTTCTTCAGGAACCTTGGTTCCGTCACCAAGGAGATAGAGTGTTATCCCGACTTTTATCATGCCATCTTCCATGAAAAAGAAAAGGACAGGGCCATTCAGCGGACCAGAAAGTTTATCCTGGAACAGTTCGAGAGCGCAACTCCGCTTCCGGCCCTGATCAAAGCGGATACACAGGGATGGAGCAAGGAAGACTATGATCTACTGAAAATCCCCTCACCCAACCTTTTGTATGGGATCTGGTATCAGATCAACAGATACGCCATGCAAACCCTGGGCAAGCTCAGTGACGGCATCAGCTTGGGATGGGAGGAGGGCTTTGATTCCGGGGTGATGCTTGATTATGTGTATAGGAATGCGCCCTCCGGGATCACGCCCTTGGGCAGGATCATGGATTCTTTGTATCTGAATACTGCTGGTTGGGCAGGTATACGCATCCGTAAACAGCATATGGAGGCTGTGCTGGAAAAATGTATCAGCAGCTTGGATAAGCAGGGGAAACCCGTTCATATTGTGGATGTGGCAGCCGGGCCGGGAAGGTATCTTCTCGACACCATAAAGAAATTCCCTGACCTGAAGATCTCGGCCCTGCTGCGTGACTATAAAACGGTCAATATCGAGGAGGGAAGAAAAACCGCCGCGCAGATGGGTATCACCTCGGTGAACTATGAACAGGGCGATGCCTTTGACAGAAAGGCTCTGGCCGGGCTTTCTCCCTCGCCGACCCTTGC
>Ga0316189_10003861_pt1 | contig 14520 bp, 15 predicted proteins | sample LowCovwburrow_MG_FD_204930 | JGI IMG/M metagenome (GOLD analysis project Ga0316189, IMG submission 204930) | Coastal sediment microbial communities from Maine, United States - Lowes Cove worm burrow | ecosystem: Environmental > Aquatic > Marine > Coastal > Sediment | place: USA: Maine...
AGCCCTCGCCCACTTTGCAGTCAAACTGCTTTAGCGCCATGCGTTTCCACTTGGTGGCCGCCTGAACCACCTGGGCGGTGATGGGTTTGTCGAGTCCCAGACCGCACGGGAACTCCACCGGGGTGCGCGAACCATCGCGGTCAAGGTAATCATTGACGCCACTCTCTTTGTCAACGAACAGGGGGACCTGGACCATTTGCAGGTTGAGTTCCTTGCACAGATTCTCCTCGATGTAGTTTTTGATGGCAAAGACGGCCTGCATCGTTTCTTTCGGGGCCAGCAGGGGGGTATAGTCGTCGGGCAATTCTTGCTTTAATTCGTCATAGTTGCCGATCCCCGGCCCTGCCAGGTCTGCTTTTTTATCTGCCATTGGTGACCTCCTTTTTCGTTTGATTAATTTTCGATGCCACTCAATATTTGATTTTGCATGCAAGCGCACAGGCTAAGAATTTATCGTCTTCGGGATCTTTACACATCGGATTCTGCTCTTTTTTAGGCATAACAAATTCAGAACTGATTGCCAATAGTTCAATAAATGGTCCAAGATCAACTTTTGGAAAATCATTGGACAAAAGCTCTCCAACGCGTTGGTATTCGCCAAAATTTGATCAGAAATCAACAATCTAATACGGCTTTCAATCCGAGGCGTTTGCGGATACCTCAGGAATTACCACTTGGCTTTTAGAAGACATTCTGGCTGCTGGATATAATCTGCCGAAGTTAATAGATTCAGTAGAAAGAACGGAAACACACAAAATTATTAACTTGACAGCCGGTGTTGGAAGCTGTTAGAGGATGCTATAAAATTATATATAATATTTAATTTTTTCTATTATTACCTATTTATTCTAATTGGTTATCGTAATTACTAACCAAACAAAGGAGGTTTGTGATGAGCAAATTCAGGGTAGCATTAACCATTGTTGTTTGTCTGGCACTCATCGGTCCAACCGGGATGGCTGCGGCCGATGATTTCCCCTCGAAACCGATTTACATGATTGTGGGATACAATCCGGGCGGCGGCACGGATATGAACGCCCGTGCGCTGGCCTCGGCGGCAACCGAATACCTCAACAACCAGCCCCTGGTGATTGTCAACAAGCCGGGAGCCCAGGGATTGCTGGGTCCCAAGTTCGTGGCAACTTCCAAAGCCGACGGCTACACGCTTTCAATGGGGTGGGGCAACAGTGAATTCAGTTTTGGTCAATACCTGATGAACATTCCTTTTGACTGGAAGAAATTCAAGCCGGTCATCGCCTGCAACGCCCTGACCTCCTGTCTGGCGGTGCCGGCCGATTCTCCATTTAAAACCGTGGATGAACTGGTGGCATACGCCAAAGAGAATCCGGGCAAACTCAAATGGACGCACACCGGACGGGGCAGCTTCAACCATGCAAATGGCTTGGATCTGATACGCAGCACCGGAATCAAAATGACTGAAGTGCCGAATGTAGGCGGTTCCAAAACCCGAAATCTGGTAGCCGGCGGCCATGTGGATTGCGCCTTTTTCGCCAGTTTTCTGGCTCTCTCAGTGCCGGACAAGGTCCGGGTGCTGGGGATGGCCTATCCCGAGCGCGATCCGGCGTTTCCCAATGTATCGACGTTTGACGAATTGGGCTACAAAATCATGAACGCCCACGGACTCTTCGGCATCGGTGCACCTCCGGGAACCCCTGACGATCGCATCCAGATTCTTTACGATGCGTTTAGTAAGACGATGGAGCATAAAGCCTTTAAGAGAATCGCCAAAAGCCTGGGATTCGTGCCGCTGGGCTGGGGACCGGAGAAATTTCAGCAAGCCATCGATCGCGACAGCAAAAACTATGGCGAACTGGCCAAGAAACTGAAAGCTGATTAGATGTCATCCCGTACCGGATTTTTCGCGGCGGGTGGAGATCTCTGCGGGTTTTCGAGGGCATCAAAAAAATTGCTTCGGGAAATAAGTAAACCGCGAATTTTCATAAACTGCGCGGAAAGCGCTGCGAAAAATATATTATAGTCATGCATCAATCAGTTTAAAATCAACCCAAAATAGGGGTGTCTGCCGGTTTACGACAGCACCCCATTCTTTTTCAGGAGACGCCATGCGGTATAGGGATATCAAACTCGGCATCATCATGATGGCATTTTCCCTGTTTCTCTTCATTTGGCTGATTCCTACTAAAGTGGAGATATTTGCCTTGGGGACATTTGCCGAGGCCTCGCTGGGGCCGCGCTCTTTTCCCTACATGGTTGCCGGGGTCATCGGTGCTATCGGCATGCTGATCGCTATCAACGCATACCGCAAAGCGGGTATTTACACCGAGGCCCCACCGCTGACAATGCATGGCAACATACGGGTTCTGTCCGTCATTGTCGCATCCGTACTCTATTTATGGCTCATCACGTTGTTCGGCTATATGGTGCCGACTTTTGCGGCCACCATCGGATTCATGCTGCTATTCGGTGAACGGCGCTGGTGGTTGATGCTGACCATTGCAGCGGTCACGGCCGTGGGACTATACGTGATTTTTGGTAAGGTGTTTCACATGCTGATGCCGCACGGAATGATTGATCTTTTTTACGACTTGTAAATGAACATATCTATCAATATCGTGAAAAATTGTTCGGGCACACTCGGGGAGGTGTGCTGATATGCACCAACTGGGATTATTGGCGGAAGCCTTTGCGGCCATTTTCACACAGCCGGATGCGCTGTTGGGCGTCATCCTGGGATCGGTGGCCGGTCTATTGCTGGGGGCCACACCGGGATTAACAGCAGTTGTCGGCATGGTATTGCTGATTCCATTCAGTTTCTACATGACGCCACTGGCCGGCATCTCCATGCTCTATGCCATCCACAAATCCGGTAATTACGGTGGTTCCATTCCGGCGATTTTGATGAACACGCCCGGGAGTCCGGCAGCGGCCTGCACGCAAATGGACGGCTATCCACTAACCCGACAGGGCAAGCAGGGCAAAGCCTTGAAAGTTGCCGTTACCGCTTCGGCCCTGGGCGATCTGGCCAGTGATTTCGTTCTGATCTTCGGGACCGTTTATATTGCCAGGGTCGTATATGCTTTCGGCCCCGTAGAGATGGCAGGTGTGCTCTTTTTTTCACTCACCCTGATCGGCACCATCACCGGCGACTCCATGCTCAAGGGTTTGCTATCCACGGCCCTGGGATTGTTGATTGCAACGGTGGGACTCGATCCGATGCAGGCAACCGCGCGGTTTTCTTTCGGATTTATCGAACTGGAAAAGAGCCTGGACGTAATCCCTGTGCTGGTAGGGGTATTCGTGGTTTCCGAGGTGTTGATCCAGGCCGAAAAACAGATCAGCGGTAATGCGGATATGCAGATTGCCCCCCGCAGCGACAACCCGGCCGACAGCCGTTTGAGCGGGCCTGAATTCAAGAGTATTTTGCCGGCCACGGGATTGTCATACCTGATCGGACAGCTGATTGGGGTTCTGCCCGGCCTGGGCGGCGCGGTTGCCCCGTGGATCGCCTATGGCCAGGTAAAAAACTTTTCGCGGCACCCTGAAAAATTTGGTAAAGGCGCCCTGGAAGGCATCGCAGCCGCCGAAGCCAGTAACAACGCAGTTTGCGGGGCCAACCTGATGCCGATGCTCACCCTGGGCGTCCCCGGAAGCACCGATGCCGCCATTATTATGGGGGCATTTCTAATTCACGGCCTCGAATTGGGACCGCGTATCTTTAACGAGCAGGCCCCACTGGTATATGGTATTTTTGCCGCCGGATTAATCGCGATCGGCATCTATTTTTTTATCGGTTTTTATCTGGCGGAGAAGATCGGCCGCTTTATCACCAATTTTCCCCGCCGCATCATCTATCCCATAATCATGATTACCTGTTTCATCGGCGCCTATGCACCCAACACCAGTCTTTTCGATGTCGGGGTGATGATCGTTTTCGGACTGGTGGGATATCTGATGCGCAAGTCCAAAGTGCCTGTAGCGCCCATGATCATCGCCTTTTTGTTGGCCTATAAGTTTGAACTGGCACTCAGACAAGCCCTGGTCCTGGGCGACGGTCCGTTGGTCTTCTTCAAACACCCAATTTGTTTCGCCTTTATATTGCTCGCGGTCGGCACCATTGTCTTCACAGCCTGGCGCAATGCCCGCGGGAAAATTCGGGCGGCCGGTTGATGACATATTGTGAAAATGAAAGGAAGTGACGATGCGTATCGATCACATTGAGCCTGTTGTGGTAAAGGTGAATTCGCGCGGTGATTGGGTCTTCGTACAGATCCATACGGATGAAGGTTTGATCGGCCTGGGTGAAGCCAGCCAAACCTTCAACGATGCTTTGGTGGTGAAAAAACTCGCTCAGATGTCACAGTTTCTGAAAGGGCGGGATCCGGGCCAAATCAATGCAATTTTCCAGGATGTAAACCAACCGCATTTGGGAAAAACAGAGCAAACGGCGATCGGCGCTGTCGAACAGGCCCTCTGGGACCTTAAGGGGCAGCGGTTGGGCGTGCCCATTCATGAGTTGTTGGGCGGGGCATTGCGAGATCGTCTGATTCTGTATGCCAACATAAATCGTCACGTCGACGACCGCAGTCCGGCCGGATTTGCCCGGGCCGCCTGCCAGGCCGTCGAGGATGGATATAAATCCATAAAGATGGCGCCCTTCGATGAGCTGAACGCCTGGGACCGGCCAATGACCGGCTGCAACGCGCTGTGGCGCAAGGGGGTTGCGCGTGTACGAGCCGTCAGAGAAGCCATCGGCCCCGGGATCGAACTGGCGGTCGACTGCCATAACCGGCTGGAACCCTCGGAAGCTATCCTGGTTGCCGACGCCCTGGCGGAACTGGATCTTTTCTGGTTCGAGGAACCGGTCAGCGAGCGCTATGCGGAAGAACTGGCCCAGGTCAGTCATCGGGTATCCATGCCGACGGCGTCGGGTGAAAACATTTTCGGCGTGGAAGGCTATCGGCAATTGATTCTTACACGGGCGGTCGACGTCATCATGCCCGATGTGAAACATGTCGGCGGTATCGCCGCCCTATGCCAGGTGGCGGCCGCGGCTCGTATCAATCAAATTCTGGTATCACCGCACAGCCCATCGGGTCCCGTATCCACGGCAGCCGGCGCTCAGGCGGCGGCAACGCTGGATAACTTCTACCGGTTGGAGTATGCCTGGGGCGAAGTCGACTGGCGGGCCGAGCTGCTGGACCCGCCCGAAACCATCGAAGACGGTCATCTCATTTTACCCCGGGGGCCGGGCCTGGGGCACCGGCTCAATCAGGCGGTGGTGTCGCAACACATATAAATCTACTTAAAGAAAATTTGAAAGATTGATTGATCCACCGCATCTTTTGGGACCACGAAATTAGATGAAACGGGAAATACGTAATACCATCTATAGCAAGGTCTGCGATCGCCTGCGCGGCAAAATCATATCCGGCGCCTACCCACCGGGTCGGCGACTTAAAATGGTCGATCTTGTCCGGGAATTCGGTATCAGCGCCATGCCGATCCGTGAAGCCTTGCAGCAGCTGCAAGGTGAGGGCCTCGTCACCATCGATCCGCACCGCGGCGCACGTGTGCGCCAGGTCGATAGACATTTTGTCATCATGGTGCATGATCTTCGAACTGCCATAGAATGCATGCTGGGCCGCAAGGCCTGTATGAAGATAACGCCGAACGGTATTGAGGCGGCTGAAAAGATTCAAAGGAAATATGATCGGGCAGTCGAAGAAAGAGATGCCGCCAAAATGGTGGCCGCCAATTTGAGGTTTCACGAACTGATTTACGACCATGCCGGCAACTCATTGGCGTTGCAGGTGCTAAAAACACACTCTGCCCTGATTCGCGGCATCCGCACCCGCTTCGGCTACACCCGCGGGCGTCCGGAACAGGTCTGTCGGGAACACCGCCGGATTATCGAGGCCCTTAGGCGGCGGGATCCCCGGCAACTGGAAAAAGCCCTTTGGGAGCACTGTCAAAATGCCGCCACTGACTTCATAAATCTATTTGAAGAAAATAGTTGAAAAGCACCTCGATTTAAGTTACCGGCACAGATGCCTTCCGCATCATAGAACCCGGCCGGCGCAACGCCTCCAATCCGCCAAGTTTTCGGGCGCCAAGAAACCGAGAGCCATTTGAATATCAGTCCAGAAGTTATGCCTGCACGGCCTCCAGCACCTTTTGCGGATGATCGGCGGCCTTGGCCACCTTGCGCCAGTGTTTTATTACCTTTCCATCCGGTCCGACCCAAACCGTGGACCGGATTACGCCCGTAACGACCTTGCCGTACATTTTCTTCTCACCAAAGGCCTCGTAGCGGGTCATTACCTTTTTGTCCGGGTCGCACAACAACGTAAACGGCAGATCGTGTTGTGCGATGAACTTCTGGTGTGAGGCTTCGCTGTCCGGCGAAATACCCAAAATGACGATGTCTTTTTTCTGGAATTCACCCTTTAGGTCACGGAATCCCTGGGCTTCCTTGGTTCACCCGGATGTGTTGTCTTTGGGGTAAAAGAACAGGATGATGTTTTTGCCTCTGAAGTCTTTTAAGGCCACCTTGTTGCCGTTTTGATCAGGCAGCGTGAATGCCGGTGCAGTCTTTCCTTCCTGAATAGCCATGGTAACTCCTTTCCGCTTTGTTTTTGAGCGGCGATCGTCGTAAAAGTTAAGAAATAAAATATATTTCCTCTTCATTTCGCTTTTTAATCATTTAACAAATCCTTCCGACAAAATCCAACCCTAGTTTTGCACATATTCCTGTATGAAACTTCATTCAATTGGACAGGATTTACAGGATTATCAGGATTTTTTTGGTTTAGTGAAGCAATATCTTGTCCATCCTGTTGATCCTGTCAAAATTAAAAATTCCAATGCTATAGAGTTTCTTTTTCGATCAAACTGGCCGATTTTCAGGCCAGCGGCGGGGCTGAATACTGAATATTGAACCCCTAAACGGTTACGGATCAACCTGCCAGCCGCTCGAGGGTGCGGTCATAATCTGCCACAAGATTTTGCCACAAAAAAGATTTCATTTCCTCAACGAGATGGTTACGAAGCGTTTCATACCGACGGTAGTGCGTTATGATGTCAAATAACTTTTCCATCAGGTCATGTTTATTCTGGAAAAGAAAGTGCTCATGATAGGCGGCGGGTAGTATCTCCGGGTACGAAAGCCGGCAGGGTAGGAGCGGAATACAGCCCATCAGCATGGCTTCGACCACCGAGATGCCGAAGTTTTCCTGGATTGCAGTGCTGATGACCAACGCACCCCGTTTCAGCCATTCTTCATACGCCCGCCGTTCGGGAACATAACCGTATTGAAGGATTTTATGCCCAAATCGTTTTTTGGCGGTCTTGAAGGCCTCCGGAATCTTGCCGAAATTTTCACCCATGAGCGCCAGCCGGAAATCAACTCCCCGATCTGCCAGTTCCCGGATTGCCTCAAAAAAGATTTCGCAGTTCTTGTCAAACCCCCAGCGGTGGTTCCAGATGATAAGTGGGGGATCTATCTGCTTTTCGGCATCGACTTTCCTGTTGTCCGACAGGGTGATACCCGGGTAGAGAACGGTCGACTTTTTATTTATGTTTTTGGCCACATCCCTGGGCCTGAAGTCCCGTCCTTTGTTTAAAAATTCCGGTATGGCATCTAAAAAAGCCTGCCGGTGCATATGGGAGTTGAAAACAACCAGATCGGCCGCCAGTGCGGTGGTGATATTGATGATGCCCAGCTGAAAAGCGCCTTTGTCGCCCGGCGGCTGTGGATAGGTGATCTGGTTTTCGTGGAAATAGGCCAGAACCTGCGGGCATGGCTGACCGACAAGCGCCTTGAAATCCGCCAGGTTGAACAGATCGGTTACGATGATTCCGTCATATCCATCCAGGGGGGGGATGGAGTCGATTATGTGCAATGCTGCACCGAGCATTCGCCAGCGCCAGTTTTCGCCCGTCATTGTCACGAAATCGATATCGTGAGAGGAGTATGAAGAGAGCCCTTGAACGAAGTGTGCATGCGAGCCCAGGTAGTATGTTTCTATGAATAAAAATTTCATTATGTTAGGGATCTCCGTTTTTTTTTAAATTTGAACAAATTGCGCTTCAACAGCCTTTGCTTCGATCTGCAGATTGATAACTATGTTGCAATATTCATTCAAAGTATGAGATTAGTAGATCTGTGAACCTGTGCATAAAGCATTGAGACAATTAAAATGAATACCATCTCAGACCAGATCCCCAATTATTATGGACTATTGGGAATAGACTCAACAGCCAGTCAGGAAGAAATAAAGCAGGCCTATCTTCGCAATGTCAAAGAATGGCATCCGGATAAAAATCTCGATCGCACCCAGGAAGCCGAAAAAAAGACCAAAATACTGAATGAGGCCTATCATATTTTAAGTGACCCCGAACGGCGCAAAACCTACGATCGAATGCTTCAATACACCAAAGGCAAGAAATTCGGTGAATATATAAATGATGACGCAATTAGGAATAAAATCAACAAAGCATATCCTGCTTTAAAAAAAGCTTTGGGAAATGTTAGCGAACTTTATTCAATTTTTAAAGATACGGTGAACGGACATTACAAATTAGATCCGACGCATCTGGCCATGATCGGGGGCGGTTTGCTTTATTTCATCCTGCCGGCAGATTTTATTCCGGACTTTATACCCTTTATCGGTTATGTAGATGATCTGGTAGTCTTAACAACCATTATGAATTCTCTTAAAGGGGAAATAAGCGAATATCGCAATTGGAAGGAAAAGAGCAAATAAAATTCTAATCAGACTCACACTACAGGCGCTGAATAAGGTAAAGATAGGTCGGCAGCCTGCTCAGGTTTTTGATCTCAACAAATTTGCTTAGCAGCTTGCGATTATCACGGCTGGTATTCAAGAGTGATATCAAGATTGTTCAGCCGGTAGTGTTCCATTTAATCTATCTTCTCAGGAGTCGAATCCAGCGCCATACGTTTAAAAGCCCGATCAAAGAATTTGATACATATGTCAGCGCACAGGCCAGCAGAATTTTTTTGGCAGCGGGAATATCTTCCGGCGGGATGTAGGCGCCGGATGCCAGCATCGGCAGCGCACGCTTGAAACTGGCATCGAACTCGGTGGGAAGGGTTAGAAGGTGCACCAGCACCGGAATGCATAAGGTGGCAAATCCGGCCAGAAACATCAACACGCCAACCGAGGGCACCCGGGTGAGTGCGGCCAGCACCGGAACCCCCATCATAAGGATGGCACCGAACCGTTCGATTTTTCGGGCCGTTCCGATCATCCGGGTTCGGGTTATAAGTGGTTTATAACCGGTATGGTCCTGAATGGCGTGCCCGACCTCATGGGCGGCAACAACCACGGCCGTGAGCGTTTTGCGGCCACATCTTTCCTCAGTCAGCCGGATCGATTTCCCGACGGGATCATAGTGATCGCCGATATCGGTCACATCCACCGTAACGTCTTTTATTTTCAGACGCGTCAAGAGCATTCGGGCCAGATCGATACCCGTGCCCGAGAAATATTCCTGCCGGTTATGCTTATTTAAAACGTGTTTGGCCCATAGATGCGGCCCGAACAGGGCGATAATTACCGGGACAATAATATAAATCATTTATAAGCGTTCACAGGTTCAGGTTACGGCTGTGATAGATGCCGCATTCTCAATTTTATAATGTCGATGCACAGGATAATTATGAGAAGTATGCGATTGCATCTCAGCCGATCCAATCTACAATCAAATTTAAAATGTCTTCGAATTCCAGCCGAACATGTCCCTTTCGAGATCTTTGAAATCGATAAAGACGCGATTTGGGGGTACTTTCAGTTCTTGCTGGACAAAGCCGCAGATCTTTTCGGAAAAATCCGTGCTGTGCTCCTTCGGCAGCCCGATGCTTTTTAGCCGGACAAACGCTGCCGGTTCGTCGCTGCCGGCAAAGATCAAGGGCGTTCCGGGTTTTATGGCAATCATCACATACGATTCGGGTTTTCCCAGCAGTTCCGCAATGAACGCCGACGTTTTTTTCATCAGGTTTCGATTGGATGCCGGATCAACGGTTTGATTGGTTTCGATACTGAAATACGGCATGATTTTCCCTCCAGCGGATGTTGCAGCATGATTTCAATGGTCACTTTTAATGGTCTCGCAAAAAGGTCCCAGTTTGTCATGCCGGATTTGATCCGGCACCCATAACATAATGGAATTACTGGATTCCGGCCTTCGCCGGAATGACGATGGAGAAGTATTTCAAACATTTTACGAATTCGTCATGTTTATTAATTCAGTTGATTTGGGTACCACGGGCGGGCCGCTAATGCACCATCAAAAATGCATACCGATCCATTTTCTGTTTGTAATCGGTACGAACGTTGATGGGAAATCCGAACCGGCTGACGGTGGAATAAACGTCCACAGCCATGGCCTCCGGGGCCGGCCGGGCCATCCGCGCCTCATTACAGGTCAGCCGATTGCCGGTGCACTCCTTGCAGAAACAACACGAATCCATAAACAGCAGGAAGGCTCTCTCGTAGCCGGCCAGAAAGACTTCCCGCTCCAGTTTGACCAGCGCGGCGTTGATCTTGCGGGACCAGGCATGGCGATCTTCCGGCTTTTTCATGGTTCCGTCAAAGTGCAGGATGACCGCATCGCTGTATTCACTGAAAAACCGCTCACAGTCGGACACGGACGGGGTGTTCGGCGGGCAGGCGCCTCCTCTGCCGTACTCGCCGCAGCCGAATATGCATTTCATGCGGACCCACTGGGCCACAACAATTTTTTTCGGATCGATCCATTTATAGTCGGTATAACCTTTTTCGTTAAATATCGTGTCGAGGGCTTTCCGTTTTTCGAGTGTAAGGCTCATAGGTCGATAACTCCCATGGTTTCAAGTGCCTGGGTCGCCAGCCGTTTTTTCCTCAACCGGGGAGGGTACAGGCGGCTGACCCGATTTCGCATTGGGTCATATTGATTTACATACAGTCTGCGAATAGGTGTACCATAAACACTCAGCATCACGCAGGTATCGGTGGCCGGATTGCCGGCTTGATGGATGCCGTCATTTAACGGCCGTACCACCGAGGTATCACCGGGTCGCAACATAATTCGATCACTTTCCCGGAGTCGAGCGTATCCTTGCCGGGTCTCGTCGTCTTGCCGGCGATACCTGATCACTTCCACTTTTTTTGATACGCAGCCGTAGACCCCCCATGAATTGTGGTCATGGACGGGTGTATATTGTCCCGGTTCGTAGATGTAGAGGCGGACAGAGTAAAGCCGTTGGTTGTTGATGTACAGAATGAATTCATTCGAAAACATCGTGGCCTGGCGGATATCGGGATACCGTTTACCTTTGACGATGTCGGTCATAATTTTTTTCAGCAACCGGCGGTTCAGCAACAACGCCGGCACTTCGGCGCGCGTGAAGGCGATGCGCTCATTACGGCCCTTGATTTTCTGCATAGATTGCGTCCAGTGGTCAAAAACAGCCTGAAGTTCACCAAGTGATTGCGGCAGTTGGGTCAAATTCGTATTCCTCTATCCTTTAGGTGTACTGTCAAAACGCCATCTCGGTTTTTGGCACCTTATTGTTAAACTTAGTCTATTTCGCTCACAATTGGAATAATGGAATACCGGAATGATGGAATATTGATGCTGTGCTTAGTCTCTCACGAAATATCACAGAAAACTATGTACAGTGGATGCACTTTTTTTAACCCATTATTCCATATTTCCAACATTCCATCATTCCATGTGCCGACTTAAAGATTGAATGATTAAAAATTGTATTATTACGATTCATTGCAGAATTTTCGTGGTGTCTAACTGTTTTCCAGCCGCACATACTGGTTGTAAAAAGGTGCGCCCGAACCTATATCTGTCAAACCAGCTGCGATGAGCTGATTGACACCGCCGCCTCGATTCATCCAATCACCACGCCGATAGAGAACCACTGCGGGATGCAGACCGGACAGAATGTCGAGGGTAACTTTGAGACGGCCCAGAGGGGAAACGATATACACTTCCCTGCTAGGGTCGATGGTCGGCAGCAGGGGGTTGTCCGGCGCAACCCAGATTCGGGGCGGATCGTCTTGATCCTCAGGTAAAATCTGGGAATGAATGGCGCGTCTTCGCACCAGTGTCAGCAGCCTCAAAGGATATTGCCGATCCAAAGGGGGTTCCGGATGTAGGATCAGGGGAAAACGATATTTCCCATCCGGATGATCGAAAGCCAGGCCGGCGTAGGCAATCTTCGGCCGATCGGCCTTGGCGCAGCCCTCGCGGCGCAATTGTTCGAGGGTGACCTGCAGAAAGGGCTGGTCCAGGGATCTTTGCAAGCAGGTTTCGGTGTCCGGAAGCTTCACCGGAGGATCAAGTCTTTTGCCGATTTCTCTAAGAATCCACATGTCGTCACGCGCTTCGACCGGCGGCTTCAATGCCGGTCGCACATGCTGGACGTATTCGTGCAAATAGGATCCGATGATGTCCTCCTGCTCGAGCATCAGCGTGCTCGGCAGTATCAAATCCGCCCGCTGAGCGGTGTCGTTCATGAAAGCGTCCACGACCACTTTAAACTCGACGTCGCCAAAAACGCGAACTATTTGACGGGAGTCCGGTGCCTGGTTGACCACGTTGCTTCCGTTGATCCAAATCAGTTTGATCGGCGGATCTTGGGCAGCTGATATTTCTCGGCCGATGGCGGCAATCGGCATTGATCGCCGGTTTTTTTTCCGGGAATCCCGGGTCCAGGTCAGGTTCAGGTTGCCGTAGGCATGCAAGTGGTAATAGCTGCCACCCCCGGAAATCCCGATATTTCCGGAAAAAAGCGCCAGGGAATTGATAAAGCGCACGTTTTCACCACCATACCGGTAGCGTTGCAGTCCGGCGCCGACAAATGTGGCGGTCGGCCGATCCTGTCGATACCAGCGCCGCAATCTTTCGAAATCCGCCAGGCTGACGTCACAGGCACGCGCCAGGTTTTCCGGAGTCCAGCCGGATATCAGGTCCAGGAATTTTTCCGGATTTTTCGTCTGCTTGAGCAGCTCAGATGGTATTTGGCGGTCCTTCCATAACCGTCTGATAACGGCGGCGGCCAGAAACCGATCGGTTCCGGGGCGGATTCGAATGCGTTCGTCAGAAAAGGAATCATTGCCGTCTCCGCCCGGCGATATTGTCAGCACCCTGGTACCCTTTTTACGGGCTTTACGGATGATAGCCGCCGTGTGAACCGAGCTGCGGGAGAAATCCTTGCCCCAGTTGACGATCCGGGCAGCATTGGTCAGATCGTTGATGTCATTGTTTTTACGGGAGCCGAAGTCGTGAACGTAGGCCATGTAGCCGGCGGCATCGCACAGTGAACCGATAGTCCGACTGGTTCCCAGGAGTGAAAAGAAAAGGGCCGTGGCAGCCTTCAGCACCCCTTTGGCCCCGTCACTTTTAATATGGAGAATGGCCTTGGGCTGTGATCGCAGGGCCTGTATCTTTTTGGCGCACAGATTCAGGGCCGCCTCCCAGGTGATCTGCTGCCAGGTTTCATTGACCCGCAAAAGCGGGTGCCGAATTCGTTGGGGATGCTGCAGCCGCTTGATGTGGTCTTTGATTTTGGGGCAGATAAACCCGGCGGTAAACGGACTGTCCGGGTTGCCCCGCAATGAAATACGATTGTCTTCTCGCCGGCCCACTATCAGGGAACAGGCATCCGGACAATCCATCGTACAGGCGGTAATTATAGTATTCATAAATACTTAACCAGCATTGGAGCTGAACGAGTTTTGCCCGAACCGCACTACTCTCTATACATCGCTGAGCGTGACAAGCTGCTCCGCCAGGTGAAATGGGGTCTAATCCCGCCCTTTACTCTTCAATATCAATGGCTTCCGGCACGCACTCGTCGGCCGCCTGCCGGACCAGATCTTTGTATTGTTCCGGGATTTCGTCAAACTTGACAATGGACAGCAGCTGATCTTCGTCGTATTCGAATACTTCCGGACAAAGCTTGTTGCAGTTGCGGTCGCCCATGCATTGCTTGTTGATGCTCACTTTCATTTAAGCCTCCTTTTTGCCCCGGGGGGCCGGTTGATGGTAAAAAGCCGTAGTGAATTGGATGGACAGTTGGTCGTTCATTTTTGATTCCGCCGGATGATACCCAATGAGCAAGAAATAATCAAGATGATTGATGATCAATTTAAGGATTGATGAGGCTTTATGACGGGAGCTGAATTGAAGGCACTTAAAAAATCGATTCTTATTCCCACTAAAAAAAATTAAGTGCTGCCAGATCGGAACTTAGGAAAAAACATCATGAGTAACAATCGTCAAAATATTGCCGTTTGATTGTTCGAGGAATCAGTATGTTAAGGTTGCCCATCAATCATCTTATCATTTTTTTCTTGACTTTCAGAAGATTTTAAAATAGTTTAAAAAACCCTTTAAAAAACTATTTAAAAAGTTGGGTTGATGGTATCTTACTCGTCCGGAAAGGCAAAGCGCTGTGTTTTGGATAATGAATGTACAGGCTTTCAGATAATGTTTTTGGCAAGGATAGAAGGAGAC
>Ga0316189_10003862_pt1 | contig 14513 bp, 18 predicted proteins | sample LowCovwburrow_MG_FD_204930 | JGI IMG/M metagenome (GOLD analysis project Ga0316189, IMG submission 204930) | Coastal sediment microbial communities from Maine, United States - Lowes Cove worm burrow | ecosystem: Environmental > Aquatic > Marine > Coastal > Sediment | place: USA: Maine...
GATAAAAATCAGTTATTCATCTCATAATATAAATATTTAAGAGAGTGACAATTGTCATAGGTTTTATAATTATGAGATTTTAACTTTAGTTCTTCATAAATTAAAAAGCTTAGTCATGAAAAAAATAGTATTGCCCACCGATTTTTCTGATAATGCATTAAATGCAATTAACTATGCATTACAACTGTTCAAAGATAAAGAATGTACATTTTATTTGTTGAACACATATACACCAATGATTTATACTTATGAGTATCAAATTAATGCCGATCAATATATGATGGAAGCGGTAGATTTGGTTAAAAAAAATTCTCAGACAAGACTTGATGAACTCCTTATAAGTCTTAAAAAGAAATATAATAATCCGAAACATACCTATACAACTATATCATCTTTTAGTGTTCTGTCTGATGAAGTTGTAGATTTTACCGTCAAACATAATATCGATCTGGTACTTATGGGAACGAAAGGAGCATCAAAAGCAAGAGAAGTTCTTTTTGGTTCCAATACGATTCATGTAATTAAAAAAGCGAAGTGTCCAGTGCTTGTCATCCCTGAAAATTTCAATTTTGAAATCCCAAAAGAAATACTATTTCCTACAGATTATAAGATCGATTTTCAATTAACGGATCTTAAGTCTATGATTGAGATAGCTAAAATGTACAATCCAAGGATAAATATCCTACATACATTTACCGACAATGAATTATCAAAAGATCAGAAAAAGAACAAACAGGCCTTAGATAATTTCTTTAGTAATACTGCTCATCTTTTTCACAATGTTTCTGGTCAAAAGCTTAATGATGCAATAGAGCAGTTTCAATTAAGAGCCAAGATTAATTTATTAGTGATGATAAATACTAGACATTCATTCTTTGAAAAATTATTTTCTAAGTCTGCTATTCATGAGATAGTACTTCATTTGAATATCCCTTTATTGGTCATACCTATAAAATAATATAAGGATAGAATTATAAAAATTATAGCTGAATGTAACATAAGTTACAGTATATCAATACATTATATGACAAATATCATTGTTTATCATTATATACTTAAATACATTTGTTCTATTAATAATTTTAAATATAAAGTGTAATGAAAAATATTCTTCTATTAATAGCATTCGTTGTATTGGGTACAACGGCTATAGCAGGCCAGGAAAGAGATCAAGATAGAATACAAGATCAAGATCGCACAAACGTAGTAATGATCAATGGACAAATGCTCGAATTAAGAGATCGTGCTCATGTAAGATTAAATGAACCTTTAACTTTAAGCGATGGTACCGAAATAAATTCAAATGGAGTTTATACTACAAAAGATGGTAAACAATTGAGGTTAAGAAATGGTGAATGTTTAGATAGTGATGGTATAAAATATCGTAATGAATATCAGTACCGCTATAAAGTGATGCAGGATAATAAAGGGCTTACACAAGCGCAAACACGCGAACGTAATCAAAACAGGATTCATTATATGTTAGTTGAAGGCGAAATGTTACAAATTAGAAATCAGTCGCAAAATAGATTAGAAAGACAACTTAATCTTGCTGATGGAAGTGTAGTAAATCCTGATGGTTCATACCTTACAAAAGAACGCAAACAAATGCGTTTACGAGATGGTGAATGTTTGAGCATGAATGGTAAAATGTATACTAATATGTATAATCATCGAACTATGATAGCTAAGAAAAAAATGAAAGCTAATAAAAATATGATCAAGAAAAAAGCTCCAAAAAAACCCGTTATTCAAAAAAAGAAAGGTAAAATAGGAGCTTAATGTTAGGTTAGGTTTGGTTTTGTTAAAGGGATTTATGCCAAGCGTGAATCCCTTTAACTTTTACTTTAAAACTAGTGAAATGAAAAATATAAGAATAAAATTTGCGATAATGATATTACTGATTCTGTGTACGAATACAGTAATTAGTCAAAATAAAAGTACTGACATTCATACTATAAAAGATAAAGATTCTTCGTATACATCAATCTCCTTAAATTATATAAGTGATGCCATTTATATGGGTAGAAAAGATTCTATAAGTGCTCCTTATTTATATCCTTCAATTACCTATTATCATAAATCTGGATTCTATGCTAATGGATCATTTTCCTATCTTACCAAATCAAATGAAAGTAGAATAGATCTATTTTTATTAACGGCGGGTTTTGAATTTAATATTAAAAAATTTGATGGAGATATTTCGGTAACTAAATACTTTTTTAATGAAGATAGTTATAATGTAATATCAGAAGTTGAAGCAGATTTAACAGCAGCTTTTAGTTATGATCTTGATATTATTAATTTAGCATTGGCCGCAAGTACTTATTTTAATAAGAGTAGTAGTTCAGATTTCTTTTTATCTTCAGAAATTAGTCATGATTTTATAACATCAAATAGTAAATTCCAACTTTCACCTACTGTAGGCATTCAATTAGGTTCTCAAAATTTTTATGAAGCGTATTATATGAATAATCGATTAGGGAATGGTCAAAGAGGCTCTGGAAACGGAAACAATAATATGTCACAAACGACCACAAACGTAACTATTCAGGAAAGTGAAAAATTTAATTTGATGGCTGTGGAATTGAGTTTACCTATATGGTATATTCAAAAACCATTTATTATAACATTTTTGCCAACTTTGGTTTTTCCACAAAATGAAGCAACAATAGCGACAGAAGACATCCTTATTAATGAAAACTTAGAGGAAACTTTTTATTGGATGATAGGTGTGAGTTATCAATTTTAAAATGTTGAATTCATAATAATAAATCTTTAGCATGATCAATATCATTGCCTAAACTCCTTTATCAAACTAATTTAGATCATTATTAATTTAAAATATGTGTCATGAACTTTATGAAGAGAAAATATGAAAATAGAAAGAAAAAGGCTACTACAAGTACAAATTTGATTTACCTAATAATTATTATCGCACTTATAGGTTTTATCTTCTTCGCACTAAGTAGTTGTGCTTCAACCATGCTAACAGATAGCTGGAAAAGTAAAGAGCATTTAGGTTTTCAACCGCAAAATATCATGGTTGTTGGTGTAACACAAAATACTGCTGCACGCATGATATACGAAGAGCAACTCAAAAATGAATTCATTTCAAGAGGGTTAAAAGCATCACAAAGTGCTTTCGTTTTCGAAAATTCTTTTAAAGATTCTAAGCAAACTGAAGAAGAGATTGACAAGCAAGTTGATAGATTGGTTAATCTAGGTTATGATGCCATATTAATTTCTGCAGTAAAAGGAGTTGATGAAAAAGTATCTTATAGCCAGGGAATTCCACAATCCTATTTTTATTTAAGAAGATTTGGTAGACATTATTATTTATATCAAGATATCTATTTCGAACCAGGGTATTATAATAGGTACAAAGTATATCATATAGAAACTACATTATATAACATAAAAGAAAATACTGATAAATCTCTCGTTTGGGTTGGCTCTTATGATCTCGTAAACCCTGAGAATATTACAAAAACAGTAAAGAATTATGTAAAAGCTGTTATTCAATCTTTAGAGCAAGAAAATTTGATTCCTAATAGATAATCATGCGCACAATTTTCGGCTTTTTGCTGTTAATTCACGGGTTTATTCATTTAACGGGATTTGTAAAAGCTTTTGAATTGGCTGATATAAGTCGGTTAAACCGAGGTATTTCAAAACCAACCGGAGTGCTTTACTTACTTGCATCACTAATATTTTTGGTTACCACTACCCTATTCTTTTTAAATAAAGATCGATGGCCTATACTAGCTATAATCTCAGTTCTAATTTCACAATTTTTAGTTATATTGTATTGGAATGATGCTAAGTTTGGAACCATAGTTAATGTCCTAATCTTATTTGTAAGCATTTCTTCTTATGGAAACTACAAATTTGATCGAATGGTTCATAATGAAACATTAGCACTGCTCCAAAATACAGACAGCAGCAATACTACTCTTGTTACTACAAAAAATATTTTGCTGGCACCGGCTATAATTCAAAAATGGATGAAAAATTCAGGTGTAATAGGAAAACAAAAGATCTTTTCCGTAAGGCTGAAGCAAAAAGGTGAAATGCGCACAAAACCTGAAAGTAAATGGATGTCTTTTACTGCAGAACAATTTTTTAATGTAAAGGACCCATCTTTCGTTTGGAGTACCAAAGTTGAAGCACTTCCCTTTATTAAAATGAATGGTCGTGATAAATTTATCAATGGTGAAGGTCAAATACTTATCAAAATAGCCGGCTTAATTCCCATCGTAAAAGAAAGTGAAAACGAGAAGATAAATCAAGGTTCTATGCTTCGTTTTTTGGCCGAAATATGTTGGTTTCCATCAGCAGCTTTAAATAAGTATATCAAATGGGTAGCAATTGATTCAACTTCAGCGAAAGCGACGTTTGCACTAGATAAAAAAAGTGTATCAGGGGTTTTTAAGTTCTCTGAAAAAGGCAAATTCTTATCATTTGAAACAAACCGTTTTTATGGAGGTGATAGGGATGCTCAACTAGAAAAATGGCATATTAAAGCTGTAGACCATAAAGTTTTTGATGGATATAATATTCCGCATAAATGCAAAGTAATCTGGAAGCTGACGGAAGGTGATTTTAATTGGTTAAATCTGGAAATAACTGATTTAAATATAAATTAATGCTTAAATAACAATTATGAAACTAATAAATAAAGAATGGCATTTAGCCAATAAAATGCCAAAAAATGCAACTATAGATCAACGAATTGTTTGGCATTTGGAACATTTAAAAAATTGCCAATGTAGAACTGATGTTCCGGAAAAATTAAAAACAGAGATGAAGAAACGCGGAATTAAAACATGAAAAAGATTAACAACTTATTATTAATTAAAAGTATACATACCCTTATTTGGGTTTTTTATAATGTCGTTATATTTTATCTGCTATATGCCGTAATTATCAATAAAATAGACCTATGGATTTGGATATGTATTGGATTGGTGGTTCTTGAAGGATTGGTGTTAGTAGCGTTCAAAATGTTTTGTCCATTAACGGTTATGGCTCGTAAATATTCAAATTCAACAAAGGATAATTTTGATATTTTCTTGCCCAATTGGCTGGCTAAATACAACAAACTAATTTATACAAGTATTTTTGGACTAGCCATTCTCATTTTGATTTATAGAATGTATTTCAATAATTAAAAATTCATAAATTAATTTCTTCTAAACTTTGATTCACCGAACCACCATTTTGTTCTATAAGGCTTTGATGACAATTTGAATTTTTTGACAGCGTGAATTTCTAAATGTGCGATCATTTCATCAATTGAATCTGTAAGGAATAGTAGTTTCATATCCTCATCATTAATGCTCTCATTTTTTGCCATTAACTGGATATGTTCATATAACTCTTTATGATATTCTTTCCCGAATATCACTACTGGAAAATGACTAATTATCTTGGTTTGAATCAGGGTTAAAGCTTCAAAAAGTTCATCTAACGTGCCTATACCACCAGGCATTACAACAAAGGCATACGAATACTTTACAAGTATTACCTTTCTAACAAAAAAGTAAGGTATATCGATCCATTTGTGTAAATAAGGGTTCGGATTCTGTTCTTTTGGCAATACAATATTACATCCAACTGAATAACCGCCACTCTCGTAAGCTCCTTTATTGGCTGCTTCCATAATACCCGGACCACCACCGGTCATTACAGTAAAACCTAATTCGGTAAGTTTCTGCCCTACTTCTTCCGCTTTTTTATAGTAAATATTATCGTCATCAAATCGAGCAGAACCAAAAACAGTTACACAAGGTCCGATAAAGTGTAATTTTCTGAATGCTCTTATAAAATTATACTGGACTTTAAGTACGAACAAAAATTCTTTTAATCTATCTCTTGGTCCTTGAAGAAATGACCCCTCTTCATGTAAATAACTATTAGTGTTGTTATTTTCTAAAGGTTTCATAATTTGTCACTGGCTAATAATTAATTAGCATGGGATTCTAAATGATGTGAAAGTAATTCCTTTAAACTTTCTAAATAATTTTGCATTATATCTACATCAATATCCGGATGATCATCAGATGGTATTGTAAGTGGGTTTTCTCCTAAAAAACGATATAATTCAGGATAATTAACTTCAATATTAGTAGTCAATAAGGTGATTTCCCGAAATAATTTATGCATTTTTTCCATTCCCTAAATTCTGAACAGAATAGTATTAAAGCGTAAATGAACTTTAATACTATTCCATTTAATTATAAAATCTAATTTTTAATGATTGAATCTAAAACAGCTTTTTTATCCATTTTCTTTGTACAGAAAAACCAGTCATCACATTCTAATTCATCAGCAGATGCCATTCTTTCCTCTGCAACCCCGCAAGATCCGGCAGGAGAAATAATAACATCATCTCCAGGATTCCAGTCGGCTGGAGTTGCTACAGCATGTTTGTCAGACACTTGCATGGCTATTAAGGCTCTGTATATTTCGTCGAAATTTCTTCCTAAACTTAACGGATAATAAATAATTGCTCTTATTTTACCTTTCGGATCAATAAAAAATACGGCTCTAACAGCTTGTGTTTCACTTTCACCAGGCTGGATCATTCCATATTTTTTTGCCACATTCATGGTGATATCTTCAATTAAAGGAAATTTAACTTCAATATTCTTCATTCCATTAAATTTTATTTTATCCTTTATAGTTCTTAACCAGGCTATATGGCTATATAATCCATCGATCGATAAACCAACCAGTTTACAATTAGCTTTTTTGAATTTATCTTCTAAATGAGCAAAAGTCATAAATTCTGAAGTACATACTGGTGTGAAATCTGCGGGATGACTAAATAAAATAACCCATTCTCCTGCATAATCTGATGGGAAATTAATCTTTCCCTGAGTAGTAACAGCCTTAAATTCAGGTGCTTTATCACCAATTCTAGGCATAGAAACAACTTGCTTTTCTTGATAATCTTGTACACTTTCCATTTTCAATTAATTTTAAATTTGCAAAGGATAAAATTACGGCTTGATTATCTTTTTGTAAATGATATTTATCATTTCAGTATTCATTAAGACATCTTTACTTTATACTCAAATTGAAACGCTATGAATAAACTTAAAATCTTTATAGTATTGGTAGTTTTCATGTTCTTTTCTGTTCTAGAAAGTTGCGGACCGGTATTATTTACTGCGAGGTTGAATAATCCACCACCACCATGGTTTTATCCTAACAGAATTGAAACTGTACGTTATGTTTATTTTCCCGATCATACTATTTATTATGACTTGTCATTAGGTACCTATTTTTACTTAGAAAATAACATTTGGTTGAGCGCCAGGGTTTTACCTGCTCGATTTAGTGGTATTAACTTACAACGTAGCAGATACTCAAGGATAAATAATTATTTTGGTGATAATATTGGGCGATATCATAGTGACCGTAGGGATTCCAGTAGAAGAAGCACAGGTACGAGAAGAAAAAATTAGACATTATGAATATTGGATTAATCCTCTCTGGCGGAGGTATTAAGGGTGTTGCACATATTGGCGCAATCAAAGCACTTGAAGAATATGGAATATCACCTACTCATATTTCAGGTAGTAGTGCAGGAGCCGTTGTGGGTGCATTCTACGCACAAGGATACCAACCAGAAGAGATATTAACCTTTTTTAAAACAACTCCACTTTTCAATTTTAGCCGATATACGTACAGAAAACCTGGTTTTATTGATACAGATAAATTTTATGAAGACTTTAAAAAATACTTTCCTAAAGATAGTTTCGAAGCACTTCAGAAAAAATTATTTGTTACTACTGTAAATATGTTAAATGGTCGAATCCAAGTTTTTGAAAGTGGTCAATTAATAAAAGCTTTTTTGGCCTCAGCAGCTTTTCCTGGAATTTTTTCTCCTGTTACCATATACGAGGGCGTTTATGCAGATGGTGGTATTCTTGACAATTTTCCTATTGCACCCTTAAAAAATATTTGTGAGTCTCTAGTTGGAGTATATGTCAGTCCGCTTAGCATGATCAAACCAGAGCGATTAAGAAATTCTCTAAGTGTTTTGGATAGAGCTATAAAAATAAACTTCACAAACGGTTCCTTATTAAAATTTCCTGAGTGTGATTTTGTTATATATCCTGATACTTTAAATAAATTTGGATTATTTGATACAAAAAGTATTGATAAAATTTATAATATAGGATATCAAACTACAATAAATAAACTAGAAGAAATCAAAGGGAATACTGCTATGGAATTTGCTATTGACCTTAACTCAACCTCTTAAAAATTATCGTTTTTTTAATTCAATAAAAGTAATTTCCGGCCTCATGCCCAATCTTCCGGGAAATCCTACCCATCCTAATCCCCTGTTAACATACAAATATTGATCTTGATCCTTGTACAAACCTGCCCAATGCTCATACTTATATTTTATTGGGCTCCATTTTTTATCTTTCATTTGAATACCAACTTGCATCCCATGAGTATGACCAGAAAGAGTTAGTGTAATATTCGTATCATACAGCACTTCTTTGCTCCAGTGCGATGGATCATGAGATAACAATATTTTAAATGGAATATCTTTAGCGCTTTTTAAGGCTTTTTCAAGATTTCCATACTGTTTAAAAGGAGGGTTTCCCCAATTTTCAACGCCAATAATGGCTATTTTTTCATTTTCAATTTCAACTAGTTCAGAAGCATTTAAAAGCAGCTTAAAATTAATATCTTTATAAAACTCCTTAAGAGCTTGTAAATTTTCTTTTTTTGATGTGGCCGTAGGCCATTCGCTATAATCGCCATAGTCATGATTCCCTAATACAGCGTATTTACCTATTTTTGCTTCTAATTTCTTGAATATCTTATCCCAACCTTTAAGTTCCCAGGCATAATTATTAACTAAATCTCCTGTAAATAAAATAAGATCAGGTCTTAGATTATTGATCGTTTTTATGGCTCTATCCAAGATATGATAGCGATAATTAAAACTACCTAAATGAATATCTGATATATGAACTATCCTTAAACCATCAAATCGATTTGGCAATGCCTTATTTATCAATTTAATATGATGTGTTTTAAATCTATAAAGCGCACTAAAAACTCCATAAATAATCACAAAAAAAGGTAAAAATCCAGAAAATAAACCCACAATTGGTACTATAATTAATGATTCATGTTCAGAAAATACATAATTTGTAAAGTAGAGTATTGAAATGATAATAACAAAAATTACTTTGGGGATAAAAGATGAAACTGTAAGGCCATATAATGATGAAATTAGCAAGTGTTTTCTTCTTGGATTGATATCGTCAAGTGTTACCTTTAAAATAATAATTGAAGCAATAAGACCAATTGTAAAAAACCAAAAAAATATATTAATAGTTGTTATGAAAAGAGTTGAATTCAGGAATTGTGTAATAGATTGTAACCAATAGAAAGTATAAATATCTACTAATAAAATAGCCAAGCATATGAGTAAAATTGTAAATAAAGAATAGCTTCTCATTGTAAATATTATTCTAATTTTTTTAGACGACGTTTGTCTCTATATGCCTGAAAAATACCTTTAACATCAGCTACCCAAGCATCATACATAAAAATAAGTACTATCTCCTCTAATGTTTCTAATAGACCAACTATGATCATTGCATAAAACAAGACATATTCCGGACCAAAAAATAAGGCCCATAAAATAAAGATACTTTGAACTATAGCCGAAAGTTTTGCTAAATAGGTATGAAATGCAGTGGCTTTTCCGTATTTGATAAATGCAATTAACATTTGAATTATATATGGCGAAAAACCAATGATGATCAAAATATAATTGGTTTTAATAAAATTATATTCAAACACAATTAATCCAATTAAGCCAATAGTAAATGTTATTTGATCTCCAAGTGAATCCAATTGTGCCCCTCTGGCACTATTAATTTTTAACCTTCTTGCTAAAAATCCGTCAATGGCGTCAGTACTATAACTTATTAATAAGAGCCAGGCAAAAAATTCACGCTCATTAAACAATAATAAAACTAATAGAAAGGGTGCAGCGACAATACGATAAAAAGAAAACCAATCAGCAATATTGAAGTTTTTGAATGTTAACATAAACAATTCATTTTCATAATTGTTAAAATTAAACCTAGTAGACAAAATATATTATGATAAATGTCAGTTTACTCAAGGGTATTAACTTTTTTTTTTAGAAATTTACATTCCTAAAAGATAGGACTCCAAACGTTTCATGAAACGACATAACCAAGATATATTTTCAATTCTTTCTGAAGCCTTATCAGAAGGTGTCATTATTGTTGATAAAACACAAAAAATTGTTGGCACCAACTCTTCTACCAATCAAATGTTCGGTTATGAATCAAAGGATTTAATTGGCCAACCACTCCAGATTCTTATTCCACCAAAATACCATGGTACACATGGAGGTCATGTTAAGGGTTACATGAAAAATAGTGTAAAACGGCAAATGGGTATTGAAAGAGAATTATATGGTGCAAAAAAATGTGGAGATACCTTTCCTGTAGAAGTTGGACTAAATCCATTTAACATATATGGCGAAAAACATGTTATTGCTCTTGTTACTGACATTACTGAACGCAAAAAAGTAGAGCAGGATCTTATTCACTGGGCCAAAATATTTAATGAATCCTTAAATGAAATATTTATTTTTGATACTAATTCTTTAAAATTCATTGACGTCAATAGAGGTGCTCAAAATAATATAGGCTACTCCTTAGATGAGCTAAAAAACATGACGCCTGTTGATATAAAGCCCGATTTTACGGAAGGAGAATTCAGAAAAGTACTTGCTACGTTGATCAATAGAACAAATGAAAAAATTACATTTGAAACAGTTCATGAGCGAAAAGATAAATCGAAATACTTTGTTGAAATACATTTACAATTATCTAAATTAGGAGACAGGGAGGTATTTGTTGCTATTATTTTAGATATTTCAGATAGAAAAGATTATACAGAAAATCTTGAAAGAACTGTTGAAGAACGTACATCCCAACTTAAGGATGCACTGGCCAAAGAAAAAGATCTTAATGAGCTTAAAACTAAATTTTTATCTTTAGTTTCACATGAGTTTAAAACACCCCTAAGCGGTATATTAACTTCTACCATTTTACTAGATAAGTATAAATTAAGTGAACAACAAGACAAACGAGACAGACATATTAAAACCATTACTAGTAAAGTACATTACCTAAATAATATTTTGAATGATTTTTTATCTATTGAACGATTAGATACAGGTAAGATCATTTATAAATTCACCCATTTTAATTTGAGTAAAGTGGTGAACGAAGTGGTTTATAATGCAAATATGTTAATGAAAACAGGTCAACACATAAATATCCCAAAAAATATAGACGACTATAATTTATATCAAGATGAAAAAATATTAGAATTAAGTTTATCAAACTTAATTCATAATGCTATAAAATATTCTCCTGAAAATACTACGATAGATCTTAAAATTCGTAAAAAGAATAAAAATATAATGTTTCAAGTAATCGACGAAGGAAGAGGTATTCCAGAAAAGGACCAAAAATACATATTCAATCGATACTTTAGAGCTGAAAATGCTATAAATGATCAAGGAACAGGTATAGGATTAAATATAGTGAAAGGTCATTTGGAAAATCTAGGTGGTTCCATTAACTTTACAAGTGAAGAAAATAAGGGTTCAAAATTTATTTTCCAGATTCCAATAAGTAACGAATGAAAAAAATTTTATTAATTGAAGACGATATTGTAGTTAGAGAAAATACTGCCGAACTTTTAGAACTATCAAATTATGAGGTCATTACAGCTGCCGATGGTAAAATTGGAGTTGTCGAAGCCAAGAGGCATCTTCCAGATATTATTGTTTGTGATATTATGATGCCGGAACTAGATGGATATGGTGTCTTAAATGTACTTTCGAGGCAAAAAGAAACAAAACAGATTCCTTTTATATTTTTATCTGCCAAAACAGAACGCAGTGATATCCGTAAAGGGATGGATATGGGAGCCGATGACTATTTGACTAAACCTTTTAACGAATCAGAATTAATTAGTGCCATAGAAAGCAGATTAGCGAAAGTGGCTATTCTAAGAGAAAATTCTGAAAGTGTAAAAAATGATGAATCGAATGAACATGAAGGTTTAATAAAAAACTTAAATCAACTAAAGAATTATTTTACCGATAATGCCGAAGACCATACTTATAAAGCAGGAGAAGACATCTTCTATGAAGGTTATAATTCAAGTTATGTGTTTTTAATTTACAAGGGAGTTGTAAAAAATTATAAAATTGATGAGCAAGGGAAAGAGTTAATTACCTCTGTATATAAAAGTGATGACTTTTTTGGTTTTTCTTCACTTACCCATAATATACCTTACAAGGAAACAGCCACTGCAATGGAAGATACTGAAGTGTATAGGCTAGCAAAAACTGAATTCAAATCCATCCTACAACAGAATCCAAGTATTTCATTAGAACTTATCGATTATCTTACTGATAATGTTACCGAAATCAAAGATCAATTATTACAAATGGCATACAGCTCAGTTAGAAAAAAAACTGCTAATACAATACTACAATTTACGGAAAAAATTAATAGAACCAGTGAAGGAAGTATTCGGATCTCAAGAAATGATCTAGCAAGTGTGGCCGGTATTGCTACTGAAACTTTTATTAGAACATTATCGGGACTGAAAAAAGATGGACTTATTGATATTGAGGGACGAAATATTAGAATTATTGATCTCGACAAGCTAAAAAATGTAATTTAAGATTATCTCTTAGCTTTATTTTATGATAAATATCATTTTATAAGTAGGTTTTGCATTCTATTTTTGATATACGTTATTATCAACTAATAAGAATGAAGAATATTTTAATCCCTACAGATTTTTCTGAAAACTCCTTGAACGCTATAACATATGCTCAAGAGTTTTTTAAGAATATTTCCTGTAATTTTTACTTAATGCACGTCACCAAAATATTTAATTATGCTGGTGGTGAAACTCCCTTGATACCAAGCGCAGAAACTATTGAGCAAACGCTCTTAAAGGACACTAAAATAAAGTTACAGAATTTAGTAAAAAAGATAAAATCTACACATTCTAATTCTAAACATAATTTTATCCCAATATCCAGCTATGATTATTTCGTTGACGCTGTAAGAAATGAGGTAGTAGAAAAGAAAATTGACCTTATCGTAATGGGAACAAAAGGTGCTTCTGGAATTAAAGAAGTTATTGTTGGAAGTAACACCGGAGACGTCATAACAAGAGTTAAAACACCAGTTCTCGCAGTTCCTGAAAATGCTAAATTCATTTCACCAAAAGAAATAGCATTCCCAACTGATTATAATATTTTTTACCAAACAAAAATACTGAATGATATTTCTATATTTATGGAAATGCATGACTCTAGAATACGAATATTACACGTAGCTCGAAAAGATGAAGAACTATCAAAATTTCAGCATGAGAATAAAGAATATTTAAATGATTTCTTTGCCGATTTCGATCATGGATTCTATAAAGTTACCAATAAAAAAGTTGAAGCAGGAGTACAATGTTTTGTAGAAAGCAGAAACATTAATATGATAGTAATGATTGCTAAAAACTTAAACCTCTTTCAGCAGATCTTATTTAAACCTACTGTTGAAGAGATTAGCTATCATGCACACGTACCATTTTTGGTACTACACGAGTAAAACCATCATAATATGGAAGAGATATCTATTTTTTTAGCAAAATTTTGGGGTTGGTATTTAATTATTTTCTTTTTAATATTGGGTTTAAACCCTAAAAGAATTCAGCAAATATTTGAAGATTTAAAAGATCAGAAATTTGTAATAATTACATCTTTCATTGCCATTATTGTTGGCTTGTTAAATATTTTGTTTCATAATATTTGGGAAGACAGTTGGGTAATAATCATAACCCTCATAGGTTACGTAGCTCTTTTTATGGGGTTATCTTTATTTGTTTATCCGGTAAGGACCATAAATTGGATCAACTTTATAAATGTAAAATTTATCCAGGTACTTTATATGTTACTTTTTCTTGTAGGTATTTTCCTGTTAAATATGGCCTACGGAATAGTGTTGTATTAATCTGCAAAAAAAAATTATTAACTGATATTTATCATTGTTTAGCTGAATTTTAGCAGTTACTTTTATACCATTAAATTAAAAAAATTAGTTCATTGGTTTGTCCGAAGATGGCTTGAGAAAGAATTGATCTCTGTTATTGAACTTAATGGAGATCATGAGTGTTTAAGATAGAATAACACCTTACAGTTTTAGTATGATTTTAGAGATAAGACGATATGAAAAATTGTTTGAAGTTTTAACAATCTTAACCTCAAAAAAAAGGAAGCAGGAAGTTTCAAAATCCTGCTTCCTTTAAATTGATTCAAAAAGCGAAAAATATAGGTCTTTTTATCGCTAGGTGGTAATTAAGGTCATGTTGAGTTTTAGATATTTGAAACTAATTATAGTTTT
>Ga0316189_10003863_pt1 | contig 14507 bp, 8 predicted proteins | sample LowCovwburrow_MG_FD_204930 | JGI IMG/M metagenome (GOLD analysis project Ga0316189, IMG submission 204930) | Coastal sediment microbial communities from Maine, United States - Lowes Cove worm burrow | ecosystem: Environmental > Aquatic > Marine > Coastal > Sediment | place: USA: Maine...
GGTTGTATAATTTATACAATATCAACTGGTATTGGTACATGGGGATTGAACAAAACCGTTGGATGGGCTTGGGATATTACTAACTTCGTTTGGTGGGTAGGTATTGGTCACGCAGGGACATTAATTTCTGCTGTATTACTGTTGTTCCGTCAAAAATGGAGAATGGCAATTAACCGTTCGGCAGAGGCAATGACTATATTTTCTGTAATTCAGGCGGGTTTGTTTCCAATCATACACATGGGTAGACCATGGTTAGGGTATTGGGTTTTGCCAATTCCTAATCAATTTGGGTCACTTTGGGTAAACTTTAACTCACCATTACTTTGGGATGTATTTGCAATTTCAACATATTTATCTGTGTCATTAGTATTCTGGTGGACTGGATTACTACCAGATTTTGCAATGATTAGAGACCGTGCTGTTAGACCTTTCCAAAAGAAAATTTATTCATTATTGAGTTTTGGCTGGTCTGGCAGGGCAAAGGATTGGCAACGTTTTGAAGAAGTGTCATTAGTGCTAGCAGGATTAGCAACACCGTTGGTGCTTTCTGTTCATACCATTGTATCGTTTGATTTCGCAACATCTGTTATTCCTGGATGGCATACAACAATATTCCCTCCGTACTTTGTTGCAGGCGCCGTATTCTCTGGATTTGCAATGGTAAACACACTGCTTATTATTATGAGAAAGGTTTGTAATCTAGAAGATTATATTACAGTTCAACATATTGAGCTTATGAACATTGTAATTATGATTACAGGTTCTATAGTTGGAGTAGCTTATATCACTGAATTGTTTATTGCTTGGTATTCTGGTGTTGAATATGAACAATACGCATTCCTGAACAGAGCAACGGGACCTTACTGGTGGGCTTATTTATTAATGATGTCTTGTAATGTATTCTCTCCACAATTTATGTGGTTTAAAAAACTAAGAACTAGTATTATGTTCTCATTCTTTATTTCTATTGTTGTAAATGTTGGAATGTGGTTTGAACGTTTTGTAATTATTGTAACGTCGTTACATAGAGATTACTTACCATCATCTTGGTCTATGTTCTCTCCTACATTTGTAGATATAGGAATTTTTATTGGAACCATTGGATTCTTCTTTGTGTTATTCTTATTATATTCAAGGACATTCCCAGTAATTGCGCAAGCAGAGGTCAAAACTATATTGAAGTCTTCTGGAGAGCGATATAAAAAAATTAGAGAATCGGGTAATAGTTTAGTGGGAACTGGGGTTGACCAAAGAACATCAGGAAAACAAGTTGTAAAGTCTGATGGTTCTGCAAAATCAACAGACAATACCGATAAACTAAATTCATTGATTGATAGTATTGGTAAATTTGATGCAAAGACACAAACGGCAGATAATTTAAAGAGAGTAAGTGGAATTGGCCCAAAAATGGAAGAAGTACTTAATAGTATTGGGATTTATACATTTTTGCAGGTTAGTAAGATGACCAAAAAAGAATATGATTTGTTAGATTCAATTACGGGGTCTTTCCCAGGAAGGGCAGAACGGGATGATTGGGCAGGGCAAGCTAAAAAATTAACAAACGAAAAGTAGCATATGGAGTCTTCAAAAGTAATTCACGCTATTTATACAGATGATGATGTATTAATGTCGGCCGTTAAAAGAGTTAAGGCAGAAAGACATCATATAGAAGAGATTTATACACCATTTCCGGTACATGGACTAGATAAAGCAATGGGATTGGCACCAACACGTATAGCAATTACATCCTTTATGTATGGTTGTGTAGGGTTAATTGTATCTATTGTTATGATGAATTATATCATGATAGAAGATTGGCCTCAAAATATTGGTGGGAAACCAAGTTTTAGTTATTTGGCAAACATGCCTGCATTTGTTCCAATTATGTTTGAAATGACAGTATTTTTCGCGGCACATTTAATGGTTATTACTTTTTATTTGCGTAGCAGAATGTGGCCGTTTAAAAATGCAGAAAATCCAGACCCTAGAACTACCGATGATCACTTTTTGATGGAAATTGGGGTACACGGAAATGAAGCAGAAATAGAAAGTCTTCTTGCAGAGACTGGAGCGGTAGAAATTAATATAGTAGAAAAAGAAGCACATTAGTATATTATGAAAGGCTTAAATAAGATATTAGTACTTGCAATAACGGTTGGCTTAGTATTTTCTTGTAAAAAGGATACTAGACCAAACTATCAATTCTTCCCAAACATGTATGAGCCAGTGAGCTATGAAGCATATGGGGCATATGATGTTTTTCCAGATAATCAATCGGCAATGTTGCCTGTTAAGGGAACCATTGCACGTGGATACTCTTTATTTGATTATGAAAATACAAATGAGGAATATGAGCGCGCCAAACTAGAGCTTTTATCGCCACTAGATTCTTCACAGGTTGATTTTATAAGAGGTAAAGAACTATATGATATTTACTGTGGCATTTGTCATGGAAATAATGGAAATGGCCAAGGTGAGTTAGTAAAAAGAGAAAAGATTCTTGGTATACCAAGTTATGATGATGTAGGAAGAGCTATTACAGAAGGGAGTACTTACCATACTATTTATTACGGTAAAAATGCGATGGGATCATATGCTAACCAGCTCAATGAAGAAGAACGTTGGCAAGTGGTAGCATATGTGCTAAAATTGAAGGCAGATTTAATAAAATAAGATTTAGATAAAGTTATATATCGATATGTATACGATTTCAAATAGATTAAAAATATTTTCTGTAGCCCTAATTATCTTGGGAGCATTAGGTTGGGGAACAAGCTATATGTCTTCTCATAAATCATTAGAAGAAGTTAAAATAATGTTAGCTGAAGAAGCATCAGATCATGGAGGAGGGCATGGAGAAGAAGCTACTCATGAAGCATCGGCAAAAGATACTCATGGAGAAGAAGCATCACATCAAGATAATACGGATGTACACCATGATGATGCACATGCTGAACATGTTATGCATCAAATCCATAATAGACCTTACTCAGCACTTTATGTAGCGGCATTCTTTTTCTTTATGATAGCCTTAGGTGTACTTGCATTTTACGGAGTTCAATATGCATCTCAAGCGGGATGGTCTCCAGTGTTGTTTAGAGTTATGGAGGCAATTACGTATTATGTGTTGCCGGGCGGATTGATAGTTTTAGGTATCGCACTTTGGTCTGGGGACCACTTATTTGTTTGGATGAATCCTGATATGGTTAATCCTGATAGTGTAGATTTTGACAAATTAGTTGCAAACAAATCAGGCTGGTTGAACAAAACAGCTTTTGCAATTAGAGGTTTAATATATATAGCAGGTTGGAGTTTATATAGATATTTTTCTCGTAAATTCTCAATAGCCCAAGATACAGCAGATGATAATAAAAACTTCAAGAGAAATTTCCGAATTTCTGCGGCGTTTTTAGTGTTTTATATTTATACAGAGTCAATGATGTCATGGGATTGGATTATGAGTGTTGACCCGCACTGGTTTAGTACATTATTTGGGTGGTACGTTTTTGCAAGCATGTTTGTAAGTGGAATTACCGTAATTGCGTTGATTACCATTTATTTAAAATCTAGAGGACATTTAGATTTTGTGAATGATAGCCACATGCACGATTTGGCAAAGTGGATGTTTGCTATTAGTATTTTCTGGACCTATTTATGGTTCTCACAATTTATGCTTATCTGGTATGCGGATATTCCTGAAGAGGTAACCTATTTTGTGACAAGAATAGAAGACTATAAACTACCTTTTTTCGGGATGTTAGCCTTGAATTTTATATTCCCATTCTTAGTATTGATGAATAGTGATTATAAGCGCATACCTTGGTTTATTGTTATGGCAGGTATTGCAATTTTGGTAGGGCATTATATTGACATATTTAATATGATTATGCCTGCAACGGTTGGCGATAGATGGACTATCGGATTACCTGAGATTAGCGCAATAGCATTATTTTTAGGCCTGTTTTTGATGGTTGTATTTTATGCGCTTTCAAAGGCTCCTTTACTAGCAAAAGGGAATCCTTTTGTTAAGGAAAGTGAACAATTCCATTATTAATAAAATAAAGACGAAAAACAACAATGACTGCTTTATTAACAATTATAGTTTTAGTATTTATTACAGTTGCCATTTGGCAAATGGTTAAAATCTTTGATTTAGCAAATGCTAATAATGAGAACACCCAAGTAGCTAATGATAAGGACAACCGTGTTAATGGATATTTAATGTTAGGTTTCTTGGCCTTCATCTATGTCATTACAATAGTATGTATTGTAAAATGGGGAGATTTACCATTGATGTCCAATTCTGCTTCAGCACATGGACCAAAAATTGATAATTTGATGATTATCTCGATGGTATTGATTTTTATTGTTCAAACAATTACACAATTTCTATTATATTATTTTGCCTTTAAATACAAAGGGGAAAAGGGCCGTAAAGCATTATTTTATGCAGATAATGATAAATTGGAATTCATTTGGACCATTATTCCTGTAATTGTTTTAGCCGGATTAATTATTTATGGCTTATTTACTTGGTCGGAGATAATGAATGTTAATGAAGACGATGACCCATTAGTTATTGAGTTATATGCACAACAGTTTAACTGGAAGGCAAGATATGGAGGTGCTGATAATACACTTGGTAAAGCAAATGTGAGGCTTATTGATATTGACAAAGCTAACATTCTAGGATTGGATGAGTCTGACCCAAATGCACAGGATGATATCATTACTACAGAACTTCATTTACCAGTAGGAAAACCAGTTTTATTTAAAATGCGCTCGCAAGATGTATTACACTCGGCTTATATGCCTCACTTTAGAGCACAAATGAATTGTGTCCCAGGGATGATTACCCAATTTGGTTTTACACCTACCATAACTACTGCCGAAATGAGAGAAACACCTGAAATGTTGGAGAAGGTGGCTAACATTAATAAAATTAGACTTGAGAAGAGTAAAATGCTTACTGATAAAGGAGAAGAAGCCTTGGATCGATATGAATTTGATTATCTTTTACTTTGCAATAAAATCTGTGGAAAATCACATTATAATATGCAGATGAAAATAATTGTAGAATCTCAAGAAGATTATGATGCTTGGATAAAAGAGCAAAAGCTTTTCAAGAATTCGTTGGTTCAAAATTAATTATAACAAAAAGTATAAAATAGATATAGATTATGTCAGCACACGCAGATACTCACGATCACGACGATCACGGACATCATCATAAAGAAACTTTTGTAACTAAATATATTTTTAGTCAAGATCATAAAATGATTGCAAAACAGTACTTAATTACTGGTACTATTATGGGGGTTGTTGGTGTAATTATGTCATTAATGATTCGTATGCAAATTGCATGGCCAGAAGAGCCAAATGTAATTTTTGAAGCTTTGCTTGGAAAATGGGCGCCTGATGGTGTTATGGATGCCGACATCTATTTAGCCTTGGTGACCATACATGGTACAATCATGGTATTCTTTGTTTTGACAGCTGGATTAAGTGGAACTTTTAGTAATTTACTAATTCCGCTCCAAATTGGAGCACGCGATATGGCGTCTGGCCTTTTGAATATGATATCGTACTGGATGTTCTTTCTGTCAAGTGTAATAATGGTTATCTCCTTATTTGTCGCAGCTGGACCAGCTGCTGCAGGCTGGACAATATACCCGCCATTGAGTGCTTTACCAATGGCCCAAGGAGGTTCTGGAATGGGTATGACTTTATGGTTAGTCTCTATGGCCATATTTATTGCATCCTCTTTATTAGGATCACTTAATTACATAGTAACAGTAATTAATCTTAGAACCAAAGGAATGTCAATGACGCGTTTACCTTTAACTATTTGGGCGTTTTTTGTTACAGCTATAATTGGTGTTGTTTCCTTTCCGGTTTTATTATCAGCAGCTTTATTATTAATAATGGATAGAAGTTTTGGAACATCTTTTTTCCTATCAGATATATTTTTACAAGGAGAAGTATTGCATTATCAAGGGGGATCACCTGTTTTATTTGAGCACTTGTTTTGGTTTCTTGGGCACCCAGAAGTTTATATAGTGATATTGCCAGCGATGGGCTTGGTTTCAGAAATTATTGCAACGAATTCACGTAAACCTATTTTTGGTTATAGGGCAATGGTTGCGGCTATTTTGGCAATTGCATTCTTATCAACGATAGTATGGGGGCACCATATGTTTATCTCTGGTATGAATCCGTTTTTAGGTTCTGTATTTACATTTACAACCCTGTTGATTGCTATTCCATCTGCTATAAAAGCGTTTAACTGGATTACTACCCTATGGAAGGGAAATCTCCAGTTTAATACAGCAATGTTATTTTCTATAGGGCTTGTTTCAACTTTCATTACTGGTGGATTAACTGGGATTATTCTTGGGGATAGTGCTTTGGATATTAATGTACATGATACCTACTTTGTAGTTGCACACTTCCATTTGGTAATGGGCATTTCTGCATTGTATGGAATGTTTGCAGGTATCTACCATTGGTTCCCTAAAATGTTTGGTAGAATGCTTAATAAAAATTTAGGATATATACATTTTTGGGTAACGGCAGTTTGTGCTTATGGTGTATTTTTCCCAATGCATTTTATTGGTATGGCTGGATTACCTAGACGTTATTATACAAACAGCAACTTTCCGTTGTTTGATGATTTATCAAATGTAAACGTGATTATTACAATATTTGCACTTATTGGTGGCGCCTTTCAATTAGTGTTTTTATGGAACTTCTTCTATAGTATTTTCTACGGTAAGAAAACAGTACAAAACCCTTGGAAATCGACTACTTTGGAATGGACAGCTCCTATTAAGCATATTCACGGTAACTGGGAAGGGGAAATTCCTCATGTACACCGGTGGGCCTATGATTATAGTAAACCAGGACATGATGATGATTTTGTGCCACAAAATATTCCATTAAAAGAGGGAGAAGAAGAACTTCAGCATTAAACGCATAACAAGACTCTAGCGCTGCTAGAACTTCAACAACTTTCAAAAAAAGCCCTTCTGTAAATCAGAGGGGCTTTTTTTGATAACCTACTTTATCTATGAGAAAAATCTTTCTTTAAAAAAAGATTATATCGTTTAAAACCAAAAAAACACGATAAAATGTAAAATAAATGACATAAACACGATAAAATACAAAAAAATCAGTTAAATTGCACATTGAATTATTAGACTATGGCTATTTATGAAAGGATATATGTAGGAACGCTCTAGTTTTTTAAAGAAAAATAGTATTAATATTGTTTTAATTGCCCTAACTATGAAAACAAGAACCTTGTTTAGGAACATAATAAAAATGGCTTCCTATGTTTTGGTATTCATGTGGACAGCATTTTCTGCGTTTGCACAATGTCCAACAATCAGTACTCCTACGCCAATTATATGCGACGCTTCGGGTTACAACTTCGCCGATTTAAGCACTAACTATGCGGTAGATAATGGTAATGGTATTGTATGGTACGACGCTGTTACAGGAGGAAGTACTTTTATTCCAAGTCAGTTAGTAACTGTGGGCATTTATTTTGCCGATGATAATTCAGGCGCATGCGGTTCCAGAGAATCAATAACCGTTAATTTTCAGGTGGATGCTTCAGGTCAAAACTTAGACCAAATTTATTGTAGTAATGAAAATCCAACAATTCAAACATATATTGATGGTGTGCTACAATCTCATATTCCAGCAGGAGGCAGTGTAGAAGTTTATACGGATATTAATTTGTCAAATATGGCAAATAATACCGATGCTATTCCTATTGGCGCAACAAATTTTTTCATTGTTTTTGTTGATAATGGTGGTTGTAAAAGTCAGATTGAGATTGGTAGTACTGCGGTATTTGCTTCACCAAATGACCCAATGCCTCCCAATCCGCAAGATTTTTGTGCAGATTCAAACCCAACTGTAGGAGATTTAGATCCTGGCACTACAGCTAGTTACAGTTGGTATGCAAATATTGATGGTTTTGGAAATCCCATACTTCCAGCTTTATCACTATTAACAACTTTGATAGATGGTGATACATATTATGTGCAAATCAATGATGTGTTCTGTGTTAGCAATGCCGTTGCTGTTACAGTAAACATTGACAACCCTTTTGACCCAGGCTCACCGGGAATATTAGAATATTGTGATAATAATATACCTACTACAGGTTTTGATTTATTTGATGAACTTGGTGGCACCCCAGATACCAATGGAAACTGGACTGGCCCACTAGGGACAACAAATGGTCATCTAGGAACTGTAAATATTTCGACCTTAACAACACCAGGAAATCATGTATTTATATATACAGTTCCTGCAAATGGGGCTTGTCCCGAAAGAACATCTACGGTAACAATTACAATTCATGAAACGTTTTCTTCTGGAATTCCATCGGCTGCTAACCCAGCAACCTACTGCGAAGCAGATTTACCTTCAGCTTTTGATTTATTTACATTATTAGAAAATGAAGACCCTAACGGACAATGGACACAAGGAACATTAAGTACAGATTCCATTGTAGCTTCCCTAATAGATTTAACTGGATTTACACCCGGGACGTATGATTTCACTTATACTCAAAATGTATTGCCAAATCCATGTCCTGAAGAATCAACAACAGTGCAAGTAATTGTTTTGCAGGATCCAAATGCGGGTACAGCAATAAATCAAACAATTTGTGAAAATGATTTAGTAACATATTCCCCTTTTGATTTATTTACAGCTTTAGATGGTTCTCAAGATAATAATTTTGGAACATGGACCGACGCTAGTAGTACGGTTATCACCAATCCTATAGATATTACGGGTTTTACCGTTGCAGGAAGTCCTTATCAATTTACATATACTATTAGCAATGGCACATGTAATGATATGGAAACCATAACAATAACAATAGAAACTTCTCCAGAATCCGGAAATGCTTTGGCCCCAGTAGAAATTTGTGAAGAAGACCTAGTGGCAAATTCCCCTTTTAATTTGTTTTCGATTTTAGACGGAATGCAAGATACGAATGGCACATGGTATGACGGTATAGATACTTCAGGAAGTGTGATTACAAATCCAATTGATATTTCTGGTTTAACGGATGGAACATATAATTATACATATTCAGTTCCTGATATTGGGACATGTTCTGATGTAGATGTCACAGTTCAAATAATTGTTTTACCACAACCAAATACAGGCATCCCAACTAATGCTGTTTTTTGTGAAAATGACTTAGCGGCTAATTCACCTTTAGATTTGTTAGGACAACTTTCCGGGAATGATGCCGGAGGGACATGGACAGATGATAGTGCTTCAGGAGCATTAAGCGGAAGCAATGTAGATTTAACATTATTAACATTAGGAACATATAATTTCACGTATAGTATAACAGCGGCTAATGGATGCTCAAACAGTAGTACCGTTGCAGTAATTGTTGAAGATGCCCCAGAATCTGGAACCATAAATACTCCCGTTGAATATTGCATAGTAGACATAACAACAGCCCAAACAGTAAATTTATTTGATTTACTTGAAGGAGAGGATCAAACTGGTACTTGGTTTGATGATGATGCTACAGGAATGTTAACGGGAACCACCGTATCAATTGATGGTTTAGCAACAGGTACTTATAATTTTACGTTTGATGTAAATGCTATTGGAACTTGCGATGATATTTTAGTAACAGTAAGTATTATTATCAACGATACAACAGCACCTTCAGCTTTAACTCCGCAAGAATTTTGTGATACAGCTTCGATAGCAGATTTAGTTGCCACAGGAACAACAATTCAATGGTACGATGCAGCAACAGGAGGTAATCTTTTAACAGATACAACAGCATTAGTTGATGGGCAATTATATTATGCAACTCAAACTGATGCAATAACAGGATGTGAGTCTTCGGTAAGAACTCCAGTAATAGCTAGAGTGTACCTTTCGCCTAATTCAGGAAACCAAAATACGACTCCAATAATTGCATGTAATGATGCTAGTAGTATTGATCTATTTACAGGCTTAGATGGCACTCAAGATGCTGGTGGAACTTGGCAAGATACAGACGGGACTGGTGCATTGACTGGAAATATTTTGGATGCCACTGGGCTAACAGCAGGGAATTACGATTTTACATATTTAGTAACCGGTACCGCACCTTGTATAGATGCAAGTACAGTTATTACAGTAACTATTGAAGCACCTTTAAATGCAGGCGCAGATACAACGCTTGATATTTGTAATAATAACGGAACCGTAGATTTGTTTGCTCTTTTAGGAGGTGCTGATACAGAAGGGACTTGGTCTCCAGCTATGTCAAGTGGCACAGGTATTTTTGACCCTTTAGTTGATTTATTAGTAGGGACAGCAACATATAGCTATACCTTATCAAATGCATGCGGAAGTACGAGCAGCGATGTTGTCGTTACCGTTACACAAACACCAAATGCAGGAACGGACAATACAATAGTTGCGTGTGTAATTGATGGAACAGTCGATTTATTTGCACAATTGGGCGGAACTCCAGATTTTGGAGGAACATGGTCACCACCTTTAAACAGTGGTAATGGTGTATTTGACCCAAATATTGATCCTAACGGAACCTATATATATACAGTATTTGCTGTTGTTCCTTGTAATTTGGATGCAAGCGCCCAAATTACGGTGACCTCAAGCGATATAATTCCACCAGTGATAATTGATGCAAACCCCGCGTTTTGTAGAATGGATAATCCAACTATTGCAGATTTAAATGGTAGTATTACGGCTACAGGTACAGTTTCATGGTATGCAGATGTGACATTAACTACACTACTAGGTGATACTGATGTATTAGTTGACGGAGAAGATTATTATGCAACTCAAACAAATGGATTTGGATGTGAATCTTCGCTTAGCGCTCTAATTACTACTACAGTGAATGATGCACCAACGCCAACACTTATTAACAGCAATATGGAATATTGCATAAATGATAGCCCTACAATTGCAGATTTGACCTTAAATATTGTAGAGTATAATGCGTCGCTAAATAATATTATTTGGTACGATTCTGCTTCTGGAGGTACAATTATGAGTCCAACATTACTATTGGTTAATGCGACAACATATTATGCAGTCATAATAGATTCTGTCACTGGATGTGAAAGTAGTGTTAGACTGCCTATAACCCCAAATACTTTAGCATGTGGTAAACTTATCTTACCAGATGGGTTTTCTCCTAACGGAGATGGCGTAAACGAAACCTTTGATATTGAGAATTTAGATGTTTTATATCCAAATTTTGTAATGGAGATTTATAACCGCTACGGAAATATTGTTTACAAAGGCAAGGCATCAACACCCCATTTTAATGGAAAATCCAATCAATCTAGAAAATTGGGTAACGGAGATTTACCCGTAGGTGTGTATTATTATATTTTCAATTTTAATGATGGCATAAATAAACCAGAGCAAGGACGTTTATACCTGAGTAGATAATCTGTTGGATAAAAACAATTTTAGAAAGATGAAAAAATCATATATATATCATAAAATAACGATCTTATTTTGTCTGGTGCTATTATCCATCCAAGGTAATGCTCAGCAAGACCCTCAATTTACGCAGTATATGTATAACATGAGCATTATAAATCCGGCGTACGCAACCGCAAATGAAGATATACTTAATATTGGCGGTTTATATAGAACACAATGGGTTGGCTTGGAGGGAGCACCTAAAACAGGAAGCTTTTTTGCACATACCCCCATTAATGAAAAAATAGAATTAGGGATTTCATTTACCAATGATAATATAGGAGATGTTATTAACGAAAATAATATTTATGCCGATTTCGCTTATGTTCTATCATTCGGATTAGATAGTAAATTATCTCTTGGGCTTAAAGCAGGTTTTACCTTCTTTAGTGCCAATTTTGATGGATTCATATTAAATTCAGGAAACACCTCTACCGATGTTGCTTTTAATGAAAACATTAGCAGGACATTCCCTAATATTGGGATTGGTGCATTTTATTTCACCGACAATTACTATTTAGGCTTGTCAGCGCCAAATATGTTGACCACAACACATTTAGAATCTGAAAATGGAGTTAAATCTACAGGAGTACAGGACATCCATTATTTTATAACAGGAGGATATGTATTTGATATTAATGAAGATTTGAAATTTAAACCGGCGTTTATGGCTAAAGCAGTAAAGGGTTCTCCTTTAGCATTAGACATTACTGCTAACGTTTTGATTAACGAAAAGCTTGAAGCTGGTCTAGGATATCGGTTGGAAGATGCCATTAGTGCGCTTATCAATTTTAGGATTTCGCCCGATTTAAGAATAGGCTATTCCTATGATTTTACAACAACTAATTTAGGGGATTTCAATTCTGGTTCTCACGAAATATTTATTTTGTTTGATATCGATTTATTTGGATTTAAAGGCGGTTACGATCGTTCACCAAGATTCTTTTAAAACCGTAAACAACAGTGATTATGAAAACACACCAATATATATTTACTTGCCTTTTCTTAGTTTGTGGAATTACCTTTGCGCAAAATGGAAATTTAAAAAGAGCAAACAAGCTTTTTGAAATGAAAGCTTTTGTCGAGGCCGCCGAAATTTACGAAACAAAAGAACGCTCTCAAGAAGTGCTCCAGAATTTAGCAGATAGTTACTTCTATAATACGTCATTACAAAAAGCAATTAAAACCTACCGTGAATTATTTGTAACGTATGGAGATTCCATTGATATTGAATTACACTTTAGATACGCTCAAGCTTTAAAAGGGGTCAAGAATTACAAAGAGGCTGATGTTCATTTAAGTAGATATTACAATCAAAGAATTAATACATCTAATTTTATAGAAAGTATTGAAAAAACAACACCACATACTTTTGAATTAAAGCCAATTGAAAACAAAAACACTAATAGTGATTTTGGATTGACGTTCTACGGAGACAATAAAGTGGTATTTGCATCGGCTAGAAATAGTGAAAATCCATCTTATGCATGGAACAATTTGCCTTATTTAGATTTGTATAGTGCTACATTAACAAAAGATGGAAGTCTAAAGGACATTATCCCATTTTCAGATGTCATTAATACCGAATTACACGAAAGTAGCGCCACTTTTAGTGAAGATGGTAATACAATGTTCTTCAACAGAACAAACAAAACGCGTACTAAAACAGATGATGAAAGAATAGCGCACATAAAAATTTATAAGGCAGAACTTGTAGATGGAAATTGGACCAATGTTAAGGCCCTACCATTTACTTCAAATGTATACAGCACAGAACACCCAGCTTTAAGCAAAGATGGCAAAACCCTTTACTTTGCAAGTGATATGCCTGGAGGTTTTGGCGGATTTGATATTTATAAAGTAGCCATCAATGATGATGGTTCATATGGAGAGCCTGAAAATTTGGGTTCAAAAATTAATACAAAACACAGAGAGCAGTTTCCATTTATTAGTAATCTAAATGTTTTATATTTTTCATCAGATGATCATCAAGGATATGGAGGCTTAGATGTATTTAGAAGTAATATGGTCAATGGCGTTTTCGACAAACCGGTAAACTTAGGGAGCTCGATAAACAGTAGCTTAGATGATTTTACTTATGTCATTGACGAAAGAGATAACGAGGGTTATATGTCTTCAAACAGAACGGGTTATGACAGATTATATGCTTTTGGAAGAGAAGAAAATATACTTACGAAATATCTGGTAGAAGGCTTTGTACAGGATAAAAATAGTAATGCCTTACTCGTTGGCGCTTTAGTTACTTTGTTTGATGATACCAATACTGTAATTCAAGATTCAATAGTTGGTAAGAATGCCGATTATTTGTTTAAAATTGAACCGAATAAAAAGTATAAAATTCGTGGTACACAAAAGGCATACATCCCTCAAGATGTTGAATTTTCAACAGACAATGAAGGTGAAATTCAGCACAATATATATCTAACATTAGAATCTTATGCCGATGCTGAAGAGCATGTAAAAGAAAACGAAAAAGGGGATGTTCATATTCAATTAGATAAAATTTTCTTTGATTTCGACAAATCAAATATCCGCGAAGACGCGGCAATAACTCTAAATGTACTTGTAGATTTAATGAATAAGTATCCAGTAATGGAAGTTGAAGTTTCAGCACATACAGATGCTCGAGGTAAGGATCAATATAATTTAGACTTGTCTAAAAAACGGGCAGCTTCTACACTCGAGTATTTAGTCACTAAAGGGATTGAAAGAAGTCGATTAAAAAGTATTGGTTATGGAGAAATGCAACCACTTAATAAATGTGTTAAAGAAGGAATCTGTGAAGAAGAAGAATATGATATTAACAGGCGTTGTGAGTTCGTAATTTCAAATTAAATTACTATTGCTGAGTATGCAGTAAACAAAAAATATGTGCTATTAATTTTATTAAGCCTTTCTTCCGACAACTATCGGAAATAGAAGGGCTTTTTCTTTATATTTGAGGTATGAACGAAAACCTTAACCCTTCAAGCGATAATTTT
>Ga0316189_10003866_pt1 | contig 14502 bp, 14 predicted proteins | sample LowCovwburrow_MG_FD_204930 | JGI IMG/M metagenome (GOLD analysis project Ga0316189, IMG submission 204930) | Coastal sediment microbial communities from Maine, United States - Lowes Cove worm burrow | ecosystem: Environmental > Aquatic > Marine > Coastal > Sediment | place: USA: Maine...
GTGGCAACTTGCCCGATGGTCTGCGCGACACGGGCAACGGCCTTTTAAAGCATTTGGCCTTGTTTTTTGTGCCTGCGGGTGTTGGCGTGGTCTTGCATCTGCACCTGATCAAATCTGAATGGATGGCGATTTCGGTGGCTTTGGTGGTGAGCACGCTGGCAACCATCGCCGTAACAGCTCTGGTGATGTCCAAGCTTTCCAAAGATACGGGGGAGCAAACGCATGACTGATATTTGGGCTTACCTCGCCACATCCCCGCTGTTGGGCTTAACGTTGACCTTGGTCGCCTATCAAGGCGGCATGTGGATTTATCAAAAAGCCAATATGAATCCGTTATTGAACCCGGTGCTGATCGCGGTGAGTGCCTTGGTGGCGTTACTGTTACTCGCTGACATTGATTATGAAGCTTATTTCGAAGGTGCCCAGTACATCCATTTTTTGCTGGGTCCCGCCACGGTGGCGTTGGCGGTGCCTTTGTATCAACAGTTTCAAAAGGTCAAAGAGTCCTTTGGCGTTATTTTAGTGGCGCTGCTCAGCGGCTCGCTCACCGCAATCTTCAGTGCCATAGGAATCGCGGGAGCCTTGGGGGCATCGAAAGAAACCCTGTTGTCGCTGGCCCCGAAATCGGTCACCACGCCGATCGCCATGGGTATTGCCGAAATTACGGGCGGGATTCCGTCGCTGACCGCCGTATTCGTTATCTTGACGGGCATTTTGGGCGCGGTCTTGGGACCGGGATTGCTCAACGTCTTAAAGATCAAAGATTGGCGGGCACGCGGCTTGGCCATTGGTACGGCCAGTCACGGCATTGGCACCGCGCGCGCCTTGCAAGTCAATGCCGTCGCCGGAGCCTTCTCCACCCTCGCCATGGGCCTAAACGGCCTGATTACAGCGGTGCTGTTGCCGGTGCTGGTGAGTTTACTCTGGTAAATACCGCGCTTTTAGATGCGTCTTGAAGTGCTCGGCGTTTAGGGGCTCGCCCGTGGCTTGGGTGAGCAGGTCCTTGGTGGACAGCAGACAGCCTTTGGAATGGACGTGTTCGCGCAGCCAGCTCATCAAGGGGGCAAAGTCACCCTTGGCAATGGAACCCAGAATTTCAGGTTTGTCCTGTTTGGCTTTGGCGAACAGTTGCGCCGCCGTCAGTGCGCCCAGCGTATAGGTTGGGAAATACCCCCATGCGCCGTCGTACCAGTGAATGTCTTGCAAGCAACCGACGGTGTCGTTGGGCGGGGTGATGCCAAGGATGGTTTCCATGCCTTCGTTCCACGCGCCGGGCAGGTCGGTCATTTGAAGGTCGCCTGCGATGGCGGCTTTTTCCAACTGATAGCGCAAGATCACATGGGCGGGGTAGGTGACTTCATCGGCATCGACGCGGATAAAGCCTTTTTCAACATGGGTCGTCAGTCCGACAAGGTTATCAACCTGCCAAGCTTCACCCGTGCCGCCAAAGGTTTCGCGCATAATCGGGGCGGCGTAGGTTAAAAATTCTTGGGATCGGCAGGCCTGCATTTCAATCAGCAAGGATTGGCTTTCGTGAATGCTCATGCCCCGATCGCTGCCCACGGGTTGACCGCGCCAGTCTTTGGGCAGGCCTTGGTCGTATAGGGCATGCCCGGTTTCGTGCAAAACGCCCATCATAGCGGAGGCAAAATCGGCTTCGTCATAACGCGTAGTGATGCGCACATCGTCAAATGTGCCGCCACAGAAAGGGTGCAAGCTTTCATCTAGGCGTCCATGGTCGAAATCAAAGCCCAGAGCCCCCATAAAGGTTTGGCCCAGCTGTCGTTGCTGATCCGTCGCAAATGGGCCTTGAAGGGGCAAAGTATCGCCTTTTTGAGCCTGTTTGGTGAGCGCATCATCTAAGAAGTCGGGCAGGAAGGCGCTTAGGTCTGAAAATATGACATCAATGTCGGCGGACCGTCCATCGGGTTCGTATTGGTCCAGCAGGGCATCATAGAGGCCCACACCAAGCTTTTCAGACTTTGCCTCGGCCACTTGGCGCGAAAGGTTGAGAACTTCTTTCAATCCCGGCAAAGCGGCCTTGAAATCGTTTTGGGGGCGCGCTGTGCGCCATACGGCTTCGCTCGCCGAACAGGCGCGGCTGAGGGCTTCGACCAAATCGGCTTGTACGGCACCATCATGTATCCAAGCCCTGCGCATTTCGCGCACGTTGGCCTGTTGCCATTGGTTTAAGTGAACATCGGCCTCGGCACCGTCTAACAGGTCCTCAACAGCCGGGTCGGTGATCATGCCATGGTGAAGGGTGGATAGGGTGGCGAGTTGCTCTGCCCGGCTTTCAGCGCCACCAGACGGCATCATCGCCGACATATCCCAATGCAACATCGACATGGCACCAGATACCGCATCCATACGGCGGAAGCGGTCTTGGAGGCCTTGGTAGGGCGTCTTGATCATGTTTGGTCCGAATTAGAACGTGATGGGAAGTGGGTACAGCAAGAAGTGATCCAGCAAAAGCCCCATAAAGATTCCCGACAGATATATCAACGAGAACAGGAATGTGGGGCGGGCGTGATCGTCCGTGTCTGATTTAAGCAGCTTGATGCAATGGAAAAGGAAGCCAGCGCCCAGCACCGCAGCAATCACGGTGTAGATGATGCCTGACAGGCCAATAAAGCCCGGGATCAAGGTGACGGGGATCAAAAGCAGGGTGTAGATCAACATCTGCACCTTGGTTTTGTGGCTGCCCACAACAACGGGCATCATCGGCACACCGACACGTTCATAGTCGCCGTGACGGAATAAAGCCAAGGCCCACGTGTGTGGAGGCGTCCACAAAAAGATAATCAGGAACAAAATGCCAGATTCAAGGCTGAAGTTACCCGTAACCGAAACCCAACCGATCATGGGCGGGAACGCCCCTGCGGCTCCACCGATCACGATGTTTTGCGGGGTCGAGCGTTTCAGCCACATGGTGTACAGGAATACGTAATATAAAATGGTGAACAGCAACAAGCCGGAAGCTTGTTCATTCACGAAGATCTGCATGGCAATGACGCACAGCACGGCCAAGATAACGCCAAAGACCAAGGCTTGGGTCGGTTTGACCTTGCCGGCTGGAATAGGGCGGTTTTGGGTGCGTTCCATGAACTGGTCAATATCGCGGTCATACCACATGTTAATCGCACCCGATGCACCCGCACCGAAGGCAACGCATAACGTGGAAACGATGGCAGCCAGCCAAGTAATCTCGCCTGGGGCAATCACGATACCCGTGATCGCCGTGAACACCACCAGCGACATCACGCGGGGTTTTAAAAGCGCAGCATAATCGGCAATGTGGAAACGATAAGGAGCCCCACCGCCAAGTCCGGTGGCTTCCAAATCTTCATGCGTACCAATCTCAGCATCGGCCTTTGGGGCGTCTGCAGAATTGCTTTCTTTAGTGTTGTCTGTGGCGTCGGACAAAGTTTTTCTTCCCTAAACGATAATCGGACCCGAATGTACAGTGTCCGGCCCCGAAATCCAGCATTTTCGTATAAAAAATCGTGATTAAGCGTCTTCTTGCTTGTTGAGAAGGGCCGTTATCGCAACCCAAACGAACAATGCTCCGCCGATAATTGCCAATAAGCCTGCGCCACCGTTAAGCCCCATGCCCAGCTTTGCGGTGAATGCCGTAAGACCTTGCTCGGCACCCGCGACTTTGCGTTGGGCACCGTGACCACCGGCTAAGAACAAACCTGTGCTGGCCAACGCTTGACTGATGCCAAACATCCACACCGACACCAACGCCATGCGCGGGCGATTGATGACGCGCCGCATCAAAGGCAAAAACACAACGTAGAACAAGCCCATGAACGCCAATGTGACCCCGGCAATCATACCGTGGTAGTGCGCCGGCGTGCGGGTGTCTTGTCCATCGACGAACAAACCCATAACGCCACCGATCCCAAACACGATGGGACTTAGCAACAACACAATATAACCCGGGTTCTTCCAAGGTTTGTCAGGGGCCGTAAGAACGGCCTTGATCAGCGGCAGGGCCACGACCAAGCCGACAAGTCCAAACAGATACTGCAGGTCGGTAAAGGCTTGACGCCAGATGCCGCCAAAAATGTCAAAGACACTGGCAAAAATCGGCGTTGATAAAGCCCCAAGAGCCAACAGTAAAAAGGCCAAGACCACAGCCATCGGATTGAAGGGAATGGGCTTTAAAACGCTTGATCCAATGGCGTACCACGCCATCACCAAGAGGGCGACGTTGACAAATTGCAACACGTGCCCGCCAGCCCAAAAGAGATCTTCGTTAAATTGGTGGGTGTTGGGTGCGCCGCTTAAGGCCGACCAAGCGCTGAGGAAGTGGCTAAAGGCGATTAAGTAGGCCAGCGAAGCAACAATGCCGCCGAGGCTAAACAGATCAATGCCAAAGCCATGCCCCTTTGTGACGTCTGTTGGACGTCCAATTAAGTTAACGAGTACCATCAAGGCCATCAAAGCCATGGAAACGGACATCACGAATAACGAGACGTAAAACAACTGGCTCGTCAATACGGGCACGTAGTTGCTCATCACTGGTTCACCGACCAGCATAGGAAAAATCACAGCCATATCCGCAGAGATTGGAAAAACCGGAATAAACATACCCGCCACAGCCATAATGGCGAGACGGAAGGCTAGGTATTCCAAGACGAGAAAGCGCGGATTCCCTTCTGATAAGCGATAGGTCGAAACATGGGCCGTGGCGGCAAAAACACACAGGAAGAACACGACAAAGCTAAAGTCAACGTGAACGACCAAGAAACGATGGAAGTTTTCAACAAACCACGGGAAATAATCGCTTACGCCAGGCGCTCGACCAAAGGCCAAGGGCAGGGCAAAGAGACCCGCCGTACCGAGAACGAAAAGAGCAAGAATGGTCCACTTGACCAACCAAGGGCGCGCACCGGGGGTTTTAATGACTTCGTCGAGGCGGTCCATCAAGGGGGGACGGTCAGTAACGTGTTCGCATTTCATAAGAAGGGCCTTGTTTTGAAATGAGGGTTAAGTGCCGGGAACTTTAATGCCACTAATCAAGCATGCCCCTTCGCAGGGGAACAGGTGCAAAGCCATGGTGTAAACAATGACGCCAGAGACGGCAACAAAGAACCAAATGGGCCACGCCCACTTTACGGTGCGCCTGTGCTTTTCAATTTGTCCCTTCATGGCGAAAAAGACGGCCATGGGAACCAGTGGTAAAATGGCAACAGCACCGATGACGTGAACGATTAGGATGGGGAAATAAATCCAACGCACCAGACCTTCGCCACCAAATTTGGCAAATCCACCGCCAAAGTGATAGGTGGTGTAGAGAACCAAAAAGACAGCAGACACGATAAGGGTCGTGATCATGGTCTTCTTATGGGCTTCGCCATTGCCAGACTTTGCCTGCGCGCGCGCGACCAACAATAAGATCACAGTCGTGGCGTTTAGGACCGCGTTAATATGCGGGATGGTTGTCAATTCAATCATAAAAGACCTCTGATATCCGTTGATGCTTAGTTCGCAGGCTGGGTCGCCGTTGACTCGGTTGTTTCGCTTGGCTGTGCTTTTTGATTTTCAGGGTGAGCAAGTTGATCTTGCCCGGCACCCATGAAACCAGCTGTCTTAATGCGGTACATGGTGCCGCCATACATCGCACCTGCGAAGATGGCAAAGATAACAAAGAAAACCCACATTTTTTTGCGGGGCTCGGCAGGGCCTGTGGAAGGTATGTCTGGTGTATCGGTCATATGAGAACTCGCTTCATGAATAAGTTTCCGATTGTATAGCCCTTTCCGACAGGCTACCGCAAGCATTGTGCGTCATGAAACTGTTTATAGAAGCGGATGATGTTGAAATTTAGGCAAAAAGAAAGCGGGGACTTTTCAGCCCCCGCTCACTTTTAGATGTTTGATCTGGAACTTAACCCTTGTTGTAGTTGTAAGGGCTCCAGCTTTCATCAACAACAACATCGGTGTCGCCAAAGTTACCCGGTCCTGGAGGTGACTCGGTGTGAGTCCATTCCAAAGACTGAGAATTCCATGGGTTCAACGAAGCAGGCTTACCTGCAAACGCTGCGTAGATGAAGTTGATCGTTTGAAGCAACATGCCAGTTGCGATGACCCAAGAGCCATATGTCGCAATCGTTTGATACTGTTCGAACGAATATCCCATGACAGTCATGTCAGAGAACATTTCGTAGTTCCAGTAACGACGTGGCATGCCTTCTTTACCGATAACGAACAGTGGCCAGAAGGTCACGTTCACACCGATAAAGTTCAGCCAGAAGCTCAAGGTAGCCAAGCCACCATCAGCAAAGCGTCCGGTCATCTTTGGGAACCAGTAGTAAATACCGGAGAACAAAGCAAAAGCCGAGAACAATGCCATGATGAAGTGGAAGTGAGCGTGCACGTACGATGTTTCTGAAAGGTGCAAAGTCATGGTTGGAACCGCAAGAGGGATACCAGTCAGACCACCCAACAAAATCAGGTACAGGCAAGAAGCTGCATACATCATTGCTGTGTTGTATGTGATGGCGCCTTTGTAGAGCGTGCCCCACAAAGATAGCGTCAAGATACCAACAGGTACAGAGATCAGAAGCGTTGTGACCATGTGGCCCAAACGGATCCAGTCAGGCATACCCGTAATGTACAAGTGGTGAATCCACACGATACCAGCAATAGCAACAATGCCCCAGATACCTGGATACACAGCAGCTTTGTAGTTGAACACACGGTTCTTAGCCATTGTAGCCATGACTTCAAACAGGATGCCAACAGCTGGCAAGAAGATCACGTACACAGCAGGGTGTGAGTAGAACCAGAACAAGTTCTGATACAACAACACATCACCACCCGCAGACGGATCGTAGAAGTGTGTGCCCAAGTACTTATCGAACAACAGAAGCGTCACAGCAGCGGCAAGCACTGGAATGAAGACCAACTGAAGAACGAATGCAGCAATTGTTGTCCACACAAAGATGTTGAGCTGGTTCCAGCCCATGCCTGGTGCGCGCATGTAGATTACGGTTACCAAGAAGTTCACAGCACCCAAGATTGACGAGAAGCCAAGAAGGTGAACAGTGAACACATACATTGATGTGTTAGCAGCAGTTGTTACGGAATACGGCGGATAGCCGGTCCACATGATGTCTGGGCCGTCAGGAACGACGAATGCCATCAATGCCAAAACAATGGCAAAATAGAACAACCAGATACTGAACGCGTTAATACGTGGGAATGCCACGTCTCGTGCGCCAATCATCAGCGGCAAAAAGTAGTTGGCAGCGAAACCGGTCAAACCCGGGATCAAGAATGCCAAAATCATAGCGGCACCGTGGAAGTACAAGAACCCGTTGTATTGGGTACCTGAGCTTACATACTGCATGCCCAATTCCATCTGCTCAAGGCGGATGATAATGGCCATCAGTCCAGCGACACCAAAGGCGGCCATAGAACCGACGAGGTATAGAACCCCAATCCGTTTATGGTCAGTAGTCAGGACCCATTCTTTCCATGCTGGCGTAGCATGGTGTCCTGCTGTGGAGGTAGGCGTACTCATAAGTTATTCTCCCTCTAGCTTTCTTTAGCCTTCAGCTGCCATCTTGGCGAGCCAAAGATCAAACTGAGCTTGTGGAACGACGCTGAGCGTGTTGTACATGAGCGAGTGCTCATCACCACAGAATTCAGCGCATTGTACTAAGGTTTCACGAATTTCAACTGGGTTGACCCAGATGTACGTGATACGACCTGGCATGATGTCTTCCTTAACGCGGAAGCCGGGCATGCCAAAGCTGTGGATCACATCGTCAGAAGTCATACGGAACACAGTTGGTTGGTTGTGTGGCAAGACCAATGTGTCAGTCGTTGTGCCATCTGGATACTCATATTCAAAGTACCATTGATAGCCCGTAACCTTGATTTCCATAGCATTTTCTGGGACGCGACGATATTCGTTCCAAACGGTCCAGCCGTTTGCAGCCAAATAAAAGTCATCAGCCATGAAAATAGCAGCAGGGATCAATGCATAAGCAATTGATTGAACGCTGTCTAGTTCCTTAGCTGTACCCACTTCATCAGGGCTGCTAGCTGTATACTTTACAAGCATAATAACAGCGGCAACGGCCATGATAACGCCGATAATGGTAATATCTAGGATGATTTCATCCCAAAGATGTTCCCAAGATTGGTTGGGGACGGGTAAACCGTTCCCAGCAGCTTCATTTGCAAAGGCCTGTGCGGACAGCAGAACAGTGCTGACCATACCAGTCATTGCTAACGTTAGTTTCCTCATTAAACTTTCCTCCCTCTCTTCCGTCGGCGATACCACACGACGGAAACTGCAAAGGACGTGACCCCTAGTGATAGGGCTCCCGCTCCTACAAACAATGGTATACTGACGGTATATTTACCTTCAGCGTAGTTGTAGCTGTAACATAAGCTAACAGCAAAATCGATGACGTCATTGGGCGTAAAATTATTAGCCTTGGCGTCATACACTGCCAACTGAATATCCTGAGGCCCGCTATTGAGAGCGTACAAGACGCGAGCCAAGCGACCCTCAGGCGTCAGGAACATGAAAGCCCCGGGATGGAAGAATGTTCTATCCTGAGGCGACCAAAAGAAATTAAAACCGATAGAATCGGCAAACGGTTTGATTTCGTCTTTATTTTTGAACGTAGCGAATGTCCAAGAGCCCTTCATATTTGAGCTCATCTTCAAGTGTTTTTTAAACTCACTGATCGATTCGAGGTTGTCATTCTCATCAAACGAAACAGTGACCACATTGAAGTCTTCCCCCGGCGTAACGCCTGTAACATCGGCAAGCTGGGCATTTAGATCCTGATTGATAACAGAGCAACTGCCATCACAGGTGTAGTATGACATAACTAATATAAGCGGCTTATCAAGCTTTTCAGACAGCGTAAATGCGTTGCCCTGGCCATCGATAAGTTGAGTATCGGAATTAATCTGAGAACCTAAAAATCTTTTCTCATCAATTTGGAAGATAGACGGATCGATGTCCGAAACAGGGACAGCTCCCCCGTACTGTGCTTCGGCTGGAGAACCAGCCAGAGCACAGCCGAGAAGGGCAGCTGCCATTAATGTCCTGTTTCGGATCATCGATTTCATACCGTCTGTCCGTCTCTTACCAGAAGTAAATCTGAGAAGCGACGAAGAACCAAACGACGTCAACAAAGTGCCAGTAAACCGACACACATGTAACGAACGTCTTATTCGTACGTCCACCCATCGCAGGGATTAGAACTGCGATAAACGCACCAAGACCAACCAACACGTGAGAGGCGTGGAAGCCTGTAATCGTGTAGAAAGCAGTCGAGTAAGCGTTTGTTGATGGAATAAAGTCCATATGGATCAAGTGGTTCCATTCGTACAGGGTGCAACCCAAGAAGATTGCGCCAAGAACGATGGTGATGATCCACCAGCTGTTAAAGCCAGACAGGTTACCATGCTCAAGTTTTTCTTCTGCAACGTGGCAGGTGATAGAAGAACTGACCAGAATAACTGTCATAATGACTGGTAACATCTTGTCGATGTGTGGCGTACCTTCAGGCGGCCATACGTCGAAACCAAGACGAAGCATCCAGTAGCTGATAAACAGCGATAGGAAGATGAAAACTTCCGAAAGGATAAAGATTGGCAGGCCAATATTAGCAACACCAGCAATCAGTGGTACTTGTGTAAGGCCTTCATTCGTCCACATAGCAACGCCAACGAGAAGCAAAACGGTACCAAGACCTGCGAAGATCGAAGTAAGCATCATGTTTTCGTAAACGAAATATGTAGAGAATGCGATTGGTAGCAGGAAGAAAGTTCCAGCCACCACTAAAAGCGGAGCCCAGCTCCATTCCCAATGGTGCTCATGCACGTGGGCGGTATCAGCGTCTGTAGTCATAGTCCCTCCCCAAAAAAAATCGGACGTAATAGTTGATACAGGGTCTCTATACGAAACGGATGTACAGAGAAGTCGTCTTAATATGCGAAAAACCCCCAAGTAGCTAGGGAATTGCAGTGACCTCAATATTATGTTGGCGCACCAGTGTCAATCATTTGTCGTTCTTTTCTCCACAAAAAAACAGGGCCACTGTGGATGGAATGATTCGAAATAAGGCCATAATGCCACAATTTCCGGGCTATAGCCGCCTTTTCGCCTTGCGCAAGGGGGGCATATAAAAAAATAAGCTATTTTGCGTATTCCTTTAACAAAAGGATAAAACTTATAAAAAAGACAACCACCTTTGGGACGAGTCCCGTATAAAGAACATATTATATAAGACGTAGGGGGGAAGTACGTTGAGTGATCAGTTAGACCTATTGGCACAAATGGGGCGGGATTTTGCAGCATCCCACGACATTGAAGCCACAATGGCGCGGGCTTTGGCCCGTATTGCCCATTTGGTCGGTGCTGAAGGTGGCGCGTTATTCTTATTAGATAACGACGGTGAAAATCTTGTCTGTCATGCCAGCCATGGTCCCGTAGACATCATGGGGCTTTCCGTGGGGGCAGATCAGGGGATTGTTGGGCGCTCTGTTGTCGGCAACGTATCTGAGATGGTCCGCGACGTGTCCTTGGACGAAAGTTTTCAAAACAGCCTCGATCAACAAAGTGGCTTCACCACTAAATCAATTCTCTGTGCGCCCATGGTGGCTTGTGGTGCAGAAGATGAGCTGGAACGCATCGGTGCCATTGAATTGGTGAATAAAACCGATGATCAAGGTTTGTTTGATGATAATGATCTTAAATTTCTAGAAGTTCTAACGGCATCTGCGGGTCTTGCGATCCATAACGCGCGTATGGCGGGGCAATTGGCCGAAAAAGAAGTCATGCGTCGTGAACTCGAACGCGCCGCCGAAATTCAACGTGGCTTGTTGCCCCCCCCAGGAAATGGTGATTTCCCGGTTTCTGGCGTGAACAGGCCTGCGCGTGTCGTGTCTGGGGACTTCTTTGATCACTTTGTATTATATGATGACCGTGTCGCGTTCACTTTGGCTGATGTCTCTGGGAAGGGTATGAACGCAGCTTTGCTGATGGCAAAGTCCGCGAGCCTGTTTCGCTGCTTGGGAAAAGAAGACCTGCGACCGGGACGTTTGCTGCAACATATTAATGCAGAAATCTGTGAAACCAGCATGCACGGCATGTTCGTGACCATGGTTGCCGGTGTCTATGATCCAGCGACGGGGCGCGTGGTTCTTGCCAATGCGGGCCACGAGCCGCCTTTGCTGCATAAACCAGATGGTGAATTTATCGCCCTTGGGGCTGGGGCCCCACCTGTCGGAATCCCCATCGAGCTCACGGGCGGCGGACCAGTTCCAGAAGAGGTCCTGCATTTAGATGGGGGCTGTCTCTATATATTCACAGATGGCGTGACCGAAGGATATGTGTCCGGTAAAAAAGAACTGGGTGTGGATGGGCTTCAGTCCATGATTGAAAACAGCTTGCGAGAAGGCTTAAGTGGACCGGAGCGTATTGAGCGAGTGGCCGAGCTTTTAGACCAAAGTGACGAGCCCCTTCGTGATGACGTGACGATCTTGGTTATTGATGATGCGCAGAACGCCCGCGCGCGAATTGGAAAAGTTCCCGCAAGCACGGTCGACGACACGATGTCCGACAAGCCGATTGTCGGCTCTTTGTGCAAACTTAGCCTGCCCGCACGGGCGCAAAGTTTGATCTTGGTCCGCCGTGCCGTTGAAGCTTCGGCGGGGCTAAGCGGTTTTTCTAAAGAACAAACCCAAGACATGGTGCTTGCGGTTGATGAGGCTTGTCAAAATGTCGTGCGCCATGCTTACGAAGGAGAACTTGATGGCGATATGGTCATTGAGATCCGTCGTGAAAAAGGCGACTACCGTATTTTGATCCGAGATTTCGCCCCGCCTGTGGACGAAAGTAAGATTAAGCCTCGGGATTTGGATGATGTTAGGCCCGGCGGGCTTGGCATCCATTTTATACGCGAAGTCATGGATGCAATGGACTATTTGCCGCCCCCAGATGGGCAAGGCAATCTGCTACGGCTTAAAAAAGCCCTTCCATCGAATTAAACAATACATATAAAGACTCTTTAGGGAATGAAAGACGGGAATTAAAATGGAAATCAACAATTCAGAGCAAGGGGGCGTTAAAATCGTGACTCTTTCGGGTGAGGTGGATCTCAGTACATCCCCGCAGGTTCGAGACGCTTTATTGTCGTGTATTTTGGAAGGTTCAGCCGTTGCAGTCGATTTGTCTCAAGTCGCCTACATAGACAGTTCCGGAGTGGCCTCTTTAGTAGAAGCGTTTCAAAATGCTAAATCACGCGGACAGGGCTTTGCTCTTGCTAACGTTGGGGAAACGCCATTACGTGTGCTACAACTGGCACGTTTAGACCAAGTTTTTGTTATCCACGATACAGTTGATGACGCTGTTCAAGCTATAGGCTAACGTTATCGGACCTATCGGGGGAATGGGAAGAGTTGATGAGCGAACGGGCTAACCCAAATGTTGCAACACGTTTTTTTGATCGTTTAGGCCGCACATCTGTGTCCGCGATTGAAGAATTGGGCCGTTATGGCACCTTGTTGGTGGAAAGCTTTTATTGGCTGTTCCTTGGATATCGTGTTGGGCAACCCGTACGAATTGGGGCGTTCTTTTCTGAAATGATGGAAATTGGTGTGCGCGCGATTGCCATCGTCGGCATGATGGCCGCGGCGATTGGGGCCATGTTGGCGATTCAAGGCATTTATAGCCTTAAGGTCTTTGGCGCCGAGGGTCACGTTGTGTTTGGTGTCGCCTTTTCCATGGTGCGTGAATTTGCACCTTTGATTACCGGGATTTTGGTGGCGGGGCGTTCGGGCTCAGCCCTGTCAGCCCGGATTGGCACCATGCAAATTAATCAAGAGATTGACGCCTTGGAAGTTATGGGGATCAACCCCATACGTTTCTTGGTGGTGCCGTCTTTGTTGGCCTCGCTCGTTATGGTTCCGGCTCTGACCTTTATGTCCATGATGATTGGTTTGTGGGCCGCTGGAACCTACGTCAATTTTGCGCTGGGGATGTCGCTCGCGGCATTTATGGATCAAACGATTAGTATTTTATCCGTAGATGACCTGCTTCACGGACTTGGCAAAAGCGCCATTTTTGGGATTTTGATTGCTTTGATCGGTGTGGTAAACGGATTTATGGTCAAAGGTGGAGCGGAAGGCGTGGGTAAAGCCACGACGCGTTCCGTTGTTCAATGTATTTCAGCCATTGTCGTGACCGACATGCTGTTCGCCCTTGTGGCGACGTTGTAGGGGGTGGGGATGAGCAGCAACGAACAACCTATGCCGCCCACCGTGATTGAGGTCCGTGATCTCGTTACGCACTACGGTACCCGGCAAATTCTCAACGGCATTGATGTCGATATCGTTCAAGGCGAGATCATGGTTATTATGGGCGGGTCCGGTTCGGGCAAGTCTACGTTTTTGCGCCATTTGATGGCCCTTCAAATGCCGACTTCAGGCGTCATTAAAATTTTAGACCAAGACGTCTGGGGCTTGCCGCAAAAAGGTCTGTTTAACCTACGTAAAAAGCTTGGTGTGACTTTTCAAGCCGGAGCCTTATTCAGTTCTATGACGGTTGGTGAAAACATTATGTTACCGTTGTACGAACACACCAAATTGGACCGCTTGACCATGGAAATTATGGCGCGGATGAAGTTGGAAGTCGTTGATTTAGCAGGGTTTGAAGATTTGATGCCGTCTGAGTTGTCGGGCGGTATGATCAAACGGGCTGCGGTCGCTCGGGCCATTATTATGGATCCTCGGATCTTGTTTTTTGATGAGCCTTCGGCGGGCCTAGACCCTGTGGTATCTTCACAGTTGGACGATTTGATTTTGCGCCTGCGGGACGCTATGGGAATGACCATTTGCGTGGTGACACACGAATTGGAAAGTGCGTTTAAAATTGCCGATCGCATCACCGTGTTAGACAAGGGCGATATCCTGTTTATCGGCACGGTGGAAGATCTTAAAAACCATCCGAGTGAACGAATCCAAAACCTCTTAAACCGCAGGTCCGAAGAAGCAGAGATCGATGCGGATGAGTATTTACGTCGCTTAACGGGCGACAAGTTAGAAGCAGAAGGAATGCCCAGATGAATACGGCACGGATTAATTACGTCGCGGCAGGTGCCTTTGTGGCCGTTTTCTTGATCGGGGTGGTGATCGCCATCGCCTTGTTGACGGGGCGTACAGGGGCCACGGATGATTACTATTCTGTTTATAAGAATGTGACCGGCGTGAAGTTCGGCACCTTGGTTTTGTATGAAGGTTATCCCATTGGTCAAGTGGAAGACGTTATCCCCGTCGCTGAAGGTGGAGCCATGATGTTCAAGGTGAACTATACCGTCAACGAGGGCTGGAAAATTCCCGACGATAGCTTGGCTAGAATAGGCGCATCGGGACTTTTGTCAGCCATCACCATCAATATTGATGCCGGAGAAAGTACCGAGCCTTACACACCGGGTTCTCTGGTTGAAGGCCGTGAGGCTGC
>Ga0316189_10003867_pt1 | contig 14498 bp, 13 predicted proteins | sample LowCovwburrow_MG_FD_204930 | JGI IMG/M metagenome (GOLD analysis project Ga0316189, IMG submission 204930) | Coastal sediment microbial communities from Maine, United States - Lowes Cove worm burrow | ecosystem: Environmental > Aquatic > Marine > Coastal > Sediment | place: USA: Maine...
TGGAAAAGATCAAAACCATTGGGGACGCATTTATGGTGGCAGGTGGTATGCCAAGCCCACAAGCTGATCATGCAGCGCGCGTGGCATATATGGCCTTGGACATGATGGATGAAACCCGCAAATATGCCATGGAAACAGGCGAAGCGGTGGAACTGCGTATCGGCCTGCACACGGGGCCCGCAGTGGCCGGTGTTATCGGTACGCGAAAGCCGCTTTATGATGTTTGGGGGGACACTGTGAATACCGCATCCCGATTGGAAAGCTCCGGGACGAACGGCAAAATCCAGGTAACTGACAGTACCAAGGCGTTGCTGGATAAGATATTCATGTTCAAGAAACGCGGCAAGGTAGAAATCAAGGGCAAGGGCAACTTGGACACATGGTATCTGACAAAGTTACGGTAGCTATTTTATTTCTCGGTAAATTTCAACTCGATCCGACGATTTGCGGCCAATGCTTCGGGACTGTCACCTTGCGCAACCGGTTGAAATTCGCCAAAACCGTTCGCTGCCAGCCTATTTGCAGGTATTCCTAAATCATCAATCAAATACCGCACCACTGCCAGCGCACGCGCCTGACTAAGTTCCCAGTTGTCGCTAAATGCACCAAAGCCACTTAACGGGGTGCTATCCGTATGCCCGTCAATACGCAAAATCCAGTCAATTTCCGGAGGTATCTGGTTTGCCACATCCTGAATAATGTTGGCAACTTTGCGAATTTCCACTTTGCCGCCATCGCCTAATTCCGCAGAACCTGCGGAAAACAGGACTTCCGATGAAAACACGAAACGATCTCCGACAATACGAATACCTTCTTGCGCGCCCAAAACATCGCGCAGGCGTCCGAAAAACTCGGATTTGAATTTTTTAAGGTCGGTTGCTTCTGCTTCCAGGCGTTTGCGCTCAATCTCTTCCAGTTGCGCACGGCGCTTTTGTTCCACAGCAACCTTAGCCAAAGCATTGTTCAGGTTCGCCCCAAGGCTTTCAATTTGAATTTGTGCCTCGGCATCCTGTGCATTGGCAGCATCAAGCAGGCCTTGCAGGGCATTTAACTGCCCGCGCAACGCATTGGTTTGCTGATTCAGCAACGCAACTTTACGTTGGCTTTCCGTCGACAGAGCCTGTTCATCTTTCAGCAAAGCATTTGCTTGCGCCAATAAGGCCGCATCTTTTTCGCGGGCAGTCAAGTGCTTGTCAGCCAAATCAGCGGCTGCGGTTTTTGCCACCTGAGCCGCTGCCAGCAACGTCAGTGTGTCCTCGGCCTGTTTACGCTTGGCTTCCAAGACCAAGGTCATTGCAGTCAATTCATCTTGCGAATTTTGCAATTTCTCTCTTAGGGCTTTGGTCGCAGCCAGTTCAATCAAGCGTAGTTTTTCAGCTTCGGTAAGCGTATTTTGCGCTTGCAATAATTGCACCTCTTTTGCGGTAATATCAGCTTGAAGATCACCCAGTTCATCCTGCTTCACCTTCAGTCGTTCCTGCAATGCCAGCACGGCGGCAACTTCTGCCAGCCTTTGTTTTTCAGTTTGATCCAGTTCATTTGCAATAGATACCAACTTGGTATCTTTGGCTGTTACATCAGCCTTCAAATCAGCGATTAAAGCCTGCAAAGCTTCGCGTTTGGCGGCCGCCAAGCGGGCTTGTTCCGTTTGCAGATCAATCTCACTTCGTGCCTGCGCCAATGCCAGTTGTACCGCTTCTTTTTCGCTAATTGTTTTATCTTGCACCACTTGCAATTCTTCCAAAGAAGCCTGCGTATTGTTTAAACGCACAGTCAAATCATCCCGTTCACCCAGCAACCCTGCAACTTGTTGTTCAAAGGATGTAATTTGCGCTTTTTGATTTTCCGTTTCCAGCGAAAGCGATCCGATCAATGCGGTTTGTTGGGCGATTTGCCTTTCGGCTGTTTGTAAATCCCCCTGCACACCTCTTAATTCACCTTCCAAACTTTTACTGCGCACCTCTTCCAACCCCAAAGCCTTTGCCAAGCCTGCAATTTGCTGGGATAGATTATTCAGCTCTGCATCTTGCACAGCTACTTGTGTCGATAGGCTATCCAGCTCTTCGTCCTGCCCTGTAATGGTTTCACGCAACACAAATTGCACCACCATAAAAATGGTCAATACAAACATCAGGATCATCAAAAGGGCGGTCATCGCGTCAACGAACCCGGGCCAGATACTGCCTGAAACCTGTCCGCCATTACGTCGCAATATGGCCACGGCTTAGCCCCTTTCGCGCAGGGCTTTGGCCAAGACTGCCAAATCACCGCGCAATTCGGCAATAGAATCCCTGCGCCCCGCCTGCGTTTCATTGATCAGGCGTGCCATTTGGCTGCTGATATTCTGCAAATGCTCCGACATGCGTTCGGAAATCGCGATTTCTTCTTTATAGGCCTGGGTCGCAAGCGCGTCGGATATATGTTCATGACTGGCTGAAACTTGATCCAATATACGCTGCGTATGTTCATGTGATGCCAATTGCGCATCGACCATTTGCGTCACGGAGACGCCCAAAGATTCTATTCGTTGATCGGTTACAGAGCGTTTCTCTTGCAATTGTCCTAAAATCGCTTGCTGGTTTTCGATTTGCACCGTGGTTTGTGTCAGCAATTCGGCGATCAGCGCGTTTGGTGATCCATCGTCACTATCGCCATCTGCAGATATGCCAAGACGTGTAATGGACGATAGCCACTCTTCCAGTTCCCGGAAAAACCTATTTTGCCCGTGCCCGGCAAACAAATCCAGCAATCCAACCACCAATGATCCGGCAAGACCGATCAGGGAGGATCCAAAAGCCGTGCCCATGCCACCCAATTGGGTTTCTAGCCCCGTCATCAGGTTGTCAAAGACGCTCATCGCATCCTGCCCTTCTTTGGGGGCCAGATGCCGTATGGTATCAACGACGGCAGGCACTGTAGTTGCAAGGCCGTAAAACGTCCCCAAAAGCCCAAGAAATATCAGCAAATTGATAATGTAACGTGTAATTTCGCGGCCTTCGTCCAGCCGCGTCGCAACCGAATCCAAGATCGTGCGCGTCGAAGTCGAGGTCAGCATCAAACGCGCAGAACGTTTTTTCAACAAGGCAGCCAACGATGCCAAAAGCCCCGGCGCCTTCACGTATTCATTACGGGGGCGATCCAGTGCAAAGCCTTCTATCCAGCTGACCGACTGAACCAATGTGTTCATCTGCCAAATGCAAGACAGCAAGCCCAGAAAAAACACCAACAGGATAAATCCGTTTAAATAGGGCGACGACAGGAATATCGGTGCGACTGCCGGGTATATAGCATACCCCCCCATAGCAGTCAGCATAACGACGCAAAGCATCCAAGTGATCTGCTTCACCGGTTGAGTGAACTGCGGGGTTGTTGTCGCGTCTGCCTGTAACATTATTTGCGCCTGCTCTTTTGGCCTATGGTTCTGTGGCGAAGAATAGCTTGGGCTTGCCGATATGCCAATTGCTAAGTTTTAAATTAGCAATAGACGCTTAATCATTGAATTCTTCAAATAATTCACCAAGTATGTACGAAAGTATTCACCAAAAGGGAGATTTAATATGGATCAGCTGACAGGCTTTGGAGCAAGTGCAGGTTCTGCAATATTTTTATTAATTTTTGCGTTCATCTTGATCATAATGATGGTCAAAGCCGTGCCACAAGGCGAAGAATGGACTGTTGAACGCTTTGGCAGGTACACCCGAACCCTGAAACCTGGCCTGCGGTTCCTGATCCCGTTCATGGATAAGGTCGGTGCCAGGATCAACATGATGGAAACCGTTCTGGATATTGAAACCCAAGAAGTGATCACCAAGGACAACGCCATGATCATGGCCGACGCGGTAACGTTTTATCAAGTCGTCGATGCCGCACGTGCTGCATACGAAGTGCTTGATCTTCGGCGCGCCCTGTCGAACTTGAGCCAAACCAACATACGTTCTGTTTTGGGCTCGATGGATCTTGATCAATCCCTGTCCAACCGTGAAATGATCAATGCCAAACTTTTGAATGTGATCGACGAAGCGGCACATCCGTGGGGTTTGAAAGTGACCCGTGTTGAAATTAAAGATCTAGCGCCACCACCGGATATCAATGAAGCGATGGCGCGCCAAATGAAAGCGGAACGCATGAAGCGCGCCGAAATTCTACAAGCCGAAGGTATGAAACAAGCGGCCATTCTGAAGGCGGAAGGGGAACGCGAAGCACAAATTCGTGAGGCCGAGGGTCGTAAAGAAGCGGCGTTCCTAGATGCCGAAGCCCGCGAAAGGTTAGCCGAAGCGGAAGCCAAGGCCACCCAAATGGTGTCTGAAGCGATCGCCAAAGGTGACATTCAGGCTGTTAACTATTTTGTGGCACAGAAGTATACAGAAGCATTGCGCGACATTGCCTCATCACCATCTGCCAAAACTGTTATGATCCCACTGGAAGCGTCCAGCCTGATCGGGTCCATCGGTGGTATCGCAGATATTGCCAAGGCAGTTATCGGTAAAGAAGGCAAATAGCCGGTTAGAAAGGATTTCAATATGGATATTCTGCAAATGTTAACAGGCATGTCACCATGGTGGTGGGTCATCATAGCCTTTGCTTTTGGATCAATTGAAATGGCAACAATGACATTTTTTCTGATCTGGCCCGGGTTGGCGGCCCTATTTATGGCCGGTATTTTGGTGCTTTTCCCAAACATGTCTGGCACGATGCAAATTGCACTTTTCGCCATCATTTCCATCACCCTAACCTTTACAGGTCGATATTTGTTGAACAAATACGGAGATGGCGCAGGCGATTCCGGCGAAACACTAAACAAACGCTCGGCCTATTTGATTGGCCGCTCTGCAAAAGTATTGGAATTTGACGGTGGTACTGGCGTGGTCGAGATTGAAGGCATGCGATGGCGTGCACAATGGGTTGCGGATCAGACATCGACCCCGGGTCAAAGCGTGCGCATTATACAGGCCGAACCGTTATTATTATATGTGGAAGTTCCAGCATAAGCCTATCGCCATAAGCCATATATTCATTTTAAGCGCACCTTGATTAACGGCAAGGTGCGCTTTTTCAATAGTAAATTATGACTATGCCGATTCCCAAACATCCGCGCTGAATGCATCATCCACGGGTGTCTGCGCCAAATGGTTTGTATAGTTTGAAATCGTCTTATAGCTGATCCCTAACACCACTTCTAACATGGTTTGTTTGGTATAACCGGCGGCCAGAAATGCTTCTACAGACTCATCCGTTGGCCAGCCGCGCGTATCGTGCATCACGATGGTGAACTGGCGCAAGGCTTCCAGTTTAGGATCAGAAATAGCCGTGTTATTACGCAAAGCCTCTATTACAACGTCAGCAACACCCGTCATTTTAGAGATCTTTGAATGCGCCGCCATACAATATGTACAGCCATTCAGACGGTTTACTGTCATCATAATGACCTGACGTTCAGTTGCAGACAAATCGGCTTTGTCAAAAATACCCGCCAGAGTGGTATAGGCTTCCAGCGTGGCGGGGGCCTCTGCCATTTTTCCCAGAAGGTTTGGCAGGAATGTAAATTTAGCCGTTGCCCCTTCCAGAATTTTCTTGCTGCCTTCCGGCGCTGTTTCAATCGAGTGTGTTTCGAATTGTGTCATCAGATCTTCCTTTTGGTATATAAGTACAGTCTATTTAAACCGATTGGTATAAATGACGCATAAATTATTTATACCGATCGGTCAACACAGATATTGAACGATCGGTATAAAACTGCTATAAAGTCACTAGAGTCAGTGAAGGAACCTATAATGCCCTGGGAAAAAACCTTTGATACAGAAGATGTGATTTCGCGCGCAATCGCGGTTTTCTGGAATAAAGGCTATGAAGCAACTTCAATGGCTGACCTGACAAAAGCCATGGGGATTAACAAGGGCAGCCTGTATAATGCTTTTGGATCGAAGAAAAAACTGTTTATACACGCTTTGCAGCAATACGATCGTAACCGAACACAACGTACGCTGAATAAGATGTATGCAATGGAAACACCGCTGGATGCTATCAATGGCCTGTTTGATCATGTGATCAACCATAATTGCAGCAATCCCGATAATAAGGGTTGCTTACTGGTAAACACAGCGCTTGAATTGCCGAACCATGATGCGGATATCCAGCAAATGATCACAAAATCACTAGATAACCTGAAAAACTTTTTCGAGCAAAACATCATACGCGGCCAGCGTAACGGATCAATTCCAATGCATATAAACCCACAAACCACAGCCCACGTGCTGCGCTCGCTGATTGTCGGCCTTCAGGTGCTTTCGCGTGGCACTTGTGACCCAGAGGTTTTCGAACCCGTTAAAGCGCAGGTTATCGGTACGCTACGCGGTTAACTCCGCCACCCGCCGTTGCAAGAATGCCAGATCATCATCCGCCAACCCCAGCGCATTAATGCCCTTGCAGGTGTTATACAAATACTCGGCGTTCGGGCCACGACCACCGACGGCCGTGGCAATGATCTGCGCCTGTCGTTCCAAATCCATTCCACCGCAATATTGTACATGATCAGGGTCAATCACGTAACACAGGGCATTAACCTGTTCACCCGTATCCAGAACGACAGGTCGTATCACTTCCAGATAGGCTGATGAAATCAATTCACGCTCACGCAAATCCGAAATCGCTTTCATTGCATGGGCAGGTCCGACATAAAACGCCACACCATCACAATGCACACCCGTATGTTCATCCAGTGCCAGAACCAGACCGGGATCATCATGGGTGCCGCGATGATGGATCGACCACATGCAAAAACTGCGGGCATATCCATCCAGACGCGCGATGTGTTTTTTGGCATAGGTAATATCCGGCTGCCAAATCAACGAGCCATATCCAAATACCCAAAATCCGTTTTCCACCATTACACTGGCCCTTGTTTTTATAGATGCTATAACGCGGATGAATTTAGATGAAAACAGGGCAAATTCATGCGCACGATTATTGGTATCCTATTTTTCGCAACACTGGCATGGTTCGGTTATTGGTTTATCGGCTCCAATGCACTTGAAACTGCAACCAAGGCCTGGCTACAAGATCGTCAGGAACAGGGTTGGATTACAGAATATGCCGCATTGGATGTACAGGGCTTCCCCAATCGATTTGACAGCACAATCATGGATTTCAATCTGGCTGACCCAAAATATGGCTGGGCATGGCAAGCCCCCCAATTTCAGGTGCTGTCGCTAAGTTACAAACCAAATCATTTCATCGCGGCATGGCCGGATAACCAAGTGGTTTCTACACCGTACCATAAATATTCCATCACCAGTGATGACATGCGTGCCAGTCTTATGTTTGAACCCAACACAGCATTGGCACTGGATCGTGCAACGATGACACTTGAAAACCTGATGATCAGAACCAGCCCCGAAGAGGCCAGTTCGATTACTTCTGCGATATTGGCAACCCGCCAATCAGAAACATCCCAATACGCCCATGACATAGCATTTGACGGCAAAGGGTTTGTGCCATCAAAGTCACTGAAGGCACAGATAGATCCCACATCACTTTTGCCCGCTGATTTTGAAACCGTAGTGATTAAAACCACCGCTCATTTCGATGCCCCTTGGGACCGTATTGCGATTGAGGCCGCGAAACCTAACCTGACCCACCTTGATGTCACACAATTTGATGCCAAATGGGGCGAAGTACAGATACAGGCCACCGGCAGTGTTGATATTGATGCAAATGGCTATCCAACAGGCAAACTGTCTGTACGGGCTAAAAACTGGCGTGAAATGATCCAGCTGGCCGTGGCTTCTGGCGCGTTGGATGTAGACGCGGGGCAATCTTTGGAAACGGGATTGGGACTGATCGCCATGCTTTCCGGCAACAAAAATACACTGGATGTACCGTTAAGTTTCGCCAGCAGAGTCATGAGCATTGGTCCGATCCCGATCGGCCCCGCCCCGCGCTTGAAACGCTAAAGCATAACCTTAACGGCAATAGGATCCACTGCGATGTCTGGCAACATCCACATGGAAATGGTCTTGGTGGTGCCGATCCGCATTGGGTCCAAGAACAGTGCCGAACGGCCCGCAGGCGGATTTATGGATACGGCGTAAACTTGATTTCCCCCGCCCCCGACGCCAATCCCGTTTCACACTGTAAATAGTACCATCACGCAACTTGAAACCTGCAATATCAACCGCATTGCCCTTTGCATGTTCAGACAGTTTGGCACCGCTGCGGCTATTGCGCGAACGGCAAGAATAACCGCCGATAATCTGTATTGCTGCCAGCCCCCCACCCTTGCGTCCAATGGTCGGCTTAACCGACCGAGACACCCATTTATCCAAACGTTTGGCCGTGGTGCAATTGACCACCAATTCCCGCGTTAATCGAATACCTGCCACTTCAGTCACCTTTACCGGATTGGCAATACCGCACCCGCCCCGCCCACTGATCCGTGCAGCATTCGTGCCTTTGATACTGCGCACACCGCAAACCGAACCCCTGCGGGATTGAATGCGGGTTTTGCGGCCTAAGGGTTTTTTTGATGTCGTTGTTCTGGCAATAACACGCTGCCCTGTGCGTTTGCGTGCCAGATCAACGGGTCGCAAACGCGGGATCAGTGATTTTCTAAGGGCCACAAGACCAATCGATACACGCGGCGATTTCACTTGTTTTGATTTTGCAACCCGAAAAACCTTTTCCTGACGTTCCAATTCCGCAATTTGCATCAGTGTGATTATTTCCTGACGGCTTTGAGCTGCAACACCTGCATTTTTACGGGCACGCAATCGTGGAATAGGCGAGCTTTTCAATGCATTTGGTGCGATACGCATGACAACATGCCCACCATCCCGAAACGACGGTATTGGTGATGTTATTGGCGCAAAGCTGGCTTTAGCTGCTGTTGCCAACAACATTAACACAGCCAAACCTGCGCAGCCTTTGATCATTACGATCAGCTCTCCTTGGTTAGATTACGCCCGAAATTCGGCGCATCCGTATCTTGCCCTGCTTCAATGATACCACGTCTTATCGCCCGTGTCCGCGTAAAATAATCATGCAGATAATCGCCGTCACCGCTACGAATTGCGCGCTGCAAATCGAACAGTTCTTCGGTGAAACGGCCCAAAATTTCCAATGTGGCCTCTTTATTGTTCAAAAACACATCCCGCCACATCGTCGGGTCAGAGGCAGCAATACGGGTAAAATCGCGAAAACCTGCGGCAGAAAAGTTGATCACTTCTTTGTCAGTAACCCGGCGCAGATCATCCGCCACACCGACCATGGTGTATGCAATCAAATGCGGTGCATGTGACGTGACCGCAAGCACCAAGTCGTGGTGCTGCGCATCCATCACCTCTACGTTCGACCCAACTGCTTCCCAAAAGCTGCGCAAATTTGCCAATGCAACCGCATCCGTATTTTCCACAGGCACAAGAATACACCACCGATGGTCGAAAAGTTCTGCAAAGCCAGAACGCGGGCCTGAATGTTCAGTTCCCGCCAAAGGATGCGCCGGAATAAAATGAACGCTTTCAGGCACAAAAGGTGTGACGTTTTTTATTACAGAGGCTTTCACCGACCCCACATCACTTAACGTCGCTCCCGCCTTCAAATGCGGCCCAATTTCCTTTGCAACAGCGGCCATTGCGCCGACGGGAACCGCCAGAATGACCAAATCAGCATCCTTAACCGCATCCTGTGCACTGTCGCACACCACATCACACAGTCCAATTTCGCGCGCTATATCACGTGTCTCGGCAGATCGTGCATACCCACTAATCACCTCGGCCAGACCCGCACGGCGTATTGCGTGGGCTAGCGATCCCGCGATCAGTCCCAGCCCGATCAGGGCTACTTTTTTGTAGATAACAGCCATTACTTCGCCTTAAATTCAGTCAGTGCGTTCACAAGCAAACGGCACGAAACCTCATCCCCGATAGTGATCCGCAAAGCTTGCGGTAAATTGTAATTCGCCACCATGCGCACGATCAACCCATTGTCCTGCAGATGCACATTCGCCGCTTCAGCCTCATCCGCAGAGTTAAAGCGCGCAAGGATAAAATTTGCAAACGATGGATCAGACAGAATATCGATCTTTTCCAGTTCTGCGGCCAGCCAGCCACGCCATTTTTCATTCTCAGCACGGCAATATTCTGTATAAGCAACATCTTCCAACGCCGCCGTTGCCGCAGCAAGCGCAGGTGCGCTGACATTAAACGGCCCCTTCAACCGCCCAAGAACCTCCATCACGGGTGCAGGGCCGTAGCCCCACCCGATACGCAATCCACCCAACCCGAATATTTTAGAAAATGTCCGTGTCATGACCACGTTATCGCGGTCTTCGACAAAAGCGGCACCGCCGTCAAAGCCGTAAACATATTCAGCATAGGCCCCATCAAGCACCAACAGACATCCATCTGGCAAACCGTTCGCCAAGCGTGCAATTTCCGCGTCGGGGGTCATTGTGCCCGTCGGGTTGTTTGGATTGGCGACAAACACCAGACGGGTGTTTTCGTTAACCGCCGCCAGCAACGCACCCACATCCGTCACACGGTTTTTTTCAGGTACCGCGACAGGTGTTGCACCTGACAAACGCGCGCTGATTTCATACATACCAAACCCATGTTCGGTATAAAGAACCTCATCCCCCGCACCCGCGAAAGCACGGCACAAAAAACTGATAATCTCATCCGAACCACAACCCATCAGAATACGGTTCGAATCCAGCCCATAGCTTTGCGCAATCAATTCGCGCAATCCTGCATGACTTTCGGATGGGTAACGATGCATATGGGTGGCTTCCGCCTGATAGGCCGCAATTGCCTTTGCACTTGGTCCCAGCGGATTTTCATTAGAGCTAAGTTTGATTGCATTGGCATTGCCTGCGATTTTACTAACGCCACCCACATAAGGTTTTACCCCCATGATGCCCGGCTGAATATTCAGTTTTAGTCCCATATCACATGTCCTTTCCCGAAACCTTCTAGCGGCGGTGTTTCAGAATGGCTAGTGGCTAATAAAAACTCTGCGGGTCAATATCAATTTGCATGCGCACATCACGCGGCAGTTTCACCGACATGCGCCATGCGGCCAGCGCGGGTTGGATATGGGTGCCTTTGGCAGATTTTACCAACAAGCGCACACGATGGCGGCCGCGCACACGGGCAACCGGTGCAGGTGCCGGTCCGAAAACCTCGGCCCCCAACTTCTGTAAACCCTGCGCGTTGCGCGAAAGATATGACGCCACATCAAACACTACTTTTAGGTCCGGCCCCGACAAAACAATTCCAACCAAACGCCCATAAGGTGGTACTTCTGCAATGCGGCGTTGATCTGCTTCTGCTTGCCAGAATGCTTCTTCTTCACCGCGCAAAATTGCCTGCAACACGGGATGGTCAGGTTGATGGGTTTGAATATAGGCAATCCCGCGCTTTTCTGCCCGCCCCGCACGCCCTGCTACCTGACGGATCAATTGAAACGTGCGTTCCGCTGCCCGTAAATCCCCACCTTGCAACCCTAAGTCCGCATCGATCACGCCAACGCAAGTCAGCATCGGAAAGTTATGCCCCTTGGCCACCATTTGCGTGCCGATAATAATATCCGCATCTCCGCTGGCAATCGCATGAATTCGCTCTTTCAAAGCGCGTGCCGTCATTGCCATATCCGACGACAACACCGCAACACGCGCATCAGGGAAACGCCGTTTCGCCTCTTCTTCCAGACGCTCCACACCGGGCCCAACTGCTGCCATGCGCCCTTCTACGTCACAGTTGGGGCATGCTGTGGGTACGGGTTTTGTCTCACCGCACTGATGACAAATCAGTTGCCCGTGAAAACGGTGTTCCACCATGCGGGCATCACAATCATCGCAACCTACCTGATAGCCGCAAGCGCGGCACACGGTAACAGGGGCATAGCCACGACGGTTTAGGAACAACAAGGATTGCTCATGCTTTGCCAAACGTTTCTCGACCTCATGCACCAATGTCGGCGAAATCCAGCTTTGGGTTTCCATATCCTCAGCGCGCAGGTCTATCGCTTTCATATCGGGCAATTCCGCCACACCAAACCGCCCCTCCAGATCAACGCGTTTATACTTGCCGGTATCGGCGTTCACCCATGTTTCCAACGATGGTGTGGCAGACGCCAGGACCACTGATGCGTTGTTAATCGATGCCCGCAACACTGCCATATCGCGTGCGGAATAAAATACACCTTCTTCTTGTTTATAAGAGGTATCATGTTCTTCATCGACCACGATCAATCCAAGGTTTTGAAATGGCAAAAACAGTGCTGAACGTGCACCCACCACCAGCTGTGCATTGCCCTGTCCCACCATGCGCCAACATCGGCGGCGCTCGGTCATCGTCACACCAGAATGCCATTCGGCAGGTCGTGCCCCAAAACGTTTTTCCACGCGGTCAAGAAAGGCCACTGTCAAGGCAATTTCGGGCAGCAAAACCAAGGCCTGACGACCTTGCGCCAGACATTCCGCGACTGCTTCCAAATAAACTTCTGTCTTACCCGACCCTGTGACGCCTTTCAGTAAAGTAGTAGAATACTTTTGTGTCGCAACCGATGCCCGCAACGCCTCACCACCAGCCTTTTGACTATCACTTAGGGACAAACTGGCCATCATAGGGTCAAGCTTCGGGTAGGGTATGTCGCGCGGCGTTTCCAATTCCAACACCGCATCCAATTTAATCAATCCATCTACAACAGTCCCTGTCACCCCGGCGAAATCCGCCAGTTCTTTTTTGGTAAACCGCAAACCATTATGCTCGCGCAATACATTCAGCACACGTGTCCGCGCAGCCGTTTCCTTTGTGAGTTCCGCGTCCCCCAAAGCATAGACCTTACGCATAGAAGGCGGATCGGCCAGACCCGGTGCGCGGGTTGCCAGCCGCAACATCGCGGACAATGGCGTCAGCGTGTAATCGGCCACGCGGGTTAAAAACTGCCGCATTTCAGATCGCATGGGTGGCAAATCCAAAACACGCGATATAGCGCGGGTTTTGGTTAGGTCGTATCCGCCCTGCCCTATGCCCCAAACAACCCCAATCACTTTGCGCGGCCCTAATGGCACTTCAACAAATGCACCTTGGAACACGCCGCCCACAGGGGCTTTATAATCCAGCAATCTATCCAAGGGTTGGTCCGTCAACACGGAAACCAGACTGTTTACGGCAAAATAAGATGTATCACCAGTTTGTGTCACTTTGTTCAAACTTCTTTGCATTCTTTTGTTTCGCACAAGCCAAGCATACTGTAATACATTTCCAAACACAGTAAGAAACTTGAACCAACAAGGGATCCTTCATGAAATTTTTCGTAGACACTGCAGAGGTTGATGCAATCGCAGAACTGAACGATTTGGGCATGTGCGACGGCGTCACAACCAACCCATCCCTGATCCTGAAGTCAGGTCGCGATATTCTTGAAGTGACCAAAGAGATTGCCGAAATGGTCGAAGGTCCTGTCAGTGCTGAAGTGGTTGCCCTTAAGGCCGAAGATATGATTGCAGAGGGTCGCAAGCTGGCGAAAATCGCTGATAATATTGCAGTGAAAGTACCCTTGACGTGGGATGGCCTGAAAACCTGTAAAATCCTGTCTGCCGAAGGCACCATGGTCAACGTCACCTTGTGTTTTTCTGCCAGCCAGGCCCTACTGGCAGCAAAAGCCGGTGCCACCTTCATTTCCCCCTTTATCGGCCGTTTAGACGATATAAACCTTGATGGTTTAGAGGTGATTGATGAAATCCGCACAATCTATGACAACTACGGGTTTGACACTCAAATTCTGGCCGCCTCTATTCGGTCTGTTAACCACGCCAAAGAATGTGCTATGATCGGCGCAGACGTTATGACGGCACCACCAGAGATCATCAAAAAGATGGCAAACCACGTGCTGACGGATAAGGGTCTTGATGCCTTTATGAAAGACTGGGCAAAAACGGGTCAAAATATCCTGTAAGGGCATAAAAATGACAGAAGCCGCTAATAAGTTCAACGAAGTTCGGGATGAAATTCTTTCGAACCCACGCGCCTTTCTTGAAGATCATGAAGTTATGCGTGCATTGATTGCGGCTGACCGTCAACAACAGCCCAGCAATGTGATCGATTTACGCTCCATCGCAATGGACCGGATGGAAGATCGCTTGAACAAGCTGGAAGATACCCATCGCACCGTGATTGCAGCGGCTTATGATAATGTGTCCAGCATGAACCAGATCCATCGCGCTGTTTTGTCGATACTGGAGCCCGATGATTTCAATGGTTTTCTGCACTATGTTGAACATGATTTGGCCCCGACCCTAGGGATTGAAGCAGTCAGTCTTTGTCTGGAAACCCAAGCCGTTTCCGCGGGGCAAGGCCCGTCTTTATCCAAAGAGTTTGGCACGGGTGTGACATTCATGGCCATAGGCGAGATTGAACATTACATCACCCATGGCCGCAACATGAACAGCCGTCCTGTAACCATGCGTTCTGTAAGATCGGACGGGATTCTTTTATTTGCGG
>Ga0316189_10003868_pt1 | contig 14497 bp, 9 predicted proteins | sample LowCovwburrow_MG_FD_204930 | JGI IMG/M metagenome (GOLD analysis project Ga0316189, IMG submission 204930) | Coastal sediment microbial communities from Maine, United States - Lowes Cove worm burrow | ecosystem: Environmental > Aquatic > Marine > Coastal > Sediment | place: USA: Maine...
GTCCGGTGGCGCATCTACCAACAGCTGAATTTGCGCCGGCAGTCCCTGGGAAACAAGCGCCGCCCAGTCCGCCGCTGTCGCGTCGCTCAGGGACAGATGTTCAGTAGCATGGGTCTGCAACCAGGCGTCAATGGCCGCATAATCCCATTGGCCCTCGGTACTTTGCAGATCCTCTACCGGCAGGCTCCAGGGATCGTTCCAATAGAGGTCGAACACCTCGCTGAGCTCGCTAACAAAAGGGCCAGTGAGCAGGAGCTCAAAATCACGGAAGTTGTGCTCAGTCTCGTAGCCATAGTATTCATCCGCCAGATTGCGACCGCCCATGATGGCGATACGCCCATCGACCACCATCAGCTTGTTATGCATGCGATGATTGATACGGGCGAAATCGTTTAAGTTTTCCAGCTCCCGCAATGCCAGGCCACCCCCGCGCTGCGCCGCCGGGTTGTAGATGCGGTAACTGATATTGGCGTGTTGCGATAGCGCCTGCAGCGCATCATCGGCGTGTACCAGGAAGCTGTCATCGAGCAGCGCACGCACCCGCACACCGCGCTCTGCCGCTGCCACCACTTCACGCACCAGGGCCAACCCAACGCCATCGGCTTTCCAGATAAATGTCTGCAGGTCGATACTGCGTGTGGCGCCACGCAAGGCGCGCACCCGCCAGTGCAATCCCGGCGCACCACGGTTCAACGGCACCATGCGGTTTTCCTGCGTCAGGCCATGTAACCCCGGCCAGCTCGCCAATGGCGCCGCAGACAGCGCCACTTCCGCCGGTCGCTCACGCTCCGGGACGATACTGGCACAGGCCGCTAACAACAGGCCTAGCACTGATGCCAGAGTGATATATAAATAGCGCTGCATGGGCTTGCTCTAGAGGGTACAGCGCAATTATAGCCGTTAATCTGACGGCCAAGCCGCGTTTACAGCGAAAATACCTGGCGCGGCATGGCTACAGGTGGAGGCTGCGCTGCCAACAAGGGCGATGGCAAAGCCGACACGGTGTAGCGCAAGGGGCCCGCACTGAGCAAGGCGTCGAAGGGATAACAGGTCACCAGCAACAGCGATTCGTCACTGTCATCGACCTGCAACTGCTGTTGCGTGGAATCCACGATGCTCGCAGCCGCCACGCGGTAGTGGCGAACCTCACCCCGGGGTAACTGCAGCTGCAGCGGGTCCCCCGTGCGCAACTTACGCAGAAACGCGAAATGGGTATCGCGGTGTCCGGCAACGACCGCCCGCCCCCGGCTGCCAGGCTGCGCAGAAGCGCTTGCGTGGCCGGGCCCAAAGGCCAGGGCATTACCGCTATCGCCGGCCAGTACCAGCAGGTCCACCGCCTGCAAGGGGGCACGCAGGCGCGCCACTGGCCAGGTATCCGCCCAGGGCCAGGGCTTCTGCGGCCTGCCTCCCCGGGACAGGGTGCGTTGCCATGCATGCTCCAGCAACACCGGGGCCAACCAGGCTTTGGCGTGAATCAGCGCGGCGCCCCCCGCCTGCTGCAAACACAGCAACAACAACAGCAGCGCCAGCATGCCACGCCATTGGTCAAGCCTGGGCAGACGGCACATGATCCACCTCCGGTCGACGCAGTACGCACAGCATCATCGCCAGAAATAGCGCCAGCACAGCGAACCAGGCCTTCGCCGGTGCGGTGGTCGCGGTGCGCGGGTAGGCATACACCTGGGGGCTTTGGCCCCGTGGGCGTGTATTGGCCACCGGCTTACTGGACAAACCTTCACCGGCCGGGCGAGAAACCAGCTCTTCAATCGCGATAAAACTGGTATAGGGGCTGAGCAACTGATGTTGCAGTGCCACCGCCAGCACATCCTGGCGCACCTCGGCTTCCTCGCGACCCGTGACTTTCTGGTCCAGCAGCCCGGCGATCTTTGCCCGCGCCCAGAGGCTGGCAACCCCGCGGTGCGCTGCGCCGCTTACCGGGTCGGCCCCGGTGGACAACTGCAGTGCCTGCTTCCAGGGCTGGCCATTGATTTCAGCCGAGACATGGATATCCCCGGCCGGGGGCTGGAGCCCGAAGTTGACCACTACCGATACCGGCTCCCCGGCATAGAGATCGGGAATACGCTGGGGCCAGGCCTCCACAGCTGAGGGCCAGCGCACCTTGAAGTCGATGGCCACCGGACGCGACAGGCGATCAAACAAGTCGCCCATTTTTGCACCTACCTCGTCCAGGTTGCCAATATGAGTGTGGGTGCCGCGCCCGTATTGGGCGGCCTTGCGCATAAACCAGCTGTTGGGTGCCGAGCCGATACCTACAGTAAACAGGCGGTTGTCGCCCAGCCTGGCGCTGATTTCTTCAAACAGGGCCAGCTCGTTGCCCACCGCACCGTCGGTGATAAAGATAATCTGGCGCAGCAAGGCCTGGTCGGCATGCATATCGCTCTCTTTGGGCAGTTGCAGGGCAGCGCGCAGCGCCGGCAACATCTCGGTACCCCCGGAGGCCTGCAGCAGGCGCACAAATTCCTGGGCCTGCTGTACATGGTGCCGCGTGGCCGGCATGGGCCTGCGATACAGGGCGCGGTGTTGCGAGTTGAATTCAATGATATTGAAATAATCCTGTGGCCGCAGTTGCTGCAAAGCCTGGGACACGCTGGCCCTGGCCTGCTGGATAGATACCCCCCCCATGGAGCCGGAAGTGTCCACCACAAACACCACTTCGCGCGCCATGGTGGCAGCGTGTCGGGCTCTCACCGGAGGCACGACCAGCAGCAGGCCAAAATATTCCTCGCCCACCCGCTCGGTAAACAAGGCGGCGGCCGGTGTCGCGCCGGTGACCGGTTGCCAGTTGAGCACAAAGTCCCTGTCCATCTCGCTCAGCCCATTGGCCAAACGCACACTGTAAACACCGGCACTGCGCGCCAGCGCAATCTCGTGATAAGGCGACTCCACCTGCGCCAGGGGCATACCCATGTCCAGGGTCGCGGTAATCTCAACCGGGTTCAAGGGTTGGCGGTCGGAGCCGATAGCGGCGTGTTGTACAGGGGAAATCGCGTCAGCGTCGGGGACTTCGCTGGTGGACCGGGCCCAGCCCAGGTAGGGATTAAGCGCCAATGGCACTTCCTCCTCCAGCGCTCCATTTGCCGCGAGGCTGGCCCCGGGCATATAGCGCGGTGTGAGGGTCATGGGAAAACGCAGCGAAAACGTATCCGCGAGAAAGCTCACCTCCTGTACGTATTCCAGGTACACGGTAATTTCCTCTTTGGGAGCAATATTAGCCACGCGGTTGGTAAACAGGTTGGGGCGCTGCTGTTCCACCAGGCTGGCCTTTTTACCGGCTTTTTTTGCCTGCTGGTAAAGGGCTTTCGCCTCGGCCTTCTCCCTGACTTTGCCAATGATGCGGCGCTCGCCAATCATCATCTCCAGCTTGCGCACCGCGGCGTTATCCGGGAGCGGGAATGCATACACGCCCTCCAGCCAGCGGTCCGAGTCATTGCGAAAGGTCTGTTGCAGCGACACCGTGGCGATCATGCCACTGATATCAAAGTGTACTTTGCTGGACTGGATAAGCGCCGGGATATAAGCCCCGGTTGCAGCGTCGCGCAGCAGCATATGGCTACTCTGCAAGCCATTCAGATCCGGCTGCGACTCGCTGGAGTCCGTCATCGCCCTACTCGGCGCAGCTGACAGCAGCCACAGCAATAACAGCAATATGCCCCCCAGGATAATCGCGGGCAGGCAGCGAAAAGCCAGCCACAACGGCAGGCCGCTATGACGCGCAACATCCCGCGCCAGGTAGTGGTTCAATCGGTGGTGGTACAACATAAGCGCTCTCCAGGTAATGAATGTTCATTACAGGGGATGCTTGTGGCCAAAAAGCGCACCAATGGTGGCAAAGTGCTGCGCAATTATGGCGAATAGTGGCAGGCGCTTGTGCTTGCCTGCGGTATTTGGAACTATGGAGACATCGACAACCAGACTGGCAACAGGACTCTATGCCGCATCACATCGCCATTATCGAGGACGAGGCCGCCATCGCAGCCAACTATCGCGATACGCTGCAGCGCCAGGGTTTCCGGGTTTCACTGTGCAGCGATAGAAAAAGCGCCAACGCCGCTTTTTCACGCACGCTACCCGACCTGGCAATTATCGATGTGGGACTGGGAGAGGATATAGAAGGCGGCTTCGAGTTGTGCCGGGAATGGCGCAGCCGCTGCCCGGAGCTGCCTATCGTGTTCCTCACCGCGAGGGATTCCGAGCTGGATATCATTTCCGGGCTGCGCCTGGGTGCCGACGACTACCTGACCAAGGATATCAGCCAGGCGCAGTTACTGGCGCGTATTGTCGCCCTGTTCCGGCGGGTGCAGGCGTTGCGCAGCCCGGAGCGAGAGGAACACCTGATAGACCGCGGCGACCTCACACTCAACCTTGAACGCATGACCGGCAGCTGGCAGGAACAGCAGGTGGATTTGACCGTCACCGAGTTCTGGGTAGTGCATGCGCTGGCCCGCTACCCCGGTCATGTAAAAACACGCCAGCAACTGATGGATTCTGCGAATGTGGTGCTGGATGACAGCAGCGTTACCTCGCACATCAAGCGCATCCGCCGCAAGTTCCAGGTCATCGACCCCGGCTTCGGCGCCATTGAGACCGCCTACGGTGTCGGCTATCGCTGGAAAGGCTGACCTGTGACCCTGCGTAGGCAATTGCTACTGGTAAGCCTGTTGCTGTTATCCCTGCCCTGGGCGGGATGCCAGTTCATCCGCGAAATGGAAGGCGCCCTGCGCCAGGGTCAGGAACAGTCCCTGCTGGCTACCGCCACGGCCGTTGCCGCCACGCTGGGAACACAGCCGGATCTCATCTACCCCTATAAAGACAGGCTGGATGGCCTGGACGACAGCGGCCTGGAACTGTATGCCAGCCCCCTGGACCAGCCGCTGATACTCGACGGCTATGGGGACGGCTGGGAAGATGTCAGCGGCGGCAGTTTTCACAGTGACCCGAACGCTACCCCCCTGTCGGTGGATTACCGGGCGATCACCCGGGGTGATTACCTGTACCTGTTGCTCAAAATTGACGACCCCATCGTGATCTATCACAACCCCGGGCTATCGCCGGAGCCCAATGGGGACCGCCTGGTGCTGCGCACCTGGCAGGATAACAGCCGGCAGGATTACGTTATCGCCACCGCCGCACCTGGCAAGGTACGCGCCCGAGCTGCCAGCCGGCGCCAGCGTGGCGCCAACGCCGGGCGGATTCACGGCTATTGGCAGGACGCCGTGGGTGGCTATACCCTGGAACTGGAAATACCGCTGTCTTACACCGGCGGCCGGCTGGGCTTTTACCTGGTCAACACCAGCGGTAAAGCCGGCCGCGCGGTAGAGACCCTGGGCAACGTTAATGCCCTGCAGACCAGTGCACCGCCGTGGTTGATTTACAGCCCCGGGGCGCTGCGCCAGGCCCTGGCTCCCCTGCGCCAGACCAGCGGCCAGATACAGGTAGTGGACAAATCACATTGGCTGCTGGCAGATATCCCGGCGGGCGGGGCTGGCGAAAGCGCGACGCAGGAGACCTTCTGGCTGCTACGGGTGATCTATCGCAGCATCCTGTCCCGGGACCCTTTGCCGGCACTGCCAATTGCACCCGCCCTGGGCAAACTACAGGGCGGCGAACTGGCCAGCGCGCTGGAGGGAAAGGCGGAAACCTTGCGCTACCGCGATCCGGACTATGCGACCCGCACCAGCCTTGCCACCGCAGTGCCGATAATGCATGACGACGCAGTCATAGGCGCGGTGCGCATACTGCAAAGCGGCGAGGAGTACCTGTCGCTAACTGACCAGGCGTTCAGCAAACTGCTGGGCTACAGCTTGCTGGCGGTGGGCACGGGAGTATTGGGCATGCTGGGCTACGCCACCCTGCTGTCATGGAGAATCGGCAAATTAAGCCGCGCGGCCCGCCAGGCGATTCGTGAGGACGGTGTAGTCCTGGACGATTTCCCGCGCAGCCGTGCCGCCGACGAGATCGGTGAACTGTCCCGGCGTTACGCCGACCTGCTGGACCGATTACGCGAATATAACGACTACCTGCGCAGCCTGAGTCGCAAACTCGCCCATGAGTTGCGCACGCCCGTGGCGGTGATCCAGAGCTCCCTGGAAAACCTGGAACAGTCCGGGGACCCACAGCACAGTGCCAGCGTGTATATAGATCGCGCGAAGGACGGTTTACAGCGCCTCAACCGCATCCTCACCGCGATGAGCGAGGCGAACCGGCTGGAAGAGAGCATCCGCAATAATCACGCGGCGCCATTGGACCTGGTACCGCTACTGCGGGAAGTTTTCCTCGCCTACCAGTCCATGTATCGCGACCACCGCCTCGAGCTGAACATGGCGGCACAAAGCGCCATGGTGTCAGGCGTGGGCGACCTGCTTGTACAGGCACTGGATAAACTGCTGGATAACGCTGTCTCATTTTGCCCCACAGGGGGGCGCATCGAACTGCAACTCAAGGCCGCGACAGACGGCTGGGAGATCAGTGTTGCCAATGAAGGGCCTACGCTGCCCCCGGAGATGCAAAGCCGCCTGTTCGAGCCCATGGTATCCGTGCGCGAGCAGGTGTCGGAGCAGGTGCACCTTGGCCTGGGCCTGCATGTGGTGCGACTGATCAGCGAATTTCACCGCGCAAAACTCACCGCACGCAACCTGTCTGCAGACAATGGCGTACGCATAGCACTGACGCTACCGGCTGTGCATACGCAAGACTGATACAGCCATTCGGGGGTATGGGCTCAACTGACAAAAGCCATGTGCTTGATCTCGGCGAGTTGGTCGCGCAAGGCCGCCGCCTGTTCAAACTCCAGGTTACGGGCATGTTCCTGCATTTGTGATTCAAGTTGTTTCAGTTTGCGCGCCAGCGCGGCCGGAGACAGGTGGGCCACCTCCGTGGCGTAGGACAGGGAAGATTCCGCCACCTTGCGCCCCTTGCCCTTACCTCGAGTGGGCATGAGCCGGGAACCTTCCATAATGTCCTGTACCGATTTCTGCACGCCCCGGGGCGTGATGTTATGTTCCTTGTTATAGGCAACCTGCTTTTCACGGCGTCGCGCGGTTTCTGCCATGGCCCGCTCCATGGAGCCGGTAATCCGGTCTGCATAGAGTATGGCGCGTCCATTCAGGTTACGGGCGGCTCTGCCTATAGTCTGGATCAGCGATCGGTCCGAGCGCAGAAAGCCCTCCTTATCCGCATCCAGTATCGCCACCAGGGACACCTCGGGCATATCCAGGCCCTCACGCAGCAGGTTGATGCCGACCAGCACATCAAACTCACCCAGGCGCAGGTCGCGGATAATCTCCACTCGCTCCACGGTGTCGATATCGGAGTGCAGGTAGCGTACGCGCACCTGGTGTTCCGCCAGGTATTCGGTCAGGTCTTCCGCCATTCGCTTGGTGAGCGTGGTGACCAGCACCCGCTCGCCACGCCCTACCACCTCCTGAATCTGCAGCATTAAATCGTCTACCTGGGTAGTGGCGGGACGCACTTCTATATCAGGGTCTGTCAGGCCGGTGGGGCGTACCACCTGTTCCACCACCCGGCCGGAATGTTCCGCCTCGTATTTACCGGGTGTCGCCGAAACGAACACCGCCTGGGGCACCAGGCGCTCCCACTCCTCAAAGCGCAAGGGGCGGTTATCCAGCGCCGAAGGCAGGCGAAACCCGTATTCCACCAGGGTTTCCTTGCGCGAGCGATCGCCCTTGTACATACCGCCTATCTGCGGGATTGTGGCGTGAGACTCATCGACTATCACCAGGGCGTTGTCCGGCAAATATTCAAACAGCGTAGGCGGCGGCTCCCCGGGAGCGCGGCCGGACAGGTAGCGGGAATAGTTCTCGATGCCGGTGCAGTAGCCCAGCTCGCGGATCATCTCCATATCGTATTGGGTGCGCTGCTCCAGGCGCTGGGCTTCTACCAGTTTTTCATTCTCCTTGAGCTGCTTCAGACGAACCTCCAGTTCGCTTTCTATATGCTCCACGGCACCGAGCAAGATATCGCGGGAGGTGACATAGTGGCTCTTGGGGAAAATCGTTACCCGGGGCACCTTGCTCTCCACTGCCCCGGTGAGGGGATCGAACCAGTACAGATTCTCTATCTCCTCATCGAACAACTCCACACGCACCGCATCGCGCTCCGAATCCGCGGGGAAGATATCGATCACATCGCCGCGCACCCGGTAAGTACCGCGCTGGAAATCCACATCATTGCGGGTGTATTGCAGTTCCGCCAGCTGACGCAGGATATGGCGCTGGTCGATAAACTCGCCCCTGGACAGGTGTATCACCATCTTGAAATAGGACTCGGGATCACCCAGGCCGTAAATAGCCGATACGGTGGCCACTACCAGGCAGTCCTCCCGCTCCAACAGGGCCTTGGTTGCCGAGAGGCGCATCTGCTCGATATGTTCGTTAACGGAAGAGTCTTTCTCTATGAAGGTGTCCGAGGACGGCACATACGCTTCCGGCTGATAGTAGTCATAGTAGGAGACGAAGTACTCCACGGCGTTATTGGGAAAGAACTCCTTGAACTCGCCATACAACTGCGCTGCAAGGGTCTTGTTATGGGCCATAACGATGGTAGGACGCTGCAGTTGCTCCACCACATTGGCGATAGTGAAGGTCTTGCCAGAGCCGGTCACCCCCAACAGAGTCTGCGATGCCAGCCCCGCCTGAATGCCCTCCACCAACTGCCGAATGGCCTCTGGCTGGTCGCCGGCTGGCTGGAAAGAGGATTCTACCTTGAACGGTCTGGACACGGTTTTGCTTACCTGGACTGGAAAAAAATAGCCCTTTATTATCATCTACATAGGTCGCAATTGCAGCCGCTTTTATGCCGCTGCCCAGATTCTGTAAAATCGCAGAATTAGCGGTTGACCACACCCACTTCCATCATTAATATACGCGACCTCTGATTAACTCCATTCCGCCTTAGCTCAGTTGGTAGAGCAATTGACTGTTAATCAATGGGTCGCTGGTTCGAGCCCAGCAGGCGGAGCCATATTAAGCAGTAATATCAAAGGGTTGCAGAAATGCAGCCCTTTTTTATTGCCGGTTATCTAAAACTGTCTAACGGCTGATTTTGAGTTCCTCGTGAGAAAGGACAACAGATGTTCACGGGGTGTATTCCCGGGTTTATTTCTGGTTGCGTTTGTCGCCTCCTTTCAGCGCTATCGTGGAAGCCTGTACGCAGCGCTATCTCGATCTCAAATCTCTGCTGGTGAATTGCTCCGAAGTGATCAGCGTCTAATGCCTACCGCCAAACCCAAGACCAGATTCAGCCGCTTATTCCAGCCTAATCACGATTGACCTGATCCCTTCCCGCAATGCCTTAGGATTTATCAATTCGCCTGAGAGAGGCCATACCGCTAAAAGTTATAGCGCCCCTGCAAAGCGATGGTACGCGGCCTGTTCAGGCTGGCCACGGTCGTGGATTCGTCATCGCCGCCAAAAATGGGGTAATCGAATTCGAAGCTGACTTCCTCATCCAGCAGGTTGCGACCCAGTAGTGCAACTTCCCAATTATCCCCAACCGGCAACACCGCCAGGCGCAGGTCGAAAATGCTAACCGCGTCAATCAGAAACTTCTCCTGCCTGTCCGTGTAGCGCTCATCGACATAATTCAACGCGCCGTCCAGCCGCCAGCGCAGTCGGCCCAGGCCCAGCTCATGCTCATAGCGCGCGGTAATACTGCCAGACCAATCCGGTGAACCCGGCATCGCGTCCCCCGTGTTCTTTTCACTCGCGTCGGTGTAGGTGACGCTGGCCGCGAGTGTCAGGTCCGCGCTGGCAGCCCACTGTGATTCGATCTCCACACCCTCGCTCTCAACTGGAATCGTCGTCGTGTCAAATCCAAGGCCGGTAAAACGCACGACCTGGAAGTCATCTATCTCAGTTCTGAAAACGGCAAAGTTGAGAATGGCGGCGCCTCGAAAAAGCTGCATCTTCAACCCCGCTTCAGTTGTATCCGCCTCCTCGGTGTCGTACTCCGCATCCGACGGCAGAGAAACCGCGGCGGAAAAACCACCACTCTTGCTGCCGCGCGCCCAGGATCCGTACAACATGACGCTATCACTGAGGTCCCATTGCAGGTTTATAGAGCCATCGAAATTGTCTTCTTCCCTTTGCAGCGAAGTCGGCGCTACCTCTGGGGAGATGATTCCGATTCCGGGCGAGCTTCGCAGGTGCGTGTTGGCGAATACCGCATCTTTTTCCTCGTCGGTCCAGCGTAATCCCAGCGTGGCCCGCCAGCTGTCTCCCAATTCCAACTCGCCCTGGCCAAATACCGATATCACTCGCGTGTCCTGCTGATAGGATTTCAGCCGGGCCCCTGTCAGGGGAAATGGGCCCAGGGTAAAGGGCGGAGGAAAAGCCGTGTCCAGGGTTTCATCCAGGTCGAAATCGCTGTCCAGGTAGAACAGCCCGGCTATGTAGGTAAAGCGCCCCTCATCGGTGGAGACCAGACGAAGCTCCTGGGTAAACTGGGAAAAATCCTGGTCCACCACCAGCGAAAGATAGTCTCCGGTGGTGAAGTCAGAATCGATGACGCGCTCGTTATCATAGTTCGACAGGCCGGTGAGCGCTGTCAGCGTGTGGCTTCCCAATGGATACTCGAAATTTATATAGGCGCGGTCACCCGTCTGTTTGTCCAGGGCTTCTCCCTGTTTCCCAAAGGAAGTATAGGCCTGTTTTTTCTCGTTCAGTCCAGCTCTCACTGCCGGGTCCAACGCTGCAATAATGCCGTTCGTGTCTTTCGCGATCTGGAAGGTATCCCCGTCAATATCCAGATCATCGTATTGATAGCCCAGGGTCAATTCACCATCGTCAGCGAACGGGAATAGCATGGTCAGGCGGACTGTCGCCTGCTCTCGCTCCGGCACACTATTGCCGGTGAATGTGTTCCTCACATACCCCTGCTCGCTGACCTGGTTGAAGGCCAGGCGGATTGCGCCGGGGCCAGCGGGCAGGTCCACCGCGCCGGTGCTGTAAAAACTGTTGTATTCGAATTCGTAATCAGCCTGGATATAGCCTGCAAGATCATCGCCCGGCTTCTGGGTTACCACGCTGATAGCGCCGAGGCTGGTGTTCTTACCCAGCAGCGAGTTCTGGGTGCCCTTGATTATTTCAATCCGTTCCAGGTCGAACAGTGAGGCCTGGAACTCGCGCTGCCGCCCGGCATAGATCCCGTCGATAAACAGCCCCACGGACTGGTCATAGGTTTCGTTGCCCGCGCCGGTGCCGAGGCCGCGGACAGTGATGTTCGCCAGGTTCTGCGGTGTCGGCAGGATCTCCAGCCCGGGTATGAAACCGGCCAGGTCGACGATGTTACGTATCCTGAACTTCTCTATCTCCTCGCCAGGCATCACGTTGATAGTGACAGGGATGGCCTGCACATTCTCCACGCGCTTCTGGGCAGTGACGATGACTTCCTCAAGTACCAGCTCCTGCGCACAAGACGGTTCCTGATAAAATGACAACAGCGCCAATGCCGCGCATAGTGAGGCTGCTGTCCTGGCGCTAATCTGCCCGGTCTTTTCGCTTCGTCCAGGTTTTTCTGACATGCCGGTTTCTTTTTCAGTGATGCAATATGGCATCCAGATCGCCCTGTACTTCAAGACAACCGTGCTCGCCGCTGCCCTGAAAAAGGGTCTCGCCGCCGGCGATACGCTCAAAACGCAGGTCCACCCTGGAGGTCATCGTTTCCGCAACACGCTCCACCATCTGTTTGTCATAGGGTGCGTGGAGTAGCGCGCCCTCCCCCTTGCTGGCGCTGAGTTCAAGACGGTGCGTCTTGTCGCGCACCGAAAGACGGTAACTGTGATCATCCACTTCGATATGCTCGATTTCGGACCCGGTGTAAGTGGTAAAGCGGTATAGCTTGTCCCGGAGCAGGAAGCCAATCAGGAAGCCGCGGAAAGAGCCGGTCAGCCAGGGGATGCGGGCGACGGAAGCGCTGATGGAGACGCCTTCTTCCTCGAAGTGGTTGCTCTGCGCCCAGACATAACCACGGGGAAAGCCGCGCCCCCAGTCTTTTTCAATATAGCCGCGCCCATTCTGGAAAGACGTCTGATCATCAGCCACGACCAGCTCGCCGGAGAGCGTGTGATCCATACTGAGAATACCGTGGTTACACTCCATCAAGGGTACGAAACTGTAGGGCCCCATGACACCCGGCCGGGTGAGGGTCACCGGCCACCCGAGCCAATTGCTGAAGTGGATTGTGCCCTGTACAGCTTGCCCGGCTGATGTCTCGCCGGCTTCGATATCCAGTTTGATAGCGCGACGGTTGAAGCGGCTGCGACCGATTCGGACATCGAAGCTGGCGCTATCGGCTGAGAAATCCTCGAGCGGAAAGCGATGGTAGGCAGAGCTGCCGGCCCGTCCGTCCAGTACCTGAATGAACGCGTGGGCGTCGGTCCCGAGGAAGACGCCCGGGATGATCGCGTAAGGCTGCGAACCCTGCGCATCTACGAGTTTGAAATACCAGCCTTCGAAGCAGGGGCTGCCGCGGCCCAGCATGTGCTGGAGGTGGAAATTCTCCGGACGCCATATATTTTTTATTCGTCTGAGCATACCGCCTCTATCCTGCGCTTGGTCAACTACCGAAACTTCCGCCACTATAGCTTGAAGGTACCGGCATACTATAAATCAGCAACGAAGCCATTTCGATTCACCTGCCCGGTCAGTGAAATTTCTCATTTAGTGTACCCCGTCTCTCACTTTGTGACACTCAGATCCGCCTGAGACGAAAGCAGTAACATGGAAGAGGCAAAATCGATGTGGCGTTGCTCATCGGCCTTGATCTCGCGATTGGCGGCGCGCCTGATCCGAAACATGGACGGGCTTAGTGGCGGCGCGCCCACAATCAACTGGGCAAAAACAGCCGGAGGCTTTGACTGACCCAGGCCCAGTTCACGAAGGGAATCACAGAGTTCACTCTGCTGTGCGGGAACCTGCAGGTAGCTGCGCAAGCCAATAGCTTCAGCGTGACCGGCCACCAGCGGGCCGTGGCGGGTGGTGTAATGCTCTACAAATTCCGCCTGGCTCAGATGGCCCAGCCCATTCCCAAACCAGAGAACCTTCTGACCGCTGCTTTCACCTTCCAATAAGCGGATGGGCCGGCCCATCAGGATAAAAGAGCGAGCCGTGTCAAAACCGCCCGACGAGCAGCCGGCAACTTCCTGCCAGCGCAAACGCCCGGCTGCACTGGCCAGCGATTCGCGCAGGATAGCCTCGCTGATAGCGAAGACCTCCACGGCGTCGACAGGACGCGCCGTTCCCCGCATGCGTCGCAGCAGGCGATTGGCCAGGCCCCTGCCACGACCATCCAGCCAATCATAGGAAGCCGCACCCAGATAATCCGCGTGCTCGCTAAATGCCCGGCGGCGCTGCTCCCGTACATCATTGAAACGACCAGCAGCCGCCCCCTCAAGCTTATACAGTCCCTGGACGAGGACCCGGTCAGGCTGAACTGGCACTGCTATACCTACTCAGTACGGTATGCATCGCGAGACAGAAACCGTCTTTGGTCGCCTGGTCATGGTGCAGGACCAACACGCACTTGCCGAACTCTTCGCTCACCCGATACTCGAACTCCCGGGTGGTAAGGCGAGCCCTGAGAAATCCCTCTTTATCCGCAGCCATTGTCGCCTCGTCAGTTGATTATCTTGTGATACCCGCAAGTGGGTTCAAAGAGTCAGCCCCTGCATCCAGTTGCCGTGAAATCCGTTGGGTACCCTGCCAGGTATATGGACCTTGGCCACAGGCCCGCGCTCAAAGTCTCCGGCACCCAATATACTCAGGAAGGCCCCCTCCCCCGGGTTATAGACAAAGTTCATCACCCAACCGTCCTCTTCTCGGTCACTGTCCGGGTTGGACACATAAGCAGGCTCCCCGGCATTGGCTTCCTCGCCGAATTCCCACAGCCTGGTTTCACCGCTCTGGAAGTCATAGCGGCCGGTGCAGTTATAGCCGTGGGCGTCGCCCCAGTCGCGGTTTGAGGACGCGGCGAAGCCATAGCGATAGGGCTTGCCCATACGCCGCTCATCTACCCGGGAAAACTCACAGAACACATCCGAGAACTGCTCATTGCTGATCACCCGGGCGCTTGGCAGATCAAGCGTCATACGGTACATACGGCGAGGCTGCTTCTCCGTGCCGGTCCCCTGGGCCTGGGTGAATGGAATCGAGTTGATCCAGATATAGTCGATGATCAACTGCGTGCCCTGTTCGTATCCGTTGCAGAAGTGCCAGCTGAAAAAAGCATCCGTCTCGAACACCCTATTCGGACTGTTGCCGTCCCGGGGTATTACAATAATTTTGGTACCCAGCTCCGGCTCCCACATGAAGGGGTCCTCGCCTTTCATCGCTTTTTCCACACTGTGGAAGCCAGGTGCATAGAAAATAACAATAAAGTTATCGGTAATTTGTAGATCGTGGATAATGCCCTTGCGCTCGAATTCCACGGGAATGGTTTTCATGTGCCCACCGCGCGCATC
>Ga0316189_10003870_pt1 | contig 14494 bp, 16 predicted proteins | sample LowCovwburrow_MG_FD_204930 | JGI IMG/M metagenome (GOLD analysis project Ga0316189, IMG submission 204930) | Coastal sediment microbial communities from Maine, United States - Lowes Cove worm burrow | ecosystem: Environmental > Aquatic > Marine > Coastal > Sediment | place: USA: Maine...
AAGGATGGGGCGAGACGTGAATGCGGTCTTTCACACGACTAAGTAAGCTGAGAATGGTCATTTAGGGACACCCCGTCGAGTAAATTAACCCCTTATAATAACTCTATAGTCCAAAAAGCGCTATGGAGATCCTCGCATATGCTGTTTTTAAAACAGATGGTCCATTCAGTTCTATTTGTTTTGCTGGACGGTTCGCCAGGGTGCCTGTTCATCGGGAATGCCTTGAAGCTGGGGCAAGAGATCGGCAAAGACCAACAGATCGTCTCGGGCGGCAAAGGCACGCGCCAGCAATGAAAATGCCTGCTCTTTATGACCGGCCTGATAGAAAACAGCGGCAAGCGTTACTTGGGAGACGTTTTCCAAGCCGTCGTCCGTAAAGACGGAATTTGTAGGGTCAAGTAGGCCTTCAAGCGCTTCGTGGATGGCCCGAAACTGGAGTGCAACATCGGAGTTACCCTGGAATGAAAGGGCGTGCGCTTTGAAGTCTTCAACCAACTGAGCAGCACTCGGTCCTTCGTGTTTGGCCAGAAGTAGCCAAAGTTGAGCATCCATGTGCTCCGGTTCCAATTCAACTGTCCTGGCGAAAAATTCCCGTGCCGTGGCCCTATCATTGTGAAGCAGGTGGGCTAGTCCCAGTGCAAAGGTCACGTCAATGGCAAGGGGGTCCAGGTAAGCCGCGTCGCGCAGTTGGGCCAGGCCTTGATCCAGTTGGCCCGATGCGGCGAGGAAAAGACCGTACCGGGTCAAACCCAGGACATGGGTTGGGTGCAGGGCCAATCCACTGCGAAACGCGTTACCGGCTTCCTGCCAGCGCCACTCCCTTTGGAAATAGGTTGCGGCCAGTGCAAAATGGGCGTCGGCTATTCGGGGATCCAGCTCAAGAGCTTTGCGGGCATGAGCTGCGGCCAGCTGTCTCGATTCTTCAAACGGCAGGTGCAGGTTGGGTCCGAAGAAGGCGTAGGCTTCCGCAAGTCCCGCGTAGGCTTCCGCGTAATCACTGTCCATGCGGACGGCAAAAGTAAAGTAGGTGATGGCCTTTTCGGCGCTTTGCGCGGTGCCTTTATTGAGAAAGTAGCGGCCCTTGAGGTAGGAATGGTAGACATCGGGCGAGCGGTTGCCGGCCGTTGCCGGACTGACATCACTGGTATCCCCGCTAAAATAACGGACCAGATCGAAGGCCACTTCCTTGCGAATGCGGAAAAAATCGCGAATTTCCTTTTCGTATCTGCCCGCCCACACATGTTTTTCATTTTGGGTGTCCACGATCTGAACCGTCACCAACACGTGCCCCTCCACCACCTGCACCGCGCCTTCGATGCACAGGGAAACCCCCAGCTCCGCGCCAATTTCACGAGGACCTTGAGTAGAATCCGCGAAACGCAGCACGGAACGACGCGGCAGGACCCGCACATGGCTGCTGAGGGCGAGATCGTTGATTAAGTCTTCCGTCAAACCTGCGGCAAAATAGGTTTGCTCGGTGTCTTCGGCCATGTAGGCAAAGGGCATGACCGCAATGGTAGGAACGATTGAGGCCGGCTCACTGAGGAAGCGATTGGCAAAACCAATAATCAAAACAACCGACAGGGCGGGCAGCAACCAACGCGGTAGTTCACGGGCTTTCAGGGTTGTTGGTGCGACGTTTGGTTTTGACCCTTCCCCGCTCTGGTCCGCCTCGTCGATCGGGGCTATTAGTTGAAAACCTGCCTTGCGGATGGTTTTAATATACCGTGGGTCCCGGGCATTGTCGCCTAACGCCTTGCGAAGCTCATAGACGGCCACCGCGACCCCTTCCTCGGCCACATGCTGGTCTGGCCAGATCTCGGACACAATGCGCTCGCGCGAGATCACCACTTCCGCATTGGCTACAAAGTAGTTGAGCAAGCGCATGAGGCGAGGCTCGATGCTCACTTCCTCGCCGTTGCGGATCAGGCTGTTGGTAGCGGGTTTCACGGTCCATTCCCCGATCCTAAAGGGTCGGCTCGGGGTGGCCTCGGTGCTGGCTTCGCGGTCCATGGTTCCCTCGTTCTGGTTGAACCCTCAGGGGCAGGGATTGGGGTAGCGCAAATGTATGGCGTCAATTGCCGAAATCTGAGTTTGGGTCAGTTCCGAATCGAATGCGTTCAGGTTTTCGCGGAGCTGGTTGAGGTTGGTTGCACCGATGATCACACTCTTACAGAAGGGCCTGCTCTTTACAAACCGAAGAGCCATGGCGGCAAGCGTGGAATCTGTGCAGAGCGCGTGGTAAGCCTCGACGGCTGGCACCATGTTGACTTTGTCACGGTAACGCTGTGCGAACCCGGGAAAGCTGTCCAAACGGGAGCCATGCGGGCATTGACCATTGCGGTACTTGCCGCTTAGGAACCCGAAGGCAAGCGGTGAATAGGCCAGCAGGCCCAGGTTCTCATGGAAGACCGATTCTGCCAGATGCGTGTCGAAACTGCGATTGAGCAAGCTGTAGGCATTTTGGATGCTGACCGGTTTGGGATAACCCTGTTGCTCCGACAGTTTGATAAACTGGCTGATTCCCCAAGGCGTCTCGTTGCTCAGGCCGAAGCTACGAATCTTCCCCTCTGTGATCAAGTCGGCCAGGGTGCTCAGTGTTTCAGAGATGGGCGTGCCAGGCGTATATTGATCCGCTTCAAAATGGTGACCCCCAAACTTGGGCACGTAACGATCGGGCCAGTGAAGCTGGTACAGGTCTATATAATCGGTCTGAAGCCGAGACAAGCTGCCCTCGATAGCAAGGCGAATATTGGCAGCGGTCAGACCGCTTCCGTCGCGAATGTGCTTCATGTTGCCTGGGCCGGTGACCTTCGTCGCCAGAATGACGGCACGCCGATCCTGCTTTTTAAGCCAGTTGCCGACAATTTGCTCAGATGCGCCTTGAGTTGATGCGCGGCCCGGAACCGGGTACATCTCGGCGGTATCGATAAAATTCACACCATGGTTGGCTGCAAGGTCCAATTGAGCATGACCTTCGGCCTCCGTATTTTGCTGTCCGAAGGTCATGGTCCCCAGGCAAACGCTACTCACTCGAAGATCCGAGTCAGCCAACTGATTGTATTGCACGCTTTCCCTCCACGGCGAAAGACCGAAACAGCCTTTTCACGTCTGCGCATTATAACAGGGATGACTGAATGTATGTAACGAACAGCTAGCCTGAAGGGCCGTTAATGATCAGGCTCCGGTCAGAATGGGAGCAACGGCCATTGCTGCCCGATACGGGGTGTCCCGCTCAGGGTCGGTCGTAGGGTTGCCTGATTTTCGGGTTCAATAGACGACTGAACCGATTTAAGGAGCCGAATTGAGACGCAAATGCCTGTGTAACACCAGGGTAATACTTACTTGTGCGTCTCTTGGGGAGTCTGGCTCCATGGTTTAGGCTTCTTCCACTTCAGGCTCAAGGGGTTCCAGGTCCGATTTCCAACGTTCTCCCGTCCAACCCGCCGAGGTTCCCTGACCCCTTATGCGGACATGGCCATCACCCTCTTCAGGGAACCCGTGATTCACCCGATAACGCGCCAGCGTATGCCGTATGAGCACCCGTTGATCCATGAGTTCCGGGTGAGGTACTTCCGTTTCCACCAGGCCCAACTCTTCACCTAAACGGGCGATGGTTGCCGGTGAATAGATTTTTTCATCTTCCAAAATGTCCAATAAGGCTCTGTACTTTAAGGGTCTACCTACTGGTTTCGACATGCTTCTATCCTCCTTTTACTGCAATTGCAGCTTACATCTTGTCCGTGAATGCAATTTAGTCGAAGAGGGGCGATCTGTCAAGTAATAAGCATGCTTTTTGTTGTCGCTTGTGACTGTTTTGTTGTGAAAATGTAGATAACTGTCTGGCTTTGTTGATTTAGCTGTTTTATATTTTTTTTTGAGCTTTTATTCTCGCTTAAACCCTGGCCTGGCCAGGGTTTTCTGGTTTTGTATTTCACAACCCAGACATGCCATGAACGTTGAGACCTGGATTGCCGTTTTTTTTCTTCCCCCTCTGTATCCCTGGCCTGGACACAGATGTGGCGGATCGGGGGATTTCCAGCTTAAAACCGGGTTGTGGTTCTTCGGCGTGTCCGGTTGGTTATGGGGATTGTATGCGTTTGCCTCTGGGTTTCGTCAGCCGTTCAGCATTTCCATCGCTTTTTTCATATCTTCCCACACATCTCGCTTGGCTCGCGGGTTCCGCAAGATATAGGCTGGGTGGTAGGTGGGGATGACCCTCATGCCTCTCCATTCAAAGATCTCTCCCCGAGTTCTTTGGATAGATACGTTGCCACCTTTGAAAAAACTCAAGGCCGTGGCACCCAGCGCAACGATCACTTGTGGTGCCACGGTTTCAATCTGACGCAATAAAATGGGACTACAACTGGCGATTTCGTCCGGCAGGGGTTTCCTGTTCTGCGGAGGCCGGCACTTGACGACGTTGGCAATAAAGACGTCGGTTCGTTTTAGACCCATGGCCTCGATGATACGCGTCAGCAATTGACCGGCCTGACCCACAAACGGCCTTCCAGTAATGTCTTCATCCTGACCTGGACCCTCACCCACAAACATAAGTTTTGCTTCGTGGTTGCCCTCGCCAAAGACAAATTTCCGGCGCGTGGTTCCCAAAGCACAGGCATGGCAGGAACGAAAGGTCTTGTAGAGGTTGCGCAATACTTCGATCTTCGATTCACCCGTGATGGCTTCCACACGCGCACGCGTGTCTTCCTCCGGCATGGCCAGGTTGACCGACTCCATGATCTCAAAGAGGTTGGGCCCCGAAGGCTTGCTTGGCACCGTCTTTTTGCGTGAGACCACCAACTTCGGCTTTGCCGGTGCTTGTGGCCTGGCCAGAAAAGGATTTTCATCCAGAGCGAGACCCATAAAGCCCAACTGCGACATATAGCTCAAATATTCTTGAAGTTCTGCCAGATTGCCCAAGATCAACTCCTTTTCCCCTTCCATCTTAACCAAACGCGGCTATGATTGCAGCAGAGAATTCAGTTGGAGGTTGCTCTTTGTTTAAGTTATTTTCTCGTCTGGCTATTGTTGCGGTATTTCTACTGGGTCTGATGGTCTTCGCCGGCATGTACAATGTGGTTCGTACCGAGGATGGCTACCACCTCATCAAAAAAAAGGAGTTTGAGGTTTCTTTCCCACTAGTGGACACCCGCGACTGGAAACTGCGTGACTGGATGGAGAACGGCCATATAAGGAACGCCCTTGGTAAAATCAAGTTGGATGATCTGAGAGACAAGACGATTGCGGGTTGGAACTCCCTTTCGGGCAAGATTGACGCCTGGGTCAACGATAACGAACTCAACACGGATAGCGCCAAAAAAGAACTCGTGCGCATTCGCGAGGAAGCCAAGAAAAGGTACAAAAAGTTTGAGAAGAAGATGAAAGACGGTAACTTGAACGCCGATGAGTTCAACAAGAAGATCGCGGAGCTTGAGAAATGGGTTAAGAAACAGGTAGACAAGCTCTAGGTTCAAGGGCTCCCGCCCCTCAAACCCCGGTACAAATCCTTGCAGCTTGCATGGTGTGAGCCTATTTTTGAAATACCCCAATTTACCGACGCAACCTGGTGTTGAACCGGCGCAAGCACGCATGCGCCACCGCCAGGCAACAGCCTCCGAATTTGCGCCACGTAATCTACATTTTGCTAAAGTCGAAAACTTTATACGGCCGCTCAGAAGATCACCGCCAAGGCGGCTAGGCCATGTTGATCTATCTCTGAATGGCCTATTGGAGGGGTGGGCATGGCCAAGCCAGACACGAAACCCCGGGTCAACACCCGGGGAATCTCACATATTTGATCGGTCAGAGCTGAGAATGGGTTGCAGTAAGCAAAGGCGGGTTCGACAATATTTGGAAGATTACTCTTCGACTGCTACCACTGCCTCTTCTTCCACCTCGTCTAACTCAGGAGGGGGCTCGCGGGTTATGGCAACATCAAGAGCTCCGCCAAGTAGACTTTCGGATTTGACTGGATCCATGTCTTTGACGATCTCAATTTCATTGACCAATCGTTTTCGGATCTGGTCGTACATTCGCTTTTCTTCAAATGTAGCTTTGGCTTTGTTGATCAGGTAGTGAATTGTAACGATGACGCTTCCAATATCGGTAAAACTACCCGTCTGACGCATCTGTTCAAATCGACTTTTTCGGTTTTTATGATGGAGTTTGGAAGTTCTGATATCGGGAACCCATGCTTCCATGTGCTCCTCGAGTTCTTCATTGGTTACCAGCATGCGGACGCCAACCCTGTCGACATTAGCTTTGGGAATGCTGATTTTCGTTTTGGTGTCCCTTGAGATAAGATCGAAAAAAGACATCGACTGGCCGCCGATCTTCTTTTCCGTCTCTTTTTCTATGATGAACACGCCACCCTTTGGGTAAAAAACATAGTCTCCCTTTTCGTACATACACAAGTCCTTCTATCGACAAAATACATGCCATCATACCTCAAAAAAGGTGATTTTGCAAGGGGTTACGTCGTTTTCCCCCCAGGCTTGAAAAAGGCTGCTCAGCTGCCTGACCCGCCTTTTCAGCTTATGCGTCTTGTTTCCACCTGCTTACGTGGGATATACTTTAAGTTTCCCCTTTGATTTTTCAAGGAATCAGTGGTAGCTAATATGCTCTTCCAAGAACTTGTGCAAAGAAAACAAGCTTCCCAAAAGACCTGACACGGCTCCGGAAACCAGTAGCAGGATCACCCAACTCAGGGGCAGAAAGTATATTCGCAAACTGGTCATTAGGAAGGCGCCGCTACCCGACACATAGTGGTCGAAGACCAGGTGCCCTAAGTACAGCAGTATCACGCCTGATGTGGACCCCAGGATGCCGATCAATATGCCCTCGATGATAAAGGGGCCCCGTATATAGGCACGGGATGCGCCCACCAGTTTCATGATGTCCACTTCTTCCCGGCGCGTGAAGAAGGTAAGTTTGAGCACATTCGAAATGGTGAAAATCGACGAGAAAACCATCACGCTGCCAAAAAACCACCCGGCCAGACGAATGAGTCTGACGAAGAAGTCCAAGCGTTTAAACACTTCTTCGTCGTAGTAAACCTCTTCTACACGCTCATGTCTCTCCAGGTCCTGCTGAAGTTTTTTGAAGACCTCGCGTTTGGTTCCACGCATCAGGGATACCTGGAAGGAGGCCGGGAAGGGGTTTTCCTGCAGCGCCTCTAGGGCGGTGGTATAGCTGGCGAAATCATTGCCGAACTTATCCCGCGCGTCCTCTTTGCTGATGTAGGTGGCTTCCTCTACAACCAGGCTGGAAGCCAGGATCTCGCGAATCTCGTTGAGGCTTTCTTCTTCGGTTCCCTCTGCTAGAAAGGCATTGAAACGAATCTGGTCGCGCCAGGCGACTGTCATGCTCTCCAAGTTGTAACCAACTAGGATAAAGGAACTTAAAACGAACATGGCAAACATAATCGTACCAATTGACAGCAAGTTCAACACTCGCGAGCGCCACAAACTGGTGACCGCTTCCCAAAAGGCGAAATTGAGGTATCGCAGCATTACTTGCCCTCTTCTTCCATCTGGGTTCCTGTGTCGTGCGACACCTGGCCTTGATTCAAGGTGATAACCCGCTTCCCCATTCTGCGAATCATTTCTGGATCGTGGGTGGCCACCAGCACAGTCGTGCCGCGCCGATTGATCTTGGAGAACAGGTTCATGATCTCGATGGCCATGTCCGGGTCCAAGTTTCCGGTTGGCTCGTCAGCCAGTAGGAGGACTGGGTCATTTACGATTGATCGCGCCACGGCCACACGCTGTTGTTCTCCCCCTGAGAGTTCTAAGGGATAGGCATTGGTCTTGTGTTGAAGGCCCACCTGTTTGAGGACCTTGTAGGCCCGTTTCCGCCGCTCTTTGAGGTCAACGCCCAGAGTTTTTAATACAAAGGTCACGTTTTCGAATACGGTTTTGCTTTTGATCAGTTTGAAGTCCTGAAAAACAACCCCTATTTCTCTTCGCAGGCGTGGGATTTTCCCGACCGGAATCGAAGACACATTCTGACCATTGACCACGATCTGACCCTCAAGCGGAACCTCCTCGCGAATGATCAACTTCAACAGGGTGGTTTTTCCCGCACCACTGGCACCGGTGAGAAAAACAAACTCACCCCGGTTACAGGAAAAGGTTACATCCTTCAAGGCAAGGATGTTCTTCTGATAGCTTTGATGAACGTGGTAAAAATGGATCAAGGCAATTCCAGCCTCTTAAGAATTCTCCTCAACTGATAATAACCGATTCCCAAGATTTCTGCTGCCTTCTTCTGGTTGAACTGGCTTTCTTCCAGCGCGTTTTGCACCATGGTTCGTTCCAAATGTTCCACGGCCTCCGGCAAACTGCGTTTGCCGTTCACCACGATTTGCGGCTCTTCCTCTTCGTTATCTTCAACTTCGACGGGTTGTTCTTTCATGACTGTTTTCCCGATCCTTGCCGTGGGGCGGTAGGGCGAGTCGAATGGATCGAAGATGATCTCTTCAATGGGTTCGCCCTGACTGAGGTAGATGGACCTCTCTACCACATTTTTCAATTCGCGGATATTGCCAGGCCAATGATAATACAACAACGAATTCAAGGCATCTTCCCCAATCATGGGCATCCGCTCCAATTCCATTTCCTGGCCCATTCGCACCGCGAATGCTCGGGTCAACAGGGGAATATCTTCTATTCTCTCACGCAACGGAGGCAACGTAATTACCTCGAAAGAAAGTCGATCCAACAAGTCGTCACGGAATCTACCCTCTTTACAGAGATTGGGCAGATCCTGATTGGTTGCAGCAATTACCCGTACGTCTACCTCAATGGTTTCGGTTCCACCAACCCGCTCGAATTCCTGGTACTCCAAAACGCGCAGTAATTTTTCCTGAAGCGATTCCGGGCTCTGCGCCAACTCATCAAGGAAAAGAGAGCCTCCGTTCGCCAGCTCGAAGCGTCCTCTTTTTGAGCGTGCCGCACCGGTGAAAGAACCCGCTTCGTGGCCAAAGATCTCCGACTCCAACAGGTTCTCGTTAAAAGCCGCGCAATTAATCACGATTCGCGGACTCTGCCACCGCGGCGAAAGGTAATGGAGGCGCGCTGCGACAAGTTCTTTTCCCGTTCCCCGCTCGCCGATGATGAGTACGGGCCTGTTCACACCGGCTGCTTTCGATACCGCTTCCATGGTGTCCAAAAAGGGTTCTGACTCACCCATCATACGGTACTTCTCTACCAGAGCCGCCTGACTTTTTCTTTTAAAAATGCCTGAATCATTCATATCCACTTCCCCCCACGATTCTAGCTCAACCTGCATCAAATCACACCGACATTATCAAATATGCCTGACCTGGAAAGGTCATTAGCATTTTATTTAGGCAGGCTTAATTGCCGTGATGCATATTCCATGTCCTCTATCGCACCACAACCCAGCAACAAGGCGGATCAATAAACAGGGTAAAACCATCAGCGGTTTACGCCGTATTTTGTCCATCAGCGGCGTTGCCAAACCTCTGAACAGGCTTCATCGTCATTCCTGGAATCATCAATAGAGAATGGCCCGAGTCGGCACGCTTGGCATAAAGATCCGTCATAATAGGTAAAGGCAGGGCCTTTAAGTAACTGGGTATAAATAATTTAGGTTTTTTTTTGGCTTTGGAGTCAGGTTTCTTTTTTCTCTGCCGATTAATCCTATGCAAGGTTTATTTAATTCAGGAGTCGCGCCATGCAGTTCATCGTTGTTGACGACAGCAGCACTATGAGACGGATCATTACCAACACACTCAAGAAAATTGGCTTCACCGATATTGTCGAAGCGGAAGATGGCAAGGATGCTTTGAGCAAAATGAGTCCATCAATTGACGTTGTCATAACAGACTGGAACATGCCCAATATGGACGGGCTTGAATTTGTAAAAACCCTCCGCAGCGGTGAATACGGATCACTCCCCATTCTTATGGTCACCACCAACGCCGCCAAGGACGATGTTATTCAGGCTCTAAAGGCCGGCGTTAACAACTATGTGGTGAAACCCATGACACCGGAAACACTTCAAGAAAAGATCAAAGCCATCATCGCCTGATCATCTGTCTTACCTTGCCGGTAGATAACCTATACCGGCCTGTTTTGGCCTTTATTTGCCGCATACCACTCTTTAAACAGTCCAGCAAGGTAGAGGGAGCCAGAGACCAACAAGGGACCTTTAAGTAGCCGTTTCAGGTCTTTTTCATTTATCGGCGATACGGAATCTGGCCAATCTGCTATTGGCAGTTCTTTTTCGTAGCCCGCCTGCCATACGTGGAACAATTCTGCCACTGGATCTAGGATTTGCATGAACTGTTGCGGATCCCTGCCGATAGAGAGAGAACACAGAACAGGAAGCTTCCCACTGACTTGCCTGCGGATCCAAGCAACAAGATCATGCCAAGCCGCTTCATTGTGGGCACCATCCAAAAATATTTGCCCTTCAAGGTTCTCCTTTCTACAAACCAATTGGGCCAGTTCTACCGGTCCCTTTAGACCCAGTTCCTCGAAAACCTTTTCTACAACAGCAAGATTACCGTGGAAACCCTCCACCCCTTCAAAAACCACTGTTCGGCAACCTATCTCTTGAAGACGTTGCTGTACCTGAGGTATGGCATAAACATCGTTGGGCAACACCATAACCTTATTTGGCCTGGCTATTTCTATTTTTTCCAGGGCAATGGCAGTTTGATTGTCGCCCAATAGTTCCATGTGGTCCAAACTTACATTTGTAATTACACAAATATCTGGATTTAAAGTATTTACAGAATCTAAACGACCACCCAACCCTATTTCGAAAACCGCATAATCGACATCTTCGTCATAAAATATCTGAACAGCAAGGACAAGTAACCACTCGAAGTAGGACAAATCTACCCCAGGCACCCTTTCGGTGATTCGGGCATGGGCATGCTGCCATTTGTCATCACACACCCATTCCCCATTGATGGTAATCCGTTCGCGAATGTCCTGGACATGGGGTGAGAGGAGAAGCCCAACACGGCCGCTGATCGCCCTGGCAACCGTGGTGGAAACCGTACCTTTCCCATTGGTTCCACCAACCACCATATGAGGAAAAGCAAAATAGGGTGTTCCCATTTTTCGCAAAACTCGTTTAACTCTTGAAAGGCCAGGCGAAAAACTTTTCCATTCCGCCAGTTCATTAAAAAGAGATAAAGGGGGTTGCATGATACCGATCCTTGAAACCAGGCGCGTACCTTATTTGCCGATAGCCTTGTTTTTGTTAAGGAAATAGCGCAGAAAGAGCGCCAGTTTTTCCTTCATATCTTTGCGATGAATAATCATATCGAGCATGCCGTGGTCCAGAAGAAATTCAGATCGTTGGAAGCCCTCTGGTAATTCCTGGTTGATGGTCTGCTGGATCACCCTCTGTCCGGCAAAACCGATTAGTGCTTGTGGTTCACCAATATTCAAATCACCCAACATGGCATAACTGGCGGTAACACCACCCGTTGTCGGGTCGGTTAAGACGGAAATAAACGGCACCTTTTTGCGAGACAAATGGGCCAGAGCCGCGCTAATTTTCCCCATTTGCATCAGGGACAAAGCGCCTTCCATCATACGTGCGCCACCGCTACAGGAGAAAAGTACCAGAGGTATCTCTTCTTCCATGGCAGCTTCGATCGCACGCGTTATTTTTTCGCCAACGACAGACCCCATGGAGCCGCCGAGAAAGCTGAAATCCATGGCGCCAACCAAGACATCCAAGCCGTCGAGCTTGCCTCGACCGATCCAGACGGCATCTTCTTCCAACCCGGCACTATCCAATTTCTTGAGCTGGTCTTTGTATTTTTTCAACCCTTTAAAAGCAAGGGGATCTCCCGACTTAATGTCGTTGTAGAGAAGCGTAAACTTCCCATAGTCAAATACCTGAGCCAGGCGCTCTGCCGGTGGAATCCGGAAATGGTAAGAACACTTCGGACACACCATGTCGTTTCGAACAAGCTCTTGGCGGTAGACTATTTCTTTACAGCCCAAACATTTTTGCCAAAGTCCCTCGGGGATACGGACTTTGTCTTTGGCGCTCTTCTTTATAGGAATCGATTTTTTTATAAACCAAGACATACTATTCTCGCACTCACTTTCTTATTTTTGAATCTTTGATCATGGTGCATTTTCCGTCAAAAACGGCACCGGGTTTTATGTGAAGTGTTTTGATCTCAATGTCGGCAAAGACCTTACCACCCTCGTGAATTTCCAAAGAGTCGCAACCAGAAATGGTTCCCTCGATTTTACCCATAACAAGTAGCTCTTTGACCTTAACATGGGCATTGATGTGTGCATTTTTACCAACAACCAACTTGCTGTCAGAGCTTATCTCGCCATGAACTTCGCCATGTATTTGCATCACTTTAGTGAATGTCAGTTTGCCTTCGAAACGGGTCCCATCCAAGATGAGACCACTGAGACCATCCTTTTCAGCCATTCTGTTCCTGCTCCAACCTTTCTTTTTTCAACAGGTAAGCCATAATCGTCTCAAACTCCGATTCGGAGCTATACGCGATAGAAATCTTACCTTTTTTTGTATTCCCAGTAATACTTACCTTACTCTTAACCACTTGGGAAATTTCTTGGGCGGTTTGCTTCAGCACGTCATCAGGTTTGCGTCTTACCTTACCCTTGCGCTCTCTGTCCTGCTGGATTTTTCGCTCCAACTCTCGAACGGACCACTGTTTTTCCAAACAATGGCCTGCCAGTTTCATAATCTTATCGTTGTCTTCAAGACCCACGAGACAACGGGCATGTCCAAAAGAAAGTTTTCCGTCCTGGATCATGTTTTTGATCATGGTCGGCAACTTTAAGAGCCGTACCGTATTGGTAATACTCACTCTGCTCTTGCCCAGGTGTTTAGCCAGATTCTCGTGGGTAAAGTCATTATCTTCCAATAGCTTATGAAAAGCGAGTGCTTCTTCAATGGAGTTCAACTCCTGACGTTGAATATTCTCCAAAAGGGCTAGGGACAGCATCTGTCCCTTTTCAACCTTACGAATGACTGCGGGAATCTTTTCGTAACCCGCCAGCATGGTTGCCCGCCAACGACGTTCACCCGCAATCACAATATAACGGCCACTGTTGCCCGCAGTTACGATAATGGGTTGAATTACGCCGTTGTTCTTTATGGAATCAGACAGTTCCTTGAGTTGATCTTCATGAAAGTGATGCCTTGGTTGCTCAGGGTTTGCATCGAGCATGTCAACAGAAAGCTCTGCAAACCTGTCTTTCGGATCCTGAACTTCCGTTGTTTTGGGTATGAGCGCGCTCAAACCCCTGCCAAGCCCCGACTTCTTAACCATTCAAGAACTCCTTTGCCAATTTCAGATAAGCCTGAGCACCCTTGCTTCGTACATCGTGAAGGATGGCAGGTTTCCCAAAACTGGGCGCCTCGCTCAAACGAACATTGCGAGGGATGATTGTTTTATATAGGTCGTCACCAAAATAACCTTTCACATCGCTGAGTACCTGCTGCGACAAATTGGTGCGTTCGTCGTACATGGTGACCAAAATACCTGTGATGACAAGCAGTTTATTCAGACCGCTTTTCACCCGATTGATGGTGTCCATCAGATCGCGAACCCCTTCCAGGGCATAATATTCGGCCTGAATGGGAATCAAGACGCCGTCCGATGCGGTAAGCGCATTAACGGTCAAAAGGCTTAGTGATGGAGGACAATCGATAAAGATAAAGTCGTAATCGTTCTTAATGGGATCAAGGATGTTTTTAAGAACATATTCGCGATTTTCTTCTCCGACCAACTCGACTTCCGCAGCGGCCAGGTCGCGGTGTCCCGGTACGGTAAAAAGAGTGGGCAACTCGCAAGGAAACATCGCCTCACTAAGGGATACATCCCCGGCGAGAACCTTGTATATATTTCCAGTTGCTTCATCTTTATCAATATTGACACCGCTTGTAGCATTACCCTGCGGGTCAAAATCAACAATGAGTATACGTTTGTCAATGGCCGCCAAAGAAGCTGCCAGATTCACGGTGGTCGTTGTTTTACCAACGCCCCCCTTCTGATTCACAACTGCAATAATCTTTCCCATGATGTCCTATCCTTTCATCGATACATTTGTAAAAACAAACCCTAGGCAGTCTGTCTCTTTTCCTCCAAGAAACGCTTCACAAAAACGTGGACAATCGCCAGTGTTGAGGCATTCATTCCACTGATGCGGGATGCCTGGTCCAGGGTTTTTGGGCGAATGGTAGACAGCTTTTCATATAGTTCGCGACGCATACTGGGGATGCAAGCATAATCAAATTCCTCGGGGATGGTGAGGCCTCGAAGATTATGAATTTTGGCAAGTTCATCTTTTTCCTTCTGTACATAAGGCGCATAACGAATTTTATTGCCGAGCAATTCAAAATAGTCAGTTTCAATTTCCAGATCTGGAATACAGGCTTTCAACACATCTACAGTCACACCAGGTCGGCGCAGTAAATCTTTGGCACTGGTTACCTGCGTCAGAGGAAC
>Ga0316189_10003874_pt1 | contig 14491 bp, 11 predicted proteins | sample LowCovwburrow_MG_FD_204930 | JGI IMG/M metagenome (GOLD analysis project Ga0316189, IMG submission 204930) | Coastal sediment microbial communities from Maine, United States - Lowes Cove worm burrow | ecosystem: Environmental > Aquatic > Marine > Coastal > Sediment | place: USA: Maine...
GCGCACACGCGCGCTGGCCATCCATGACCGCCTTGCTCGCCAAGCTCGAGCGAGGGCGGCATCGATGGCGCGGCCAGGTCGCGCTCGTGGGCTTTGTCGGGGTTGCTGCGCCCGTGGGAATCTCCATGGCCAACCAGCAGGCGGAGGCTCGCGAGCACCAGGAGCGTGTCGCTGCGTGCGAGAGTGAAGGCGCCACCGTTGACCAGATCTGGAACGACGCGCAGCGCGCCCGACTCGCGGAGGGGCTGCTGAGTACGGGGGTCCGATTTGCGCAGAGCAGTGTCGACACGCTCATCCCATGGCTGGACGCCTATCACGATGCGTGGCGCTCGGGCCGTGCCCAAGCCTGCATGCACCACGATGTGGAGCAGGACTGGGACGATGCCATGTTGGCCCGCTCAGCATGGTGCTTCGAAGATCGCAGACTCGCGTTTGAGGCGACCGTCAACCAAATCGCAAAGGGAGACGCCAAGGCTGCACGGCGTGCGGTGAGACTCGCGTCCTATCTCGAGCCCGTCGCCAATTGTCTCGACGCCAACCTGCTGCGTCGTCTCCCGATGCCGCCGCCCGACATGCGGGACGAGACACGGTCTATCCGAAAGACGCTGGCTGCGGTCGACGGACTGCGTCATGCGGGACGATCAGCTCAGGCGTTTGGAATCGCCCGGGAGGCCCGCATTCGGGCCGAGACGCTCGGCTGGCCGCCGGTTGTGGCTGCCTCACGGTTTCTTGAGGGTCGTTGTCTTCTCGAAGAGGGGCGTGCATCCGCAGCCAATACAACGCTCACCACGGCATACTTCGAAGCGCAGCGGACGGGCTCGGTCGAGGTCGCGTTCCGGGCTGCACGATCCCTGATGCGAGCGCTCACGACGATGCGGCGCTACACAGAAGCGGAGGTCTGGGGTGATCACGCCAATGTCCTGGCCGCGGACCTCGACGACCCGCGCGGTTTGGACGAGGCCGAGGGGCACTACCTCATGATCCGGGTGTACCAGGGGTTGGGCCGCCACGACGCCGCGGCTGCGGCGGGCGAGACTGCGATGCGCATGCGGTCGGACGCGCTGGGCACCCACCACCCGATCACCGCGGCCGCGGCGCGGAGCCTGGGCCGCGTCTACCTCGAGCAGACGCGTGCCGACGAAGCCCTCGAGCTGTTCGAGCAATCGTATGACGTCTGGCTGGATGCCGTCGGTCGCGACCATCACTACGTCGGCGATCTGGCCTGCCTGCGTGGTCGTGCACTGCTCGCGCTAGGCCGGACCGAGGACGCACTGGTCTGGCTCGTCGACGGTTTGGAGATGCTCCACGCGACCCGTGGGGCGGACCACCCCAGTCTCGCCGAGCACCTCGACGCGCTTGCCAACGCCTATCTCACGCTCGGTTATCCGACAGAGGCCGAGGTTGCGCAGCGCCGCGCACTGGGGATCCGGCGTGTGTCGAACTCGGGCCGATGAAGCCGCTTCATGCGTGCGTGCGTGCGTGCGTGCACGCGACGCACCACACGGGATGCCTCGTCCTTCGCGAATGAGCCGTGAGCACGCTGGCCGTCCTAGCGCACCGCCCCGGGCGTGCGTGTGTGACACCCCGCGCAAGTCACCAGGATCTCGCCGTACAGGGCAACCCGGCCGCGCGGGTCGTCGACGAGATGGGCTCGCCGGGCGAGCGCGCGGGTGCGATCGCACCGCGAGTCCGAGCCCGCGGTGGCGCCATCTTGTGGGCAGTCGGGCGTGATCACAAACATCGTCGTCCCGCGGACCCAGCGGTCGGTCGACGGCAGAACCATTCCCTCCCACATCCGTTCCGCTCCAAACGCATGGCCACGCATCACATCGTGGGCAGTTGCTCCCCGTGGGACGGCATCGTCGGTGACGAGCGCAGCCTCCACGGCAGGGACTACGCCCAGCGACGCATGGCATTGTCCGCACGTATTGGCCATGCGCGCGATGGCTGACGCCGCGGCGCCAAGCTCCGTTGCGTGCTGCAGTTCAACCGCGTCGGCTCGCAGCTGGTCGATCGACGGACGCCATGTCTTGGGGACTGTGCCCGGACCTGCGGGCAGTGCCGCGGAGAGTTGCTCGGCCGCGACCGTCACCGCGGGGCCGTCGCCTGCGATCATGGCGTCCCGAGCGGCCGTCACTCCATCGAACCAAGAGTGCATCTGCGCGGCGTGGGGGCCCGGCTCGGTCGGTTCTGGATCGGCCGATGCGGGCGGATGGTGCGCAGGGCCCGAAGGGTCCCAGTCGGCGCGCACGAGCGGAGCCGGGGCGCATCCAAGCGTCGCCCACGCCAAGGACAGCACTCCGATCACCGCGCGCGGGGCATGAGGCACGGTTTGCATGTGCGGGCGAGCGACCGGGCACAGCCCGCAAACGTTGCGCGCTGGCGAGGTGGAGGTCCGCCACGAGTCGGGTGAGCGCGCTCTACAGGATGTAGTACACCCCCGCGAACATCCAGGGAACCGAGACGGTGAGGGGCAAGAGCGCGGCGACGACATTGAGCCGCTTGGAGTTGCGGAGCAACGGTGTCCACGTCACCAGCAGGAAGTTGAACACCCCCATCGCGACGGCTGTCCGCGCACCGATCGTCATCGCGGGGCCCGCCCGCACCGAAGCGATGATGTCGGCGATGATCGTCTGCGCCGCGCCCGTCGGCGAGACGGCACCGCCAAAGAGCGCCGAGACGACAGTCGACGCGAACGCGATTCCGTCCGTCCCGCCCAGGGCGACGACCCCAGCACTCATGAGCAGCGCGGTCGCGACAAAGGACGGCGCTGCGAAACGGAGGACCGACGCATCCTCGCCGTCCGGGCTCACCGAGCCTCCAAAGAGCGCTGCGTGGAGCCGGACGTCGACGCCGCCCACCGTCCACTGTTTCACGGTTGGACCGAATCCGAAGTCCACTGTCTTCGGCCCAAGACCGACCCCGCGCGAGACAAAGGCCATCGTCGCGATGTGCACAGCGACCAGCGCGACAATCAGACCGAGTAGCGTTAGCCAGGGGCGCACGGGGCAAGACTATCGAAGCACTGACACCCGTGGCAGGCGAGGGCCGGTCGTGCCGGAAGATGCGCCTGTGCCGCTGCGTTTGGTCCGTTGTGGTTGAGATCCTCGCTGCGGTCCAATGCGCTCGCGCGGTACCCCGCCTGCACCCCGTGTCGTCGTTGCTCCAAGGACGGCCGGGCGGTGTCCGACCGTTCGCACGGCGGCTCAGGGCAAGCGTACCCAACAAGCCGCGGAGGATGCCGACGGCTGCAGAGTGCCGTGTGCCCAACCGAGGGGCGGACTGCTAGTCTCGGCGACGTGCGCGACGCCGAGGCGACGACGACGGACACGAAGACCGTGGAGGGGGACTCGGGCCCCGCCGCGGAGGACGTCCCGTCGGTCGAGATCGACGTTGTCCGCGAACTGTCCCGCAACGCACTTTTTGGCGAGCGTCAGGCTAGCCGTAAGGTCGGGCGATTCACGCTGCTGGAGCCCGTTGGCCGCGGCGGGATGGGCACCGTCTACGCCGCTTACGATCCGCAGCTTGACCGCAAGATCGCCATCAAGCTGCTGACCATCAGCGGGACGGTCGATGACCCGTCCACGCCGCGCCGCCGAATGTTGGTCGAAGCGCGAGCGATGGCCAAGGTCTCCCATCCCAACGTCATCACCGTGTACGAGGTCGGCGTGGTCGACAACGAGGACGGCGAAGAACCTTCGATCTTCGTCGCCATGGAGTTTGTCAACGGCAAGACTCTGCGCCAGTGGGTGAGCGACGACAAACCGACCTGGAGTGAGATCGTGGAGGTGTACGCCGCGGCCGGTCGCGGGTTGCAGGCCGTGCACTCCGCTGGGCTCGTCCATCGCGATTTCAAGCCCGACAACGCGATGCGCGACACGGACGGACGTGTTCGCGTGATGGACTTTGGTCTCGCCCGCGACGAAGGGATCGACGTGCCGGCCGGCACCGTGCCTTCGGCAGCGGCAACGATGATCGGTCAGCTGACCAAGACGGGGGCGTTGCTCGGAACACCCGCCTACATGGCGCCCGAGCAATTCGAGGGTGGCGTCGCTGACACGGCGGCCGACCAGTACACGTTTTGTGTGTCGTTGTACGAAGCGCTCTGGGGTCGACGCCCGCATGCGGCCAAGACCCCAATGGAGCTGATCAACAAGGTGCTCGACGACGACGGTGCACCTGCGCCGCCCCGTGCAGGCGTACCCGGTCGGATCCGTCGGGCCGTGCTCCGCGGACTGTTGCGGGATCCGACTCAACGCTGGCCGTCGATGGACGCGCTGATCGACCAGCTACGGCCGCGCTCGGGGGCCCGCCGAGTCACCGCCGCTCTTGTCGGATTGGGAGTCGTCGGCGCCGTCGTGTGGGTTGGCGGCTCCGAGGCGGGGGCGGCTGTGTGCCAAGGCGGTGCGGAAGCGTTCTCCGAGACTTGGAGTGATGCCCGCCGAGCGTTGACCGTGGAGGGCCTGACGAAGACGGGCTCGGAGTTCTCCACCGCGGTTGCAGACAACGTTGTGACGCGCTTGGACGCGTACGCCGAACGTTGGATCTCGGAGCATGGGGACGCGTGTGCAGCGACCCGGGTCCGGGGTGAACAGTCGGAGTCACGACTCGACCAGCGTATGCAGTGTCTACGGCGCCGACGGGTTCAGTTCGGGGCGCTGGTCGATGCGCTTGGCGATGGCACGCCCGCTGCCGTCAAGACCGCCGACCATGCGGTGGACGGCCTGACTGCGCCGGAGCGCTGCGCGGACCCAGCCTTTCTCGATGCCGTGACTGAGCCTCCCGCCGATGTCGCCGTCGCCGCCCATGTCGAGCGCCTCCGAGACCAAATCGATCGTACCAATGCGCTGCACGCAACCGGTGCGTCCAAGGAGGCGCTTGCGTCGCTGGAGCGCCTGAGCCTCGAAGCCCAACAGATCGCATACCCGCCGATTCAGGCCGAAGCCGAGGCCGCGGCGGCCGCAGTCGCGGTCGCGGTGAGCGAGGACTTTCGGCCACAGCTCACCCGACTCGCCGAAGCGTACTTCGCCGCGCGTGATCACAAGCTTCCCTTGGTCGCGGCGGGCGCGGCATTGGACATCAGCGCGATGCGGGCGACCGCCGATTCCGACACCAAGCTCGCTCTGCACTGGCTGCGCTTGGCACAGGCGGAGGTCCGCGCGAACGGGCTGAACGATCTCGACGCGGCGTTGGGGAGCACGCAGGCGACCATCGCTCAAAGCGAGGGTAGGTATGCAGACGCGATTGCAATCAACCTGGATCTCGCTCGCGATGAAGTCGCGCGCTGCGGTGACCGCTGTACGTCGCTGGCCGATATCTACGAGTCGCTGGCGTCGCTTTACGGTCACGTCTCCGACCACGACAAGGCGCTGGAGTACGCCGAGGCGGCGCTGGGCTATGAGCAGAGTCGGCACGGTGAACACCATCCACACCTCGCCGTCCCCATGCTGCGGCTGGGGGAAGCGCAGGCATCGCTGGGCCGGTACGACGAAGCGGTCGTGACACTGCAAGCGGCGGCCGAGATTCGGGAGCGGGACCTCGGGCCGACGCATGCCAACGTCCTAGGACTGCGCGGCGTGCTGGGCTCGGCGTTGGTCCACGCCAATCGCGTCAGCGAAGGGCTTGCCGTTCTACAAAAGACGGCCACGCAGCTGCGGGATGCAGGCGTTGTTGAGCTGAGCGCCAATGTCTACAACCGACTGGCGGGCGCCTACATCGAGCAGGAGCGCTTTGCGGAGTCGCGGACGGCCTACAAAGAGGCGATGACGCTGATGGAGGGCTTGCATCCGGGTCCGCACCCCGTCCACGGGATCCTCCTTTCCAACATCGCGCACACCTACGCCGCCGAGGGCGATCACGAGGCTGCCCTCGTCGGGTTCCTCGAGTCTTTGAACGTGCACGAGCGGGTGGGGAACGAGCCGGGCCCGTCCACGGCACCCTTCTTGCTGAACATCGGAAAGGAGCTGAGCAAGCTTGGGCGCGAAGGCGAAGCGGTCGCCTACTTGGCGCGCGCGTCCACGTTGCTGGCGAAGCAGACCCTGACCCCGCGGATCGTCGAACTCGAGCTCACGCTTGCGACAGCGCAAGCGGCACAAGATCGCGAGGCAGCGCGCGACACGGTGGACGCGCTTGTCCTTCGCTGTGCGTCGCAAACCGCTGAGCAGCGGAAGGCGGCGAACTGCGCCACAATCCCGCCGTTTCGAGAAAAGTACGACCTGTGAACCAACGCGGTGAGCCCGCCTCGCCAAAGGCGGACGGGCGCACCAACGTAGGGAGTGACCGGGCTAATCGCAGTCGATCTGGGTGACGACGTAGCCTTCGGCGAGGCCGGAGAAGTACAGCGCGCCGTCGGCGTAGCTCAAGAAGCCACCGGCACCGCTCGTGCTCGCCGTGTGGTTGTCCAGCTCGAGGTCCATCGCAGGATGAGTCGCGAACGGGTCATAGTCGTTGGCGAAGTCCGACAGCGACCAGGGCTTTTCACCGTCTCCCGCGACGTGGGTCACCGTGCCGTCCTCCATGCCGATGGTGAAGATTCGGCCGTTGACGTAGGTGGCGAGGAGGCCGTCGTCGACTTGCACGAGGCCGGCGATCGTGGGGCCCGTGCTTCCAACCAGCCACGGGTCGTCGCGTCCGGTTGCGACCTCGCGGAGGGTGCCATCGCTGGGGTCGACCTCGAGGATCGTGCCGTTCTGCGAGCTCTCGACCGATCCCTTGACCGGCAAGTACAGCATGCCGTTGTCGGCGGCGACCACAGCGAACGCGGCGAGGCTGCTGGAGATGTACTCCTGCGGGAACTCGACGATCGTGCTGACCTGATCGTCACTGTCAATCATGCGCAGGGCGCGGTTCCCGATGTCGACAACGTAGAGATTGTCGGCCGCATCCACGGTGAGGAAGTCTGGGCCGGCGAACGTCGCGGTCGCGGCGGGGCCGTCGTCAAACCCGGGCTCGTGCGGCAGCGGGCTGACCGAGATGTTGGTCTGCGTGCCCGCGTAGTAGTCGAGTGCACATCCAGGCCCGAAGGGGTCCGTGACCTGGACGACAGCGTTGCCCATGTGGGCGCCGAGGTACAGCGTGCCGTCGCTACGAAATGCCATGTCGGAGACGCTGCCGATTCGGGCGGTCTCGCAAGGACCGGCCGCAAACTCACCGGCCTCCTTGTCGCCGAGAATGTGGTGGATCGTGCCCGTCGTGTCGTCCACGAACCAGAGCTCCGAACCCGTCGTCACCACGCGGCGTGACGTGTCGCCGGGTGCTGCAATGACGCGGCGGGCGGGCAGGTTCGGGCCCGCGTCCGTCTCGTCGACCGCGGACACGCCGTCGGTCGGCATCACGCTGGGGTCACCGATCGGATTGCCGATGTACAGCCGGCCCTCGGTGCAAGCGAGCACGCCGTCTCCCGTGGCGCCGGTATCGGTGGGCTCGCTGGTGTCCGACTCGCCGCTCCCATCGGATTCGCCGTCGCCGTCGCCATCGGCGTCAGGGTCGGTCCCGGTCTCACCGTCATCGGCCGAGTCGTCGGTGGGCGCGCCCGAGGTTCCGCCATCCGCGGCAGGCATGTCGTCGTCGGTGGGGAGGTCGCAGGCCGCAAGCAGCAGGGCTGCGGTAGCGAGGACGAGGCGGGAGGAGATGATGTGCAAGTTGGCCATTGGGAGGTCCTTCTTGGCCGCCGTGGGGTGCCGCGGCGGGGTTGCGCGGATAGACCAGGCTCGCGGCGTTTCGATCACGCCGAACTGCACATTTTTGACAATTGCCGCTCTGGGCGGCGCGGACGGCTCTAGCGGCCGCGACGCGCGAGGCTCTTGCGGAGTCCCTCGGCCCAGCCTTCGAGGTCACCCATCGTCGACTCGACCGCCGCGGGGCTGGCCTCCCCGCGCGACAAACGCTCCCGAAGCAGCTGCTGCCCGCGCCGCAATCGGCTGCGGACCGTCCCCTCGGGAATGTCCAGGACGCGCGCGAGATCGGGGCCTCGGAGTTGCTCGAAGTAGAACAGCTCCAGCGCGACCTGCAGGTCGAGCGGCAACTGCCGCAACCCGACGAGCAGCATCCGCTGCTCGTCGTTCTTGGCGAGAATTCCTGTGGGCGAGATGCCGAGGTCGGCACACGATGTCACGCCCCAGTCGACGCGCTCTCCCTCGCGCCGACGCTTGTCCAGGTGCGTGTACAGCTTCGACCGCGCAGCGGTGAAGAGGTACGTGCGAAACGAGCTGTCGCCGCGAATGCTCTGGCGAGCCTGGACGCACGCGAGGAACGTCTGTTGGACGAGGTCCTCGGCGCCTTGCAGCACCTTGTTGCGAAAGAAGCGGTACAGGCTCTCGAAGTGGCGATCGAACAACGTGTTGCCAGCCGCGTTGTCCCCGCTGCGCCAGGCCTCCAGCAGTTCGAAATCGTCCGCCACCGCCGCAACGCTAACACGCCGGATCGTTGCGGTCTTCCGAGCTTGTCGACCGTCTCCTATCCCCTGTCGCCCGAGCCCGTCCGCAACCGCCGAAGCAGCTTCCAGAATGCGGCCTCGTCCGGGGCGGGCCCACCGAGCGGGTCGTCGTTGTCGTTGTCGTTGTCGTTGTCGTCGCCGTCGTGGTCGTCGTGGTCGTCGTGGTCGTCGTCCTCTTCTTCTGCCGCACGCGCCTCGAGCAGCGCGAGGGTCTCGTGATTGTGGGTCCGGATAGCTCGCGTTCCGCCCACGAGGTCTAGGACCCACACGACCGCGAGCATCTTCCACGATAGGGACGCGATGGCGATGAGTGAAAGCAGCGCCAACGCCCACGCCGTCCGCCGCCGGCCCGCGTACAGGTGCGTGGCTGCGAACAACGGGGGGACGAGCAAGAACATGCTCAAGATCAGAATCCCGTATGACTTGGTGGCGGGTGCCGATGGGTCCGAGGCTTCGTTGGCAGTCGCCACTGGCGCTTCATCGCGGTACGGCGAGCCGGGAGGCGCATCGTCGGCGGAGGGGGCGACGTCGAACGGTCCAACAATATCTTCGGCCAACTCGCGTGCGACGGCCAGAGCCCCGCGGGGCACGAGGATCCGGGGGCGGACAACCGCTCCGTGCGCCGGACCCAGCACGCCGTAGGTGTGCTCGCCTCGAACCTGGCATGGGCATCCGTGGGCTTCGAGCGTGGCCCGAAGCATTTGCACCTCGGCCAGGTTGTCGCACTCGCACAGCAGCACCCACTGGCGCTCAGGGCCTTCCGACGTCACGCAGGGGGAGCGTAGCGCTTCGGCGCGATCAGCGGGCTCGTTCGTCCGCCATTTCCAGGGACTTTGCTGGGGCGGCTTGTGGTTGCACAGCAGCAGACCGTCTCAGACTCCCTGAGGCGGCCGCAGTCCTCCCTATGCCAATCCTCAGACGAACCCTCATCGCGGGCGCTGTCACGGCCGCGCTTGTCGCCGCTGGGTGTAGCGCGGCGCCGAAGCCGACGCCGACCGCCGGCCAGCTGCACTTTTACGCCGACGATCACGCCACCCCGACACCGGACTTGTCGGTCGCAGGCATTGTTGATGGTGAGATCCTTCGCACCGCTGACGACGACGTCGAGATGTCGCTGACGCTGCGGGAGCACGACGCGGATGAGTTGAGGCGGATCATGGAGCGCCGAGAGGGCGAGCGGATCTTTGTGACGTTTGGCCAAACCGAGGTCTGGCGCCCGAGGGTCCACAAACCAATGACTGGGCGCAGCATCGGAATCCTGATGCCCGACACGGGGGACCCGGCGGCATTCGCGAGCCAGATCATCCACGAATTGACCCCCAGCTAGCTCGCGACGTCGGATGGCACGGAAACGACCCGGGCGTGGAACCTGAGGTCCTGGCGTACGTCTCATGGGATGGATGCCCTCGCGTGCACGAACGCTAGCCGCAGCAGCGACCGCGCTGCTGTTGGCGTGCACTCCGCTGGCGCCGGACGATGATCCGATGGATCCCGCCGCTCGCGTACGGGCGATTGAAGCTGGGCCGACGATCCCGGACATCGAGCCGCTCCCAGCTGGGGACTGCGGGAGCGCCGATGAGACGGCGCGGTCCCCGTTTGCGCCCGAGGATGAGGCGCTGGCGGTCATGCTGTCCTACGACGGCCCGGACGTGATCGAGCCGGGTGAGCAAGTTCGCGTCTCAGCCGCGATGGTCAACCTCTCGGAAAGTACGAAGCATACCTTCGTGCTTCCCGGTGACGGCTCACAGGGTGGCCGGCGAGAACCGTCGGTAGCCTTTGCAGCGAGGGTGGAGGTTTCTCCCGGATGCTGGCGGCCGGTGCCGCGGGTGCAGCTGATGCATTGTGGGATTTTCGATCACGAGTGGGCTGATGACTTGGTGACGCTGGGGCCCGGGCAACGACGCGAGCTCGATCCGTTGTGGGCGTACCCGCAGTCGCTGGATTTTAGCCAGCCGGGTCGTGTACGCCTCCAGGTGATCTACGTCTGGAATGGTGGCGCAACGGTTCACGAGCGGGCGCGTGCTTCCCCGCGGGCGATGGCGGATGTTGCTCCCTACGAGATCGTCTCCAACGAGGTCGAGTTCACGGTCGAGACGCCGCTCCAGCTACGCGTGCAGGCGGTGCCGAAACCAGGCGAGCCCGAGGGCGCGCTACGAGACCTGGTGTCGGTCGACTTGGTCAACACCTCCGACAGGGCGCGTGCGATCCGATGGCCCACCGCTGAGATTTTGACGTTTGAGGTGCGCGGCAACGGAGGCCGGGTCATTCGCGGAACGTGGGAACCCGGAACGGAGCCCGACGGATTGAAGGTCGAGCCCGGTGAGGCGCTTCAGCTGGTGGGTGCAGCACGCGTCAACCGAGAGCTCGAGTACGCGGTCGTCGAGCCGCTCGGCAACTCCGTCGAACTCCGGGCGAGGCTACGGCCGTACAAGGGGCGCCCTGAGGTCAGCGTGGCCAGCGAGTGGGTGCGGGTCGAGCTGGGCGCCAGCAGTGACCGTGCGGCCGACGAGCACCGCTAGGCGCCTCGCGGGCTATCCGTCAGGTTCGGACTCGGCTTCGGACTCGGCTTTGCGGGGGGACACGCGGGGCGCGGGTCCCCGATAGTCCAACCGCGTCGCAGGAAGGCTCTGCAGTGCCGCGGCTGGGTTGCGCGCCCCCTCGTACGCGTTGGCAAGGTAGTTGATATCCGCGATGGGAAGGACCAAGGCCTTGATCTGCTCCACCGCGAACCCGAGGTCGAGCAGGCCGGCACCGACGGCCGCGGCGGGGTTCATCGGCAGCTCCCACTGCGTCAGCACTTCGTCCAACGCGTGGGCCAGCCGCCAATACCGCCCACCGTCGCGCCCGGCCGCCTCGACCAGGCGTCGCAACGCGGGAAGTCGTTCGTCCCGATCTCGAAACGGCACTCCGAACCCTGGAAATCGTCTGCGCTGTCGACGATAGCGAGCGACGATAGGCGTTATCGACTCGGGGTCGGCGGGTGCATCACCGAGCTCGGCAGCGAGGTCGAGCAGCAGCTGGGCGGCCGGAGCCGAGACGGCCGGCCCGATCCGCGCCCCGTCTCCCACGAGGTGACCGCACGCAAGCCCGGGAGCGACGCGCCCAAAGCACGCGGCCAGGCGGACAGTCTTGAGCGGATAGATCCTGGGATCGCCGGCCAACATGCATGCGGCCATTGCCTCGACCACGGCCTCTTCGTCCGGGGCCAGGGTCCGGTATCCGACGCTGAGCGACGCGCGACTCCAGTGCCCCACGCGCCCCGCGATGTCGTGCGCCACGGAGTAGCCGCGGAACCGGTTGTCGCCCCAAGATGCGTGGGCAACGCGAGTTGGAAGCACGAGTTCGTCGTCGTCGGTCACGGCGTGTCCTCCTCGTAGACAAACTGTGGGACGTCGATCGGGTAGTCGCGGATGTCGGCGCCCTCGCCATGGGCCATTTCTGCCGCGAGCGCGGGGAGCGTGGCCAGCATGATCGCGGCTTCGAGCTGCGCCGCTGTCCGGAGCCCACACTGCCACAGCACGCCCAGCGCGGCGGCGGCCACAGGGGGGACAACCGCGTCCGGCCAGGGGAGGGCGAAGTCCGAGGGCAGTCCGGCCAGCATCGCCTTGGTCTGCGTGGTGTCGTCGCTCGGCAGCGGGGACGGGCCTTCAGGGGTGGCGAGCCAGCTCAGCCAGGCATCGTGCGCATGCACAAGCGCGTGGGCGCGCTCCGCCGACACGAGCGCGCCGAGACCGAGTGCGCTGCTGGATGTCCCACCGCAAAGCCTCGCCAGATAGGCGGCGTGGGTCGGGGCTTCGCCGATCGTCATGGGGGCCAGTGCGGTCAGTCCAACCTCAAATGCGCGCCCGCTCGATCGCGTGGGCGCCTGTGCGGTCAACGTGAGCAACGCGACCTCTGCGAACGTGTAGTTCGCGGCCAGATCCCTCAGCGCATCGTAACCGTGCACGCGGGGGAAGGGGCCGGGCTGCACGACCTGCGCGGCCAGCTGCGTGGGCCAGGTGTGATCCTCGATCGGTCCACGAAACCCTCGCTTGACCTTCCCCTCGTCGCTCATTGGTTCCGAAATCCCGCAATCGCGCGGGCGCGGGGGCCCAGCGGCGGTGCAATGTTGGGGTCGACGAGGATCTCGATGACGGACGGGCCAGAGAGCTCAAGCGCCTGCTTTAGACTCGCCTCGAGCTGGCCGGGTCGATCGACAACCCACACCGCGACCCCCATGCCGCGGGCGATCGCGGCGACGTCGATCCTCTTGGCGTAGCGGACCGACTCCATCGGCTTGCCGTTCGCGACCGTCTTACTCCCGTGCCACGTGATCCCGTGCATCTGATTGTTCTCGACGATCCACACGACGGGTATGTCGTACTCCCGCGCGGTCAAGATCTCCATGCCGTGCATGGTGAAGCAGGCGTCGCCGATAATCGCGACGACAGGGCGTGACGGCATGGCCAGCGATGCACCGATCCCTGCTGCCGTTCCGTGCCCCATGGAGCCGAAGCCCATGTTGAGCACGAACTGCTGATCCGCACGGATCCGCAGGTCGTGGATGTTGTGCAGCATGTGCCCTCCGATGTCGGACAAGACGATCGCGTCGTCGGGGAGCGCCTCGGTGAGCTCGGTCCGCCATCGCTGCGGGGTCAGCGGGACGGCGTCGCTCGTGCGATGGTCCGGGCAGTCGTAAAAATCGTTCGTGTGCTCGACCGCACCCGCCTCGCGCCACAACGACTGCGGCCGCTCGCCTTCTCGCATCGCGCGGTGAAGGTGGTAGATGATCTCGATCAGTCCCGTCTGCGCGTCGGCGACCAGCGGTACCTCCACTGGGTAGTTACGCGCGATTCGGTCGGTGTCGATATCAAGCTGGACCAGCGCATCGCTGGGTCGCAACGCGGGGCTCCAGTTGAGTGTGGTCGTCTCGTTGAGCGAGGCGCCGATCGTAAAGAGGACGTCGATGTCATCCGACAGCAACGTTTCGCGCGCCGCTTTGTGGCCACCGATTCCCATCACGCCCAGCGACAGGTCGTGGTCCTCGGGGAAGATGCCCTTTCCGCGCGGCGTGGTGGCCACGCGGGCGGGCAGAAGCTCTGCCAACGTCCGAACGTGCTCGGAGGCCTCGGCGGAGGCGCAGCCTGAACCCACCAAGAGAATGGGTCGTTTGGCCCGCAGAAGTCGGTGTGAGGCCTCCGCAACCATCGCCCGATCGAACCCTTCGGACGTGGGGCGGTACGATGCGGGTCCGTACCACTGCTCGTGTGCGGACCGCTCCCAGTAGTCGACGGGGACGTTGAGATGGACGGGCCCAGGGCGACCCGTCAACGCGCGTCGGAGCGCACGCCTGAGGTGGTGCGACATCCGGTCGGGGCTCGGCACCATCGTGGAGTACTTGGTGACGGGTTTGAACATCGCAACGATGTCGATGTCCTCGGGCGGCGTCTCTTGGGCGGCCCCTTTGCCCAATGTGTGCGATGGCGCCTGCCCCGTGACGACGAGCATCGGTATCCCATCGGAGAACGCGACGGCGACGCCGGTCATGAGGTTTGTCGCACCCGGGCCAGCGGTGCCAGCGCAGACGCCCAGACACTTGCCCACACGAGCGTATCCGTCGGCCATGAACGCAGCGCCTGCCTCGTGCTTGGCGACCACCAACTCCAAGTCGTCTGCCTGCTCGATCGCGGCAAACAACGGATGCAGCAGACCTCCTGGTACACCGAAAACCACGCGCGCGCCCTCCTGGCGGAGGTAGCGGAGAAAGACGTCGATCATGCGTTCGGACTTGTTGTCCATGGGGTCCGTTCCTTGGAACGTGCACGCCGGCGGCGGAGTTAGTCGTGCGGGCGAATACGGACGATTCGGCGAAAGCGCTCCGCCGAGTCTTCGTGCGACGACAATCCGTCGGCTTCAGGCTCGTTGGGGGCGACCGGGACGTAGACCCAGATCGTCGTGCCCTCCATGGGGCGCGACATGATTTCCAATCGGCCGCCGAGTTGGTCCAAGAGCCCGACCACGATCCCAAGCCCCGCACCGTGGCTCTCGCCGATGATCGGGTTGGGATCGGCTTTGCCG
>Ga0316189_10003879_pt1 | contig 14483 bp, 9 predicted proteins | sample LowCovwburrow_MG_FD_204930 | JGI IMG/M metagenome (GOLD analysis project Ga0316189, IMG submission 204930) | Coastal sediment microbial communities from Maine, United States - Lowes Cove worm burrow | ecosystem: Environmental > Aquatic > Marine > Coastal > Sediment | place: USA: Maine...
CCCAGTACGCTGCTGAAAAAGTGATTCAATTGGGTGGTAAGGTTGTTACCTTGTCAGATTCCAGTGGATACATCTATGACAAAGATGGCATCGATAGTGATAAATTGGACTTCGTAATGGATTTGAAGAACAATAGACGAGGCCGTATTTCTGAATATGCTGATAAATATGCATCGGCAACTTTTCATAAAGGCGAGAAACCTTGGGGTATAAAATGTGATATCGCATTACCATGTGCCACTCAAAATGAACTGAATCTTGACCATGCAAAAGAATTGATTAAAAATGGTTGTATGTGCGTTGCCGAAGGAGCCAATATGCCTTCAACTGCTGATGCGATACATGCTTTTCAAGGTGCGAAAATATTGTTCGCTCCGGGTAAGGCTTCCAATGCTGGGGGTGTTGCCACTTCTGGTTTGGAAATGTCACAGAATTCGTTGCGAATTAGCTGGACAAGGGAAGAGGTTGACGAAAGATTAAAAGGCATTATGTCAGATATTCATGATTCATGTATCGATTACGGTATGGAAAAAGACGGATACTGCAACTATGTAAAAGGCGCTAATATCGCTGGCTTCGTTAAAGTGGCGGACGCAATGCTTGCGCAAGGAGTAATCTAAACCACTGTTATATAATATAGAAAAGGCTTTCCATGAATTGGAAAGCCTTTTCTTTTTGTCCTCTTTTCTTGCAGATACTTTTATCTTTGAAGAAACCGAAGCATCATTCATGCAAATAACTACCAAGGCCATTGTATTATCCTCGCTTAAATATGGCGATACAAGCTTGATTGTAAAGGCATTTACATTGTCTGACGGCTTAAAATCATACTTGCTAAAAGGCGTGCTCACTTCTAGAAAGGGAAAGCTAAAAGCGGCTTACTTTCAACCTTTGACCCAGCTCGAATTGGTGGCGAACCACAAAAATAAAGGCACCTTGGAATCAATTCGTGAAGCCCAGGTAACCTATCATTACCAAACATTGCATTCTGTGATCTCAAAGAATGCGATAACCCTTTTCTTGGCCGAAATGTTGGTCAATAGTATACAGGAAGAGGAGTGTAACGAAGGGTTGTTTTATTATGTGGAAAGTGCACTTCAATGGTTGGATACAAATACTGAAATTACCAACTTTCATATGTATTTCTTAATTGGTTTAACCAAGTATTTGGGTTTCTATCCTGATGCCACATACACCTCGGGAACATACTTTGACCTATTGGAGGGAGAGTTTACAAATACCCTTACATTAAATCCTAATTTATCTGGAGAGAATTTAGGTTTCTTCAAAAGGTTTTTGGGCATAAATTTTGATGCAATACATAAAGTCAAGATGAGGAAGGCGAACAGACAGGAATTGTTACAATCTTTGGTTCTTTATTTTGAATTACATTTGCAGGGATTTCGAAAACCTAAGTCGCTCGCTATTTTAAATGAAGTTTTCAGCTAGTATGAACAAGGTAGTATTTATCATATTTTTCATGTTTTTTGCTATCGGTTCTGCTCAGGAAATAAGGGTTTTGGACTTATATACCAAAGAGCCCATCATCAATGTGGCAGTCTTCAATGCCGATAAATCTAAAACGGCACTATCTGATCTGGATGGTAGTTGCGATATTTCCATTTTTAGCAGCAATGAGCGCATCACTTTTAAACATATTAGTTATGAGGTTTTCAAATCATCCAAATCACAATTACTAAGGAGCAATGCTAGGGCCTATATGGTGATTAAACCTGAACAGTTGGATGAGGTGGTTATGTCAATCTCCAAATGGGAGCAACAGAAGAAAGATATTCCGCATAAAATCGCCACTATAGATGCCAGGTCAATTGCATTTGCCAATCCGCAAACATCTGCAGATTTATTGCAAAATAGTGGTAAGGTTTTTGTCCAAAAAAGTCAATTGGGAGGTGGCAGTCCAATGATTAGGGGTTTTGCCACCAATAGATTGTTGTTGACCGTTGATGGTGTTCGAATGAACAATGCCATTTTTCGTGGAGGTAATGTTCAAAATGTAATAGCCATTGATCCATACGGCATAAAGAATACTGAGGTTATTTTCGGTCCGGGATCGGTCATTTATGGAAGCGACGCCATTGGTGGCGTAATGAATTTCTATACGAAAAATGCAATACTTTCAAATACTGATAGCCTTTCATTTTCAGGCAATGCCAATTATCGTTTTGCCTCAGCAAATAAAGAAAATACGGCCCATTTGGATTTTAATCTTGGCAAAAAGAAATGGGCATATTTAACCAGTGTTTCCTATAACAGTTTTGATGACCTTAAAATGGGATCTAAAGGTCCGGATTCCTACTTAAGAAAAAATTATGTCACTACCATCAATGGTGTTGATGCTTTGGTAGTTAATGCTAATACTCAGCATCAAGTATCTACAGGTTATGACCAAGTAAATTTGATGCAAAAGATAACCCATAAGCCCAATAATAATTGGAATTTGAATATGGGTTTGTTTTATTCTGAAACATCGGATTATTCCCGTTATGATAGATTGATAAGACCTTCTCAGGATGGTACGGGACTTCGTTCTGCCGAATGGTATTACGGCCCCCAAAAGTGGTTTATGGGGAATATTCAAGTGAATAAAAAAGGGAAGGGAAAGTTTTATGACGGACTAAAGATAACCACTGCGTACCAATATTTTGAAGAAAGTCGAAGCGACCGCGATTATCAAGATCCTATTTTGTATTCCACAAAAGAAATGGTCAATGCCTTATCTACGAACATAGATTTCGAAAATAAGAAAATCGGAGACCTTCGGTTGTATTACGGAACAGAATATGTTTATAACTACGTAAATTCAGAGGGTAGTCAAAAGAATGTCTCCACAAATGTAAAAACAGATGCAGCATCCCGTTATCCGGATGGTTCATCTTGGCAAACTGTGGCGGGTTATCTCAGTGGGGAATACCAAGCAAAACCTAATTTCACACTACTTTCCGGTTTGCGATACAGTCATGTTTGGATTGATGCCGAATTTGATAAAACCTTTTATCCTTTTCCTTTTGCTAATGCTGATTTAAGCACTGGAGCGCTTACTGGCAGTTTAGGTTTTAGCTGGTTTCCAAGAGTAAACCTTCAAATCACTTTTAATGGGTCTACCGGTTTTCGTTCCCCAAATATTGACGATGTGGGTAAGGTCTTTGATTCTGAACCAGGTTCCGTTGTTGTTCCCAACCCTGACCTAGAGCCAGAATATGCCTATAATGTTGAATTGGGAATTCAAAAAAACTTAAGGGACAAAGTGGTTATTAAAGGAGCTGCTTTTTATACTTATTTGGTAGATGCCTTGGTACGAAGGGATTACCAGTTTAATGGTCAATCGCAAATTGAATACAATGGTGAATTGAGCAATGTACAGGCCATGCAAAATGCCGCTAAAGCTTATGTTTATGGATTTGAGTTTGGTTTGGAGGCATTTCTTTCGGAAAACTTGTCACTGGTTTCTAATTTGACTTTAACAGCGGGGATTGAAGAAGAAGAGGATGGAACCGATACGCCTGCAAGGCATGTTGCACCAGCGTTTGGTGATTTTCATTTGGTATGGAAAAACCAAAATCTAAAGACCGATTTATTTCTTAATTACAATGGCGAGATTGCGAATAACGATTTGGCGACTACCGAACAAAACAAAAGTTACATTTACGCTTCGGACTCGAACGGATTGCCCTATTCCCCGTCATGGTATACTTTGAATTTGCGTAGCCAGTACAATCTCACAAATGCTTTTAAAGTCAGCCTTGGTTTAGAGAACATTACAAACCAGCTTTATCGCTCTTATTCTTCAGGTATTGCAGCCCCAGGCACCAATCTGATTTTAGGGGTAAGTTATAGTTTTTAAACAAAAAACCCCGACCAGTTGGCCGGGGTTGTATTCTATTTTGAAGTGTAGTTAATCCTTAACAACATCTTTAACTTCCTTGGCTGTTTCCTTAAGTTTGTCTGCAGCATCATTTGCGGCATCTTTAACATCCTCACCAGCTTCTTTAGCTTTATCTACAGCTTCACCAGCAGCATCCTTAACATCTTCTACAGCTTCACCAGTAGCATCAACGGCGCCGTCAACAGCTTCACCAGCTTTTTCCATAGTACCTTCTACGGCCTCACCAGCGGCATCAGCAGCTTCACCCATAGCTTCACCAGCTTGTTCTGTAGCATCTTTTGCTTTTTCAGCAGTTTCTCTACAAGAGACGAATGATACGCTCATCGCTACCATTAAAATTGCACTTAAAATTACTTTTCTCATTTTGTTTTGGTTTTTGTGTTTATTTTATTTTAACTGCAAAGATATACGTAACATTCCCATTTTTGGATGCTTTGTTTTAACATTTATTGAATATGGAGTTAAATGCCTGTATTTCATTTGGTGTAATTTGGAATTAATTCAATCTAAAGTTATAATTTTGCAGCCTTGTTAAATAAAGCCTTATTAGCGCTAGAATGAAGTTTGCCGGATACAAAGGATTGGATTTACCTAAGGTTGCAAAAGAAGAACTGCAGCACTGGAAAGAACATGCTATTTTTGAAAAAAGTGTTTCCGCTCGAGAAGGTAATCCTAGTTATATATTTTATGAAGGTCCGCCTTCGGCAAATGGAATGCCAGGAATTCATCATGTAATAGCTAGAACTATCAAGGATATCTTTCCACGCTATAAGACCATGAAAGGTTTTCAGGTGAAAAGAAAAGCGGGTTGGGATACACATGGACTTCCTATTGAGTTGGGTGTTGAGAAAGAGTTGGGTATTACCAAGGAGGATATTGGTGTAAAGATTTCTGTCGAAGCATATAACGAAGCCTGTAAGAAAGCAGTAATGCGTTATACCGATGTGTGGAATGAAATGACCGAAAGAATTGGCTATTGGGTAGATATGGATGATCCTTACATCACCTATAAGTCAAAGTACATGGAATCGGTTTGGTGGTTGCTAAAGCAGATTTATGATAAGGGCTTAATCTACAAAGGATATACCATTCAACCATATTCACCAAAAGCGGGGACAGGTCTAAGTTCGCATGAATTGAATCAGCCCGGAACATATCAGGACATAACAGATACTACGGTTACCGCCCAGTTTAAGGTTAAAAGGGAATCGTTGCCGAGTGCTTTCGATAAAATTGAAGGCGCTATTTTTATCCTAGCTTGGACCACTACGCCATGGACGCTACCTTCGAATACGGCATTGACTGTTGGGGCAAAAATCGAGTATGTAATAGTTAAAACCTTTAATCAATATACTTTTGATCCAATCAAAGTGGTATTGGCAAAAAATTTGGTTGCAAAGCAATTCAATGGAAAATTCTTTGAAGCTGAGAACGAAGACGCCTTTGCCGATTATTCTTCAGATAGCAAAAAGATTCCGTATAAAATTATTGGTAGTATAGTCGGTAAGGAATTGGTAGGCATAAAATATGAACAGTTATTGCCCTATACATTACCCTATCAAAATCCTGAAAATGCTTTTCGGGTAATTTCCGGGGATTTTGTAACTACTGAAGATGGTACGGGAATAGTACATACGGCCCCTACATTTGGTGCCGACGATGCGATGGTTGCCAAGCAAGCTGTTCCTGAGGTGCCACCTATGTTGGTCTTGGACGCGAACAAGAACCCCGTTCCCCTAGTTGATCTACAAGGCAAATTTAGACCCGAGATGCAGGAATTGGGCGGTAAATATGTCAAGAACGAATATTATGAAGATGGCGAAGCCCCAGAAAGGTCTGTCGATGTTGAAATTGCCATTCGGTTAAAAGAGGAGAACAAGGCATTTAAGGTAGAAAAATATGTACATAGTTATCCCAATTGCTGGCGTACCGATAAGCCTATTCTATATTACCCCTTGGATTCTTGGTTCATCAAGATAACCGATGTCAAGGATCGTATGTTCGAACTCAATCAGACCATTAACTGGAAGCCCAAAGCAACTGGTGAAGGCAGGTTTGGCAACTGGTTGGCGAATGCCAATGATTGGAATCTTTCACGTTCACGTTATTGGGGAGTGCCACTACCTATTTGGCGTACCGAAGATGGTACAGAGGCACTTATTATTGGTTCGGTGAAGGAACTAAAGAGTGAAATGGCCAAGGCTGTTGAAGCTGGTGTTTTAGGGGAGGATATCTTTGCTGATTTTGTTGTGGATGATATGAGTGAAGAGAATTATGATAAAATAGATCTTCACAAAAATATAGTTGATCAAATTACCTTGGTTTCCAAATCGGGCAAACCTATGAAACGGGAAAGTGATTTGATAGATGTTTGGTTCGATAGTGGTTCTATGCCTTATGCACAATGGCATTATCCTTTTGAAAATCAGGATTTGATTGATAAGGGACAGACATTTCCTGCAGATTTTATTGCTGAAGGAGTTGATCAGACCCGGGGATGGTTCTATACTTTACATGCCATAGCTACCATGGTGTTCGATTCTGTGGCCTATAAGAATGTGGTGTCAAATGGCTTGGTCTTGGACAAGGATGGCAAGAAAATGTCGAAACGACTTGGTAACGCTGTCGATCCCTTTGAGACCATGGATAATCACGGACCAGATGCCACACGATGGTATATGATTTCAAATGCCAACCCTTGGGATAACCTTAAATTTGATATTGAAGGCATCGTTGAGGTAAAACGAAAATTTTTCGGAACACTTTATAATACCTATTCGTTCTTTGCGCTATATGCGAATATTGATGAATTCTCCTATGCTGAAGATCATATTCCCTTGAATGAACGTCCAGAAATTGACCGTTGGATATTATCTGAATTACATACGTTGATCAAAAAGGTAGACGAAGCCTATGCCGACTATGAACCAACTAAGGCTACACGGGCTATTTCTGATTATGTCCAGGAAAACCTCAGTAATTGGTATGTGCGTTTATGTAGACGACGTTTCTGGAAAGGGGATTATCAAAAAGATAAGATTTCTGCCTATCAAACATTGTATACCTGTTTGCTTACAGTGGCAAAACTCTCAGCCCCGGTAGCACCATTTTTTATGGATCGTTTGTATAAGGATTTGACCAATACCACTTTAAAGGATAAGCTTGAAAGTGTGCATTTATCCCATTTCCCGGAATATGATGCATCATTGGTCGATGCAGCATTGGAAAGTAAAATGGCGAAAGCACAGACCATTTCATCATTGGTGCTCTCTATTCGTCAAAAGGAAAAAATAAAAGTCCGCCAACCTTTGCAAAAGATAATGATTCCTGTTTTGGATGATAAACAAAGGCATGAGATTGAAGCTGTTGCTGATTTGATCATGTCAGAAGTCAACGTTAAGGAAATAGAGCTCTTGGATGATGCATCAGGTATTTTGGTGAAACGCATTAAACCTAATTTTAAGGTTTTAGGCCCAAAATATGGTAAAGAAATGAAGCAAATTACACAGAGTATAGGTGCTTTAGGACAGGAAGACATCCAAAAAATTGAGCAAGAGGGCGAAATATCATTACAAATTGAAAATAAAATCATTAATTTACAGTTACAGGATGTAGAGATATCTTCCCAAGACATTGAAGGTTGGTTGGTAGCGAGTCAAGGACCACTTACCGTAGCCCTAGATGTAACGATCAATGATGATCTTAGAAAAGAAGGTATAGCACGGGAGCTTGTAAACAGAATTCAAAATATTAGGAAGGAATCTGGTTATGAGGTAACCGATAAAATTGACATAAAAATCTTAAAAGATGGTCTGGTTGAAAATGCCGTTGTAAGTAATTTAAGTTATATTAAGGCAGAAACGCTAACAGCAGAACTGAATTTTGAGGATAAACTAGAAAATGGCACGGCAATTGCCTTTGACGAAGTAAACACAAAATTGTTTATTGAAAAACACTAATAAAATGGCACAAGATTTAAACGTAAGATATTCAGATAAAGATTTGGCAGAATTCAAATCTTTAATCGAGGAAAAAATAGGGAAAGCAAAAAGTCACTTGGATTTATTGAAGAGTTCTTATATGAACGATGGTAATAATGGTACTGATGATACCTCGCCTACGTTCAAGGCTTTTGAAGAAGGCTCACAAACTATGAGTAAAGAAGCGAATACACAATTGGCCATTCGCCAAGAAAAGTTTATTCGTGATCTAAAAAATGCTTTGTTACGCATTGAGAACAAAACCTACGGTATTTGTCGCGTAACTGGTAAGCTTATCAAGAAGGAACGCTTAAAATTGGTTCCTCATGCTACGCTGAGCATCGAGGCGAAAAACATGCAAAAATAAACTGAACGCCCTTATGGGCGTTTTTTTATGCTTAGTAATGGAAAGAGGAATATTTATGCTGATATTGTTGCTATCCTTTGGATTGTTGAATGCCCAAAAGATGGTCAAAAAATCCGTGCACAAACCTGATACTTCATCCATTCTTATTGATGCTGATAACTGCTTTAAAGTTGAGATTACTACTACACTATCAAAAGAGATTGTAGTAGAAGCGCTTATTGATGGAGAGTACAAAAATGATTTAGTGATTAAGATAGAAGAAGTAGGCCCATCGATTGAGATAAGCACAGGATTTCAACCGAACTTCATAAAACCCAATGATAAGTTAAGCGCACATAAGGTGATTTCAATATCATTAAAAGTGCAGCTTCCTGAAAATATGAATGTCCATCTTTTTGGGTCCAATACCAATGTCTATGCTAAAGGGAGTTATAAAGATTTAAAAGTTACCCTGGATGATGGCACATGTAATTTTCAAAGTATTAATGGTATAACGCATGCATTAACCCGAAGTGGTGACATTTATGTGTATTCAAAAGGGGCAACCATTGAAACCAAAAACAGCTTTGGAAGTACTGAAATTGGGAATATACCCAAGGGAGCCGATTATTTTAATTTGGTTACTACGACGGGCAATATCTACTTAAAAAAAACCGAATAATATACCTATTTTTGCCCATCAATAATTTATCGAATGAGTATTAAAAAGTCTTTATTGCTTATTGCCTTGGTGTTGCTTGTTGATCAAGTCAGTAAAATATATATCAAAACCCACTTTGCCCTTGGCGACTCTTATGAGGTATTCGAGTGGTTCAGGATTCATTTTATTGAGAACTCAGGTGCGGCTTGGGGGGCCAAATTAAATGACTTCCTGCCTATATCTGAAAACACCGCCAAGTTAATATTGACCGTATTCCGTTTATTTGCTGTGGCAGGTATTGGGTATTGGCTTTTTGATAGTATAAAGAAACAAAGCTCAAGAACATTGGTTCTTGCTGTATCATTGATTTTTGCCGGTGCTCTGGGTAATATCATAGACTCCGTCTTTTATGGTGTTTTGTTCAATGACAGTATCGGTCAGGTTGCAACACTTTTTTCAGAGGAACCTTATGGCGGATTATTTTTTGGTAAGGTCGTAGATATGCTTTATTTTCCGATGATAGATAGTACTTGGCCAGCGTGGGTTCCTTATTTTGGAGGAAGTAATTTTAGCTTTTTTGACCCTGTTTTTAACGTGGCCGACACGGCCATAAGTACGGGAGTTGGTATTTTATTGGTTTTCAATAAAAAGGCTTTTGGCAATCAGAAAACAGAAGCGGTTCTGCATGAAGATGATCAGGACTTGGAAAATCTGTAGATTTTGTTTGGGGTTATACAATAATCCAAAGGAATGTCGTTTTCAAAGACATCTTCAATTTCTGCTGCAGCATTAAACAATGACAATCCTATTTTAACAACATCGGGTTTGCATTGCTTTAAAAACCGGTCATAGAATCCCTTACCGTAACCAACCCTGTTACCTTGTTTATCAAAAGCCAAAAGAGGTACAAAGACCACCTCAATTTTATTGGGCTCCACTGTAAAGCCGTCAACGGGTTCAGGAACATTCCATTTGTTTGTTTTGAGTGTAGTATTATCAGTAAGTAGTAAATGGATTAAATCATCACCTTCCATTTTTGGAAGGATTACATGTTTATCTCGCCCTTGAAGTATAGACAATAAGAAAGAAGTGTCTATTTCTTTTTTATCCGTTATAGGTAAAAATAGGTGATAATAATCAAAATTCCATATAGGAAGTTCCAATGCGCGATTGGCTAATTGCAGACTATAATCCGCAATCTCTTGGGAGGACAGATCCTTCCTAAGTTTGTTGTAAAGCAATCGTAAATCTGATTTCAACATAAGGGAAGGTTGAACATTTACGACAAGATATGAAAAGTGGGTACTATTCTTTTGCGGCTATGGCAAAATAAACTTTGAAAAACAACATCAATATTAAATAAGTGCCGAGGGTTATAATGTAATTGTCCATAGGGGAAAATGTTTCTATTTTGATTTTGATTTTTTAAATGTAAAAAAAAAATCCATAAAACGCACACTTTTATCGATGAAATGCATCTTTTTAATTAAAAATTAGCATTTTGGTAAATGAAAAAAAGTAGGGTATTTAGTTTAATGTTGTTTAACTATCACAAAAACAAAGAGTTAAATACATAAACGTGTCATAAAAAGATAGATAGCGAGCGCTTAGATAAATATAATAAAAACTGATAAAAGAAATGGCTATTTTATTAATTGGTAGAAAAAATTAACAATAATCATTAATTCGACAATTGATTACCACAATATTTTAATGATCCCCAACCGGCTACTTGGATAGGCCAACTAGATGGTGAAGTTAAAAAACGGTTAAGTGTATTTGTTTAATCAAAAACATAGTAATTTAACAGAGTACATTTAATAATAAAATACTAGACAGCTTAATGCCCCAATTACCCTTAAAGATTCAAATAAGCACATTGCCCAATAGTCCAGGCGTTTATCAATTTTATGATGTTGATGATAAGATATTATATGTAGGTAAGGCAAAGAATTTAAAAAAAAGGGTTGCATCTTATTTTAACAAGAACCATGAATATGGCAAAACCCGTATTCTGGTAAAAAAGATTTGTAACATAAAACATATTGTAGTTGCAACGGAATCTGATGCTCTTTTGTTGGAAAACAATCTTATTAAGAAGTATAGGCCGCGTTATAATGTTTTATTGAAAGATGACAAATCATATCCATGGATATGTATAAAAAAAGAACGTTTCCCAAGAATATTCCCAACACGTAAATTAATCAAGGATGGTTCTGAATATTTTGGTCCATACACGAGCATGTATACGGTAAAAACATTATTGGAATTAATCAAAAATGTTTACCCTTTGCGAACTTGTAATTATGACTTATCCAAGGAAAAGATTGAAGCTGGTAAATACAAGTTGTGTCTTGAATATCATTTGGGGAACTGCCTAGGCCCATGTGAGGGTTTACAAAGTAGCGCAGATTACGACAAACAAGTTGATGAGATAAGGAATATTATCAAGGGGAATTTTAAATCTTCGTTACAGTCTTTCAAAAACCAAATGAAATTGCTGGCCAGTGAAATGCATTTTGAAGAGGCGCAACAAATCAAGGATAAGATCGATGTTCTTGAAAACTATCAGTCCAAAACCACAATTGTCAACCCAAAAATCAATAATGTAGATGTATTCTCAATTATTGCGGATGATGCGTTTGCTTATGTTAACTTTTTACAACTCTCACATGGTTCTATCATTAGATCGCATACCATGGAAATTAAAAAGAAGTTAGATGAAAAAGATGGGGATTTATTACAATTGGCCATTTTTGAAATAAGGCAGCGGTTCAATTCAGAATCCAAAGAAGTTTATTTGCCGTTTAAGGTAATTGTTGAACCTCATATAAAAGTAACTGTACCCAAATTAGGCGATAAGCGAAAAATTCTTGATCTTTCGATTAGGAATGCGAAGTATTTTAGACAGGAAAGATTCAACCAAATAAAAATAATTGATCCAGAGCGCCATACCAATAGAATTATGGCCCAAATGCAAAAAGACCTTCGATTAGCTGAAGAACCCAGGAATATAGAGTGCTTTGATAATAGTAATATTCAAGGGAGCAACCCGGTTGCAGCCTGTGTTGTTTTCAAGAACGGAAAACCGTCAAAAAAAGAATATCGTCATTATAACATTAAAACAGTTGAAGGACCCGATGACTATGCCTCGATGGAAGAAGTGGTGTACCGACGCTATAAAAGATTGTTGAATGAAGAGCAACCTTTACCACAATTGATCGTCATAGATGGTGGGAAGGGACAATTATCATCGGCCTTAAAAAGTTTGGATGTTTTGGGATTAAGGGGAAAAATAGCCATTGTGGGGATTGCCAAAAGATTGGAGGAGATTTATTTTCCCGAAGACCCCATACCTTTATATTTGGATAAGAAATCAGAAAGTTTAAAAATTATCCAGCAACTTAGGAATGAGGCCCACCGATTTGGCATTACCTTACATAGAAACAAAAGAAGCAAGGCCGCGATAAATTCGGTATTGGAAAGCATTGATGGGGTTGGTGAAAAAACGGCCAGGGATCTATTGAAAAAATTCAAATCGGTCAAACGAATCAAAGAAGCTTCAGTCGAAAACCTGACTGTTGTCGTTGGTGCTGCCAAAGCAAAAATAATTTATGAAACATTTCACTGAAAATTACGACCTATTGTCCATATGAAAATACAAAGCACCATACTTTTTGTACTTCTGTCCTTGGTTTTCCAAATCAATGCCCAGGATTCAGAACATAAAGATGATGTTAAGGTAGGCTTGGTTCTGAGTGGTGGTGGCGCTAAAGGTATGGCACATATAGGGGCCTTAAAGGTGATTGAAGAGGCTGGCGTTAAAATCGATTATATAGGAGGTACAAGCATGGGTGCAATTGTTGGTGCACTATATGCCTCAGGCTACTCTGCTACCCAACTTGATTCAATCTTTCGGAATATTGATTTCACTAAATTGATCAGCGATGATCTTCCGCGAGGAGTAAAAACCTTTTATGAAAAAGAGGATTCAGAAAGATATGCGATAAAACTTCCTTTTGACAATTTCAAGATTGCAATACCACAAGCATTTTCAGGAGGCCAGAATATTTATCACGAACTGGTAAAACATTTATACCATGTTAAAGATGTAAATGATTTTAGCGAACTGCCCATTCCGTTTATATGCATAGCAACCAATGTAGAGACAGGGGAACAAGTTAATCTTGAGAGCGGTTATTTGCCAGAGGCCATTATGGCCAGTGGAACCCTACCTTCTCTTTTTGAGCCTTTTACCATTGAGGAGAAAGTTCTGATTGACGGCGGTGTCGTTAATAATTACCCCATTGAAGAAGTTAAAAGAATGGGTGCGGATATCATTATCGGCGTCGATGTTCAACATGGGTTGAGAGATAGGAATGCCTTACTTTCCGCTACCGAGATTTTATTGCAGATCAATAATTTTAGGACTGCTGAAGACATGGTTGAGAAATCATTGCAGACAGATATTTATATTAAACCGGATATGTCAAAGTATTCTGTAATGGATTTTGATTTGGAGGATGAAATAATAACAATGGGTGAAAATGCAGCCATGGTTAAATTTGAGGAATTGAAAAAAGTAGCTTCTGGGCATAGCAACTATGAAAGTGAATTGGAACCAATTGCACCTGTAGATAGTCTGTTGGTTAACAGACTTATCATCAGGGGGGATAATGAGAGTTATACACGTGGGTATGTTAAGGGTAAACTAAGATTTAAGTTGGGTGATAAAACCACCTTCGATAAATTACAACGGGGAATCAGTAATTTGGCAGCCACGGGAAATTTTAAAACTATTAGATATGGGTTGTTATCAGATGGCGATGGTGAAGATCTGATTTTAAAGTTAGATGAAACCCAAAATAAAACTTTTTTAAAAGTAGGTGCCCATTACGATGACCTATATAATAGCGCGGCCATTATTAATCTAACCCGTAAGAATTTTATTTTTGATGATGATGTTGCTTCATTCGATTTAATATTAGGGGATAACGTACGTTATAATCTACAATATTATATTGATAAAGGTTTTTATTGGAGCTTTGGTGTGAATTCAAGGTTCAATGATTTTGAAAAAGAGATAGACTTTAATTTGATAGAAAGTAATTTTGAAGTGCCTCCAGGGACTAATATCAATAACCTGAATATGGATGTTCTGGATTTGACCAACCAGGTATATTTACAAACGGTATGGCAAGAGGAATTTGCATTTAGCTTGGGTGTTGAGCATAAGTTTTTAAGATATAGTACAAGAACCTTGGGAGCATTGGCTGAAAATAACCCACAACCAAATGCTACAGCTGAACGAACATATTTTGAAAAAAGCAGTTATTACAGCGCCTATGGTAAATTGAAATTGGACACCTATGACGATAAATACTTTCCTACAAGGGGGTTGTATTTCGATGGGGATTTTCATCTATATGTGTTATCCTCTGATTTTAATGACAACTTCAAAGAATTTTCGATTGCCAAAGCAAGAATGGGGACCGCTTTCCCATTATTTGAGAATCTATCGCTTAATCTAGAAACCGAGGGCGGGTTTAAATTAGGAACATCCAGTATTACAACCTTTGATTTTGTATTGGG
>Ga0316189_10003880_pt1 | contig 14480 bp, 12 predicted proteins | sample LowCovwburrow_MG_FD_204930 | JGI IMG/M metagenome (GOLD analysis project Ga0316189, IMG submission 204930) | Coastal sediment microbial communities from Maine, United States - Lowes Cove worm burrow | ecosystem: Environmental > Aquatic > Marine > Coastal > Sediment | place: USA: Maine...
CGCCGAGTGGTCAGACGGCTCGGTTCGAGTTCTCGGGGTACCGCGAGCGCCGATCCGGTGCCGCGTCTGCGGCGGCCCCACTTCGCTTCGAGCGTGACCCGCAGCAGCTGCGACTGACCACCACCGTGGAGGTGCCGGCCGCCTTCGGGTCGCATCTCGTCGTGGGGCTGACCGCCGTGATCGAGGATGCGCATGGCGAGTGCTCCTACTGGGCTCTCCATCACGCGACCGACCGACCGGACTTTCACCAACGCGACGGGTTCGCACGCTCGCTCGCCCTGCCAAACGCACCCACACCATGAAACTCGGCATCGAACGTCTGATCGACGAACCAGAACTCAGGGCTCGGCTTGCAGGGCGATGCGTCGCCTTGCTGGCTCATCCCGCGTCGGTGACGCACGACCTCACCCACAGCATCGATGCGGTCGCGCGCCTGCCCGACCTCGATCTCACCGCCGCGTTTGGTCCCCAGCACGGTCTCCGCGGCGACAAGCAAGACAACATGGTCGAGTCGCCCGACTTCGTCGACCCGGTGCACGGGGTCCCCGTCTTCAGCCTGTACGGCGACGTTCGCCGCCCAACCGACGCAATGATGCAGACGTTCGACGTGCTGCTGGTCGACCTCCAAGACTTGGGCACGCGGATCTACACGTTCATCACGACGCTTCGCTATGTCCTCGAGGCTGCGGCTACGCACGGCAAGGCGGTCTGGGTGCTGGACCGACCCAATCCCGTCGGGCGGCCCGTGGAGGGGCTGCGGCTGCGCTCTGGGTGGGAGAGCTTTGTCGGGGCGGGGCCGCTGCCCATGCGACACGGGCTGACCATGGGCGAGCTGGCGCGTTGGTTTGTGGCGACGCTCTCGCTGGATGTCGAGTGCGAGGTCATCACGATGCAGGGGTGGCAGCCCGAGCAAGCACCGGGTTATGGCTGGCCGCTCGAGGAACGCACGTGGGTGAACCCGAGCCCGAACGCGCAGAACGTTGCGATGGCTCGCTGCTACCCGGGCAGTGTGATGCTCGAGGGCACGACGCTGTCCGAAGGCCGCGGAACGACCCGACCGCTCGAGCTGTTCGGCGCGCCCGACCTCGACGCGCCCGCGTTGGTGACCGAGATGAACACGCTGGCGCCCCAGTGGCTCGAGGGGTGTGTGCTCCGCGAGTGCTGGTTTGAGCCAACGTTTCACAAGCACGTGGGCAAGCTGAACAGCGGGGTGCAGGTCCACGTCGATGTTGGCCACTACGACCACGCTGCGTTTCGGCCCTGGCGGCTCTTCGCGGCCGCGTTCAAGGCTCTGCGTCGGGTAGCGCCTGACTATCCCATCTGGCGAGACTTCGCCTATGAGTACGAGGAGCGCTCGCCCATCGATCTGATCAACGGGAGCGAGCTGCTGCGGGAGTGGGTCGACGACCCCGCTGCGACGCCGGCCGATCTCGACGCGCTCGCGCACGCGGACGAAGCGTCGTGGGCGGCCGAACGAGCGCCGTTCCTGCTGTACTGACGGCGCGCACAAACCCTGGGCACACATGGCCTGTGGCTCCTGGAGTAGCCATAGGGCGGCCATTGTCGTCGCGGCAGCTCGACTAGCCAGTTGCGCAACCGGAGTCGCCGCACTCCAGGAGCCTGTCGGCGGCTGCGATAGGCAGAACCGCCTGCGAGGCCCACATGTAGCTGGAGTGGTTTCGGCAACTTAGGGTCCGACGATGTCTTGGCCTCACCCTTGCTCATTACCCAAGACACACGATGACCGCCTCCAACGCCACTCGCCTCGCCGCTTTGCTTGTTCTCCTGCCCGCCGCAGCTGCGACTGGATGCAATGCACACCCGCTCGTGGAGGTGGAGTACGTCAGCGGCGGCGGCATCGAGCTCGACGACGAGGGCGGCGCCGACGCCGACGCGGGCGACGATGACGGCGAGGGCGAGGGCGACGACGAGGGCGGCGACGGCGAAGGCGACGGCGAAGACAACGACGGTGATGACGGAGACGACGCTGGCGACGACGACGGTGACGACGGCGAGGACGCGTCCCTGTGCACAACCGAGGTCATCGATGTCTCCGCAAACCCGCCGCAGGTCATGCTGGTCTTGGACAAATCCACCAGCATGGTCGACAACAGCTGGGACCACAACGGTGACGACGTGCTGCGCTGGGAGAGCCTGCATTCCGTGGTCACCGACGTCGTGGGCACCTACGACAACTCGATGGACTTCGGTGCCGTCTTCTTCCCCGCCCTGGATGCGACCGGCCCCAGCGGCGGCGCGGCGAACTCGTGCCGCATGGCGGACGCGGCCGATGTGAGCCCCGCTCCGGGTAACGCGACCGCGATTTTAGCGACGATGCCTGGTGCGACCGATACCGACGCCGTCCGTGGCCGTACGCCCGCCCGTGAAGGCATCGAGCTGGCGACGGCGAGCCTGGCCGCCACCGAGACCCAGGGGGCTCGCGCGATGATCTTGGTGACCGACGGCCTGGCCAACTGCGTGAGTGACGATGAGCCCTCGCTGTACGACCAAGCGATGCCTGGGGCGCTTGCGGCCGCTGCCGACCAGCAGATCCCCACCTACGTTGTGGGTATCGACATCCGCGACGAGTTCGTCAGCTACGCCCAAGCCAATGCGCGGACAGAGCTCGACACGGTCGCGCGGGCTGGTGGCGTTCCTGCTAGCGACGACTTGGCCTACTACGATGCCTCCGACGAAGATGCGCTGTACGACGCGCTCGATGAGATCGCCGCTCGCGTGGAATGCACTATCCCGCTGGCCGACGCCGCGCCCGCCGATGCGGTGGTGACCATCGCTGTCGATGGTAGCGATGTTGAGGAGATCACCGACTGCAGCACGCAAGACGGCTGGCACTTCACCGACGCCCAAGCGCGCAACACCGTCGAGCTGTGTGGTGCCGCCTGCGACGCACTGCGTGTGACCGGTGTCGTCGAAACCACGAGCTGCTCGCCCGACGACGAAGGCGTCGGCGAGCCCACCCCGCTCCCCGTCCCGTAGCCTGTATCTCGCAAAGCGCCCCTGATGACTTGTGTCGCTGGGGGCGCTTTTGCGTGGGTGGACGATGACGGGGTCGCGCCACTCTAGTAAGCTGCGCGGCATGAAAACGCGCGCCGCTGTCGCTCATGCTCCGGGCAAGCCTCTCAGTGTCGAGGAGGTCGACCTCGACGGACCTCGTGAGGGCGAGGTCCTGATCGAGGTCAAGGCGACCGGTGTGTGCCACACCGATGCGTTCACGCTCAGTGGCGGCGACCCCGAAGGCATCTTCCCTTCGATTCTCGGCCACGAGGGAGCGGGCGTTGTGGTGGACGTTGGCGCTGGAGTGACCTCGCTGGCCAAGGGAGACCACGTCATTCCCCTGTACACGCCAGAGTGTCGCCAGTGTGACTACTGCACGTCAGGCAAGACAAACCTCTGCCAGGCGATCCGCACCACCCAGGGGCAGGGCCTCATGCCCGACGGCACGAGCCGCTTTTCGATCGGTGGCGAGAAGGTGTTCCACTACATGGGCACTTCCACGTTCGCCAACCACATCGTCGTTCCCGAGATCGCGGTAGCCAAGGTTCGCCAAGACGCTCCGTTCGACAAGATCTGCTACATCGGCTGTGGCGTGACCACGGGCATCGGCGCGGTGATCAACACCGCCAAGGTGCAGCCCGGCGACAACGTCGTCGTCTTCGGATTGGGCGGCATTGGTCTCAACGTCGTGCAGGGGGCCAAGATGGCGGGCGCGGATATCATCGTTGGCGTCGACCTCAACCCCAAGCGGCAGGCCATCGGCGAGGCGTTTGGCATGACGCACTTCGTGAACCCGACCGACGTCGGCGACGAGATCGTTCCGCACCTGGTCAACCTCACCAAGGGCGGCGCCGACTACTCATTCGAGTGCGTGGGCAACGTCAACGTCATGCGGCAAGCGCTGGAGTGCTGCCACAAGGGCTGGGGCACATCGATCATCATCGGTGTCGCGGGCGCCGGCCAAGAGATCAGCACGCGGCCGTTTCAGCTGGTCACGGGCCGCAACTGGCGAGGCACGGCCTTTGGCGGGGCCAAGGGGCGCACCGACGTCCCCAAGATTGTCGACTGGTACATGGACGGCAAGATCAAGGTCGACGAGTTGATCACGCATCGCTTGCCGCTGGACGGGATCAACGACGCCTTGCACATGATGCACGACGGCGACTCGATTCGTAGCGTCATCGAATTCTGATTCGGTTTTCGCCGAGCTTTGGGTTGGCAGGGCGTGCGGACCGTGAAAAACTAGGTCGATGGCCGAGTTTCGTTATGGCGGATTGGTCCTTCGGACCGAAGGGCGCACGGCGGCCGCCGAGCTCTCTGCCGACGAGATGCGAGAGGTCGAGGCAAACCTCTGGCACGTCGCCGACGAGCCGCTTCAGCTGCTGTCTCTGGCTCGGTTCCTCGATTCGACCATGATGTTTGGGGCCGACCAGGTCCTGGGTGTCGTGCTCGAGAGGATTCGCGACGGTCGGATCTCCGTCGAGTTCGAGGCCAGCCGAACGGTCGACCCAAACCTTGGCCTCGAAGCGGTGACGCTCATGCGACTCGCAGAGGCGGAGCCGATGGCCGACGAGGACTTCGCCGTCGCGATCGAGCTGATCGGCGACGATGACAAGCCCATCGCCAATGCTCGGTACCGACTCGAACTTCCCGATGGCCGCGTCAGCGAAGGCCGCACGGGTGACGACGGGCAGGCGTTCTTGTGGGGCTTGACCAAGGCGGGCGACTGCAAGCTCACCTTCCCGGACCTTGATGAAGAGGCCTGGGAGTCGGTGGAATCGTCGCCGCTGTAGCCTGCGGGCCAGCGTCGTGAAAACCACGCGACGTCGACGTGAAAATGCGGTGAAACCCGCCGCAACGCGGGCGCGCAGCATTGCCCGGCCTGAGGTGTCGTGCCACGGTGAGCTGTACCGATGGTCTTGCCGAACTCGCAACCGCAGCTCGCACAGTTGCCGCGCGATCTCGGCGAACCGGGGGTGCGATGGTTGGGGCCTGGCGACGGGGCGCTGCTCGTTGACCTCATCCGAGCTTGCTACGGCGAGACCTACTCGTATCGTGAGCTCTACGAGCCCGACGCCATCGAGGCGCGCTGGGCTCGAGGGGAGCTGCTCTCTTTGGCCCATGTCGACGCCCAAGGGCGGCTCGACGGGCACACAGGGTTCCTGCGCAAGGATCCCAAGCACGAGTACGTCGAGTCGGCGCTCTCGCTGATTCGCCCGGGGGCGCGGCGCGGGTTCGCCGTGGAGCCCGGCCCGATGTGGCGAGCGCTGCTGAGCGCATGGGCCCAGGAGGTCGCGTTCATCCACCAAAACACCACCACTCGACATCCTCGGGCGCAGCTGTATGCCGCAAGGTATATGCGCGCACGTGCGACGGGCTGGGTGTTCGACTATGCGCTGGCGGAGACGATTGTCGGGTTGGCCGAAACCCCCGCTCCGATGCATGCGCTCACCATGAGCACAGTCTTGGAGCCCTCGCCTTTGGCGAGGCCGCTCGCCGTACCCGACGGACCGTGGCACACCTGGCTAGCGAGGCTTGTGCGCGGCGTGCTGCCGGAAGCGACGGTGGTGCCCGTGCCCTGTGCAAACGTTCGCGAGCCGTGGGTGCTTACCTCCATCGAGAACAACCCAAGCCTGGGCCTGCGGCGTCAGGGCGTTGAGTCCACTGGAGAAGGCGGCGGATCCCAGGACGCTACGCCATCGCGGGTTGACCTTGTGCATTTGCCCATGCGCCCCGCGCTGGTGCGTGCGGCGTGGCGTGGGCTGCAGGCTGGCGGGTACGTCCCGGTTGGGCTTCGTCCGCACCGTCACCGCGACTGCGAGATCGTGCTGCAACGGATTGAGCTCGAGCGTGGGCGTGAGGCGCTCGAGACGATGGTGCTGACCGGCAATCGCGTGCGCGAGCTTGCCAGCGGGTGGCTGGAGGCATGCACACTCACTTCGTAGACAAGCTGCTGGCGCGGCTCGACGGCGAGGTGGCCAGCATCTGGATCACGATCGCCGTTCGGGTCGACCGGCCGCCAGCGATCGAGCAGATGCGTGCGCTGCTGGTGGCGCTCCACCGCAGCACGCCGCGGCTGCATGCGGTGTGGTCCGAGCCGGGCGGGCGGTGGCGTGCGGGCCGTCTGACCGATGCCACGTTGGCCGCGTCACTGGAGGTGACCGAGGAGCCGAGGACGCGCGCGGCGATCATGTCTCGCCTCATCGGCAGGCGTGTCGATCTGACCCGCGATGGGCCGGAGGACCTCGGTTTTGTCGTCGGCATGCACGCGCTGGACGAGGGAGACACGTTGGTCACGTTTCAGCTGCATCACGCTCTGGGTGATGCGCGGTCGTTGGGGCTGCTCCTGCGTCGCATGTTTGGCTCTGAGCCGCCGAGTTCACCCGACGAGTCTTCGCCGCGGCCGCGGATGCGTCCTGCGAATGTGCTCGTTGCGGCGGCGCGGCACGGGCGTGCGAGCCTCAGCGTTGCGCGTGCGCGCACTCGGATGCTCAGTGCTCGCGGCGTCGCGCTGCCGCGTGATGCCGATGCGGTCGGGGCGCCGCAGGTGTGCTGCGCGGCATTCGAGCTCGACGGAGGCCCGCGCGAGCATGCGGGTTGGTTCTACGCCGCGCTCGCACACACAGCGGCGCAATGGACGGACGCAGCCAGCGGGTTGGTGCGGCTTCGGGTTCCCATCGACCTGTCCCAGAGTTTCGGGTTCGGCGGCCCGCCGTCCAACACCTGCATCACAGTCCCCCTCGAGCTCGACGTCGGCCGGCTGCGTACCGCGAGCAGCGGAGAGGCGATTCACGCGTACGTGCGCGCCGAGCTGCGCAGCCTGGTCGCACGGGGTGCCGTCTGGCCCGCGCTGCTCGAGACCCTCGCGCTGTCGCGGGTGGCCACGCGACAGCAGCTGCGCGCTGGCGCCCGGCCGGGGTTACTCGCCGCGAGGCGCACCAACACGATGGTCGCGACCTACGTTGGCGCACTCGATCGCTACTTCGTCGATGCCCCGTTTGCGGTGACCAGTGCGGTCGGCCACACGCCCACGTGGGGCGCGAGCGCGTTCACTCTCGGCGGGCGGTTGGTCGTCAACGTGAGCGCGTTCAGGGGGCTGTGGTCACCCGAGACACTGGCCCGCTTCACCGATGACATGAGCCAGTGGTTGATGGTGCAAGGGGCAAAGCGCGTGGAGCAGGGGCCGTGAGCACGCTGGCCGAAGCGTGGCCGTACCTTGTGTTTGCGTCGCTTCACCTGGTGGCGGGGCAGGGGCTGGCCACGCTCATCTATCGCGCGCGCTTCGGGGGCAGTCCGCTGGTGCTGTACGCCGCGGGCGCGGCCGGAGAGCACGGTCGGCGTACGCGGTGGGTCGCGGTGGCGACGACACTGTGGGTGAGCGCGTTTGTGGCCGCGCTGCTGTGGCCTGCGTTTGGCGGGCACGTACTCGGAGCGCCGCTACTTTCTATCCCTGCCGCGGCTGGTTGGATCGTTGGAGGCGTGGGGCTTGTGGGGATGCTCGCTGCCCAGGTCGGCATGGGCGCGGCGTTCCGCGTGGGCCAGGATCACAACGAAACGCCAGCCCTGGTCACCACGGGTTTACACAGTCGCTCACGCAATCCCGTGTATGTGTTTTCGATGCTCTACCTGTTCGGCGTGAGCCTGTGGGTCCCTTGCCCCGCTGTGTTGGCTGGGCTCGTGGCGCTCGCCGTGGGGATCCACCGCCTCGTTCTGACGGAGGAGCGATTTTTGGCCGCGAGCCTCGGGCCGCAAGTGCAAGACTACTACGGGCGGGTGCGTCGGTACCTGTAGCGCGATGGACGATCTCGGAATCACGGGCAGCGAACTCAAGGCGCTGCTGCGCAAGCGACCTGGGGTCGTCGCGCTCAAGACGTTTGTGCTGGTCGGGAGTTGGGCGGCACTGGGCTACCTCGCGCTCGGGGCCCCGTGGTGGGGGCGGGTGCTCCTTTGGATGGCGATGGGGTTTGCGATCAACGGCCTGGTGCAGCTGGCCCACGAAACCTGGCACGGCAACCTGCTCCCGCGGCGCTGGCAAAACACCGCGGCGGGAACCTTGCTTGGGTTGGCCGTCGGCATTGCGCACGGCCCGATGCGCCACGACCACTTGGCGCACCACAAGTACAACCGCACCGAGCGCGACCCCGACGCCTACAACGTGGGCCGGCCTTCGTTCTGGCCCACGCTGCTGCACTACACGATCGCCATTTTCGGCCTCCCGCTGAGCCTCATCTACTTCAACATTCTGTACCCGATCCAATACTACGAGCGCCCCGCACTGCGCAGGCACGCGCTGGTCTTGCTCGGCTACGTCGCGTTCCACGTGGCCCTGTGGTCATGGCTGTCGCACAGCGGACTGGTGTCGACCGCGTTGGTGGTCTGGGTCATTCCTGTGCTGTTCACCAGTCCGTTCAACGGGCTCAAGTCGCTTGCAGATCACTACGCCAACGATTGGCGCGGCGTCCGCTACCGAACGGCGACCACCGTACGCACCAACCGCCTGGTCGAGTACGCCTGGAACGGCCTCAACTACCATCTCGACCATCACCTGTTCCCGCGGGTGCCCGGCTACAACCTCCCCGCGCTGCATCGGTATCTGCGGCCAGCTCTGTTGGCTCGCAACGCGCCGCTGTTCGATGGATATCTCAAGGTGATGTTCGCGGCGCTCGCCGCCGGACCCATGGTCGTCGACGAAGACGTCCGCGTGGTGACACTGGAGCGCAAGCGTTGACGCGACCGGTTCCGTCGTGGCGGCGGCGGTTGTTCGATGAGCTGCGCTACGAGTCCAAGCGTTGGCCGCTGTGGCGTTGGGACCTCAACCTGCGCTACATCGCCAAGAGCTTGCTGCACGTGCCCGAAGCGGCGGATGCTGGCTGCCAGGAATACTGGTCGCGTTGGCGCACCTGGATGCGAGCACGGCCCTTGCCCGCGCGTGAGGACTGCGTGACGACTCTGGCCGCGGTCGGGGACCTCATGTGGCTGCGCCACGGGTACGGGCAGTTTCTCTCGCCCGCGGTCGCGGCGGCGATGGGGAAGGGGCGGGGCCTTGTCGCCAACCTCGAGACGCCCGTTGATGTGCAAGCCGCAGTTCGGCGCTGGGTGTTCGAGACCCTGCACTACAACGCGCCGCCCGAGTACCTCGATCCGCTCGCCGCACTCGGTGTCGAGGTCGCGCTGTCGCTGTGTAACAACCACGCGCTTGACCAGGGGCCGGGTGGCCTCGCCCGGACGCGCGAGCAGGTTTGTTCGCGGGGGTTCGCCTGCTTGGGCGGTGCCGGAACGGCTGCCGATGCGGTCTCTGTCATCACCGTCGATGGCGTACGGATCGCGCTCTTCGCCACCACGTTTGGCATCAATCATGGCGAGGCCAACGCGCCATCGGGCGTGCCTGTGGTCGCGTTTGGAGACCGCGTCGACAGGACGGATTGGCCTGTGGTCGACGCGCTGGTGCAGCAGGCCCAGGCGCTCGCGCCCGATATCATCGCAGCCGTGCCGCATTGGGGCTTTGAGTACGAGTACTGGCCCGATGCGGCGATGCGTGCCGCGGCCATAGGGTTGGTCCAGCGCGGAGTCGATCTTGTGCTTGGATCGTCTCCCCATGTCCTGCAGCCCGTCGATGTGTTTTCGGTCGACGGCTGGGACCCGCGTGCGCCGACCCAAGTGCGTCGTGGCGGTGAGCCCAGGGCAGCGGTCGTGGCGTACAGCCTCGGCAACTTCGCCACCGTGATGCCGACCGAGGCGTGCTTGGTCGGCGGTATCCTCAACCTTGGCTTTCACCGCGAGGAGCACGGTGCCCTCTCCGTGCTCCCCCTCGACTTCACGCCGACCGCCTCTGTGCGCGGCGGTGCCCATCCCCTCGCGGTGCGGGTCCATACCCTCGCCGAGCTCGGCCGACAAAGCCGCCATCCATCCCGCGTATTGCCCCACCATGACTAGCCTCGCACTCGAGCGTCTCGACCAGATCCCCGCCGAAATGGCGGCGTCCCTCAAGCAGATGCTGCCGACGGTGCAAGTGCCCGGCTATCTCCGCTTCCTGGACATGATGTTCCACTACACCCGCGACAGCGGGGCCCGACTCGCCGAGGCGGCCAATGTCGCCGAAGACCCGCAGCTGGCGGTTTTCTTTGCGGAGCTGGCCCAAGAGGAGACGGATCACTACCGGCTGGCCGAGGCGGATCTCGCGACGTTTGATCAAACGCCGAGCGCCGCGGCTCCGGCCCAAGTCGTCGCGTTCCAGGCCCAGTGGGATCGCCCCGTCGCGCAGCGCGACGTTGCGTTGTTGGGGATGCTGTTCGCCCTGGAGAGCGTGGCCTCGCATCTGGGGGAGAGCGTTCGCCCTGCGCTGGGCAGACTGGGGCTGACGGCGGCCAACGCCAGGTTCGTGCTCGTACACCTGCACGCCGACGAAGGACACGGTGCCAGCTGCCGCGCCCACGCAATGCGACTGGGGCAGAGCGCGGCGGAACCACTGCTCGCGGGTGCCGAAGCGGCCGCGCCGTTGTGGGTTGCGATGCACCGCTGCTTGGTCGAAGCCTAGACTGGGTTGGTTGGCTGCGTTGGTGGGTGGTCGGCGGTCGGGTTCTCCACCGCGATAGAGATGGACTTAGTAGCGGAAACTGTAGCTGCGACACCGCAGAGTTGAAGTGACGAATCATGCCCGCTGACAAACACGCGTTCTCCACTTCCACGCCGGCCCAACGCTTTGTCATTGGGGAGCATCTGGCGCAGTCGCCGAGCGGACATGAACACCTAGCCGAGATCGCATCAGACGAGATGGAGTCGGCGGAGGTTCGGGCCGCCGCAGATCGAGCCTTGCCGCGCTCCGCGGACAGGGCGTTGCTCGAAAGTGTGGCGCGCTCATTTCTCTTGGCTGACGATCCGACGCTTCGCTGGCTTGGTGTGCAACTGTGCACGAACGTCGGCTTGTTCAGCCTGACGCCTCTTGTGGAGGCGTTGAAAGGCCAAGCGCATGAGATCGGGTGGTTTGGCTCGAAGAACCTGGGCGATCTTGTAGAGCAGGCCCTCGTACTACTACACGCGCGAAGGGCAGAGCCGAGCTTTGGCAGCGACGTTACCTAGGCCACCGACCTGCGGTCGTACGAAGTCGCCATCTCTTCATCCAGAGATTCTCGATGCCGCACAACCGAACCTGAACGCATCCTCTCGTGAGCATCGGCGTGTCTGGTCTGCGTCAACCTACACAATCGGGAATCTGAGATCGGGCTGGAGACTCGGCACAACCGCCTCCATGAATATGCTCAGTACGGTGCGAAGCACCGACCCCTCCGAAGAGATGACCGCGATGCTCCCGCTCTACTCGCCGAGGACGGCGGCAATAGAGTCGGCCGTCAGCACACGCTCGAGGTACCGCTCGAGAGCTTGGTCGTCGGCAAGGTTGACGCGACTGACGTCGGCGTCCGCGACCTGACCAAACTTCATGCGCAGCAGCTCAAGAAGCATGGCTCGACGGCCTTCTTGTCGGCCTTCTTGTCGGCCCTCTTCTCGTAGTCTCTCGACGCTGTTCATGACGACCTGCTTTGCCCGGGGTGCGTACTTGATGATTTCGGAGACGAGAACCTCGACGTCGATCGAAGCCTCGCCCGCTGCATGTCCAAGATAGCCGATGACGCGGTTGGAGTCTTGCGACCCGCCAGCAAGGTCCTCTAGCGCGGCGAATTGAGCGGCCCAGAAGGCAACGTGGTTTCGGACTCCATCCGCCGAGCGCCCGTCGCGCAGAGCCCACAGCGACAGTGTCGTCGCGGCTGGGAGGCCACGGCTGGCGAGCTCCTCGTCGCTGACCTTGGCGAGATCGTCGAGCGCGAACTCGAACGATGGGACGTAGCGCTCGAGCATCGCGCGCGTGCCTGGGTCGTCGGCGAAGAGGTCGTGAAAGCGTTGGGGGGCTTGCCAGCCGCGCTCGTCATGGGCCAACACGAGCGGCAAGATCGGCGGGAGCGGAGGTCGCGTGGCCTTGGTTCGTTCGATCCAGGCATCCCAGATGCGGAGCATGTATCGCAGCATGCGCAGAGGCATGAACCAGTCGTCGCTGCTCTGATGCTCGAACAAGACGTATACGAGGACTTCGGACTCGACGTCGCTGCGCTGCACGGAGAAGAGCAGGTCGACGAACCGATCGCGATCTTTGGCGCGCTGAAAGCTGCCGGGCTCAAGGTGGAGCGTCGACCAGTCAAAGAGATCGACAACCTGCTGCGGCAGGACGGAAGACAGCTCAGCAGCAGCCTTTGCTTCGTCGCTGAACGTCTCCTTGAAGAACGTGTCGTGCGGTCGCTTGGCCTTGTCGTCGGTCATCGCGCTTGGAGATTCTAGCACGGGGATTGGTAGAGGAGCGGGGCGCACAATCGGTGCGTTGGGCTCGAAGACTCCCGCGGTGTTGTCCGATTGATACACGCGGGATGACCGTGTGGAGCGCGGTGATGGGTCGCGATGGCGAGGGCGACACGCCCGCCGATCCCACCACGGTGCTGGAGTACGACGTGTTTGCGTGGCGCGACCGCGGCGAGCCGAACTTCTCGCATGCCCGCGTGCGCGAGACGCATGCGGATGCGAACACGCGGTGGCTGCACACGTACACGTATACGGACGGTGCGGGCAACGTCTTGCTGAGCAAGGCGACGGCCGAGCCTGGGCTGGCGCCGCAGCGGGATGCCAACGGCGACTTGGTGCTGGTCAACGACGAGGTTGTGTTGGTGCAGGCGGCGAGCCGCTGGGTGGGCAGCGGTCGAACGATCTTCGACAACAAGGGCAACCCCGTGCGGCAGTACGAGCCGTACTTCTCGAGCACGGAGGCATACGAGGACGAAGACGAGCTGCGCGCGCACGGTGTGTCGCCGCTGATGCACTACGACCCGCTGGGCCGGTTGCTGCAGACGGACTTTCCGGATGGCACGAGTGCGGCCGTGGCGTTCACGCCGTGGATGCAGACGACGTGGGATCAGAACGATCGGGTCAGTGGGAGCGATTGGGAGGCGGAGCGTCTCCTGCTGCCTGCCAATGACCCCGCCCACGAGGCACGGGACAGAACTGTTGAGCACGACGACACGCCTTCGGTCGTGCACCTGGATGCGATGGGCCGGACGGTTCGGGGAATTGCGGAGAACGTAGTCAACGCGGCCTCGGAGCTCTACGAGACGCGGACGGTGATGGACGTGCAGGGCAATGCCCTGGAGGTCATCGACGCGCGGGGGAACACGGCGGAGGAGCGGGTGTTCGGGATGGTGGGTCAACCACTGCAGGTGACGTCGGTGGACGGCGGTACTGCGCGGAGCATCACGAGCATCATGGGGTTGCCGCTGCGTTCGTACAACGAGCGTGGGTTTGCATCGCGGAGCGAGTTCGATGCGGCATGGCGACCGACGCACGGCTGGGTGCGCGAGGGTGCAGGCGCCGAGCAGTTGGTGATGCGGACGGTGTACGGCGAGGCGCTGGCGTCGCCGACGGCGCTGAACCATCGTGGGCAGGCGTACCGTGTGTACGACAGCGCGGGGGTGACGACGGCGACGGCGTTCGACTGGAAGGGGAACGCGCTGGCGTCGGAGCGACGGCTTGCGGACGACTACGAGACGACGCCGGACTGGCTGGCGCTTGCGTTGCTGACGGACATTGCGGCCATCGAGACCGCCGCAAACGGCTTGCTGCAAACGGAGGCGTTCACGACGTCGACGACGTACGACGGCTTGAGCCGACCGGCGACGCAGACGACACCGGACGGTTCGGTGACGGAGCTTGCGTACAACGACGCAGGGATGCTCGAGGGCGTGGAGGTTGCGGTGCGCGGTGCGACGCCAGCGGATGTTTGCGTGTCGAACATCGACTACGACGTGAAGGGCCGTCGCGAGCTGATTGCGTACGGCAACGGAACGGAGACGACGTACGCGTACGACGAGCGAACGCTGCGGCTGACGCAGGTGGAGACGGTGCGGACGTCGGACTCCGCGACGCTGCAGAGCCTGCAGTACACGTACGACCCGGTCGGGAACATCACGCACATCACGGACGGTGCGCAGCAGACGGTGTACTTCAACAATGCGGTGGTGACCGCGACGCAGACGTACACGTACGACGCGCTGTACCGCTTGATAGAGGCGACGGGCCGGGAGCACACCAGCCAGGGACAGCCGATTTCTAGCGAGCTGACGCCCGGAGCACACCCGCATCCGAACGACCCTTCGGCGATGCGGACGTACGTCGAGTCGTACATCTACGATGCGGTCGGCAACATTGAGCAGATGCAGCACGTCGCGTCGGGCGGCAACTGGACGCGGCGGTACAACTACGCGACTGACGGGAATAGGCTGCTGAGTACGCAGGCGCCTGGCGACCCCGACGCAGGCCCGTTCACGCATACGTATGCGCATGACGTGCACGGGAACATTGGGCATGATCCGCTTGGCCGGACACTCCGAAAGCGGAGACAATGCCAAGCACAACGAGCGTGAAGAAGAAAAAGG
>Ga0316189_10003881_pt1 | contig 14478 bp, 10 predicted proteins | sample LowCovwburrow_MG_FD_204930 | JGI IMG/M metagenome (GOLD analysis project Ga0316189, IMG submission 204930) | Coastal sediment microbial communities from Maine, United States - Lowes Cove worm burrow | ecosystem: Environmental > Aquatic > Marine > Coastal > Sediment | place: USA: Maine...
CGCTGACCGATGATCAGCGCGCATGCGAGCTGGAACTCGCCGCAGGGGAAGCTCCGCGGACGAGTGCCGGGGATCACCACCGAGCGCGCCGGGACCCGGCCGCGATGGGTCACGGGCTCGGGGCCGGTGACGTCGATGATCGGCGTCGACGCGGTCAGAGTGACGTTGGCGCCGAGGACCACCTCACGCTCCAGGTGCACCCCCTCGACGACGATCGCACGCGAGCCGAGAAAGCAGCCGTCCTCGACGATCACGGGGGTGGCGCTGGCGGGCTCGAGCACGCCGCCGATGCCCACGCCCCCCGAGAGGTGGACATGGCGCCCGATCTGCGCGCAGGAGCCGACGGTCGCCCAAGTGTCGACCATCGTCCCACCGCCGACCCAGGCGCCGATGTTGACGTAGCTCGGCATGAGCACCGCGCCGGACTCGATGAAGGCGCCGCGACGGGCGGTCGCCGGCGGCACGGCCCGGACCCCCGCCGCCTCCCAGTCGCGCTTGAGCGGGATCTTGTCGAAGTACTCGAAGGGGCCAACCTCGATGGTCTCCATCTTCTGGGTCGCGAAGTAGAGGAGGATCGCCTGCTTGACCCAGGCGTGCACGGTCCACGGGCTGCCCTCCTCGGTCGGGGGAGTCGCCACCCGGACAGCGCCGCGATCGAGGAGAGCGATCGCCTCCTGGATCGCCGCCTGCGCCTCGGTCGAGTCGAGACGGGAGCGATCGGCGAAGACGGCCGAGATCGTGGCGGCGAGGGCTTCTGTGTCGGGGCTCATGGGCCCGAGATCGCACGACCCGGCGACCGCGCGCAAGCCCGCGCAGGCCCAGGTACGCCCGGAGCCGACCCCCACAGCCCCGCTCCCGAGAGCAAATCGCATAGGACGGGCGAAATCAGCCCCCCTTTCTTCATCTGGTCGCGGTGCTGGGCGGGGATCACCGTCGACGGGGCGCTAGCCCGCCGATAACCTTGGGGGGATGAGCCTTGCCCGCAGCCTCGCCCTCGCCCTCGCCCTGGTCCCCTTCACGACGGTGGCGAGCGGCGACGCCGTCGCAGCCGAGCCAGCTGAGGCGACAGCTCCGACCTCATCATCATCGTCGTCGCAGAGCCCGGCAGACAAGGCCTTCCTCGAGGCCCGGCGCAACTCGAAGAAGGCGACCCGCCGCGCCGACTCCGACCCCCTCGGCAACTTCGCCCTCAACGGATGCATGACCAACCCGGCCAAGTGCACCTGCCAAAACGAGGACGCCAAGAAGAGCTCCGCCTGCGGCGACGTGCTCGGCTACTTCTGCCGCGAGAGCACGCAGCAGTACCTGGCAGCGTCGTGCATGGACCTCTTCGGCGGCGCGACGGTGTGCAAATGCGCGAGCGCGCAGCAGATCACCAGTCACCTCAAGGCGGAGGAGACCGCGGCCAAGAAGAAGAGCAAAAAGAAGAAGAAAAGCTCGTCCAAGAAGAAGGGCAAAAAGAAGAAGTAGACCGACGACCCGAGGTCGCCAAGGGCTCCTAGAGCGCCCCAATGAAGAACCCCAGACCTACGGGCCTGGGGTCTTCTTCATTGGGGCGCCGGTCAGCGCCGGTCAGCGCCGGCTCAGTCGTGAGAGAGCTTTTTGTAGCGGACCCGGGTCGGCTGGAGCGCCTTGTCGCCCAGGCGGCGGCGCTTGTCGGCCTCGAACTCCTCGTAGTTCCCCTCGTACCACTCGACGACCGAGTCTCCCTCGAAGGCGAGGGTGTGCGTCGCGACCCGGTTGAGGAACCAGCGATCGTGGCTGATGACCACCGCGCAGCCGGGGAAGGTGAGGAGCGCGTCCTCGAGGTGACGCAGGGTGTCGACGTCGAGGTCGTTGGTCGGCTCGTCGAGGAGGAGCAGGTTGCCGCCCTTGCGGATCAGACGGGCGAGGTGGACCCGGTTGCGCTCGCCGCCCGAGAGGTCACCGACCCGCTTTTGCTGATCGGCGCCGTTGAAGTTAAAGCGACCGACATAGGCCCGTGAGTTGAGCTCAACGCCGCCGACGTTGAGCGTCTCCTGGCCCTCCGAGATCGCCTGCCAGACCGTCATGTCGGGGTCGAGGGCGTCGCGGCTCTGGTCGACATAGGCGATGTCGACGGTGTCGCCTATCTTGATCGAGCCCTTGTCGGGCTTGTCCTGCCCCGTGATCATCCGGAAGAGGGTGGTCTTGCCGGCGCCGTTGGGGCCGATGATCCCGACGATCCCGCCGCGCGGCAGGGTGAACGAGAGGTCCTCGACCAGGAGCTTGTCGCCGAAGGCCTTGGTCAGGCCCTTGGCCTCGACGACGACGTTGCCGAGGCGCCGGGTGAAGGGGATCTTGAGCTCGGTCGTGTCGACCCCGCGATCGTCCGACTGCGCGAGCAGCTGCTCGTAGGCCTTGATCCTCGACTTGCTCTTGGCGTGACGCGCCTTTGGGGCCATGCGCACCCACTCGAGCTCGCGGCTGAGGGTCCGCTGGCGGTTGGAGGCGACCTTCTCCTCCTGGGCGAGGCGCTTCTGCTTCTGGTCGAGCCAGGAGGAGTAGTTGCCCTTCCAGGGGATCCCTGCGCCTCGATCCAGCTCGAGGATCCAGCCGGCGACGTTGTCGAGGAAGTAGCGATCGTGGGTGATCGCGACGACGGTGCCCGGGTAGTCGTGGAGGAAGCGCTCGAGCCAGGCGACGCTCTCGGCGTCGAGATGGTTCGTCGGCTCGTCGAGGAGGAGGAGGTCGGGGCGCTGAAGGAGGAGTCGGCACAGCGCGACCCGACGGCGCTCACCGCCGCTCAAGGTCGTCACGTCCGCGTCGCCGGGCGGGCAGCGCAGGGCGTCCATCGCGATCTCGAGGGTGCGGTCAAGATCCCAGCCGTTGCCGGCGTCGATCTTGTCCTGAAGCGCGGCCTGCTCCTCTAGGAGCTTGTTCATCTCCTCATCGGAGGAGATGTCGCCGAAGGCCATCGACACCTCCTCGAAGCGGGCGAGGATCCCCTTCATCTCGGCGACCGCCTCCTCGACGTTGCCCTTGACGTCCTTGGTCGGGTCGAGGACCGGCTCCTGCGGGAGGTAGCCGACGCTGACGCCGTCCGCGGCGAAGGCCTCGCCCTGGAACTCGGTGTCGACGCCGGCCATGACCTTGAGGAGGGTCGACTTGCCGGCGCCGTTCGCCCCGAGGACGCCGATTTTCGCGCCAGGGAAGAAGGAGAGGTAGATCCCCTTGAGGACCTCTTTGCCGTTCGGAAAGACCTTGCGCAGGTCCTTCATCGTGTAGATGTACTGATACGAGGCCATATGTGACTCCATCTCGCCAGCGCGAGCGGCCGGAGGATAGCTCATTCGCGATCGGAGGTCGGCGTCGTCCGACGTCAGCCGATGGAAACGTCTTGGACGGCGGCCCTCGTGGCCCGATAATCCCCGCCGTCGTCGACATGTCGAGCCCGAAGCCCACCGAAAACCTCGCGATCGTCCCTCCGCAGGAGAACCCGCCCCAGCACGTCAGCGTCAGCGTCGACGAACAACGACGGGCCTCGGACAAGCGGAGCGCCGATGACCGCTCCGTACGGGCCGAGAGGAGCCTCTACTACGCCCTGGAGGGATCCTTTAAACGGTACGGGATCCACCGCTGGGGTCGCGACTTCCTCGCTGCGAATGACGAGGGGCACCTCGTGTTTCGCGCCCCAGGGGTCCCTGAGGTCGATCTCCACGAGCTGACCTGCGAGCTCAAGCGGCGAGGGATCCAGACGCCCTATGTGGTCCGCTTCCCGACGATGATCACCCGCAAGATGCAGCGCCTGCGGGCGGCCTTCCAGAAAGCGTTTCGGGAGAACGACTACTCCGGCGGCCATATCGGCGTCTTCCCGCTCAAGGTCAACCAGCGGCGAGCGGTCGTCAACACGGTCGTCACGGCCCGAGCCGAGACCGGCTACGGGCTCGAGGCGGGCTCCAAGCCCGAGCTCCTCCTGGCGATGGCCCAACCGCCGCTCGCCGGCTCCCCGCTGGTCTGCAACGGCTACAAGGACCGCGAGTTCATCCGCATGGCCTTCCACGCCGCGGAGCTCGGCCACGAGGTGATCATCGTCCTCGAGAGCACCCGTGAGGTCCGCCGCTACGTCGACGTCTACACCGAGCACGACTGGAGCGCGATCCCCAGCGTCGGCGTCCGAGCCAAGCTCTACTCCAAGGGCAGCGGTCGCTGGCAGAGCTCCGGCGGTGAATCGTCGAAGTTCGGCCTGACGACCTCGGAGATCATCGAGGTCGTCCGCCAGCTCAAGGCGGCGGGCCTCGAGGGTCAGCTCACGCTCCTCCACTTCCACATCGGCTCGCAGATCACTCAGATCAAGCGGGTCAAGATGGCCGTCCGCGAGGGCGCCCGGATCTACGCCGAGCTCCTCACGAGCTGTCCTTCGCTGCGCTACCTCGATCTCGGCGGAGGGATCGGCGTCGACTATGACGGCTCGAAGACCTCCCACGCCTCGTCGGCGAACTACTCGCTGGTCGAGTACGCGTCGACGGTGACCTTTGAGATCAGCGAGGTCTGCGAGGAGGTCAAGGTCCCACAGCCCTGCATCCTCACCGAGAGCGGCCGAGTCCTGGTCGCCGCCCACGCGCTGACAATCGCCGACCTCCGTGAGGTCCAGGGCGAGCTGCTGCCGGTGCCCGAGCCGACCGACGACGAGCACAGCATGGTCTCGGAGCTCCGCTACACCCTCAAGAACATCACCACCAAGAACCTCGAAGAGTACTTCCACGACGCGATCGACTTCCGCGACGAGTGCCTTCAGCTCTTCTCGCGAGGCTACCTCTCGCTCGCCGACCGGGCCTCCGCCGAGGGTCTTTTTCAGCGGATCCGCAACAAGGCCGCGACCCTCGTCGAGTCCATGCCGCGGATCTCCGAGGAGATCACCGACTACCTCGGCCGGGCCCAGGCCAAGTACCTGGTCAACTTCTCGATCTTTCAGTCGCTCCCCGACGCCTGGTCGGTCGGCCATGTGTTCCCGGCGGCGCCCCTCTCACGCCACCTCGAGCGGCCGACGCTCCACGTCAAAATCGTCGACATCACCTGCGACAGCGACGGCTGCGTCGACACCTTCGCCCACCCCGACGACAACCTGCCCTACCTGCCGCTGCACGACCGCCGGGACGAGGACTACCTGCTCGGGTTCTTCATGACCGGCGCCTATCAGGACAGCCTGGCGAACACCCACAACCTCTTCGGCCGCTGCCATGAGGTGATCCTCCGCGACCCCGAAGACGAGCTCCTCCTGGTCGGGTCGGAGCGGATCGAGCTGACACCCGAGGTCACCTTCGAGATCAAGATGGGCTCGACCTGCAAAGACGTCCTAGAGAGCATGGACTTCGACGTCGAGACGATGCTCAAGTCGCTCCGCGATCGTCACCTCTCGCGCAAGACGACGCTCGGACAGCCCTGGGCGATGGGCCTGCTCCAATCCTCCCCCTACCTGAACCACTGAGCTTCGCTCGTCGATGGCCGCGCCGCCGACAGGCACCCGCGCCGGCTCGGCCGCTCAGCGTCGGTGTCAGCGTCGGCCCCTGCCCCAGCTGACACGCTGAGGCGGAGCGAGGAAGGTCGCAGAGTCACGAGCGGCAGCTCACTCAGCGCCAGGCGAAAGAGCAGCTCGGGCCCGACCTGCGGAGCGAGAGACGAGCAGCTCGGTCAGCCCCGCCGACGCAGGAGCGAGCGCTCGTCGGGCCCCCCCTGAGCGGCCGCGAGCCCCTTCGCTCGGTCAATCGACCGCGGCGATGACGTCGACCTCGACCTTGAAATTCAGCGGCAGGCGGGCGACCTCGACGCAGGTCCGCGCCGGCGGCCGCGGACCCTTGAAGAACTTGGCGTAGATGCTGTTGAAGGCGTTGTACTGGCTCATGTCCGTGAGATAGACGGTCACCTTGAGCACCTTGTCGAGGCTCGATCCGGCGGCCTCGAGGGTCCGCTTGAGGTTGGTCAGGGTGGCCTGCGCCTCCGCGAGCAGGTCACCCCGCTCGATCGTGTAGGAGTCGATGTCCACGGCGGCATGCCCCGACGTGTAGATGAGCCCGTTGTGGTCCCGATACCAGGAGAAGACTGGCGCGCGATCGACGACATAGGAGGTCTTGCGAGTCACCATGACGATGATCGGATAACACGCAGCGGGGGGACGACGTTACCTTTTGGCGGCTTTCTCCCACGGGCCCGAGCTCGCGAAACAGCTCCGAGGACGAGAGCCCCCCGCGCCGCCCTCGGGAGGCGGTCGACCCCGCGCCGAAGATCGACGGCGCGAGCACAGAGAACTCCTTTTTGGGAGGCGGCTCCTAGCGACCGCGCCGACGGATCGCCTCGAGATCGCGGTAGCGCTCGCGGAGGAGGGTCTGCCGCGACACCATCGGGATCGCCGCGCCGCGAACGTAGACCTGGGCGGCGAAGTGCTCGAGCTCGAGCGGATCCCCGGCCCAGGTGACGAGGTTGGCGATCTTGCCGGCGCTGACCGTGCCGTAGTCCGCCTCCAGGCCGTATGCCCGGGCGATAGTCAGGCTCAGGCCGGTGAGCGCCTTCTCGTAGGGCAAGCCGTTGGCGACCGCGATCCCGGCCTCCTGCGTCGCGTTGCGCAGGTTGTGGGCCTCCCCGAAGATGGCGATCCCGACCTCGACCCCGGCCGCGTCGAGGAGCGCTGCGTTGTCGAGGCGAGCCCCGAGCCGATCGAGCGATCCCGGCAGGTTCTCGCTCGGCTGGACGATGACCGGCACGGACGCCTGCGCCAGGCGCTCGCGCACCCGCCAGGCCTCGGTCCCGCCGATGATCACGAGCCTCAGCTTCTCCTCCCTGGCGAGCTCGATGGCGGCGACGATGTCGCTCTCCCCCTGCGCCCGCAGGGTCAGCGGGACCTTGCGATCGAGCACCGGGAAGAGCGCCTCGAGATCGCGGGGATGGGCGGCGAGATCGCGGAGCTGACGGCGCTCGTGGGCGCCCCGCAGCTTGCGATAGAGGCGGGCGTCGTCGATCACCCGCCTGAGCTTGGCCAGGGTCGCTGCGCGTGATCCGTCGACCACCTGGCCGAGACCGCCGCCGACGGCGATCCGCGGGCGTGTCGGCAGCGCTTCGCCCTTCCCGTAGGCGAGGTCGACCCAGGCGACCTGCCCGGAGAGGAGACCGCCGCTCGGCGCCACAGCAGCGCTGGTGATCCCCTCGATCGCCTGCACCTGGACCAAGCTCGAGCGAGCCCGGATCGCCGACGCAGCGTCGTAGGAGGCGCGGATCGGCCCCTCTCCGCCGCTATCGTCGCGGGTGCCGGGCTCCATACCGATCTCGACGAGGCCGAGGTGGGAGTCGGCGGCGATAAACCCGGGGGTGAGCAGCTTGCCCCTGAGGTCGACCCTGGTCGCGTCGGCGGCGAGCGCTCCGCCGAGGCTGGCGTCGCCGACCGCGATGATCCGCTCGCCCCGGACGATGACGGTCCCGTCCTTGATCACCGTGCCGTCGCCGACGTGGATCTCCGCGCCGATGAGGGCCAAGCTCGCGCCGGTCGAGGTGCCGCGGCGACGCGACCTTGGCGGAGCTGCCGAAGCCGGGGCCGCACCGGCGAGGCCCGCGAGGCCGACGAGGCCGACGCTCCCGAGCCCGCGGAGGAGATCGCGACGACGATGACGTGCAGGAACAGGACTCATGGCGCCACCCCCTCGGCGTCCCCGCCGATATCGCCCTCGCGAAAGCCGAGCTCAAAGTCGCTCCGCGGCTCCTGGGAGCCGCGCTCGTAGACCAGCTCACCGGCGATGTAGACCTGCTCCGCCGCCGAGTAGACGCTGAAGGGGGAACCACTCCAGACGACCACATCGGCGAGCTTGCCGACCTCAAGGGTGCCGGTCCGCTCCTCAACGCCGAGGGCCCAGGCCGGGTTGTAGGTGATCCAGCGCAGCGCCTGATTCTCCGAGATCTCGAGGCCCGCGCTTCGCCCGGCGTACATCGCCTTGCCCGCCTCTTGGTTGAGGCGCTGGATGCCGATCGCCGAGTCCGAGTGGATGATCGCCCGGGCCCCGGCGACCTCGAGGAGCGCCGCGTTCTCGCGGATCCCGTCGAAGGCCTCAGCCTTAAAGCCCCACCAGTCGGCCCAGACCGACGCCGCAGTGTCGGCATCGGCGAGGCGATCGGCGATCTTGTAGGCCTCAACCGCGTGGTGGAAGGAGCGAATTTTAAAGCCGTAGGTCGCGGCGAGGTCGAGCATCAGCGACATCTCGTCCGCGCGATAGCAATGGTTGTGGACCAGGATCTCACCGTCGAGCACCTTGACCAGGGTCTCTAGGCCAAAGTCGCGGGCTGGCGGATCGACCGACGCCTCCTCCTTGCCGCCGCCAGAGCTCGGCGAGATCCCCATCTTGCGGTCGGCGGCGGCCTTCTTCTGCGCCTTCTCGTGCTTCTCCCAGCCCCGCCTGTACTCGACCGCTTTCTGGAAGGCGTCGCGGTAGCCGTGGACGTTGCCCATCCGGGTCTGGGGCCCGGACTTGTCACCGTAGACCCGCTTGGGGTTCTCGCCGCAGGCCATCTTCAGGCCCTCCGGCGCCCCCTCGAAGCGGGCGTCCTCGGCGGAGCGGGCCCAGGGGAGCAGGCGGACGACAAAGCTGCGCCCGCCGATCAGGTTGGCGGAGCCCGGGAGGATCTGCGCCGTCGTCACCCCGCCAGCGCGGGCCCGCTCGAGCTGCGGATCCTGGGGCCAGTAGCCGTCGACCGACCGGGCATAGGCGGTGTTCGGCGCGACCGCCTCGTTACCGTCGGAGTGGGCCTTAAACCCCGGCGAAGAGTAGACGCCCATGTGCGAGTGGGTGTCGATGATCCCCGGCGTCACGGTCTTGCCGACGATGTCGAGCACGGTCGCCCCGGCGGGCGCCTCGATCGTCTCGCCGACCGCCGCGATCGCTCCGTCTTTCAGGAGGATGTCGCCGCGCTCGAAGATGTTGCCAGCGGCGGTCATCAGGCGACCGCCGCGGAGGAGGATGACCGGCACCTCGCGGGGCGCATCGACGGTGTCCTTTTTGGCGCTCTTTTTGGTTGGCGAAGGGTCGGCCTCGGCCGGATCGGAGGACCCGTCCGAGGGCGGGGTCGACGCCTTCCCGCGACAGCCGAGCACCCCGACCGGTCCGAGCGTCCCGAGGATCCCGCACAGCGCGACCCTCCCCCAAGACCGTGTCCACCCGCGACCGCGCATCCCTGGCACGGTCGCCCTCAGACCAAAGAGCGTCATCGCGGCCCACGCTACGCCCCCACCCCGACCGCAGACAAGGGCGCATCGACGGTGATTCGCCCCCCTCTGCGCTTTGGGAGGCCGCGGAGGGCTTCGCCACGACAATCCCCCGCGGGTCGCACCCCGGGGAGCTTTCGGGCATCCTCCGCCCGTGCACCTCGCCCGCCTCCCGTGGCAGCGCCGCTGGCTCTACGCGCTCAAGGTGAGCTCCTGGCCGAAGCTCCTGGCGCCGATCATCCTCGGCCAAGCGATCGGCGGGGTGACGGCCGGGGCCTGGGACCCCTTCGCCAGCCTCCTCAGCCTCGCCTTCGGCGTCAGCCTGACCTGCGCGATCGTCCTCCTCAACGACTACAGCGATCGCGACGTCGACGCGCTCAAGCGCAACCTCTACCCCGAGGGCTGCTCGCCGAAGACGATCCCCGACCGGATACTCGGCGCCCAGAGCGTTCTCCTGGCGGGGATCGCCGCCGCCGCGATCAGCCTCGGGCTCGCGATCCTCGGCGAGCACGGCTTTGACCGCCCGGGGCTCTTCCTCGCGGCGGGGCTATCCCTGGGGATCTTCCTCGCCTACTCGTTTCGCCCCCTGCGCGCCAACTACAGCGGCGGCGGCGAATACCTCGAGATGCTCGGGGTCGGCGTCGTTCTGCCCTGGTTCTCCGCCTACCTCCAGGGCGGAGACCCGGCGCCGGCGCTCGCCTGGGCGCTCCTCCCCGGCTTCGCCCTCCTCGCCCTCGCCTCGGCCGTGACCTCGGGACTCGCCGACGAGGTCAGCGACCGCCTCGGCGGCAAGACGACGATCGCCAGCCGGCACGGCAACCCCTTTTGTCGGCTCGTCGGCGAGAACCTGCTGGGCGGCGGAGCTATCCTCTGGGCCTTCTCCTCGCGGCTGGCCCCGGAGCTGCTCTCCCCCTGGACGATCCTCCCGGCGATCGTCGTCCTTATCGCCCATTGGCGCTCGATCGCCACCCTCAGCGAGACCGCGAAGACCGCGAATTTCCCGGCGCTGCGGGCCTACAAGGGGCGGATCAACCAAGCGATCGCCCGCTCGACCGTGGTCCTGGCCCTCTGCCTGATCGCCGCCTCGCTGCTCGCCGCAGCGGTCGGGGGCGCCGGGTGAGCCGGACAGACGACCTCAACGCGACCGCGGCGATCGCCGCCGCCGATGCGGCGATCGATCGGGCCACTCCACAGCGGCATTCGCTCGCCCCACAGCGCACCCGCGCCAACACCCTGGCAGAGGTGCTCCGCCAGCTCGCCCCGCCCCCAGGTGCGCTCGCGACGGCCCTCGCGCTCGGCCTCGCCGAGGTCGCGACAGCCCAGCTAGACGCCTTCCCCAGCAACCTCTTCTGGGACTTCGACCTGATGGCGGCGGCGGTCCTCCGCGAGGCCCAACACGGCGCCCAGACGGGTGTCCAGGCCGAGGGGCAAACCGAGAGTCACACCGACCTCCAAGCGGCTGCGATCGCGAAGGCCAGGCTCCACCAGATAGCCGAGCTCCAGCACCTCTATGGCTGCGAGACCGCGATCCACTTCACCTACGTCCACGACTTCGCCTACGGCTACGACTGGGCCAAATGGATCGCCCGTGACCCCCCCGATCGCCGGGATCACGGCCCCTACAGCGCGACCTTCCTCGCCTACATGCACCGCCGCGGTCACGAGCTCTTGGCCCTGATCGCCGCCGACGATCGCAAGTACCCGGCGTTGGCGGACAAGCAGCCGCGAAACCCTTTTCCGTTCCCCCGAGAGCCGGCGAGCGAGCTCCGCCTCCACCGAGATCTCGCCCACCGCGGCGAGATCCCGGTCGAGGCCTGGCGGGTCGACGCGGCCCCAACGTGGAACCGCAGCTACGCGGCGATCCGGGCCGAACGGGCCCGCGCCCTCGGCCTCCGGCCCAACCCAAGTGTTGTCCGCCCAAGCCCGACCGCTGACAGGCCGCCGCCGTGAGCGAGACGCTGCCGATCGTCTACGAGGACGAGCACTATGTGGCGATCGACAAGCCCTCCGGGCTGCTGATCCACCGCTCGTCGATCGCCCGTGAGAACGACGACGGCCGCTACGTCGTCCAGCTCCTCCGCGATCAGCTCGGCGCCCGGGTCTACCCGGTCCACCGCCTCGATCGCCCGACCTCGGGCCTTGTGCTCTTCGCCCGCTCGTCGGAGGCCGCCCGCCGCCTCGCGCCCCTCTTCGCCGAGCGTGCGGTCGCGAAGCGCTACCTCGCGGTGGTCCGCGGCTACGCCCCCGAAGCCGCCAGGATCGACTACGCGGTCGCGGCCCACGAGGGCAAAAACGCGCCCCTCAAGTCGGCCCTGAGCGACCTCCGCCGCCTGGACACCGTCGAGCTGCCGATCCCCGTCAGCCGCTACCCGGCGGCCCGCTACTCGCTGGTCGAGCTCCGCCCGCGGAGCGGCCGCTGGCACCAGCTCAGGCGCCACTGCGCCCACCTCCGCCACCCGATCGTCGGCGACACCAGCCACGGCGACGGCAACCACAACCGCCTCTTTCGCGAGCACATGGACTGCCACCGGCTCCTCCTGGTCGCCACGGCGATGGCCCTCAAGCACCCCTTCACGGCGGAGCCGCTCTGCCTGCAGACCGAGCCAGAGCCCGCGCTCGTGGACCTCTTCGGCAGGCTCGGCTGGAGCTGGCCTGTGCTGCCCGCACTTGCCGTCGAGCCCGCACTCGCCTAGACCGGCCAGAGATGGGTCACCCGACGAACGCCGCGCATCTCCTCTCCTCTGCGCCTTCGCGAAGGGCCTCCGCACCCACGCCCATCCCCCTCGCGCTGCTCCTGGGCCTCGCCTGCGCGCCTGCCTGCAACCCGACTCCGGCGGCGACGGACTCCGAGACCAGCGCCACCTACGGGACTGAGAGCGCCACCGACGGGACCGACTCCAGCGCCGACACCGAGACCACCGGCGAGCCCCAGGGGCCTCCGCCGGCCGCCGGGAGAAACCCCTTCCCCTGGTCGCTCGAGAGCTGGGACTCGGTCTGCGGCGACAACAAGGATAACGACAACAACGACTACCGCGACTGTGAGGACTTCTCCTGCTCGCGCAACCCCTCGGTCGTCACCTGCGGCTCCTCCTCGGTCTACGAGAGCACCCCGACCCTCTGCGCCAACGGCAAGGACGACGACGGCGACGGCCGCTCCGACTGCGCCGATCCGGACTGCTACAAGAACCCCTTCGTCAACGTCTGCGTCCAGCCGAAGGTCGAGGATCGCTGCGGCGAGGGGGTCGACGGCGACGGCGATAGCTTCGTCAATTGCGACGACCGCGACTGCCTCGCGCTCGACCCCGCGTGCCCGCTCCCGGCCGGCGCGCTGCGGGTCCTCTTCGACCAGACCCTCGACGAGACCGCCTCCAACGGCCCCAGCTCCGACTGGCTCGTCGACCCCTGGGGACGCCTGCCGACCCCGTCCAACCCGACCTCGCGCAACGAATGGAAGGGCTCGCTCTCCTCCTTCGCCTTCGCCCTCTACCAAGACGGGCACACGATCGAGAACCTGACCGCCTGGGAGCAGACGCTGACCTTCGGCGAAGCCGGCATGCCCCAGGATCTCAGCCGCTACGACGTGCTCGTCGTCGTCGAGCCGAGCCGCCAGCTCAACAACAATGAGAAGGCCGCTCTGATCAACTTCGTCGACGGCGGCGGCGGCCTCCTCCTCCTCTCCAACCACGTCTCCGCCGACCGCGACAGCAACGGCTGGAGCTCGGTCGAGGCGCTCAACGACCTCTTCGACGACAACCCCGTCCGCAAGGATCCCTTCGGCTTTCGCTTTGACACGATCGACATCGAAGACGAGCTGCTCCTCGAGCGGATCGAGGCGCCGACTCACCCGGTGATCGCCGGCCCCGCGGGCAAGGTCGAACGGATCGGCCTCTACCTGGCGACGACCGCCCGGCTCACCGGCACCAACCCCGACGCCCAGGGGCTGATCGTCCTCGACGACGCCGCCTCGAGCTCGGTCAGCATCATCGCTGGCGCAGCCCAGGTCGGCGCCGGCCGGGTCGTCTTTGTCACCGACTCCGCCCTCCTCGGCGACGGTACCGACTCCCACGGCACCTCGATCGCCTCGAAGGACGCCTGGAACGACGCCGCCCTCGACCACGCCGCCCTCTTCGTCAACGCCGTCATCTGGCTAGGCGGCGCCTGAGCTGCCCGCAGGTCGTTCGATCGATCGACCGAACGAGCAGCCGACGCTAACGACGCGTGGAGCAACGCCATGCTCCACCTTCGACGCTCCGCTGACCCCCTCCGCTCCCGCGCTCCGCTCCGCCGACGTCGTCGATGCGCGACCGCTCAGCCCATCAAGAGGATCGCGAGGTGGACCATCAGGCCGATGGTCGCCAGCAGGCCGATCGCGAAGGTCATCGTCCGGAAGGGCTGAATCCCCTTGAGATAGCAGAACGAGTAGAGGACCCGGGCCGCGGCGAAGGTCCCGAAGAAGACCCAGGCCATCGTCGAGCTCGCGCCGGCGACGACGTAGACCTGGCCGAGGAAGAGAAAGGGGACCGTGTTGGCGAGGGTGTTGGTGTGGGCTCGGAGCACCCGCGCGACCGCCTCGGGATCCTCAGCCTCGACCGCCGACCCCTTGGACACAGTCTTCGCGTCCTCGGGGTTGTGCGTCGTCTTCGTCTTGACGCGAACTCCCCCGCTGGCAGCCCAGAGCACGGTGAGGTTGAGGCAAAGGACCAGGGTCGTGACCCCGTAGGCGAAGAAGGCGTCACTCATGGCCTGGATAGAATAACGGTCGCTGGTCATCGAGTCCGCGCGGCCCGCAAGAACGCTGTCCGCGCCCTCTCTCCCGCGACCTACACACCGTCTGCGCCGCCGAACGCTTGACAAGGGGCCGAACGCCTGCAGATCGTCTTGTTCGAGAATGCGCATCCACCCCCCATATTTCCCGCTCCTCGCCCTCTCAGCGCTCATGTCGGGCTGCGCAGACGACCCGGGAGACCCGGGGAGCGCGGACGCCTCGGCGAGCGTGAGCGTCACCGCCAGCGCAGGGAGCACGGACTCGAGCTCCGCCGCGAGCTCGACCGAGGGCGGAGCGACCGAGCCGACGGCCATGACCGACGCTACCGACTCGACCGACTCGACCGACTCGACCGACTCGACCGACTCGACCGACGCTACCGACTCGACCGACTCGACCGACACAACGGGGTCGAGCGCCACCTCGGGCGGAGACTCCGACACCAGCTCGAGCACCGGCCCGGACGACGGCAAGGCCTTCCTCCACGCGGACCTCTGGAGCGTCTGGTGGAACG
>Ga0316189_10003882_pt1 | contig 14473 bp, 12 predicted proteins | sample LowCovwburrow_MG_FD_204930 | JGI IMG/M metagenome (GOLD analysis project Ga0316189, IMG submission 204930) | Coastal sediment microbial communities from Maine, United States - Lowes Cove worm burrow | ecosystem: Environmental > Aquatic > Marine > Coastal > Sediment | place: USA: Maine...
CCGCGTCGCCCCTGACCTCCGACATCGCGCGGCCCCGGCGCGCGGCGAACCGCACGGCATCGCGCGGGGTGAGGACCCCCCCGACCGCGGCGGCCGGCAGCTCGCCGAGGGAGTGGCCGACCGTGACGGTCGGGCGCACGCCGAGTGAAGCCAGCAGCTCCCACAGCGCGAGGCCGACCGCGGCCATCACCGGCTGGCAGTTGGCGGTGTTGGTCAGCGCCGCGGACGCGGCGTCGTCGCTCACCGGGGTCTCGCGCAGCTCCGGGTACAGCAGCGCACAGATGGAGACGTCGAGCAGATCGGCGGTCTCGGCGTCGCTTCGCTCCAGCGCCTCCCGGAGCACGGGAAACCGCTGCAGCGCGCCCCTGAGCATCCCGATCCGCTGCGCGCCCTGCCCGGGGAACATCATCGCGAGCTTGGCGTGGCGGCCGGCGGCCTGTCCCAGCGCGCCGCCGCGGGGGAAGCCTCCGCCGGCGACCTCGTCGAGCTGCGCGATCAGGGCGTCACGATCCGGCACCACGAGCGCGGCCCTGTGCTCCAGCGACGGGCGCGCGCCCCAAGCCCGTGCCACGGCCGCCACCGTGAGGGCGTCGTCGGCACGCAGTGTGGCCGCGATTCTCGCCGCGGTGCGGCGCAGGTCGTCTTCCGTGCCCGCGGAGAACCGCACCAGCTCGGTCTGATCGGACTGTGGGACCGTCTGCTTGGGCGCAGTGCCGAGGACCAGGTGTCCGTTGGTTCCGCCGAACCCGAACGAGGACAGCGCGGCGACGCGATCGTCTCCCTTCCAGGGGATCGGCTCGGTGGGGACGGAGAACGGCCCCTCGTCCAGTGCGAGCTCGGCCTTGGCAGACTCGAAGCCCGACATGGGCGGGATCATGCCGTGATGGACCGCCAGCGTCGCGCGGATGAGCCCGGCGACGCCCGCCGCCGACATCGTGTGGCCGACGTTGGCCTTGGAGGACCCGAGCTGCACGTGCTTGGCGTCGTCGCCCAGCGCGGACCGCAGCCCGGTGAGCTCGATGGCATCGCCCACGTCCGTCCCGGTGCCGTGGGCCTCGACGTAGCCGAGCTGTCCGGCATCGGCGCCGGAGTCGCGCCAGGCCTGCTGGATGACCTGGACCTGTCCAGAGAGGACCGGGGCCATTGGGCCGTCGCCGCGCCCGTCGTTGTTCAGCCCGACGCCCCGGATGGTGGCGTAGATTCGGTGGCCCTGGTCGACCGCGTCCTGCAGGCGCATCAGGACCACGACCCCGCAGCCATCACCCTGGACGAACCCGTCTGCGCGGGCGTCGAAGGGCAGGCAGAGGCCCTGCTCGCTCATCGCTCCGATGCGCGAGAACGCGATGTAGTGCTCGGGGGTCAGCTGCAGGTAGACCCCGCCCGCGATGGCGGTATCCACCTGGCCCGACCGGAGCTGCGCGACGGCATCGAACACCGCGACAACAGCCGACGAGCAGGCTGCATCGACCGTGTACGCCGGGCCGTGTAGGTTCAGCTGTTGTGCGACCGCCGCCGAGATCATGTTTCCGAGGGCGCCAGGCGCCGTGAATGGGCGGGACGGTACGACCCGCTCCACTGCAGCCGCGAGCGCCGCGGGATCCTCGGGGGGCGTGCCGAACTGGCCGCTGGCCATCATCCCAGCGAGAGCCCGTGAGGACAGCATCACCCGGGACTCGCTCGCGGTGACGCCCATGTACACGCCGGTTCGCTCGGGCAGCTCCGACGGGCGCACGCCGGCGTCGTGGATGGCCTGGAGGCTCACCTCGAGCGACATGCGCTGCTGCGGGTCCATGACCTCGACCCGGCGCGGCGGGATCCCGAACAGCAGAGCAGGGAAGCTGCGCACGTCGTCGATGAACGCCCCAGCGGGGGCGTACGTCTTGTCGGTGGCCCGGCGCGAAGTGTCATAGAACGCTTCGCTCGACCAGCGGTCGGCCGGCACCGGTCCGAAGGCGTTCCGACCCTCCAGTGTGAGGTCCCAGTAGGACTGCAGGTCGGGGGCGCCGGCGAACCGACACGCCATGCCGACGATGGCGATATCGCTCATTGGATGATGGCTAGGCGCTGACGCGGCCGCCGCGAATCAGGCCAGCGAGATCACCGATCCGCTGCACCTTCGCGAGCTCTTCATCGGGGAACGTCGCGTCGATGTTCTCTTCGATGTAGTTGACCATCTCCATCGTCGCGATGGAGTCCAGCGACAGATCCTCGATCTTCGTCTGCATCTGGATGCTGGCGAAGTCGGCGGTGCGGGTAGGCGCCACCTCGGCAAGCGCTCTCTGGATCAGCGCGATGGTCTCTTCGTCACTCATCATGAACTCCTCGGGGGGAGGTGGGCCACGGGGCTTATCCGCGCAGCGTGGCCTTGGCTCTAGACCAGACCGACTTCGCGACGTGGCGCGCCAGTGTCAGGTTGTCGTTGTTCCCGCTGCCGCGGCTTCCTTGGTTGCCGACCTCGCCGCGCAAGAACTGCTCGCGCGTCTTGCGGCGCTGCAGCTTGCCCGACGATGTCTTGGGTAGGTTGCCCGGCTTGAGGCACACGACCTCGGACACGGTGAGAGACAGCTCACGCTGGACCGACTTGCGGACCTCGGCGACGAGCTCGTCGGTGTCGTCGAGGCGGCTCTCGAGGGTGACCACGAGGACCTCGCCGGCGTCTCCGGGGACGGAGAACGCCACGGCGTTTCCGCGCCGCACGCCCTCGATCTCCGCGACCACCCACTCGATGGCCTGCGGGTGGACGTTGCGGCCGTTGACGATGATCAAGTCCTTGATACGGCCGGTGACGTAGACCTCGCCGTCCTTGACGAAGCCGAGGTCTCCCGTGCGCAACCAGCCGTCGCGGTAGGCCTTGGCGGTCGCTTCGGGGTTGCGGTAGTAGCCGAGCGTGACGCTGGGGCCTCGGTGGCAGATCTCGCCTTCGGTCCCGTCGGGCAGCGGCTTGCTGTCGTCGTCGAGGATCGCGACGTCGTGGTCCGCGAACGGAACGCCGCAGGCAACGTGCTCGACGGCGAGCGTGTCGCCGGTGGCCGGGCGCACCTGGCCCTGCTCGGAGAAGTGCTCGGCGTCGACCATCATGGTCTTCATGGGCTCGTGTTGCGGCTTGAGTGCGATGGCGAGCGTGGCCTCAGCCATGCCGTACGCCGGCATGATGGCGGTCCGTGGCAGGCCGCAGCGCTCGCTGAACAGCTCTGTGAACGTCCGCATGGTCTGCGGCTGGATGGGCTCGGCGCCGCATCCGAGGACCCGCAGGCACGACAGATCCCAGCGGTCGAGGTCGGCGTCCTTGACCCGCCGGGTGGCCAGCGCGTAGGCGAAGTTGGGCGCGAAGCTAGCCGTGCCGCGGTGGCGGTGGACCGTGTCGAGCCACACGCTGGGGCGCTTGATGAACCGCAGCGTGGGGATGAACACGATGGGGATGCCGTGACAGATGGGCGCGATGACGAAGCCGATCAGGCCCATGTCGTGGTACAGCGGCAGCCAGCTGATGCCCTTGTCGCCGGTGGTCGGATCGAGCTTCAGGCCCTCGGTGATGATGCCCTTGGAGTTCGCGATCAGGGAGCCGTGGGTCACCATGACGCCCTTCGGGTCGGCCGTTGAACCCGAGGTGTACTGCAGGAATGCTAGGTCTTCCGGGGTGATTTCGGGGTACTCCGGCGACCCGGTCAAGCCGTCGGTGATCTGCTCGGCGAGCACGAGGCGCTCGAGCGAGTCGACTCGGTCGACCAGGCTCCACAGCACGTTCTGGAGCCGCGATGAAGCGATGAGCAGCTTGGCGCCTGCGTTGTCAAGGACCCTTCCGGTGCGCTCGGTGTAGGCGTCGAGGTTGCCGAACGACATGGGCGGGTACAGCGGGACCGGCACCACGCCGACGCGCAGCGCCGCGAGGAAGGTGAGCACGAAGTCTTCGGGCTCGATCACGATGAGACCGAGCCGGTCCCCCTTGGTCAGGCCGCAGGCCTGGAGCGCCGCAGCGCGCCGTGCCGTCTCGACCTCCAGCGCGACGAAGGTGTAGCTGTGCTCTTCGCCCTTCAGGTCCTGAAACACGAAGGTGTTCTCGGGGTGGTGGTGACCCACCTCGGCGATGGCCTGCGCGACGGTGTGAAATGCGGGAGGCATGTGTGCTCCAGATCGGCTGCCCACCGGGTCTGCCCAGCGGCTCAGGGGCTGTAATCTAGGCCAATGCGGCCCGACTCGCAACCAATGAGGCGGGAGATTTCCCAGGTTGATGCTCGATTGCAAACCGACCCGTCGGAATTTTCTTGCGATCGGAGTATGGTGGCCGCACACCTTCGGACCGCCGGTCCGGTCCTTGAGGAACGCAAAATCATGCAGCCACTGTTTCTGTACGTCGCCGCTGGCCTCGGTTCCTGTGTTGGACTGGTCCTGCTCATGTACAACGTTGTCGCCGCAGTGCTGTTCATGCGCGAAGAGGGCGACGGCGTATCGAGCGGCCTCGCGAAGGCAGCCTGGGCGACCGGTGTGTTCGCGCTGTTCACCTGGGCAGTGCCCTGCGTTGGACTGCTCGTGGCGCTCACGGCGGTGGTGCTCGGCCGGGTAGAGCGCGGCCGCATCTACCGCGACGAGTCCAGCCTCGCTGGCGCCACCCCCGTCCGCATGGCGAGCGTCAACGGCGGCGTCGCGCTGGCGATGCAGGTCTTCGCCTTCCTGGGCGCTGCGGTCGACATCGTGATGTCCAACACCGGTGGCTAGCCACTGCGTGGGCTCACCGAGCTGGAACGCCGTCCTTGATGGGTCTGATTCGCGTCAGTATGAAGGCGGGAGAGCCCCGCGCCCTGCTAGGCGATGTTCCGCGCGAGGCGGAAGCCGAGGCCGGCGTCACGGTCGCTCGGCAGCTTGAGTTCGATGGCTTTTGCCCACGCCGCGAGGCTGGGCTGGTTCCAGGCGCCGGGATGGATCAAGCGCTGGTCGCCGACCTCGTCCGCCGTCCACTCGGCCACGTTGCCGGCGAGGTCCATGACGCCTTCGGGGGTGCGGTCGCGCACGTACAGCCCGACGGCGCAGGGGCGGCCCAGCACCTCTTCTTGCGTGTTCGCATTGCCTTCGCCGAACGGGGAGCCCCACGGGTACGGCCTGCGCTCTTCCCCGCGGCAGACCCAGACGCGCTCGTCCTGCCGGGGGAGCCGTGCGCCGTGCGCGGCCGCGTAGGCCTGGGCTTCCCAGAAGGTGAGCCCGACCACCGGCTGGTTTGGCACCACGAAGTGCTCGACGCCGTCCTGGGCTGCGTTGATGGGCCACGGGTCCGTGCAGCCCTCGCGCCAGGCCCAGCCCGCGTCGGTCCAGGCCGCGCGGTCGTCGTAGCCACCATCGTTGACCCACCGCTGGAACTCATCGTTCGTGACCGGAAACCGACCGATGACGATGGGGGCGGCCTCGTAGGGGACCTCGATCCAGTATGCGTCGTCTGCCGGGACGAGGAGGCGGGGATCGCCGAGCAGCCCCAGCACCTCCCCGATCGCCAGACGCTGCTGGCCGGTGCCGAGCCCGGCCGCGACAGCCTGCAGCAGGTGCGGCATGATTCGCTCGGTGGCCTGCTCGGTCTGCCCGTTGAACGAGCCCTCGATCACTGCCTTGCCCAAGGTCGCGAGCTCTTCCGGCAGCCGCTCCTGATCGATACTCTCGACCGCTTCGAGCCGGGTCATCAGGGTGCCTTCCACAGGGTCCTCCCCCTTCTCTGGGGAGCCCTGTTTAACCGCTCTGTCGACTGGAGCAATCGGGGTTCGGCTCGCTGGGCCCCTGGAGCGACGCGTGTGCGTGCACTGCTAGTCGTGCCACGAGACCCCGGCGACGACGCGCAGTGCCGGGGTTCCCACGCCGACGCCGATCGGAGCGCCGACGCCGCCGCGCAGCGCGATCCCTTCGGCGACGTGGGTGTGGACGCCACCGATCACCTCGACCGGGAACGTCGTCGGGTCGAACGCCGCCACGACGGGCAGGTCGCCCAGCAACTCGACGCTCAAGTGGGTGGTTTCGCCGACGTCGAGGATGCTTGCGGCGCGCAGCCAGGCCTGGTCATCCAGGGATCGCTCGCCGAGCGCCTGCGAGGGGGTGGCGCGATAGCCGCCGTTGAGCCGAAGCGCGATCCGGCCGGCGCCCACCTCAGCCGCGAGGCCCACCTCGGCGAACGGGCCCCCCGCGCCGAGCTGACGGGCGTCGGCGCCCAGGGATGTGCCGCCGCGCGCGAGCAGCGCGAGCCCCACGGGGCTCGGTTCGAGCAGCGACAGGCGAAGGTCGATGCTGGGATCGCCAAGGACGGTGATCGATCCCTGTGTCGCGGCGCCCGTCGTGATCAGCCAGGCCGGGGCGGTGACGCCGAGGCGCAGAGGCCCGATGGACCCGGCGGCCGACAGGTTGAGCCCGATCGCTTCCGCGAGGGTCCGCGTGATCGTGCCGTCGGCGGCCCGGTGACGGAGAGGGTCGTGCAGCCAGATCGCCTCGGCCCGCGCGTGTGTGCTGGCGTTGCTGCTCGTGGGTGCGGTGGCGAACGCATCGTGCGCGTCGACCGCCGGCCGGTAGTGCTCGGCGTTGACCTCGGGAGGTTGCTCCTGGGCGGCGGCCGTCGTCGCGAGCCACACGGCAAGGGCGGTCATCGGCTCATCTCCATGGGGAGGGTGACCTCACGCGGCGCGGTGGGCACACCGAGGAACCCGAGTGCATCGAACGGCGCGACGCGCCACCACAATCCGCCCGCGCCGGTGAACGGAAGCTGGAGCAGGGTGGGGCGGTGCGGCGTGTCGGTGACGTCGTCCTGGTGGACCAGCGCGGTGAAGGTGCGGTTCTCGGCGATCTCGATGCGGTAGCCCAGCGCGGCTGCGTCCGGGGTCCAGCTGAACGCGGGGCGGCGAAGGGGCTCGCCGGGGAGCGGGCGAACGAGATCTGAGACCACGAGCAGCGTCACCGGGTCCGACGGCGCCTGGCCGGCGATGACCCGGCTGCCTTCGCCGGCTCCCAGCGCCACCTCGGTGCCAGCACCCTGGACCGCAACGTCGGCGTACAGGGCCTCGGTGCGGGTCGCGTCGTCTTCCACGGTGACCCGGAAGCCGCCCTCGGCGCCGGTGGTCACGCCGTCGCTGGTGATGACGGTGACCGCGCCCGCGGCGCCCTCCTGCGCGGCGACCCGGACCGAGCCGCGCTGGACCGTGATCACCGTGCTGCGGCCGTGCACCGAGGAGAACGCCCCGTCGACCTGCACGCAGGTGGCGGGGTCGAGCGTGATGTCGTCGAGGTCGTGGCCGCCGTCGTCACACACGGTCGCGATCCGGATGGTGGCCCAGCTGGCACTGCCCGTGCAGAACAACGATCCCAGCGGGTAGGCGACGAAGGTGCGCGCTGGCACGGCGTCTTCGCCGGGCACCGCGGCAGTGACCGTGCCGCTCGCTGCGACGAGGAACGGATTTTGGTCGATCGCCTCGCCGGTGGTGGGTGGCGGAAGCTTCACCAGCTGACCCACGGCGGGCTGCTCGTCCGCCGCGAGGCTGTTCAGCGCGCGGATCTCGGCCGCGAGCGCCGCATCACCGAGGCCTGCGGCGAGCGACTCCACCGTGTCGCCGGCGCGGATCGGGCGCAGCTCAGCGGCCTGCGCGGCGCAGAGCAACCACAACCACATCACTCCACCCCCTGCAAGATTGGACGGACCACGGCAGCGCGCTGGTCCTCTGGCGTCAGACCCGGCATCGGCGGTGCGGGCTCCGCCATCTGGATCCGCGCTGCGTCCAGCCCGAGCGCGACCAGCGCATCGCGCACTGCATTGGCCCGCAGCCGCGCCAGTGCGATGTTTGCCGCCGGACTGCCGTCGCTCGAGTAGCTGCCGTAGACGGTGAAGTCGTAGGTGCCGGCGTCCTGAACGAGCTGTTGGAGCGCGGACCGGGCATCGGGGCCGACGGCGGCGCTCCCTGATGCGAATCGCGACCGCACCGGCGCGGGCTCGGTGGCCTGGATCCACAGCACATCGCCGCTGTGGACCACCATGGGCCAGCGCTGGACGCGGCCACCGCCGCGCAGCGTGATCTCGGCCGGGCCGGGTGGCCGCTGCACGACGGTGACGCCGTCGGCTGCGGGGGCGGCGGTCTCCTCGCCGACGGTCACGGTGTCGCCGGGCCAGCCGACCACTGTGATGTAGCCGTAGTCAGGTGCGGCGGGCCGGGGCGCGAAGGGGTCGGCGTCCGGGTCCCGCACGAGCAGGGCGTCGATCAGGGTGACGTCGGCCAGCGGTACCGGGTTCTCGGCGAAGGAGACGTTCGCCCGCTGCGGTGGCAGCCACTCGCAGATGGGTCGCGGGACCCAGACCATCGCGTCTGCCAGCGCGATCTGGGTGGCCGGCGGCGCGGGGGGCTCGACGACCGCGATCGGGTCGGGAGCCGGCGGCGCCGGGCGCCACAGCAGTCCGACACCGAGGTGCATGCGGACGGGACGATCGGCGATCGGCCAGCCATAATCGACCGCAAATCGGGGCCGCACCGGGCGGTCACCCAGGTCGAGGGCGGCACCGGTGGTCACCACACCGGTGAGATCTGGGTCCAGCGTGACCCCGCCGCCCACGACCACGGACAGGGTAGTGCGCGCGGGGTCGGTCAAGTGGAAGCGGACACGCGGCCGGGCGAGCAGCCACGGAGCCCCGGTGGTGGTCGCGCCGGCATCGAGGGCGAGCTCCCCGACGACGCGCCCCCAACGCAGGCCGCCGTACAGGCCGCCCCCGAAGGTGTTGGCGGGGTCGGCCGGGCCGGTCGCGAGACCACCGACCGCGCGAACGCCGCCTTCGGCGTTCTGCGCAGTGGCGCTGGGAGCGAGCAGGGCAGCGAGTAGGATCAACGGGCGTTCCTGTCGAAGGTGACGTTCTTCGCCTCGCCCGGGCCGCTGATGTAGCCGCTCAGCGTGTCGCCGTTGAGGCTGAGGACCCAGCGGCGCGCGGCCGCATCGCCGCCCGGCGACGAGGTGAGGACGAGCGCTCCGGACCCGGGCTCGAACGTTCCGGCCAGCGACTCGTCCTTGCTGTTGCTGCCGATGCGGGATGTCATGGTCCCGTGGACCGCTTCGGGTGGACCGTTGAGGACGACGTCGAGTTGGATGGCTGGTCCGTTCAAGATGCGTCCGCTCCAAGCGCCCGCGACCGGGTTGGCCACGGACTTGGACTTGGACTTGGAGTGTACCGGAGGAGAGATTCGCTCCTCAACCCGGACCGGCCGGACCCCGATGGGGTCCACAGCGGGAGCGTCCTGTGGGGGCACTGCGTGAGGGATCGTGATGGCAGTCGGCGACGCCGGCACCGACGTGGCGGGCCACAGCAGCCAACCTGCCCACCCGAGCAGGGCCAGCGCGGACAGTGCGACGGCTGCGAGCACAAGGTGCCCGGCCCGATTCTCGGGAAGAGAGGTCGCCAGGAGGGACCCGGTGGTCGTCTCATCCGACGCCAGCGGGACGGCGGTGGTGTCCAGCGGCGGCGCGGTCGGTACCACCGAGACCTCGGACTCGGTGAGAAAGGTGAGCGCTGCCCGGGTCGCCTCGTCGAGGTTCCAGCTGGTCGGTGGGATGATGGTGTTGGCCCTCCGGTCCTCGAAGGCGTTGCTGGGCTCGGGGTACGCGGCGGTCGAGTGCGGGGCGACCAGCGCAGTCGACGTTGTTGGACCCCAGTGGCGGACCGCGTCGAGCAAGGCGTGTACGAAGGCGCCAGCAGTTCGGTAGCGAGACTCGGGCCACGCCGCACACGCCTTCCGGAGCACGACCTTGAGGGTCTCGGGCACCCCGGCCCAGCGCGGCGAGTCCGTCTCCGCGAGGAACAAGTCCACCGGGGTCTGGCCCGTCAGCAGCTGGAACAGCGTGGCGCCGGTGGAGTAGATGTCGGCCGCGGGACCGACCGAGGCAGCGTCCACACGCTGCTCCGGCGGCATGTACGAGACCGAGCCCATCGCCATGCCGGTACGGGTCTTGCGGTCGTCTTCGAGCACCAGCGCGATGCCGAAGTCGGCCAGCAGGGCGCGTCCTTCGCCGTCGAGCAGGATGTTGTGGGGTTTGACGTCCCGGTGTACGACGCCTTGCGCGTGGGCGGCGGCGAGCGCCGAGAGCACCTGGATGATGATGCGGACCGCGGCGATCGGCTCCATCGGCTGGCCGACCTCGAGGCGCTCGACGAGGCTACCGCCCTCCGCCAGGTCCATCACGACGTAGGCGGACCCTCCGTCCTCGCCCACATCATGGATCTGCAGCACGTTGGGATGGTTCAGGCGTGCCATCGCCTGGGCCTCGGACTTCAGCCGCCGCCGCATCCCCGCGATCGCGAACGCCCGGGGATGCAGCACCTTGACGGCACGGACGACCCCCAGCTCGGTGTCGAGCGCGGCGTAGACCGTGGCCATTCCACCGTCACCGAGGGGCTGTTGGATCTGATAGCGCCCCTCCCGCAATGAAGTGGGCCGCTCGTACGACGAGCCTGTCATCACGCGTATCGTATCGCAAGCCCACCGTGCACGTCGGGTTAGTCGGCGGCTTCATTGGGGGAGAACGCATGAGCCTACTCAGTTGGACGGCGTTGGGTGCGTACCGCGACTACGGCTTGCTGCTGATGCGGGTGGGCCTGGGGACGATGATGGTGATTCACGGCGGGCCCAAGGTGATGGGCGGGCCGGAGGTCTGGGCGAGTCTCGGGGGCGCCATGGGCGCGATCGGCGTCTACACAGCGCCGGTGTTCTGGGGGGCGGCGGCTGCGTTCACCGAGGCCATTGGGGGCGCGCTGGTGGTGCTCGGGCTCGCGACGCGCCCGGCTGCCCTGCTGATCGTGATCACGATGGTGGTGGCCGCGGCGATGCACCTCGGCCGCGGCGACGGGATCTCGGGCGCGAGCCATGCGATCGAGGTCGGCTTCGCGTACCTGGGTCTGCTGTTCGTGGGGCCCGGTCGGTTCAGCATCGACGTCCGGCGCAGCCGGAGCTGATCGCGGAGGAGCCAGGCGCCCCACGGGGGGTCTGGCGGGGTCGGAGAGCGGGCGGTAGACGACCTGGGCGAGGACCGGCCCTGCAACGGCGCGCGGACTGGAGGCAACATGGAGATCGACGCGGCAACCCTGAGTGGACGGGAGAGCTACCGGCTGCTGATCAGCAGCATCACGCCGCGGCCCATCGCGTGGGTGGGGACCCGGTCGGCGGACGGCGTCGACAACCTGGCGCCGTTCTCGTTCTTCATGGGGGTCACGAGCCGGCCGCCGTCGCTGGCGATCTCGGTGGTCCGCCCGGGTCCGGAGGAGCGCAAACACACCGCGCGGAACATCTTGTCGACGGGGGAGTTCACCGTGAGCATCCCGTCGGTGGCGCACATCGCGCAGGTCGCGCACACCGCGGCGCCGTGGGAGGGCTCGGAGTTCTCGGCGGTCGGGCTCACGCCGGTCGCGGGGCCCCAAGTGGACGCGCCGCGCCCCGCCGAGGCGCAGTTCAGCATGTCGTGTCGGCTGCTGCAGCACGTCGAGGTGGGCAACGCAGACCTGTTGGTGGGGCAGGTCGTCGGGTTTCATGTCGACGATGCGCTGATCGTGCGCGACGCCGAGGGCCGGGTGCTGATCGACACCCGGGCCCTCGACCCGCTCGCGCGGCTGGGCGGCGTTGGCTACACCGGGCTCGGCGCTGAGCTGACGCAGGTGATCCCGAAGATCAGCTGATGTCGCCTGCGCTGTGGCGCTCGCGCACCTGCTGGTCTTCCTCGCCCCACACCCGGTTGACCCTGCGCCCGCGCTGAGCAGCAGGGCGCGCGGCGATCGCATCTGCCCAGCGGATGACGTGCGTGTACTCGTGCACGGAGAGGAAGGTGCCTGCTTCGTACAGCAGGCCCTTGGCGAGGCCGCCGTACCAGGGCCAGATGGCCATGTCGGCGATGGAGTACTCGTCGCCCGCCATGTAGGTGTGGGCGGCCAGGTGCTGGTCGAGCACGCTGAGCTGGCGCTTGGCCTCCATCGCGAACCGATCGATCGGGTACTCCATCTTGTGCGGCGCGTAGGCGTAGAAGTGGCCGAAGCCGCCACCGAGGTACGGCGCAGCGCCCATCTGCCAGAACAGCCAGCTGAGCGCCTCGGAGCGGGCGGCGTGGTCGGTGGGCAGGAACGCACCGAACTTCTCTGCCAGGTACAGCAGGATGGCGCCGGACTCGAACACGCGCTGCGGCGCGGCGCCGCTGCGGTCGACGAGCACGGGGATCTTGGAGTTGGGATTGGCAGCGACGTAGCCGCTGCTAAACTGGTCGCCCTCGCCGATGTTGATGAGCCAGGCGTCGTACTCGGCGCCGGTGTGCCCGGCGGCGAGCAACTCCTCGAGCATCATGGTGACCTTGACGCCGTTGGGCGTGGCCAGCGAGTACAGCTGCAGCGGGTGCTCCCCAATGGGCAGCTCTTTGTCGTGCGTGGCCCCGGCGATGGGCCGGTTGATGGAGGCGAACTGCCCGCCGTTGTCGGGGTTGTGGACCCAGACCTCGGGCGGGGAGTATGCGGGGGTGTTGTCGGCGATAGGAGGCTCCAGTGTGAGGGCGCGCCGTATCGATCTGGCCTTCGGTCGTCCATCGACTCGGGGATCAGGCCAGAAGCTGCAGCCACACGAAGTGGCCGACGCCGGCAGCGGCTCCTGGCTTCGTCAGCGCGTCGCGGTCGAGTCCGACGCGATGTGTTGTGCCGGCGATGGCCCCTGGGCGGACACCGTCTACGTCGACAGGGCGAGCCCCTCACAGACGCTGGTGAACGAGTCGCCACTACGCAGCTTGTCCTCGCCGAAGCGGTCGTCGAACAGCCCGCGGATGAACGGTAGCTGCGACGTGCCGCCGGTGAGGAACACGTCGTCGACGCCCCCTTCGTTCAGCCCCGCGCGCAGCAAGACCTGCTGCAGCGCGGCTCTGTAGGCCGACAGGATGGGCTCGCAGCTCTGGGCAAAGGCGGGGCGACGCACGGTGACCGAGAAGTCCAGCGAGTCCGAGTAGAACTCGTCGAACCGGAACTCGGTGTGCTCAGCGGTGGCGAACGCGCGCTTGGACCCCTCGATGGCCCAGGCCAGCGGGTAGCCCAGGTCGTCGAAGATCAAGCGCTGCAGGCGACGGATGACGGCTCTGTCGTCCATGCGCGGCTCCATGTACTCAAAGAGCCGATTCAGCTCGTGATCGCGCAGGTGGTGCAGATAGTACAGGCGCTGGATCTGCCTTTGAATCGGGTGATCGAACGGCACCATCACGTTGGTGTAGCGCTCCTTGTAGCGAGCACCGCGACCAAAGAGGGGCATCAGGAACGCGTCCATGAACCGGGCGTCGAGCGCGTCGCCCGCCTGGGCCACGCCGGACGTGGCCAGGACATGCTTGCGGCGGTCGGGCTCTGTGGCGAGCCCTGGTCCCACACGGAGAACGGCGAAGTCGGCAGTGCCGCCTCCGAAGTCGCCCACGAGCACCGTGCGCTCCTCGGTGAGCCCGTGCTCGTACCGGTGGGCTGCCGCGACCGGCTCCAGCTGCATGGAGCACGACACGCCGGCATGGCCCAGGGCATCCCCAAGGCGCTGGGTGGCTGCGGCGTCGCGGTCGGGATCGTCGTGAAAGCGCACAGGACGGCCGACGACCACGTGGCTGACCGAAGCGCCGAGGACCTTCTCCGCGCGCGTGATCAGAAAGCGCAGGTAGGCGGCGATGAGCTCGGGGAAGGTGTAGCGTTCGCGCCCCAGCGAGGTCTTGGGCACGTCATGCGAGAGGAACGCCTTGATGGAGCGCAGGAACCGTCCCCTCAGGTCCTCGTCGACGTAGTTCCGGAACGCGGCGTTTCCGAAGCTCACCTCGCCCGCCGGCGAGCAGTAGATGACGGTGCGTTGCACACGCTCACCGGGGAACAGCTCCACGATCCGCGGCGTACCGCCGTCCAGCACGGCGACGGCCGAGTTGGTCGTCCCGAAGTCGATGCCGAGCTTCACTGCGCCCCCAGGCCCGAGCGGTGGGCCCGAGCGAACCCTGGTCATATCTCGCCGGAGTCGCGCGACACGCGAGGGGACCGCGCTACGAGGCAACCTCTCGGTGGGCCGACCGGAGTGGGTGTGATCGCAACCTTCGGCTGACTGGTGGTCACGCGGCCTCCTGAGCCGGCTCGCGTCGGGTCGTCCAGGACTCCTTCCACCCCCCGTTCGCTCGCAGGATTCTCAGAGCCAGGATGCGGTTCATGCTGTTGGGATGCCAGCAGGCACCGGGGAGTCGTGGCCTGAAGGGCCCCGAGCACGCAATCCACAACCGCGGTCAGCTCTGCGTTCGAGGCGCCCGACAGAGCCAAGACACCCATGCCCGCCACCTGGCTGGTCAGGGTTCGGGCCGCGACCAGTGGATCGACCCCAGGGTCCAACTCACCCTTGGCCTGCGCACGCTCCAGCGCGCTGCGGCGGAGCGCTGGCTCAGCGAGTGGGACCGCGAGCGAGCGCTCGAGCTCGGATCGCGCTGGTACACCACCCCATGCCGCGCGGAGCTG
>Ga0316189_10003883_pt1 | contig 14467 bp, 13 predicted proteins | sample LowCovwburrow_MG_FD_204930 | JGI IMG/M metagenome (GOLD analysis project Ga0316189, IMG submission 204930) | Coastal sediment microbial communities from Maine, United States - Lowes Cove worm burrow | ecosystem: Environmental > Aquatic > Marine > Coastal > Sediment | place: USA: Maine...
AGCTTGAATATCGCGGCCTCGTGCCGAGATGATGCCTGCGGTTACAGTCCCCCCCAAGCCAAAGGGGTTGCCAATTGCGACCACCCAATCTCCAACACGTGATTTATCTGAATCGCCAAAAGAGACCGACGGGAGCTTTCGATTGGCATGCACTTTCAATACGGCCAAATCAGATTTCACATCACGTCCAACGATGGTCGCTTTCATCTTGGTTTTATCGGACAAAAGAACGAAGACTTCATCCGCATCCTGAACCACGTGATTGTTGGTCACCACATAAGTATCGCCATTGGATTTGTAATCAATAATGAAGCCCGATCCCAAAGACGTCGCTTTACGTTTTTTGGGCTGATTGCCGTTACCTTTGCCTTGACCGTTTTTGTCAAAGAAATCTTTAAACAGATCTTCAAACGGTGACCCCGGAGGGAATTGCGGCATATTCGGCTGACCGCTTCGACCTTCGACGACTTGCGTGGTGGATATATTCACCACGGACGGAAGCAGTTTATCGGCTAAATCAGCGAAGCTAGCCGGGGCCGCCTTTGCTTGAGCCGCAGAGGTCGCAAACACTTGAACAGCTGCAAACGAAAACAGAGCAACCAGCGCCAAGCGGCAAACGATAAGATTAACGTGCAATTTTTTCATCATTGTTTCTTCATGCCTAAAAATAATATTGGGTTGTTGATAAGCCTTAATTGAGGAAGAACTATGGCAATGTTTCGTTCTACCCTCGCACCAACCACACGATACCCAATCCTATGAACGCTGTCAGCAAGGCCGTGATGCGAACTTGATTGTCCGCAAGGGCCAAAATTTCCGCCATCGCCTTTCTCATGAAGTTTGGAAAAAGAGCATAGAGCAGGCCTTCAATTACCAACATCAAACCAAATGCCGTGACGAGTTCATTCATTATGATTCAAGACCCTTAATAAAAAACGTACCGGCCTGCTTAAATCAAAAAGCGGGCCGGCACATTTTCGTTTCATATAGAAATGATAACTTTCGCAACTACTTCCCAGTTGGGTCGTTGAAGAAGCGGAAGAAATCACTGTCTGGAGAAAGCACCAAGTTTGTGTCACCGCGGGCCAACGAAGACCGATAAGCCGTCATTGAACGATAAAACGCGAAGAATTTTGGATCTTGCCCGTAGGCTTCACCCAAAATACGGTTTCGGGCACCATCGCCTTCACCCCGTAAAATCTGCGCAAGCCGCTGGGCTTCAGCCAAAATCACCACCTTGTCACGGTCTGCACGTGATGTGATTTCAAGCTTAGCCTTTTCACCATCGGCACGAAGCTGGTTGGCTTCTTTGACACGTTCCGAACGCATACGATTGTATACGTTTTGCGAAATTTCAGGTGGCAAATCGGTACGAACGACACGAACGTCTAAGATTTCGATGCCGTAGTCTTTGGTCTCATTTGCAAGACGTTGTTCGATTTCCGACATGATCTGAATACGCTTTGACGACAACAAATCGCTGAGGCTATTGCGCGCCATGGAGTTTCGAACAGCCGAATTTAAAACACGACCAACTTGGTCACGAAATTGAGCTTCGGTCCGAAGAGCTTGGAAGAATCGCAACGGATCGGTAATGCGATAACGCGCAAACGCATCCACATTGATCCGTTTTTGATCGTTCAAGATCACCTGACCCGGAGGAGGGTCAAGATCAAGAATACGGCTTGGATAGAGAACCACATCTTGAATAAACGGCGTTTTAAAATGGAGACCCGGTTCGCTAATCACGCGTTGCGGATTACCAAACTGCATCACCATCGCTTGTTCGGTTTGATCCACAGTGTACACCGACGATGAACCAATGATTGCTCCAGCGACAGCGAGTACGCCAAGAATTGCTAGACCTTTACTCATGGCTGACCTCCGCTCTTTTTATTAAGTTCGGGAAGCGCCAAGTAAGGCACCGCACCACCATTTTTCTGATCAATGATCACTTTGTTGGATTTTCTCAAGATCTCTTCCATAGCTTCCAAGTAAAGACGCTGTTTGGTGACGTCTTTTGCCACTTTATAGCTCTCATAGACCGACAAGAAGCGTTTGGCTTCACCTTCGGCCTGCTTGCTCACTTGCTCTTTATAAGCTTCGGCCTGTTGCAGCAACTGAGCCGCTTGACCTTGAGCTGTGGGAACAATCTTATTTGAATAGGCTTCGGCTTCGTTCTTTTTACGATCCAAATCCTGACGCGCAGACTGAACATCGTTAAAAGCATCAATAACCTGAGCAGGTGGATCAACCTTCAACAGTTGAACCTGCAAAATGGTGATTCCTGCACCTAAATCATCCAAAATAACTTGTAAAGATTCACGCGTCGTATCTTGAACCAACTGACGATCTGATGTCAGGGCATTTTCTAAATTGGTCTGACCAACCACTTCTCGCATGGCACTTTCGGCAGCCACTTTGACGGTGCCTTCTGGATCGCGAATATTAAACAGGTAATCCCCTGCATTTTTAACTTTCCACTGCACCGTGAACTGAACATCAACGATGTTTTGGTCCTTCGTGAGCATCAAGCTTTCCGCCAGCACGTCGCGTTCTGGTGTCGCTGTCCGTGTAAAGCCGCGTGTTTCAGCAGCACCACGGAAGCCAACGTCGATACGACGCACAGATTCAACATTGGGCGTTTGAACGGTCCCAATCGGTGATGGGAAGAACCAATGCAAGCCAGGGCTGGTGTCTTTTTCTGGCATATGTTTACCAAACAATTGCACCACACCTTGATGACCGGCATCAACACGGTAAACACCGCTAGCCATCCAAAGCACGACAACGGCTGCCAAGGCCAACATAACCACCCGTCCGGAACCGAATCCGCCGGGAACCATATTTTTAAGGTTATCTTGCGAACGTCGTAGCATTTCTTCAATATCGGGTGGAGGCGTGCTGCCGCCAGAAGGTCGACCTCCGCCGCCGCCGCCGCTACCGCCCCAGGGTCCACCGCCGCCTTGTGGTTTCCATGACATCTGCACTGTTTCCTTCAAGTCCGAGATTTTCAAGACTGTAGAGTTTTTTTGCCTCCACAGCCTTTTACATTTTGTATTTCGTCGCTGAGCCCTTATATCAAGGCTCAACAAGTTTATAGGCCAGCAAACCCCACCGTGCAACGGCAAGGCTTTGGCTTGTACACAGATATCTGCTTATTTTTGGAGATTGCAAGTATGTCCGAGGTCACAAAAGAAAAAATTATCGAAATTCTCTCAACCGTCATGGACGGAGATGCGAGCATTATCGAAAAAAATATGCTCGAAGGCCTGCAAATTAAAGACGGACATGTCCTGTTTGCCATTTGCATTGATCCTAAAAATGCAGAACAAGCCGAACCGATGCGCCAAGAAGCCGAAGACAAGATCCATGCAATGGAGGGCGTACTGTCGGCAACAGTTGTTTTAACGGCAGAGGCAGCACCCCAAGAGCAGCCCGCCCCCGCCCCTCAAAGCGGTCCAACGCCTAAACCGCAAGAGCCTTTATTGCCGGGCGTTAAGGCTATTGTTGCCGTTGCTTCGGGCAAAGGTGGCGTCGGCAAGTCGACCACCACCGTCAACCTGGCATTGGCCCTGCGCGATCAAGGGCTAAAAGTTGGCCTGTTGGATGCCGATATTTATGGCCCATCCATGCCCCGCATGTTGGGCATTACGGGCGAACCCACCTCTAGTGATGGCAAACTTTTAGATGCCAAAGAAGGTCATGGCATCAAATGTATGTCCATGGGCTTCTTGGTTGAAGAAGACGCGCCCGTTATTTGGCGTGGGCCCATGGTACAAAGTGCGCTTGCTCAAATGATGCGCGATGTGGCTTGGGGTGAATTGGATGTCATGTTGATTGATATGCCACCGGGTACAGGGGATGCACAGCTTACCATTTCTCAGCAAGTGCCACTGACCGGGGCTGTCATCGTTTCAACGCCTCAAGACATTGCCCTGCTGGATGCGCGTAAGGGACTCAATATGTTCCGCCAAGTGGACGTGCCTGTGCTGGGTATTATTGAAAACATGAGCTACTTCAAATGTCCGCACTGTGGAGAACATACCAATATCTTCAGCCACGGTGGTGCAAAGGATGAAGCAACCAAGCTATCCGTCGATTTCTTAGGCGAAATTCCCTTGGACATAAAAATCCGTGAAACGTCTGATGGTGGGCACCCCATTGTGGACCAAAGCCCCGACAGCCCCCATGCGGTCGCATACCAGAAAATTGCCAAGCGTGTTTGGGCAAAGTCTTGCGCAATCATGGACTACAAGGCCAAGGCGGCTCCAAAGATCGTGATGTAAGCAAGACTTGATGGATTTGGACAAGCATGCTCAAATATATCAAAGGACTAGCATCACTAGCGTCAAACGACGATATGATGACATTGTGATTTTATAGATTGAAACTGATTGCGCGCTTATGAACATCCGCAAAGTGCAAATTGCCAACGGCATATATTGGGTAGAAGTCCCTGCGGCAAACATGCGCATTCTTTGCGGCACGCCAGAAGACAGCGTCAAGCATCTGATTCGGCGCGGTTTTATTCATAGTATCGAACAAGGTGGCGTGACATTTGAATCGGGACCAAATGCGATTTTGCTTTCCGATGTTTCGACGCAAGACGGTAGCTTTGCCAATGTCGCTGAATTTCCAGTTCTGCAAATGCTTTATCGCCAATGCATGATCATCCCCGGTCACCCGAATAACAGTGGTATAAAGCCGCTGCTCATTGGCTCTGAAATCCAAGTCCGCGCTCAACTTGAGTACATCTTTAGGGGCAACTATGGACTGGTGAGTGAAGCCGAATTGATTGAAGCTGGGGCAACCCCAAGTGAAGCGCATGACCTTATGCGCTTAAAGCTCAAATTTGCCTTTGGCGAAATCAAATCTCCCCGTGACTTTTTAGATTCCTGCATCGTTGAAGATGAGATCGTGACGATTCGAAACGGCGTTTTCATCAACAGGGTGGGCATCAATCTATTTGAAATTTCTTACGATGGGGAATCTGTTGAGGTTGACCTGAATCTCCCCGCTGATGAAAGCTATGAACCGCCATACCATCTTGGTTATCACGCAATAAATCGTGAATATTTTGCGATCATTCATTCCGGGGATGGAGACGGTTGGGACTGTAACCGTCCATCTATGTCCAGCATCATCATGTACCAAGGACGCATCTATCTGATTGATGCAGGACCAAATATTGGCAACACGCTGAAGTCGTTAGGCATCAATATTTCCGAGGTTGAGGGTGTCTTTCTAACCCATGCCCATGATGACCACTTTGCCGGAATCACAACCCTCATGCGAGCGGATCGACCGTTGAAATTTTTCTCAACGCTCCCCGTACGGGCTTCGGCCGTCAAAAAATTATCCGCCCTAGTTAGCATCCAAGAGCATGAATTTAATAACTTTTTTAATTTTCATGCTTTGACTCAAGGCCAATGGAACGATGTTGTTGGGCTTGACGTTATGCCTATTTTTTCTCCACACCCCGTCGAAAACACCTGTTTGGTTTTCAGGGCCGTCGCCGAAAGTGGTTATAAGACATACGCTCACTTTGGCGATATCGTATCCTTGTCTGTCCTATCAGACATGATCACCGAAGATGAAACGGCACCGGGGATTTCTCAAGACTGGTTTGATGAAATTAAAGCCAGCTACAAACAGGTCGCAGATGTTAAGAAAATTGATGTCGGCGGAGGAATGATTCATGGTGAGGCAAAAGATTTCAAGGACGACCTATCCGAAAAGATTGTCTTGGCCCACCGGGCAACCCCATTAACACCCAATGAACGAAAAATTGGCGCAGGAGCCCCGTTTGGGACCATTGATGTTCTCATTAAGGGCAAACAGGACTACACCTACCAAAAGGCGGCGCGCCTTCTCAGGTCTTATTTCCCCAACATCGCACCCTACACGCTTCAATCGCTCTTGAATGGGGCCATTGTTGAATACAATCCGGAATCCTTCCTGTGTAAAGAAGGCATGATTTGCAACAAACCCATCATTGTGTTGAGCGGGCAAGTCGAACGTCTGGGGTCGGATACGACCAGACATGCCCAAATGCCATCAGGAGCGATCATTGGGGAAACAAGCTCAATCGAAGGCTCTCCACTTCAGGAAACTTACCGCGCCATCAGTTTTGTGACGACCTTGCATATTCCGACAGCTCCATTCCGAAAGTTTGCAAAAGATCAAAACATAATCGCCGACATTCACGCCCGTGTTCCCACACAAAACTTCATACAGCAGACAAGTGTTTTTAACGACAACATGACAAGAGGTGTTTTGTTGAACCTTGTTCAATCGTCCAGACAGGTCCACCTTAAATCTGGTCGTAGCGTTAATTGGGACGGCGACGCTGGCTTATACCTTATCCAACAAGGTCACATTGATTTAGAGCTCAATGGCCAAGTGAAAGAAGAACTTTCAAAATTGGATTTCTTTGGCGAAACATTCGTCTTGTTTGATGTCCCGCCCGTTTACAAAGCTGTTGCTCGGGGAAATGCTGTTCTTTTAAAATTAAGTCCAGATCTCGTCTCTAAAATTCCCGTTGCCCGCTGGAAACTCTTGGAAAGCTACCAACGACGCATCAACCAAATGATTATCAATTCGGTGGAAAACTATCACATCTTGGAATGGGTGGATGACTTTCTCATCGACATCCCGAACATGGATGAACAACATAAAACCCTGTTTGACCTTGCCAATGTCGTCTTGCAAAAGATTGATCAAAATGCACCTCAAACAGCAATCATCCAGGCCATGGGTGATCTCGTAAAATCCACAGAGGAACACTTTGACCAAGAAGAGCAACTTCTGGGTTCAGAAGTTTACCCCTTATTTGACGTTCATCAGGGGCTCCATATCAAATTGCTGGCCGAGCTCAATGAAATCCATTTTCGCATGTGCGAAAATACGCCTGTCTCCTGCCAAGAATTCCACAACTTTTTCTTATCATGGATTGTTTTTCATATTCTCAACGAAGACCGCAGGTACGCCAAATTTATTGAGGAATCTTCAGATTTCTTGATTTAGGTCCGTCTATTTTCCATACGATCCTAATAAGCCGCCCGCCGCACCGATGGCCGCGCCAACAGCAGCCCCAGAACCGCCGCCGCTGCTTGCCGCGCAGGCTGTCACAATTTGCAAAGCCGATGCCCCGACACCTTGGGACGTTGCCGCTAGTCCCGAACCTTGGGGCGCATTCAAAAACGAAGCCAGTCCAGCTGCGGGAATTTGCACCGAGGCTTGGTTCACCGCACAAGAACACACCGTTTGAGGTTGGTTCTGAGACGTCGAGCACCACGACACAAATTGATTTGTTAGATCAGCCGAATAGCCTTCTATAGCCTGAGCCTCAACACCCGATAATACGGTCACAACAATCGCTGCAGAAAAAAGGGGAAGACGCATCTAAAATCTCCTTGAAGTTGGGGATGACAGTTTACATGTTATCTTTTGTTAAGCGTGACGGTAGCCATTTTCCTTCAGGATTGGAATTGTTTTTTGTTTCGTTGCAATCAATTGAAGACATATTAAACTTATTGCAGAAATAAACCTGATTCTGCCTTTAAATGATCAAAAGAGAGAGTTCTTATGAATATCATACGCATTATCCTCGCAATTTTTCTCCCCCCCGTTGCCGCCTTCCTGACCGTTGGCCTTAGCCTGCACTTTTTTATCAATATAGTTCTGACGTTATGCGGTCTGCTGCCTGGTGTTGTTCATGCCCTGTGGCTGGTTGTCAAAAAAGCTTAAAGTTTAACCCCCCTCAATGGAAAAGAATAAAAATATGACCCAAGTCCCCGATACAATCTTCAAAACGCGCGTTCGCAATGATGCCCTTGGCGGCCCAAATCCTTTTGACTGGAAAGATTTGAGCACTGACGATGTCTTTAAAGGCAAGAATGTCGTGGTTTTCTCACTCCCTGGCGCTTTCACGCCAACATGTTCCACCAGCCACCTGCCACGTTTTGAAGAACTTCACGACGAATTTAAGGCCCAAGGTGTTGATACAATCGTCTGCTTGTCCGTCAACGATGCATTTGTCATGTATCAGTGGGGCGTGTCGCAAAAAGCTGACAACGTCTTCTTATTGCCGGATGGAAATGGCGAGTTTACCCGAAAAATGGGCATGCTCGTCGACAAGTCCAACTTAGGCTTTGGCATGCGCTCTTGGCGTTATTCCATGTATGTGGAAAATGGCGAGATCAAACAGTTGTTTTCCGAAGACGGTTACAGCGACAACTGCGCAACGGACCCGTTTGAAGTCTCTGATGCAGACACCATGCTTGGCTATCTAAAAGACCGCTAAGCTATAGCTCTGATGACTGGCCCATAGAAATATGGGTCAGTCGAAGAGAGAATCGATATCACCTTGAGAAATACCCAGGCCATCCAATTGCGGGCCTTCGAGTAACTTTTCATCTTCGCTGCGCAAATCTTCCGGCAATTCTATGCCTTCAAATTCTTCTTCTCCCCAAATATTGATCATGGTGAGAATGCGCTCTTCCAAGAAATTGATGGTTTTCACCACCTTTCCGGTCCGCTGACCTGTGATGTCTTGGAAGTTACAGTTTTCATAAATATTAATGACTTGGTTCGAGATTTGATCCAAAAGGTCGTGTGATGTCACGTCATCAATACGATCTTTAATTTGTCTGGTCATATCATCGATATCTTCGGCCGAACCAAGGATGTTATTGGTCGCAACTTCTGTCGCTTTCACGATCGCATCCAATTCCATCGCCGCCGTTACAAAACGGTCATCGGCGCCTTCTTCAGATTTATGAAGGGCGGCAATTTCTGATTTGGTCTTATCGATACTGGCTTTAAGCTCGTTTAACTGCCCGCGCAACACCGACATCTCGGGAAGGTTTTCTTCGACAATGACTTTAGATGGGGCAGCGGCAACAGCCTCACCCGTGGCAACGGCTTCCCCAGCGGCAGCGGCGGCAGAAGCAGCAGCAGCGTGTGATGCAGCCGTTGATTCTTTAAGCAATTTTTTAATTTCAATGAGGGCGGCAAGGACTTCTTTGTTGTCAGGCCCAGAGCCAAGGTGTTGACCGGGTTCAACACCGCGTTGTTTCAACAAATTGCGCTCAGCGGAAAACAGTTTCCGGTTAGCATCGTAAGACATCGAAGGACTTCCCCTACTCAAAAACACGCACTCAAGGGCAGCTCAGGTGCTTCTCATTCGGCACAATTGCGACGCCCTTACTCAGTGTTCCATAGAAAATGCCCTGAGTTCTCGAAAAAGGCAATCCCTCAATTCGATTTTAGGGCTTAGTCCGCAATGTCTTGTTCGAACTCTTCGCGCTTGAAAATCGTCTGCGTCCCGCGCTTCGTGTCGAATCTTGATACATCTAGATCGGTGTGCAAAGTGAGCTTCGGGTGATGATTCACCATCTCGGCATGCATCCAATGCATGACATCGCGAAGGGTCGAATGCACCGTATTTTGCGAGCGCAATTCAATCACGTAGATCATTTGCGGCAAGGTATAGACCGTTTGACACCGCACCTTGGCCCCCAAGGGGTAGAGGTACTGTTTGTCTTCAGCCCTTGCATCCAAACCTTCAATTTCAGTGTAAAGTTCGTCAACCAACGTTTGCGCCTTCGCCCGCAGGTCTTGGGGTAATTCATCCAAATACCAGTCATGAAAGCCCCGCTCACCCGTCAAAAGCGGAATACGACAAATGCCATTTCTATGGCGTTGCAAATCTCGGTATGACCCGTAATCCAAATCAAACGTGCAGGTGTACTGCCCGTAACTGTCCAAATAACGCGGCAAATTGGTGCGCGATGGGCGGCCTTCGATAACGTCACGTTCTTGGGCCTCGAGCACCCCATTATCCACCGTCGTCGAAAAGGCCAAATCTGCCTGATCATCGGGAAAGAAGCTCGACTCTAAATAGTTCGTTTTGGCTGCCGTTTTCTCAAGATAAGCCTCGGTTTCAGGGTAATCTTTATGCCCAAAACTGCTGGGGTATTTTTCCCGCAAGGTTTCCAAGCATCCCTCAGCAATATCGCGGACTTCTTTTAAAGGGTGGTGACGCATCAAGTGAAGCTTATCGGCCGCTTGGCGCATATTGGTTGACCAAGCCAATTGTGACGTGATGCCTGCGGGTAAAAAGCCGCGCAAGATATCAAAACCACGGGCTTGGATGGCGTTGTTCCACACTTTTTCTTTTTCGCCCGCGCCCAAGGGGAACTTTTCTTTCAAAAAGGCATCCAAAGGGGCAAGGCTGGACAGATAAAAATCCATCCACTTGTCCAAAATAGCTTTGCTTTGCGCCGTATTGATCGGATCAATAATGGGCTGCTTTGAAAAGTCGATATAGCGGGTCGAGCTTTCTTGACCACTGTAAAGCGGATTGTCTTGCACCGCTTTGCACGCCAAGATCGACAAACCTTCGACAAACAAGGTGGTTGAGCCACAGTCGCCAATGGACGCATGGCCATAACCCACGTAATAATTTTCCATGAATTTAGCAGAGCCACGTTCTTGCACCTGTTTTAAGTGCTCGCGTGCGCTTTCGCCGGAACGTGAATATAACGCCTGAAGCATCGCTGTGGCTTCAGGGCCTTGATCGTCAACGATAAAGATATCGGCCATCGGGCTTTTGCCCCCCCAAATTCGGCTAATTTCGAAACTATTTATGCTCAGAATCGACTGAACGATTCGCAGTCGGGATCATAGCATAAGATCAGCCTTTTGCCTTTTTCTGAAAAATGTCTCGCAACCTTTTGCAATGCTGACCTTAGAAGCTTATATTGAAACTGTCGGGTAACCGACTATGGCGATAAACGTTGTACGGAATAAGCATTTCGGACCCGGGGGCGGTACCCGGCGCCTCCACCATATTCGAAGTGAGCTAACCCGTTAATTTAAAGCTCGTTTCCAGCACCCTGCTTGTCAGGGGCTGACCAGAATGGGGGCGAAATAGGATCGACGAGTGTAGTAAAGGTACGAACTTTCGCTCGGCATTGTACCACCGATATCGGGCTACTTTTACAAATGCAAACGATAATGAAGCATTTGCGGTCGCAGCTTAACAGCTAAAACCACGGGGTCCGGAGGGCACCTAGCAACAGAAGCCCTCCACTTAAATTTTAATGTCATTGGAAATCATTCTGGTGATAGACTAAACATCCTAAACAAGCCGCCACCTTTTGCGAGGGTATATGACTGAAGAAACGATCCGTTATGACATCTGGGTAGAAGAAGCTTTGCGGAGCGTTATTCAGAAAACGCTAACCCATGTTCACGCGCATGGCCTGGCTGGCGATCACCATTTTTACATTTCATTTATGACCCAAGACGAAGGCGTCGAAATTCCCGGTCATATCCGTGCCCAGCACCCCATTGAAATGACCATCGTTCTACAGCACCAATTTGACGATCTGTGCGTTGAAGACGACCACTTTTCCGTTTCTCTCAGCTTTGGGGGCAAAAAGGAAAACTTAGTCATTCCGTATACCTCTGTCATTTCATTCGCCGATCCATCCGTCAATTTCGCGCTTCAGCTTAAAATGATGTCGATGGACGAAGATGAAGAATTTGAAGGGGAAATTATGGATATTGCTGACTTCCCTGACTCTGATATAGAAACATTTGAAATGCCATTGGCCGAACCAAATGATGCCGCGAATTTGCAAAGCAACGATGACGATGACAAAAAGAAGTCCGGCGAAGTCATCGCCCTAGATGCCTTTCGCAAAAAATAATCTCAACCACATGGGCGCCGTATGATGAGTGATCCCACCACCCAGGACCTATTCCCTTTAAGCGAAGACAAAACCGAATACGAACGTCTTGATGGGGATTGGGTGAGCACCCACGATATCCAAGGTCGCACCATTTTGGAAATCGCCCCCGAAGGTTTGACGGCTCTAACGCGGCGCGCCTTTCGCGATATCGCCCACCTTCTACGCCCCGCCCACTTGGCTCAAGTCCGCTCAATCCTTGATGATGGGGAAGCTTCGCCCAATGATCGTTTTGTCGCCATGGAGCTTTTGAAAAATGCCAACATCGCGGCGGGCGGCATATTGCCCATGTGCCAAGACACCGGAACCGCGATCATTTCCGCGAAAAAGGGCGAAAACGTCTGGACCGGGGGACGCGACAACGCCGCCATCAGCCAAGGTGTGCTTGAGGCTTACAAAAACAACAACCTGCGTTACAGCCAGTTGGCACCGCTCAGCATGTTTGAAGAAGTCCCCACCGGCACCAACCTGCCCGCCCAAATCGACATCGCTGCTGTGGCGGGTAACGCTTACAAGTTCTTGTTTGTCGCCAAGGGTGGCGGGTCCGCGAACAAGACCTTCCTGTTTCAAAAGACAGCCGCTCTGCTCAACCCGAAATCCATGGAAGCTTTCTTAAAAGAAGAGCTGATCAATCTTGGCACATCGGCCTGCCCGCCCTATCACTTGGCCATCGTTATTGGCGGATTGTCGGCGGAAATGAATTTGAAAACCGTGAAAATGGCGTCGACCCACGATCTCGACAACCTGCCCACGCACGGTGACAAATCCGCCCACGCGTTTCGTGATTTGGACATGGAAGCCCAAGTCTTAAAAATGACCCAGAACTTTGGCATCGGCGCACAATTTGGCGGTAAATACTTCTGCCATGATGTGCGGGTTATCCGCTTGCCCCGTCATGGGGCATCTTGTCCGGTGGGTGTTGGTGTTTCATGTTCGGCGGACCGCCAAGTCAAAGCTAAAATTACCACCGACGGTGTCTTCATTGAACGCTTAGAATCCGACCCCGCCCAACACATGCCCGACATTGATGAAAGCACACTTTCGGGGGACGTGGTTGAGGTCGATATCTCCCAGCCCATGGACGACATCCGCAAACAACTGTCCGGTTATCCCATCAAAACGCGTCTTTGCTTATCGGGCACCTTGATCGTGGCGCGCGATTTGGCCCACGCAAAATTAAAAGAACGCTTGGATGCGGGCGAGCCTTTGCCCGATTATTTCAAAGATCACCCGGTCTATTACGCAGGCCCCGCCAAAACACCCGAAGGCTACGCCGCCGGGTCGTTCGGACCAACAACAGCGGGACGCATGGACGGATATGTTGATCAATTCCAAGAAGCCGGCGGTTCCATGATCATGCTCGCCAAGGGCAACCGATCAAAAATCGTAACGGATGCCTGTCAAAAACACGGTGGCTTTTATCTAGGCTCCATCGGTGGTGCCGCCGCCCAACTCACCGAAAAATCCATCACCCACATGGAATGCGTCGAATACGAAGAGTTAGGCATGGAAGCGGTGTGGAAAATCGAAATCAAAAACTTCCCCGCTTTCATCATCGTCGACGACAAAGGCAACGATTTTTTTGCTGAGTTTAAAGTGTGACCGAACTTCCCGACCTCCTCATCAACGGACCTGACGATGCCCCCTTCACTGTGGCTTTAGCCCACGGGGCCGGGGCGGCTATGGACAGTGCTTTTATGGAAGCATTTGCTGAAGGTTTGGCGGAACGCGGCCTTAAGTGTGTGCGTTTTGAATTTCCCTATATGGCGCAACGCCGCGTGGATGGGAAGCGTCGCCCTCCGAACCGGGCACCGATTTTGTTGGACACGTGGCGGGCCGTGATTGATCATTTAGGGCGAGACAAACTGATCATCGGTGGCAAGTCTATGGGGGGGCGGATTGCGTCCATGATCGCGCGCACGTTGGAAGACGAAGATCAGCCCGTGGCGGGTTTGGTGTGCTTGGGCTATCCGTTTCACCCGCCGGGAAAACCGGAAAAGGCGCCGGGGCGGTTAGAGCACCTGTTAGACATTCAAACCCCAACCCTGATCTTGCAAGGCACCCGCGATACCTTTGGCGGGTTTGAACAAGTCCCCCAACTGCCCTTGCCAAAATCCGTGACCACCACATGGTTGGAAGACGGCGACCATGGGTTCAAGCCCCGTAAGAAGTCTGGACGGACCGAGCCTCAAAATTGGACCGAGGCCATGGACGCCATGGACGCTTTCATTCGTGCGCGTTAAGCTTCATACATGGACTTTCCAATCGACTTAGCAACCTATTCGGCCTTTCTCTTAACGGCGTCTGCGATCGTGTTAACGCCTGGTCCCGACACGTTGATTATATTGCGCTATGCCTTAAGTTCTGGACGCAACGTCGGATTGGCAACGGTGATCGGTGTACAGTTCGGTCTGGTCGGTCATACGCTTTTGGCGGTCTTTGGCATCTCGGTCCTGATCGCATCGACGCCCCTTTTATTTAAGGCTGTCGCACTCGCCGGGGCGGTCTATATTGGCTGGATCGGTATTCAAGGCTTTCGCAAAGAAGGCCTGTTGCATGTGGGGGCCGATGGCAGGCCACCGGTATCCGCACACAAGGCCTTTCGCGATGCTGTGATTTGCAACTTGCTCAACCCCAAAGTTATCTTGCTATTTTTGGCGTTGTTTCCAAACTTTGTCGATAGTTCCCGCGATGATGTAACGGTC
>Ga0316189_10003884_pt1 | contig 14465 bp, 10 predicted proteins | sample LowCovwburrow_MG_FD_204930 | JGI IMG/M metagenome (GOLD analysis project Ga0316189, IMG submission 204930) | Coastal sediment microbial communities from Maine, United States - Lowes Cove worm burrow | ecosystem: Environmental > Aquatic > Marine > Coastal > Sediment | place: USA: Maine...
GAACGTACGGGAAGTCTACATGGATGCCGGCGAGCGCTGGACCGAAGCCAAGTATCATGAAATGAACGTGCGCTACCAGAACCAGGCCGTGGAGCAACTGCGCAAACTGGCCAAGGCCGACAAGCCCTTTTTCCTGCAGTACTGGCCCCTGTACCCATTGACAGGGCCGCGCACCACCACCGATCAATACACCACGCCGAATGGCGGCATTTACGTGGAGAAGATGAAACTGGTCGATAAGTGGATAGGGGAACTGATGACCGAGATGGATGAACTCGGCATCACGGATAACACCCTGGTAGTGATCATGGGTGACAACGGCCACTTCACCAAGTACTCACCTGGCTCAGGCTACACGCCCATGGTTTTCCGCGGAGGAAAGGGATCCACACTGGAAGGCGGCGTTCGCGTAGATGCATTCGTACGCTGGCCCGGTATGATCGAGGCCGATTCAGTGGCCGGAGACATTATTCATGTCAGCGACCTGTTCACCACAATAGCCCGCCTGGGCGATGGAACAGATGAGATCCCCACTGATCGTGTCATTGACGGCATTGACCAGACATCCCTGCTGCTTAATGGCGACACCTACAGCCGTCGGGATTACGTATTCCTGTACAACATAAACAATCTGGAAAGGATTGTTAAAGAGCAGTACAAATTCGACTTGTTATCAGGCAAGGAAAACGCCATTTTGGCGAAGTTCTACGACCTGTTCAGGGATACGCGCGAGGAGTGGCCGGTATCCACCGAGGTCGGGGCCTGGGGCGGCGCCAAGTTCGTACGCATGGTCAAACGCCACCAGCTACGTAAGGCCAAGTACCCCGATGCGCCTCCCGCCACAGGTATGCCTTACGCGGGCATCGACAACCTGCGGCCGGAATCCCAGGCGGCGGTGCAGGAGTTTCTGTACATGATGAAAACGCCAGAGATGTAATCCGGATATCCGCCAGGCGATATGCAGAGATTGAAGGAACAAACAATGCATCGATACCGAACCCTGGCCACTGTGCTGCTCCTGTTAGCAGGCCAGGCGGCGGCGGAAGCGCCGCGGCTGGTCCTGCAAATCACCGTGGACGGACTGCGCGGTGATCTACTGGATCGCTACGCAGAAAATTTCGGCAAGGACGGTTTCAATTACCTGCTCAACGAGGGCGTGGTTTACCGCAACGCTCACTACCTGCACGCCAATACCGAGACCATCGTGGGCCACACCACCCTGGCCACAGGGGCAACACCGGCGGTACACGGCATGGTCGGCAACGTCTGGTACCACGCCGATAGCGGCGAGCTGGGCTATAACATCGAGGATGCAGACGCACCGCTGATTCCGACCCGGCTGGTCAGTCAGGAAGGCGCACAGTTGGATCCCGCACAGAAACGAGCCCGCTCTGCAGGGCGCTCCCCCAGGGCGATACTCGCCCCCACCTTTAGCGACACCCTGATGATTGCGTCTGACGGGCAGGCCAAAATCTTTGGTATTTCAGGAAAGGATCGCGGCGCGGTGGCGATGGCGGGCAAAACCGGCACCGCCTACTGGTATTCCACCAACAACGGCGACTTTCAGAGCAGCACTTACTACATGGACAGCTACCCGGACTGGGTAAGCACCTGGAATGGCCAGGGTAAGGCGGCGCAACTGAGTGGCAAACAATGGGACCTGTTAATGCCGCGGGGAAAATACCGACCCGGACGGCAGGACGACCGCCCCTACGAGGTAGACCTGAAGGGCTATAGCCGCACTTTCCCCCACCCTTTTGGTCCCAGGGATCACCCCCTGTTCTTTACTCGCGTGCTGGTCAGCCCCGAGGGCGATCGTCTGTTGCTGGATTTCGGCAAACACCTTCTTGAGTCCGAGAAGCTAGGGCAGGACGAAATCACTGACTACCTGTCCATCAGCTTTTCCGCAGTGGATGCCGTCAATCATTTCTTCGGCCCCGCCAGCCTCGAAAACGAGGACGTGATTCTGCAACTGGATCGCACCCTTGCAGACCTTTTCAAGTTCATCGACAAACGGATCGGCCTGGAGAATACCCTGATCGTATTTTCCGCCGACCACGGCATGGCCGAAATGCCAGAGTATGCCACCGAGCTGGGCTATGAGGCGGGCCGGCTTTACGGTGACGAGGTGTTGGCTATGGCCAGGGGAAGTAGCACCGCATTATTTGGCAGCGGTAAATTGGTGAAGGACTTTTTCAGGCCTTATCTCTACCTGGATGGCGATGCCATCAACGAAAAAGGACTGGATCGAAACACCGTGGCAACAGCGCTTGCAGTCGAGCTGGCCAAAAAGCCCGGCATTGGTGGCTCTATCCCCGGTGGTAGTATTAGGCTAGGCAACTCCTCCGGTGCCAATGAAGCCGTAAAAAGAAATCATCATCCTCAACGCGCAGGCGATATCTACATTTTCCAACAGCCCTACTGGTTCATGTTCGACCCCGGGGCAGTAGCGGCCATGCACGGCTCACCCTGGAGCTACGACACCCACGTGCCTATCATATTTGTAGGACCGGGTATCAACGCCGCCGCGGTAGAGCGTCTCGTACACCCTGTTGACGTGGCGCCGACCTTGTCATCGCTGTTAAAGATATCTCCACCGGCGGCGGCCGAAGGAACGGCCTTGGTTGAGGTTGTCAATTAGTTGTGCTCGCCTTGCAAATAGGCGGTAACCCCGGGCTAGGCCAGGAACCTTCTGACAATCAGCGCCCAGGAGAAAAACGAAATCAGAAAATACCATGCTGCAATAGTATAAAACCGTTGTTTGTGGAGGTAGGCGGCAATACCCGCCAGCACAATGTAATGTAAAGTAAAAGGTATGTAATAAGGGCTGGAGAACAGTTCACCCCGCACAGCAGTTTGCGCGTAGTCCAGCAACGCCAGAGCAATAAAGGTCAGTAACATCGGCCTCGGCTGCCAATCCTTAATCTGGATATCGGTGCCCAGACCATTAAAGGGATACAGCGTAATCACCAGCGCATAATGTGAACCGGCCCAAATGATAAGCACCAGAAAAAGGTCAAAGCTCCAGACCTCTATCTCCCTCCATGAAAACGTCACCCACCAGTTCAGTAGCAGAACAAGCAACACAAAGCCCGTCCAGGCCATTCGCGTCAGACCATAACTGTATTCAGAGGTGGCAAACATCGCGCGTGCCGTGGAAGAAAGAACGTGGGTCATAGAAAGACCGAACACTATCGCGACAAGCACGGCGACAAATTGAAACTCGGATACCATGGTAAAAGTCTCTAGAAGTTCAAGAACCGTGAATCCATGGCTGTGACATATCCGGCCGCTGCCCTTCAATCAACGCTACTGTCCAGTCAATATGGTACTGATAGGCGGCCTCAGCAGCCACCGGGTCGCCATTGACGATAGCGTCTGTCACGCGCTGGTGATTGCGAATATACATCTCGCCATATTCACGCACGGGAATATAAGCCGGGAAAAAAATGGCCCAGAAGAAAAAGCCAAGACGACGGCTCGCCTCGTTGAGTTGCGGCATTTCTGCAACATCGTGTACTGACATATGGTAGCGCAGCAGTACCATCAAATACTGGAACGGTTCCAGGGCACCCGCGTTTTCGCGGACCAGTTCCATGGCGTCGTTTAACTTCGCAATATTATCTTCCCGCCGATTAATTCGACGCGCAGCAAAGCCAACCCCCAGCTTTGCGGTTGCACTCATGATGCGCCACCAGGCAGCCACCTCATCCCGGTCCATACCGCGAATCCTGGCGCCTTTGCGAGCAGTCAGGTCAACCACACCCTCCCCCGCCAAAATATGAATGGCCTCACGCACCGGAACAATACTGACACCGAGCTCCTCCGCCAACTGCCGCGCTACCACACGCTGCCCAGGCTGGAAACGGCCTGCCAACAGACCTTCGATTATCGTCTTGAGAACCCGGTCGGAAGAGTCCCGGCCGGTGTTCAGGCTTGCGAACATTTCGGGAAAGGAAAAGTCGGTGATAGCGCTCATGTGGGCCCGGTTCTGACTGGATTCAATATTATAAGATTCTATCTTGCCCACAACGTCTATACCACCCGATATCCCAAACAGACAACATACCCTTGAGCTGCAGGATAACATCCTTCATAGCTTGCTATAACATTAAAAACCCAACTTTCCCCAAAACCCCCTTCCACGGCATAAATTTGGGCCTGGTGGCACCTTTGTTATAACTTTTACGCCCCCCTAAGACGGCCACCAGGCCGCTGCACAACAATAAAGAAGTGTCATGCCCGGCACCGGGACAGGAACCGGGAGGGGAGCAAACACACTAATCAACGTGTCGCGAGAAAGTCGTTCAGGGTCTTGTCGTATTGCGCAAGCCACAGGTCAAGGATGGGCTTTACGTCCTCGAAATCGAGCTCATCGCCGCTGCGCTTCTCAGTCTCCTGAACCCCCTTGGTAACAATTGCTGCGGCCCGCTCGCCGCTAACGCTGTCCACCATTTCCGCCTCGAACATGGAGTCTATATAGGTAGACACTTTCCCGGTTGCCGTCTGGGCGACGCGGAACACTGCTCCCACTGGGATGAAGTTGTAAGCTTTCAGGTCTTCCTTGGACTTCTCGACACCCGTAATGGCGATTTTGAGACGCAGAACACCAGGGCCCGCTTCATCGGTCAGCAGGCCCTTGTTTTCAAGCAGTGCCGTAATGCCCTTACCCAGATACTCGCTGGATTCCACAGCGATTTTGGCATCCGCCTCAGCGTCGCGCGCGTACACCACGACTGAATCGACTATCACCTGTTTGTACTTGCCCCGCAAAGCCTCATTGAAAAAGACAAAAGCGTTTTTTTCCTTGATATAGACAAGGGAATCGTAATCCTTCATCCACCCAGAAAAATCTTCCTTTTCTATTTCCCTATCGGCAACAGCCAGAGCGCCCCAGGTGATCGCGGCCAGGAACAGCGTGAGTTTCAATAGTGATTTCATCGATATCTCCAGTAAATTAGTAACAGAACCCGAAAAACACTAGCCTACTTTACCAAGCGCAACACTGTTAGACGATTTTCGTCAATCGCCGTTTAATGAAGCCATTACTATGGTTGCCGTGCGCGAGGCAAACATTGCCACCCCCAACCGCGAAATTGACGATTTTGTGATGTAAGCAGTGCCTGCATTGCTATATGGCTTTGTCGGCAATACCAATGTGATTCAGGCCATCTGGCGATTCGCACCGGGACCTGGGAGATAGGTTTCCCGGTTGAGTACACCGGGCTCGCCGAGGAAAATGTCACCATGGCAGAAGTGTTGTTACGGCCAGTCGCGACACCTCGCTGGCCGACGAGTCCTCAGGCGGCCATACGAGTCGCAGATGGCAGTTCCCCGAACATACCTTTGTAATCCGCTGCAAACTTGCTCAGATGCCAGAACCCCCACTCGATTGCCACGTCACTTACTTTGCTTGATCCTTCAGGACTGAGCAGACTCGCTCTCACACCGCTCAAACGCTGCGCTGTCAGGTACTGCTTGGGGGAAACACCAAAGTAGTCCCGGAAGGCCCGCTCCAGGGTACTGATACTGCAGGCACTCTCACGGCACAAATCTTCAACTGAAAACAGCGTTTTCGAATTCGCTTCGATATATCTCATGGCACGCCGCAGTGCTCTAGCTCGATTGTTGTAGCTCGCTTCCGGTACGGTTGAGCCTTTGGCCCACAGATTGAGTATTTCCAGCGCCAGCTCTGACTCAATCATCTTGAACAAATTTGCGTTCGCGACCCCATCGCTGCGATGGGTTTCATCAAAGATTTTTTCGGTTACGCTGCGCAACCGCGAAATTTCATTCACGTCGGCATGGCGAGGTATGTTCCACATATCCGGTGAATTTATAGGGTCCGGCAAACGCATCGTTTCAGCCAATTCCGAAACCCTGTCGGCATCAAAAGACAGTGCGTAGGCACTAAAGCCTTTATCACTAACACCGTCCAGTCCCCTGGACGGATCAAAACAGGTAAGCGTACCTGATTCGAGGACACTGCCGCCGAACTGGAATGGTGCCGTTGGTTCGTTGACCAAGGCGAAGGTTATTGATCCGGACGGGGGTAAAGCCTGCTGGTGCACCAGATTATGCAGGCCGACTTTCAACAAAAGTGTTCGCGCTGTGCCTATGGCATTCACTGCAACCTGCCCTGGACCGCGTTTCAACTGACGGAAATCGATACCCCAGCCCGTATGCTTTAGCGCAGCAGAGAACTCCTCGACCGAACCGAGCTGACCCTGCATTGTTTTAAGTGTTGTCATATCGCGTAAAAGAGACTCCAGGGTTGATCGCTGTTGCCGCCGTCCGGCCCTGCTGGAGTGAGCGATTTGCCCACCTCCATAAGTAGCACCGCCAACGCGGCGCTGGTTCTGAAAGCGAGGCTTAGTAGTAAACAGTTCGTCAATCGCAAAAACCTTTGTTAAGCCTGTAGGCAGGCTAAACTGCAAACAGTTATATTATAATATATTTGAGGTTAGTAGCGGATTATTTGAGGAAAAGCCTGCGTAAATTATAACTTATTAGCGACGCCAGCATCTTAAAAATAAGGTCTTCCGCAGGAGATTCTCATGCGGCCATGCGCGTCGCGGACGGTAACTCGCCAAACATGCGCTTATAATCCGACGCAAACTTACTCAGATGCCAAAATCCCCATTCCGTTGCCACATCACCGACCCCCCTGCTTTCCTCCGGGCTCAATAGGTGCTTCCTTACACCATTCAACCGAATTGCGATCAGATATTGTTTGGGCGACACACCAAAATGATCACGAAATGCGCGCTCCAGCGTACTCAAACTACAGGCGCTATAACGACACAACTGCTCTAACGAGAACAGCGCCCGAGGATTGTCTTGTATGTACTCCAGGGCGCGCTGCAGCGCTCTGCTGCGGTTGCTGGGGCGATGATCTGGCACGCTCGTGCCTGAGGCCATAATGGTCAGTAGCTCCAGGGGCAACTCTGAGTCAATCAGGTGGTTGAAATTCACATTGTCAGAGGTGTCACAGAGACGTGCTTGCTCATAAATCATGCCAATTATATGCCGCACCCGGGTGATGACGCCGCTGTCAACACATTGCGGTATACCCCGGCTCTCCTGCGCCAGTGAAGGGCAGGCCACACCAATTCTTTCTGCGATTTCCGAAATTCTTTCAGCGCTAAAAGACGCTGTATAGGCACTGAAGCCCGACTCATTGACTCCGTCCAAGCCTAACTCGGGATGAACACAGACCAGCGCGTCTGGCTCAACGGAGCGTTTTCCAATTTTAAAGGGTGCCTGATCTGCACAAAGAAACGCCCAGGTCACGGATCCCGGCGGAGGCACGGCCTGCTGGTGCACCCGATTGTGAAGGTCGGTCCTAAGAAGAAGTGATTCCGAAGTGCCCACAAGGTCCATCACAACCCCGCCGCGGCCACGATCCAGTTGGCAAAAATCTATGCCCCAGCCTGCGGGGGCCACGGCCGCAGAAAACTCTTCAATCGAGCATAGTTGCCCGTGCTTTACTTGCAGTGAATCCATATTCCCCATATAGGCCTCCGGTGCTGATCACTTCGACCCGTGTTACCCGATAAGCTTCAAAACAGTACGCAAAACCCCCGGATAATGTGCGGGCCCCACGGCAAACGGCAGAACTATCATCAGCAAATCAGCTGACTATATCGCGTTCTTTTAGTTTACAGGTAATATAAATTCGTCAGATTGACGAAATAGTGCTAACCCCGCCCCGAACCAGAAGATATAACTATTCTTGCCAGAATACATACCGCCCAGACACCCAACATTGCGCGTTCCAAATGATGTCAGAGTCCAGAAAAGCACCAAAACGCAGAGGGCGGCCACCCTCTCCAGAAGGTACGTCACGAAATAATCGCATCGTGACGTTTGTAACGGATAGCGATCTCGAAAAAATCAATGCACTTGCGGAGACATCAGATTACCCTTTGTCAAAAGTGGTCTACTGCCTGCTGCGTGACGCCCTCAACGAGCCGGGCAACAGCAAAACAACGGAATTTCAACAAACAGCGATCACCGGAGTCAACTGTCATGAAAACTAGCATTCTATCGCCAGCCACGACGCCCCTGAGAATTAGTATTGGCTTACTCGGGGCCTGCATGCTCAGCGTCCCCGCATTTGCCGCGAAGCCCATCGTCCATGATGGGGAATACTACTTCCTGGAAGCCCAGTATGCGGACGCCTGGGAACAGGAAGACAAGGAGATCGACGCAAAACTCGCAGAAATCCGTAAAAAGAATGACGGCCAGCGCCCCAACATACTCTACGTTCTTATCGATGATGTCAGCTTCGGCCAGATGGGCAAGCCCGCCATGAACGACGTTATGGGAGTAGATACGCCACGTATCAATGAATTTGCCGGGCAGGGAATGTCCCTCAATCGCATGTACACCGAGCCCTCATGTACGCCCACCCGGGCCGCCTTTCTGACCGGTCGCCACCCCATACGCACCGGTATTAAGGAAGTTAAAGTTGCGTTGGTCGGTGAGGGGCTGGGGACTGACGAAGTGACCATCGCAGAGGTGCTCTCCGACGCGGGATACAACACGGCTCACATCGGTAAGTGGCATCAGGGTGATATCGAACAGTCGTACCCCCACAACCAGGGTTTTGACTACGCGGCTTATCCGCTACACCAGCAGGTTCAGCTGGCTTTGATGTCTCCGGAAGCCGCGCGAGCAAACAATATGCTGGGCTGGTATGAAGGGACCCAGTCGGGTGAGTTCGCCCTGGACAAAAGATTCAAGCCCGCCGGCCTTGTGACCGGTGTTGAGGCGCGCAAAGGCGGTAAGGCACGCGAAATTGACTTGCAGCCTGGCGAGCAGTGGACGCAAGCCCATTACGAGCGGATGAATGAGCGCTACCAGCGCCAGGCCCTTGAGCAGTTGCGAGAAATGGCAGCAAAGGATGAGCCCTTTTTTGTGCAATATTGGCCGTTGTATCCGTTGAATTTCGTGCACCCCGAGCAAGCCACGTCACGCAATGGCGGCTTCATGGCGGACAAACTGGAAGTACTGGACACCTGGTTCGGAGAAGTTCTTGATGAGCTGGATAAACTCGGCGTTGCCGATAACACCCTGGTTGTGTTCATGGCCGACAACGGTCTCATGTACCACTACGAAGGCACCTCCGGTCTGAGCCAATTGATTTATCGAGGCGGCAAGACCGACCACCTGGAAGGCGGGGTAAGAGTGGATGCCTATGTCCGTTGGCCAGGCGTCATCGAAGAGCACAGTAAAGCGGCTGACATTGTGCATGTATCCGACTTGTTCACCACTCTCGCGAGGGTTGCCCAGGCGGACAAGTATATTCCCCGCGACAGGGTGATTGATGGTATCGATCAGACCGCGCTGCTGCTCAATGGCGAACATCGCGGGCGACGGGACTATGTCTATATATACGAAAACGACGTCCTCAAGTCTATTGTCAAACAGGAGTGGAAGATGCACTTGCCCGCTCCCGGGATGCCTGCTGCGGCCGCGGGTGTATATAACCTCTATCGTGACCCCAGGGAGGAGCACCCGCTCATAGGTCACTCTCTGTGGAGCGGCGCCAGCTTCCAGGACATGGCCAAGCGCCATGGAATGGCAATTGCGAAGTACCCCCACGCTCAACTGGGCAAGGGCAAGCCCTACGAGGGCATTGAGAATCTGCGCCCGGAGAGTGAAGAGACCGTACGCATTTTCATGTCCTGGCATTAACCACCCCTGAGTCCTGCGAGGCTGCATCGCCCGGTGTAGCCTCACTTCGTTCAACAAATTGAGTGATGTCCTATGAGCCAAATAATGAAAACTCGACGAAACCTGCTGAAGATAGTCGGTATTGGCGCAATCGCTGCCCCCTTCGCGAGTGGACTGGAGGCGACAGAAAACACCAGTCAGGAGGGTCTGCAGGTCGCGGTAGCAGGGTACGACTACGACCGGGTCAAGGGCATTATGAATGGCCGCTCGGGAATCAAGGGAGCGAATGTCAGCTTCCACTACGAGGACATTTACTCGGTAAACGAACTCGCCTTTGGACAGGAAAAACCCTATGAAGTCAGCGAACTGGGGCTTATTCCCTACGTAAACAAGTTCATCAACAATGACTTCAGGGACTACACTCTCATTCCTATCTTCATATCCAGGGTGTTTCGTCACCGAAATATCTTCATTCGATCGGATTCGGGCATTGAAAAGCCCGAGGACCTCAAAGGCAAGCGGGTGGGCACACCCGGCTACGGCATGAGCGCCAACACCTGGATTCGCGGCCTCCTCAAGGACCAGTACGGCGTGGAAGCCAGCGACATGTTGTGGATCGAAACCACCAAATCTTCAGACGCGGGAGCGCTGTCCGGTTCCGGCTGGAGTGCCTTCGGGCCAGGCGGGAAATCACCCTACTTTCTTCCCGCCGACTTCCCACTGCAGCCTGGGCCGCCCGGGGTGGATGAATCAGAGTTGTTACTGAGCGGCCAATGCGATGCCCTTATTACGGCCATCACACCCAGGGCCTTTCTGGACGGAGATCCAGGAATAAAACGACTGTTCCCCAATGTGGAGCAGACAGAGCAGGCCTACTATCGTGAAACGGGCCTGTTTCCCATCATGCATGTGGTTGGGGTGAGGACAGATGTAGCACAGGCGCATCCCTGGTTGCCCATGGCTGTATACGACATGTACAGCAATGCAAAACAACTGGCATACGACGATCTTGAGACCACGACCTCCCTGAAGGTCTCGCTGCCCTGGGTTACACAGGAGTTCGAAAAAACCCGTCAATTAATGGGTGAGGACTACTGGCGCTACGGTATCGCAGCGAATGAGAAAGAATTGGACCTGGTGATGCGCTATACCCACGAACAAGGCTTGGTAAATCGCAGAATGGATTTCAGGAAACTGTTCCACCCCAGCACACTGGATACCTAGCTGCCCCGCGTTCGGCCAGCTCCCTATCGGTGCCGCTCAATGGCACCTGGCTGTGACGCTAAAAATAATTCCTGCAGAATCGGCAACTAAAGCCGATACTTGAGTATCGGCTTTGTTGTGTGCATTTCAGTCCGAATAAATGACAATTTGTGGCACACTATGCGTCTGCCTGCATTGCGTTACCAGAATAGTGAATAACGGAGAGTATCAAACATGTCCAAAATTGTGATCAGCCTTATGGTGGTTTTGATTTCAGCCCTATCGGCTCCTGCCACCCTGGCGCAGACGGATGTCGAAATCAGCGCCGTACGCGAGGGTATGGATTTTCTCAAGTACAACAAATTCCTTATCCAGCCACTGGACATTTCCGACACTCGCCTGATACCGCCACCATGGGCAGAAGGTGAGGCAAGCAAGCCCAGAGCGTGGGATATCAGCAAGAAAAATGCCCAGTTTTTGCGAGATCGATACCAGACAGCTATGCAGACGCAGCTCGAGGAGCTCGGTGGATATACCCTGACTGAGCAGCCTGAGGCTGACGCGCTGGCGGTGGAAATCGAGATCATCAGCCTCACCCCCTGGGCCGAACCCGATGGAAAGGCTATTACTAAAGGCTCAGGCGAAATAACATTCCGCATTGAAGTTCGCGACTCAATGACCCGCGAAATCCTGGTTATCTCTGAAGGCGACACCCCGGTTGGTGAGGACTACCAGGAGCACACTGAGTTCTCGGTACAGCAGAATGTTGGCGCACTCTTTGAGTCCTGGGGAGAACTGCTGCGCACCAAACTGGGCGAGGCAAAAAAGGCACAGGAAAACCCCTGATAAGCACACTGCTGTAAAAGAGCTACTTTTATGAGAGTAAGGTTTCTGTCTGGCCTGGCGCTCTCATTGTCCAAATACCTGCTCGCCGCAATCGCCGGCTGCCTGGTGGCGGTGATCGCTACCCTGATCTACTTACTCGACAGCCGCCCTGACCTGTCCGTATGGCACCTGGCGGACCTCGATGAGGAGTTCACTACCAGGTCAGGTGTAACAGATCTCACACAGTACCTGGCCCTGGAAGACCGACTGTTTCGTCAACTGGATGAACTGGTCTATGACCAGGTTCCCGTGGGGCCGGAAAACGCGACCAACCGCTACAGCCGAGGCAGCCTTGCCGACCCCGGCCGCTGGCCAGTGAACTGGAACAGGAGTTTTCAGCTGCAACAGGATGAGCCCAGGGCGGGAGTACTGCTTTTACATGGCTTGTCGGATTCGCCCTATAGCATGCGAGAGCTGGGAAGTACTCTGCACAAGCAAGGCGCCACGGTGCTCGGTTTGCGTATCCCCGGACATGGCACAGCGCCCTCGGGGCTGGTGGAAACCCGCTGGCAGGATATGGCTGCGGCGGTGAGGCTGGCGGCCCGACACTTGCGCGCACAGTCCGGCGACAAACCATTATTTCTGGTCGGATACTCCAATGGTGGCGCGCTGGCAATGGAATACGCCCTTTCCAGCCTTGACGATGCGACGCTCCCGCAAATCGCTGGCATCATTCTTCTGTCACCGGAAATTGGGATATCCCCCGTGGCAGCGCTGGCCGTATGGCAGGGTCGCCTGGGTCATTTGCTGGGAATGGAAAAACTGGCCTGGAACGGGCTGCTCCCTGAGTACGACCCCTACAAATACGGTTCTTTCGCGGTAAACGCAGGTGATCTTGCCTACCGGATTACCCAAAGAATCCAGCGCCAGCTAAACGAACTGCAGGGCACGGGGAAGTTACAGGCGTTGCCGCCGATACTGGCCTTTCAGTCCGGTGTTGACGCTACGGTGACAGCACCTGCACTGGTCGCTCACCTGTTCGACCGGTTACCGGAGGGAGGCCACGAGCTGGTTCTTTTCGACATCAACCGCAGAGCGGAAATTGGCACACTCCTGAAAGAAGACCCAAAAACAGTTTTCGAGCCGCTACTCAATAACACCGAGCGCGATTACGATCTCACAGTGGTAAGCAATGAAAACGCTGAAAGTAACCGCGTTCTCGCGCGCACAGTGCTCGACGGTGAAGTGAGTGCGTCTGCCACAACCTACCTCGGGAAGTGGCCGCGAGGGGTGTATTCACTATCGCACGTGGCTCTGCCATTTTCGCCCCTGGACCCCTTGTACGGTGGTCCACAGGCAGGTGATAGCCCCGGCATTGCGCTGGGCGATCTTGCTCCAAGGGGAGAGCGCGGCGTTCTGCGGATACCCGGCAATGACATTTTGCGGCTTCGATGGAATCCGTTTTTTGATTATGTGCTTTCACGTACTATTCGGTTTACGGCTCTCGGTGATGAATAACAGACCGGTCGCTACTGCACCTTAATACCGTCAGTATTTTCGAGATCTAATTCACTCCAGGGATCCTCAGTGAGCGCCCTTTTATGGCCATAATCAAACAGCGCGCGCATATAAACCGGGTCAAACACTTCTTCACTACTTTCGTGCACCGCACTGATGGGTATCCATGTAATTTTGGCATCAATGCCATCTCTGCTTGTCACTGCTGCTATCCGGTAGGCGTCTCCTATGCCCTGGCTGCGGATCAGAGAATCAACAGACCTGCCGGCGATAGCACCCAGCCTCGGCGAAACGGGATCATACTCTGGCAGGATTCGAGAATTGCGAACGAGGTAGGCCTGGGGCCTCCCCTTCACATCGAGTGCTTTCATCATACTGGCCCAGTCTGTCTGGGAGGGGTAGAGGAAAATCTGTGAGCTGGTACCGCCATCCACATGCATTTCTGTGTAGGTTGTGCCGTCCGGCGCAGTCACCTCGATGTATACCGGCGGAAAGACTCCGGGAATGGACGCCGAGGCACGCAGGACGCTGCGGATCAGGTCTCCCGTCCCGGGGACTCCGCTGTTCGCTATGCGCCCAATATTCCAGATCACCGGACGACCTGCATCCAGGTTGGTGGTTCCTACAAACAAGGCCCTGCCTCGACGAGACTCCGCGGCGATCGCTGCAATCAGTTCATCCGTCACATACTTGTTGATCACACTGGCCAGGGGCGCACTGTCGACAAGAGAGTCGCCCCCAACGATAGACCACAGTTTGCGTCGGTGAAAAATGCTTGAGGAGTCCATGGTGGTATAGACTTCTTCCAATTGCTTATCATAGGCCGAGCCCAGAAAGGCAAACGGTGCGGTTAAGGCGCCGGTACTGATGCCGGTAACCATGGTGAACTCAGGGCGGCTACCTGTTTCACTCCAACCCACAAGTAGCCCAGCCCCGTAGGCGCCATTGGCACCACCGCCAGAGATCGCCAGGTAGTTGTGCTCCTGATGCATGATACCGGCATAGTTTTCATCAAGTGCCGTTTCCATTTCCTCTTTCATCAGCGGCGGCGGCTTTTCATCCCCCCACAAGCGTAGGTCATTCCTGCCCAGCACAGTGGTTTCGAGGTGTACCGATTCTGGCACCGGTGCCGGGATACGCAAAATGCCACTGCAGGCGCTGGTCAAGAGCACAGAGAAAACAATCGCCACGACTCTGCAGCGCGGGCGCCTACCGGCAATGCGGTTCACTTGGAGCAC